>ERZ1090869.105-NODE-105-length-45253-cov-15.154277_pt1 | contig 45253 bp, 41 predicted proteins | sample MGYA00478474_ERZ1090869 | MGnify/ENA primary metagenome ERZ1090869 (study PRJEB33644, sample SAMEA5815748) | chicken gut metagenome | biome: Chicken; feature: Gastrointestinal Tract; material: Caecum | place: Ireland | collected 2019-01-01 | study: A study of the... | reverse complement strand
ATATACATTTTTGTGTTGGGCGTCTGGGTATTTTGTTTATAAGATACAGAAAAAAAAAATAATATTTTTAACGCGCGCCGGGTTTTTTTCCGGGGGCGCGCTTGCTTGTTTTATTTATGTTGTTTGCATTAGTTCGGCCATATTGCGGGGGCAATCACTCTTCAGAGGTGCCTTCGGGCTGTTCGGGGGCATCTGCCTCCTCCGCCATATCTTCGGCGGTGGCCTGCTCGGGAGTTTCGGCCTCGGCTTCGTCGTCGCGCTCGGTGACGGCTACGGTAGCAACCGAACCTTCCTTGAGCTTCATAAGGCGCACGCCGCGCGTTGCCCTGCCTATGAGCGATATATCCGAGCAGTGCATGCGGATTATGACGCCGGCATCGGAGATAATCATTATATCGTCTTCGGCAGTGACCTGCTTCATGTTGACAAGCTTGCCGGTCGCCTCGTTGAACACGCCCGCCTTTATGCCCTTGCCTGCGCGGCCCTGAAGGCGGTAATCTTCCACAGAAGTGCGCTTGCCGTAGCCGTTTGAAGTGACGGTGAGGATATCTTTATTTTCATCTATGACGAGCATATCTACCAGCCTGTCGCCTTCAGAAAGCTTCATGGCTCGCACGCCGGCGGTGTCGCGGCCCATGGCTCGCACGCCGTCTTCGTGGAAGCGTATGCACTTGCCGTCTGACGAGGCTATCATCAGTTCGTTGTTGCCCGTTGTGAACTGAACGGAGATAAGCTCGTCGCCGTCGTTGAGTTTTATGGCTATTTTGCCGTTTTTGTTTATGTGGCTGAATTCTTCTATCTTTGTCTTTTTGATAAGGCCGCCCTTTGTGGCAAAGGCTATATAGCCCTCTGCCCCCTCCTTTATAGGTATCATGGCGGTTATCTTTTCGTCCTGGACTATCTGTATAAGGTTTACGATGGCCCTGCCGCGCGCCGTGCGGGCGGCTTCGGGAATGGTATAACCCTTTATAGAGTACACCTTGCCGAAGCTGGAGAACAGCAGAATATCGTCGTGCGTGGACGAGATGAACATCTGCTCGATAAAGTCTTCATCCTTGGGCTTGTGCGCCGTTACGCCCATTCCGCCGCGGTGCTGCGCCTTGTATTCTGATACGGGAAGGCGCTTTACGTAGCCCGAGTGTGTGAGCGATATTACCACGTTTTCCACGGGTATGAGGTCGGCGTCCTCTATTTCGCCGTAGTCCACGGCTATCTCCGTCTTGCGCTCGGAGGGGTACCTCTTTTTTATATCGAGAAGGTCGCTTTTGATTATCTCCAGCACCCTGCTTTCGTTTGCCAGAATATCTTTGTAGTCGGCGATCTGCGCCTCGAGCTGAGAGAGCTCGTCGGTGAGCTTGTCAACTTCCAGGTGCGACAGCCTGTAGAGGCGGAGTTCGGCAACGGCGTTGGCCTGCCTTTCATCCAGCACGAAGTTGGCCATAAGCTTTTCAACGCAGTCGGTCTTGTCCTTGGCGGTCTTGCATATCTCCACCACCTCGTCTATGCTGGCCTGGGCTATCACAAGGCCGCGCAATATATGTGCGCGCTCTTCGGTCTTGCTGAGGTCGAACTTTGTTCTGCGGGTGATTATGTCCTTCTGGTGCTCAAGGTAATAATATATGCACTCGCGCAGGTTGAGCACCTTGGGGGTGCCGTCTACCAGGGCGAGCATGATTATGCCGTCGGAGACCTGAAGGTTGGTGTGCTTGTATAAAAGGTTTAAAACTACCTGCGGGTTGGCGTCCTTTTTTATCTCTATTACTATGCGCATGCCGTCGCGGTCGCTCTCTTCGCGAATGTCGGAGATGCCGTCTATGCGCTTATCTTTAACCAGGTCGGCAATTGTTTCTATAAGCTTTGCCTTGTTGACCTGATAGGGTATTTCCGATACGATTATGCGGGTGCGCGTCTGGTTGCCGCTCTGATAGTCCTCTATTTCGCACTTGGAGCGTATTACTATGTTGCCGCGGCCCGTGCGGTATGCCTTGCGTATGCCGCTGCGGCCCATTATCATGGCGCCCGTGGGGAAGTCGGGGGCGGGAATGTACTGCATCAGCTCGTCTACGTCTATATCGGGCTTGTCTATCATGGCTATAACGCCGTCTATCACCTCGCCGAGGTTGTGGGGCGGTATGTTGGTCGCCATGCCCACGGCTATGCCGTCTGACCCGTTTACAAGCATGTTGGGGAAGCGGGAAGGCAGCACCGAGGGCTGCATGCCCGTGTCGTCGAACGTGGGGTAGAAGTCTACCGTCTCCTTATCCAGGTCGCGCAGCATCTCTGCGGCGAGCTTTGAAAGCCTTGCCTCGGTATACCTCATGGCTGCGGGAGGGTCGCCGTCCACCGAGCCGAAGTTGCCGTGGCCTTCCACGAGCGGGAAGTTGATAGAAAAGTCCTGCGCAAGCCTTACCAGCGCGTCGTACACCGATCTGTCGCCGTGGGGGTGATATTTACCGAGGCAGTCGCCGACGATACGCGCGCACTTACGGAAGGGCTTATCGTTGTACAGGCCGAGTTCGTGCATGGAATACAGTATTCTGCGGTGAACGGGCTTTAAGCCGTCGCGCACGTCGGGAATGGCGCGCGACACGTTTACCGCCATGGCGTAGGCTATGAATGAGCGCTTCAGCTCCTCGTCCACCTCCACCTCCAGCATCTTTGTCATTGAAAGAGTCTTTTTAAACTCTTCGGTAAGCTCGGGGCTGGTCTGTTTTTTTGCCATAACTCCTCCTTATACGTCCAGCTCTTCTACGAGCTTTGCATTATCTTCTATAAACTTGCGCCGCAGTTCAGGCTGTTCGCCCATTAAAAGGGCAAACATCTTGTCTGCCTCTACCGCGTCCTCCACGTTTATGCGCACCAGCGTGCGCCTTGCGGGATCCATGGTAGTCTCCCACAGCTGTTCCTTGTTCATTTCGCCCAGGCCCTTGTAGCGCTGAAGTTCGAACTTGCCCGTATAGCTCGCCCTGAAGTCTTCAAGGGCCTTGTCGTCGTACAGGTAGGTATCGGGTATACCCTTGCCCGAAACCTTGTACAGGGGCGGCTGGGCGGCGTATACGTGGCCGTTTTCAACCAGCGGGCGCATGTAGCGGAAAAAGAACGTTAAAAGCAGTATTCGTATGTGGCTGCCGTCTACGTCGGCATCGGTCATTATTATTATGCGGTCGTAGCGAAGCTTGCTTTCATCGAAGTTCTCCTTTATGCCGCAGCCGAAGGCGGTTATCATGGCCTTTATCTCTTCGTTTTCCAGCACGCGGTTTATGCGCACCTTTTCAACGTTGAGTATTTTGCCGCGCAGGGGAAGTATCGCCTGGAAGCGCCTGTCGCGCCCCTGCTTTGCCGTGCCGCCTGCGGAGTCGCCCTCTACTATATAAATTTCGCACAGTTCGGGGCGCTTGTCCGAGCAGTCGGCAAGTTTGCCTGGCAGCTTGGTGCTTTCAAGCACGCCCTTGCGGCGGGTTTCCTCGCGGGCGAGCCTGGCGGCGTCGCGCGCGCGCTGGGCGGTTATGCAGCGCATTACCAGCTCCCTCGTCTCTGAGGGGTGCTCTTCAAGATAGGTGCCGAACTTTTCAACTGTGGCCTTGTACACAAAGCCGCGCACATAGGTAGAGCACAGCTTTGCCTTGGTCTGGCTTTCGTACTGGGCGTCGGCTATCTTTACCGAGACGACGGCGGTTATGCCCTCGCGCACGTCCTCGCCCGAAAGTTTATCGTTTTCCTTAAGTATGTTCAGCCTGTGGCCTGCGTCGTTTATCACCTTGGTGAGCGCCGATTTGAAGCCCTCGAGGTGGGTGCCGCCGTCCGGCTGGCGTATGTTGTTGGAAAAGGGGAATATCTGTTCGGCATAGCCGTCGTTGTACTGAATGGCTATCTCCAGGAACTTGTCGTCGCCCTCGGAATCTTCAAAATAGACGGGCTTTTCAAACAGCACCTGCTTGCCCTTGTTTATGTCCTCTATAAAGTGCACAACGCCGCCCTCGTAGCAGAACGAGTCGGTGCGGGGCTTTTCGCCGCGCAGGTCGGTGAGCGTGAGCGTGAGGCCCTTGTTGAGGTATGAAAGTTCGCGGAGCAGCGTTTTAAGCGTATCGTAGTTGAACTCCACCGTTTCAAACACAGTTGCGTCGGGGTGGAAGGAAATGAGCGTGCCCGTTTCGGTTGTGTCGCCCACTATTTTAAGCGGTTCTTCGGGTATGCCGCAGTGGTACACCTGCCTGTATTTGTGGCCGTTCTGGCAGACTTCGGCGATAAGCGTATCTGCGAGCGCATTCACGCAGGAAACGCCCACGCCGTGCAGGCCCGACGAAATTTTATAGCCGCCGTGCTTGTTGCCTCCGCCGAACTTGCCGCCCGCATTGAGGTTGGTGAGCGCAAGCTCTACGCCGCTTATGCCCTCCTGCTCGTTTATGCCGGTGGGTATGCCCCTGCCGTTATCTTTGACCACGCAGGAACCGTCTGCCGTGAGAGTGACGTCTACGCGGTCGCAGTAGCCCGCGAGAGCTTCGTCTATAGAGTTATCTATTACCTCCCTTACCAGGCCGTGAAGGCCCTTTTCATCGGTCGTACCGATGTACATGCCGGGGTTTTCGCGCACCGGCTCCAAACCCTTGAGTGCGACAAGGCTGTTGGCATCGTAATTTGACGTAACTTTTTCAGGCATAAAACCTCCTTTAAACTCTCACGGAAATGTCCGCTCTGAGGCGCCGTATATTTTTTCAGGCAGGCGGAAAATGTGTTTGCCGCATGCCTTGATATTGCCGTTTGAATTATTATACCATATTATATAATGGCTGTCAACTTTTACCTGTGATTTTGCCGTATGCGGCGCATATAAATTGCAAAAAGGCCCATACTTTTAGGGCGGAAAAAGGGGGAATTTGACACAGTGAAAGACAACGACTTCGACGGGCTGTGCGCGCCCCGCCTTATGGGCGAAAAGACGTATGATTTTGAGTGCCCCACATGCGGCAACCATGTGTGCGCGGGCTGTGCAAAGAGCTGGGGCGGGCTGTGCCCCAACTGCTTTTCAAAGCTGTACAGGGTGAGCTGAAAGCAGCGTGTGCGGCGAAAATGCGCCGGCGAAAACATTTACGCAAAAGAGAAAACGGCGCGGCGCCCGCAAATTTTGCAGGCGCCGCGCCGTTGTTATATTCATAGTACGCACTAAATGCAGGCTTTTATGTTGCATAGAAAACCGCCTTAATACTTGTATGACTGATATCATTCAGCTTATTCAGCGGGTTCCACTCGAGCGATTTTTCTGTAAAGCCGCTCCTTTCCCACGATTTATACCAGCGAAGATAATTATACTGCTCTTCGCCAATGGCGCGGATATCTGTAAGCGCACCGTTTTCAATATCAAGTTTCCCCACGAAGCCGTAGCCAAACGCTCCGCCGGCCTCGCCGCGCATAAAGCCAAGCACATAAGCGACATGCGCTTCGGCGCCATAAAACTCCAGCTCCTCAAAAACGGTTTTTTGTTCATCGGCAAAAATGGTATTCACTTTTTCAAATGACGCTCCGTCGTATATGCCCAATTGAGTCTGACAGGAATTTACAGGTTTTTCGATATTACAGAAGTACATTCCGTCCGGCGTAAAAGCAAAACCTTCGTCCTGCGCACCAAGCCTTGTGACCGTTATCTTTTTTATCAGAGACAGAGAATCAAGGTCATAGAAGCCTAAAAAGCCTTCGGTAGATTTAACGGCTATAATATTTGAGTTCGGTTTGAAAATTGCGGTATACGCATAAGGAAAATGCCTGAATTTTGCCAATTCTTCTCCTTGTGAACCGTATATGTATACTGTTCCGCCGGTACACCCTACACTATAATGCTCATTCCTGCAGAAGCCCCAGAACTTTTTCACATTTTGCCCCCTTATGCCCATGCAACTTCAGATTTTTATAAGCGGAAAATATTTAACAACACAAGGTCAGATATCGCTATTTATGCTCTCCAGCCTGTCGCCCCACTTTTTTGCATTCTCTTCATCTCCCCTGGCCGCATAGTAGTCGGCACGCAGGGACACGAGCATTATGAAGGCGGGCTCGTATTCGGCGATCTGAGGGACGGAGAAAAATAAGTCCTCTTCTATACCCTCTATCGGAGTGCCCGCGGTTATCATGCCCTGGATCTCGAGCACCCGCCCGAGCACCTTCCATACATCTGTATTCTTTATCGCCTGCAACGCAAGCAACATATCGGTGTCGCCGCCCGAGTATGTGACGGGCAGAACGTTTATCATGAACAGATAGAACGATGCGGGGGCAAAAAAGGAAAAATAAAGCGCAACGCCGTCTGCAAACAGCAGGCCCATGCCGACGACGGCGAACACAAAGTTGACGATAAGGCCGCCGAGGGCGGTAAACACAAGCCTTGCGCGCATATTGCCCGGGCGTTCGGGCAGTACGCTGCAGCCCGACGGGCGGAAGACGCCGTTTTTTACAAGTTTTACGCGCATGCCGCACAGCTTGCCGCAAATTATGTGCCCCAGTTCGTGCAGCAGCGACGCGAGCGGAAAGAACAGCGCGCACAACAGCAGGTAGGCGAGCATTTGCGCTACGCCGTATTCAACATACACGCAGTAGCAGCCCGCCGCGGCCAGCGCAAGCGCGGGCAGGGCGCACGCCAGCGTTATAAGCGCGCCCTTCACTTTGTCAGCCCCTTTAAAATTACGTAACCTTCAAGATTGTCGCTTTCGGAAACGGTTATCTTTTTACAGCCGAAAGCCGTGAGTATGCGGTATAAAAGCAAGCAGCCGCCTGCTATAACGTCGGCGCGGCGTATGTCCATGCCCTTCAGCTGTTTGCGCTGTTCTACGGTGAGCGATAATAAAAGATCTGCCTCTCTGCCCAGCCACTCCGCCGTAAGCGCAGTGCCGTCCACCACCTTTGGGTCGTACTTGTCCAGCCCGTGGTGCAGCGCGGCGAGGCTGGTGGCCGTGCCGCCCACGCCGTACATATCGGCGGAAGAGAGGTCAAGGTTGCCGTATTCGGCTATATTTTTAGCTATGACCTCCTCCAGCGCGCCCCTGTTTTGCCCCGCCGCGTCGAACAGGCGCACGGTGCCTATGTTCACGCTCTTTGAATAGATAGTTTTGCCGCCCTTCCGCACGGTGATCTCTGTGCTGGCGCCGCCGAGGTCGATTATGCCGCCGTCGCGCCCGCGAAGGGCGCCCGCTATGCCGCACGCCGCCTCCTGTTCGCCGCCTATCACGTCTACGGCAATGCCCGTGAGCTGTTTTACGCGGGCGACAAAATCGGCGCCGTTTGCAGCCGAACGGACTGCAGCCGTTGCAAACACGTACGGGGTGCCCGCGCCGTTCAGCTCAGCCGCGGCGGCAAACATCTGAACTGCGCGCGCGGTGCGCTCTATGGCCTCGGGCTTGAGCGAGCCGCTTGCGGCAAGCCCTTCGGCAAGGCGGGTCGTTTCAAGCTGTTTATATAAAGTTTTTCCGTCCGCCATGACCATCAGGCGAACGGAATTTGAACCAACGTCTATTGCAGAAATTTTCATTTTATTCCTTTTTTGCGCACAGAACCGCATGGCGATAAGCCGCGGAGTGCTTTCTGACATACTTTTTGAGATCTCTCCGCGCGGGCTCCGCCCTTGGTCGAGATGACATTTATAAGCTCCGCCCTTGGTCGTAAGGAGCGTAACGACGGAATAGCGTAAGGAACGGAATAGCGATTGTTGCGCACAGCGCCAATCGCGTCTTGTTACGCGTTAGCGTCAATCGCGTCAATGACGGTAAGAGGGGAAATGTGTCGCCCTTGGTCGGGATGACAATTGCATTTGCTTACGCCCGCTGCCGTTCGGTAAAATCAATCGGAGAACAGCAAAAGTGAGGGCACAATCAGCCGCCGAGTATGCCGAGCTCTATCGCCAGATCCTTTAGTTTATCAAGGTTTTCGTAATATTCTATTGAATTTTCAGCGTCTTCTATCTGCTCGGAGTAGTAGCGGTACTGCTCTTCAAGATCCTCCCTCTTTTGCTTCAGCTGAACTATCACCACAAGCTGATATATGAGGATGGCGACGAGAATGACGAGCAGGAGCACCGTTGCCACCGTGCCGGCAGCTATAAGGCGGTTGCGCTTCTGTGTATTCATTTTATACCTCTTGTCCATAGGGAAAAGGGACAGATTTTATTGCTTTGACCCCTTTTTTACCCTTTTGGTACTTCTATTATACAATTTATTGAGCAAAAAATCAACCATTACATGCAAACTTTTGATATAAAGCCCTGCGCCCAGCAAAACGGCGGCTATCATGTACAGCCGCACATCGGGGAAACACAGCCACACCGAGCACGCCACGAACAGCGCGGAAAGCGCTGCGCAGTAAATTATATCGCACACCGCGGTGACGGCGAACACGCACCGCCTTTTGGGCTTTGCGGCGAGAAAGACCAGGCGGCGGAGCATGTAAAGCAGGTCGTATACCACGCCGCTTGCAACGCCGCAGGCAAGGCATACTACAAAAATTTCAACAGGCGAAAGCATTATTATTCCCCAAAAGCCGCGCCGCGCAGACATTTATACCGCGCCGCGGCGGAAAGCGCTACTTGAATATCCTTTTTGCAAGCTTTACGCCCTTGGGCAGGTACTTTACGCCCGTAACCGTGCCTGTGGCCACAAATGCGCCGCTCTGCTTTGAAAATGCGGCAATCTTGAGCCCGCTGCCCGCAACGGTTATGCGCCCGCCCGCGTAGGTCAGCAGTATCTGCGAGGCGGAAAAGCCGTCTACGCTCTCAATGCCGGTGGCGGAAAATTTTTTGCAGTCCTCCACCTCTATGCTGTGAATCACGCCTTCCATACCCGCACCTCCTGCCGCCCGCCATTTCTGCGCCGCGGCATAAAAAAATACTGCCGCACTAAGCGACAGTATTTATATATGCATTGCGCATTGAATTTATGAAACAGGTTTTGGCTTTCTTGTAAAGAGATTTCTCCATGCGCCGCCGCGGCAAACAGCCGCTGCGGCTTAGTCGTAAGGAGCGTAGCAACGGAATAGCTATTGTTCGCCGTAGACGCAATAGCGTCAATGACAAACCGTTATGCGTTGTTTATAAAAGTACGCGGTGCAAAAACTTTAGAGATACGAGCCAATCCCCCCTGGCTTGCCTTTGGCAAGCCTTCCCCCCTTTGGCAAGGGAGGCAAGAAGAGCCGACGGAATGTTGCGAAGGAGTGTACATAGAGGTTCATGACTGAGCAAACCCGTAACAGCAACACAGTATTGCGCCGCTTATATGAATTTTTATGCAAGGCCCTTGCGGATCTTAGCCGCAGCCTTAGCCCTCAGCTCGCTGTCCAAAATGCGCTTGCGTATGCGGATGTTTTTGGGAGTTATTTCCAGAAGTTCGTCGTCGGCGATAAATTCAAGGCACTCTTCAAGGCTCATGCGTTTGGGGGTTATAAGCCTTAAGGCGTCGTCCGACGAGGACGAGCGGGTGTTAGTGAGGTGCTTCTGCTTGCAGACGTTTACGTTTATATCTTCGTTTTTGGGGCTTTCGCCTATAACCATGCCCTCGTATACCTGCGTGCCCGGGCCGATGAACAGCGTGCCGCGGCCCTGGGCGTTGTACAGGCCGTAGGTAACGGCCTCGCCCGTTTCAAACGCAACCAGCGAACCGGTGCTGCGCCTGGAGAATTCGCCCTTGTAGGGCTGATATTCGAAGAACACCGAGGAGAACACGCCCTCGCCCTTGGTGGAAGTTAAAAACTCGCTCTTGTAGCCGAACAGCCCGCGCGAAGGAATCAAAAATTCCAGCCTGGTGCGGCTGCCCACTGCGCTCATGTGCAGCAGTTCGCCCTTTCTTTCGCCCATGCTCTGGAATACGGCGCCCGTGAATTCGTCGGGGACGTCCACTATCAGCCTTTCGACAGGCTCGCACTTAACGCCGTCTATCTCCTTGAACAGCACGCGGGGCGTGGAGACCTGGAACTCGTAGCCCTCGCGGCGCATGTTTTCTATGAGTATGGAGAGGTGCATTTCGCCCCTGCCGCACACGCGGTAGCTATCTGCCGACTCGGTCTCCTCCACGCGGAGTGAGACGTCCTTTAAAAGTTCGCGGAAGAGCCTGTCGCGCAGGTGGCGGGTGGTGACCCACTTGCCCTCTTTACCCGCGAAGGGAGAATCGTTTACAGAGAAGGTCATCTCTACCGTGGGTTCGGAGATCTTTACAAACTTGTGCGGCTCCACGCAGTCGGGCGAGCAGACGGTGTCGCCTATATTTATCTTTTCAAGCCCGGAAAAGCACACTATGTCGCCCGCAATAGCCTTTTCGCAGGGGACGCGGTTGAGGCCCTCTATCTGGTAGAGGTTGGCTATTTTGCCCGCAAGCTTCATCTGCTGGTTGTTGTAGTTGGTTACCACCACAGACTGCCCCTGCACTATCTCGCCGCGCTCTATGCGGCCTATGCCTATGCGGCCGACGTAGTCGTTGTAGTCTATGGAAGACACCAGCAGCTGGGCGCCGCCCTTTTCGTCCACCTCCATGGGAGGTATGTGATTTAAAATTGTTTCAAACAGCGGCGAAAGGTCTTTGCCGGGGGTGTTTATGTCCAGCGTGGCAGTGCCGTTGCGGCCGGAGCACCACACCACGGGGCTCATGAGCTGGTCGTCGGTAGCGTCGAGTTCCATCAAAAGCTCTAAAATTTCGTCCTGCACCTCTGAAAGGCGGGCGTCGGGGCGGTCTATCTTGTTTACTACGATTATCAGCCTGTGGCCCATTTCAAGCGCCTTCTGCACAACAAAGCGCGTCTGGGGCATGGGGCCTTCGGCGGCGTCCACCAGCACGAGCACGCCGTTTACCATCATCATGACCCTCTCTACCTCGCCCGAAAAGTCGGCATGGCCGGGGGTGTCCACTATGTTGATCTTTACGCCGTTGTAGTGAACGGAAGTGTTTTTTGCAAGAATGGTTATGCCGCGCTCGCGTTCGATGGCGTTGGAGTCCATCACCCTCTCCTCCACCGCCTGATTTTCCCTGAAGGCGTGGCTCTGCTTTAACATGGCGTCTACAAGGGTGGTCTTGCCGTGGTCTACGTGCGCGATTATTGCTACGTTTCTTAAATCGTTTCTTACCATAAAAGTCCTTTGTTGTACAAAATTTTTCTATTATATTTTAAAACGTAAATAAAAAATTTGCAACCTGTTTATATGCGGCTGCAAATTCTTTACTTTTTTTGTAAAACAATAAAGTTTTTTTATAATTGTTTGCAATACTGTAATAGATAATGGGAACCCACATTGCATGCCGCTTTAAAAGGAAAATTCGCTTTTTGTGGCGCGGTCGAAGAGCTTTAAGATTATGTTCATGCACTCCTTTGCGCCGTCGCCGCTTTCAAAGGCGTGCGATAAAAAGCAGGCTTCGTACACAGCATTGGTTATGGGCAGTTCAACGCCGTGCTCCTCGCCCATCTTCTTCATGGCCTTGGCCGTCATTACGCCTTCGGCGAGTTTGTCGAACTTCTGCCCCTTTGCCATCATTTCGCCGTAGCGGCGGTTGTGGGAATATTCGGAAAAGAGGGTGGTTTCGTAGTCGCCGAGGTGGGCAAGGCCGTACGCCGACATGAACTTGCCGCCCATTGCCTGTATGAGCATGCCTACCTCGTGCGCGCCGCGCGCCATCAAGGGGCCCTTTAAGCTTACGTATCCGCTGCCGTCAAGTACGCCCGCGGCTATGCCGAGCACATTTTTTGCCGCGGCGCCTATCTCTGTGCCGATGAGGTCGTTGCCGTAGTAAAAGCGGATGAGGTTGCTTTTGAAATTATCGGCAAGGTAGCGCTTTAAGCCGTCGTTTTCAGAATCTATGACCATGCAGTTGGGTATGCCCTGCACAAACGCCTGAATATGACCGGGGCCCACCCATACTGCAATTTTATCGGGGGAGATGCCGCTGTCTGTGAGCACCTGCGAAAGGCGCTTGCCCGTGCTCTCCTCTATTCCCTTCATGCAGAGCACAAAAATTTTGTCCTGCACGGGGTACTTTATTATGCGCTGCATAAAGCCGCGCAGCCCCTGCGAGCTGATGGAGATGATTATTATGTCGCTCGCCTTCAGGGCGTATTCAAGGTCGCAGGTGAGCGTTATGTTTTTATCGAGCTCGACATATTCGTTGCGGCCCGTGTTCTTTAAAACTTCGTAAGAGGGTTCACCCTCAGGCCCCCAGCTTATAACCTCGTTGCCCTTTACGGCCGACTGGTACCACGCTATGAACGAGCCCCACCTGCCGCATCCGAGAACGGAAATTTTCATATATACTCCCTGCGCGTCAGATAGACTTTCTTTCAGAAAGCGCGCGCGATAACGTTACTTCGTCTGTATATTCAAGCTCGCCGCCGATGGGTATGCCGTGCGCCAGGCGCGTTACGTTTACGCCCAGCGGCTTTAAAAGGCGCGCCACATACATGGCGGTTGCCTCGCCCTCCACGTCGGGGTTGGTGGCCATTATCACCTCTTTTACTCCCCCTTCGTTTACGCGGGCCAACAGCTCCTTTATGCGTATGTCGTTGGGGCCGATGCCCTCCATGGGGCTGATAACGCCGTGCAGAACGTGGTACACGCCCTTGTATTCGTGCAGTTTTTCAAGCGCGATTACGTCCTTCGGCTCCTTGACGACGCAGATGACCGACTTGTCGCGCGTGCGGCAGATGTCGCACACGTCGCCCTCGGTGAAGTTGCCGCATACGCTGCAGTAGCGCACCTTTTGCTTGGCCTCCAGAACGGCGTTTGCAAAGCCTGCCGCTTCCTCCGCGCTCATGTTTATTATTTTATAGGCATACCTCTGCGCCGTCTTTTTGCCGACGCCGGGGAGCTTGGTAAATTCGTTGATAAGCCTTCCGATAGGCTCGATAAAAATATCCATATGACCTTATGTTCACAATTTTTTCGTGCTGGCCGAGCCCGAAAAAATTTGTGAGTTTGAGAAACCAAGTTTCTCTGGCGGCATTCACTTCCAGTGAGCCGGCTTGCGTGACAAATTGTGTCGCGCTTAACGGCGAACCAAATTCGCCTTGCGCACGTTGATTATTTTAATATGTCATTGACGCTATTGCGCCTACGGCGAACAATAGCTATTCCGTCGCTTCGCTCCTTACGACCGAGCGACAGCGAGCGGAGAAATCTCGTTTATTATACTTCTTTTGTTGCTTTGAGATTTCTCGACTACGCTCGAAATGACAAGCGAAGCATCGCTCAACCATAATGCACCATAGGCGACTTGGGTAGCCGTTGTTCGCCGCAGACGCAATACAGTCAATAATGTATGGCCGGCAAAAGCCGCTCATCACTCATCGCGTTTGCCCGACAGGGCAAACTAATAACTGATAACTTATATAAGCCCGGGGAGGCTGGCGCCGCCGAACTTGCCCATCTTTTCTTCGTAGAGGGCGTCGGCCTTTTTGTATCCGTCGTTGATGGCGGCGAGAATGAGATCTTCAAGCATTTCAACGTCCTCTTCGTCAGTGAGATCTATCATCTGGCCTATCTTGCTGCCGAACTCTACGCCGTTTATCACCTTTTTGCCGTTCATGTAGATGACGACCGTTTCGTCGCCCTCTTCGCCGCCGCCCGAAAGGCCGACTACTTCAAGTTCTTCAAGCTCCTTTTCGGCCTCCTGCATCTGTTCCTGTATTTTCTGAGCCTGCTTGACGAGGTTGTTCATGCCCCCGCCCATGCCGCCGCGGAATCCTGCCATGTCTACTACTCCTTTATTTTACGTATTTTTTTGCGTTTATTTTATATCTATATCGGCGCCGCCGAAGTTGGACTTTAAAGTATCGAGCGCCTTTTTAAGGCCGTCGTCCTTTTTTGCAAGGCGCACCTCGTAGTCGTTTACCCCCGCCTCCGCAAGCACGTCTGCAAGAGTGCGGGCGTTATCCTGGCGGGTTATTGCGCGGTATACGGTGTCGCTTTCGGTATTGAACACAAACTTTGCGCCCTCCTGCACGCATGTTAGGTCGGCGCACAGCGTGAACAGCACGGCGTTGCGGTGGGTGGTGCGCAGCGCCTTTAAAAGCGCGGCGTGAACGCCCTTGCCCGTGAGTGCGTCCGAACTTGCCGCGGGCTTTGCCTGCTGCGATGCCGTTGAATTTGCCGCCTTGCCTGCCGAGGCGAACACGTCGCTGTCTTCGCTCTCTTTAAGCGAAGGCTTTGAGGGCTTGGGCGCATAGAACGGTTCGGCCTTGGCCTGCCTTGAAGAGAACATGTCGCCCTGCACTTCAATTGCGGGCTGCGCGGCTTTGAACGCGGGCGCAGCCGTTTTTTCGGGAATATCGGCAGGCCGTGCGGGCTTTTCCGCCTGAGCCGCGGGCGCGGCAACAGAGGGCTGTACTGTGACAAAATTGCCCGAATTTATTTTATTTTCAAGCGCGTTTACACGCGCGATAAGGCTGTCTATATTGTAGTCGGCCTGCGGCAGGGTGCAGCGCAGAATGGCCGTTTCAAGCACCACGCGGGCGTCGGCGGCATAGCGCATGTCGCCTTCGGCCTTTACGAAAATTTCGGTGGCGCGCAGTATTTTGTGGCCGTCGGCACGGGCTATTTCCTGCACGGCAGAGAACATCTCATGCGGAAGGTTGAGTATCTGCCCTGCATTTTTGCACATTTTTGCCACTGCCACGTTGTTTAAAAACGCAAGTATATCCTTTACGAACACGCCTGCAGATTTGCCCCCGGAAAAAACTTCTTCCGCGGCGGAGAGCGCTCCGCCCGAATTATCCGTAAGCAACATTTTTACCACTTCGACTATCTTGTAGAAGTCGGCGCTGCCGAGCACGGCGTTTACGTCTGCATAAGTGAGCTTGCCGGCGGAGTACGAAACGCACATATCGGCAATGGAGAGCGTATCGCGCGCGCTGCCTGCGCCCGCGCGGGCTATGGCGGCGACGGCCTCCTCCTCATACTCCTTGCCTATCTTGTTTAAAATGTCCTTTAAAAGCCCCTCCAGGTCGTGCTGGGGAATGAGCTTGAAGTCGAAGCGCATGCAGCGCGAAAGTATGGTTGCGGGGATCTTTTGCGGTTCGGTGGTGGCGAGTATGAACACGGCGTGCGCGGGGGGCTCTTCCAGCGTTTTGAGCACGGCGTTGAACGCCGACGCGGTGAGCATGTGCACTTCGTCTATGATGTACACCTTATACCTGCCCGCCACGGGCGGATACTGCACCTTTTCGCGCAGGTCGCGCATTTCGTCTACGCCGTTGTTGGAGGCGGCGTCAATTTCGGAAATATCAAGGTTGGCGCCGTTTTTAAGCGCAAGGCAGGTTGCGCACTTGCCGCAGGGCGAGCCGTTTACGGGGTGCTCGCAGTTGATGGCGCGCGCAAAAATTTTGGCTACGGACGTTTTGCCCGTGCCGCGCGGGCCGCAGAACAGGTACGCATGGCCTATTTTGCCGCTTTCTATCTGGTTTTTGAGTATTTTGATTATGTGTTCCTGGCGGACTACCTTATCCAAAGTGTCCGGGCGGAACATTCTGTAAAACGCAAGGTATGCCATATACCCATTCACCTTACCTTGCCCTTACAGCAGGGCGGAAAGCTTGCGCTTTGCGCGCTGAAGGGCGTTATCTATGCTCTTGGGGGGCTTGCCCGTGGAGGAGGAAATTTCTGCCATGGTCAGCCCGTCCATATACATTACCGTAACTTTAAATTCAAAAGACGAAAGGTTTTTGCTTATCTTCTGCAAAAATTCCCGCCTGTTTTCGCGGCGGATGAGCTCGTCTTCGGGGTTTTCCTGCGAGGGGTACAGCTCTTCGCCGACCTCAACTATTGGCAGGAAGTTATTCAGCGCCGAATATTTTGCCGCGCGGGTGGCCTTTACCGCGTCGATTATGCGGTTGCGTATGCAGCGCACGGCGTACGGCGAGAATGACGATTTGCCGCCCGAAAAACTTTCTATCGCCGAATACAGCCCGCACATGCCCTCCTGCACAAGGTCTTCCGTTTCGCCGCCCGACAAAAAGAACCTGCGCGCTATTGAAAGAACTACGTTTTTATACCGCTTTAACAGCTGTTCGGTGGCGGTTTTGTCGCCCGACTGCGAAAGCGCCGCCAGCTGTTCGTCGCTTAAGTTTTCAGTCTGCATCTCACCACTTCGTATGCGGCTATGCCGAGCGCGACGGACGCGTTGAGCGAATTTACCTTGCCCAGAAGGGGCAGCGACAGCACCCCGTCGCACCGCTCGCGCGTAAGCCTTTTTACGCCGCTGTCCTCCCCGCCGATGACCAGGGCGACGCTTCCGGAGAGGTCGGCGGAATATATGCTGTCGCCGTCGGCTTCAAGGGCATACACCCAATAATTTTCCTTTTTGAGCCTTTCTATCGCGGCGTTGAGCGAGGGCACCTTTGCCACCTTTATGTGGTTGGCGGCGCCCGCCGATATGCGTATGACCGCCTCTGTTACCGAGGCAGACTTCTGTGCGGGAATGACCACGCCGTCGGCGCCCGCGCACTCGGCTACCCTGATTACAGAGCCCAAATTATGCACGTCCTCTATGCCGTCGCACAGAATGATAAACCCGCCCTTTTCGCCCCTTTCGGCAATTATGTCGTCGAGGTCGGAATACTCGTATTCGGCGGCAAAGGCTATAACGCCCTGGTGGTGGCCTGTGGCGCTCAGCCTGTCGAGCGCCTTCATGTCGGCAAACTGCACGCGTATGCCCGCCTTGCGGGCTTCGGCGAATATTTTGCCCAGCGAGCCCTGCGCGCCCTTTTCCATTACTATCTTTTCAATAGGTTTGCCGCTCTTTATAAGCTCTGAAACGGCGTTTCTGCCCTCAGTTTTCATCTTCTTCCTTTAAAAGACTGTCTATCCTTTGGTACTGCCCGGTAAGGTACAAATAGCCTATTACCGCCTCCAGCCCCGTGGAGCGGTTATATTCGCCCACCGCGGCGTTTTTTGCGCGCGTCGGCTTTTTGGCGTTGCGGCCGCGGCGGAATATGTCTGCCTCCTCCTCGGTAAAAAGCGGCAGAAGCTTTTCGCACAGGGCGCTCTGCCCGCGCGCCGAAACGCTTGCCGAGGCAAGTTTTTGCAGCGTGCCCGTCTTATAGTCGCCCTTTAAAACCAGCCGTTCGCGCACATACAGCGAATATACGGCGTCGCCCACGAACGCGAGCGTTACAGGGTTGAGTTGGCGCGCCCGCTCGGGCGGCATGAATTCATCCTTAGCGAACATAATACCCCAGTTTGAATATTTAGTTAATTATACCACCAAGTCATAAAAAAATCAAATAATCAGTAGTATATAGCGTGAAATTGTTTACCGTAAAGCGGGGCGCGCTTGCCGTTGCCGCCGCAATAATTGCGTTTTCTTCGGCGGCGGGACTTGCCTGCGGCGCGGCCGCCGCAAACACCGCCTATTCCCCCGTTGTGGTGGTGATAGACGCCGGGCACGGCGGCATTGACGCGGGCGTGCGCGGAAAGAACAGCGGCGTTAAGGAGAGCGACATAAACCTTGCCGTCGCGCGCGAGCTTGCAGGCTGCTTCAAGGCGGCGGGGTTTTCCGCCGTGATGACAAGAAAGAGCCAGGCCGGGCTGTACGGGCTGCCGACAAAGGGGTTCAAACTGCGCGATATGAAAAGGCGCCGCGAAATAATTGAAGAGTGCGGCGCCGATATGGTTATTTCCGTACACCAGAATTTTTATTCGGACAGCGCGCGGCGGGGCGCCCAGGTGTTCTTCCGCAAGGGCAGCGAGGGCGGAAAGCAGCTTGCCGTGAGCGTGCAGAACAGTCTGAACGGCATGGAAGGCATGCGCAGGGCAGACCCGCTTGTGGGCGACTATTTTATGCTGGAGTGCACCCAAAGCCCTTCGGTTATAGTTGAGTGCGGGTTTTTATCTAACGCGCAGGACGAGGAGCTGCTGCTTGACGGCGAATACCGCCACCAACTTGCATACGCCATATTCTGCGGCGCGGTTGAATACCTGTCTTCGGAAGGGTGAATGGCAATGCTTGTCCCGTAAGTAAAGGGGGACTTGACCGCTTTGCCACATGTCATTTCGACCGGAACGAACAAAGTGAGTGCAGCGGAGAAATCTCAAAAATCCCACCGTCATATTCTCGCTTGCTCGAATATGCCACCTCCCCTATCAGAGGAGGCTGCATTGCGGAAAAGATTTCTCCACGCGGGCTTTGCCCTTGGTTGAAATGACAGAAAGTACGGAATAGCTATTGCTGCGCGTTATCGCCAATAGCGTCAATGACAGTAAATGGGCGGCGCCCGACCGAAAGGGCAAAATAAAAAACAGCTCCCTGCAAACAAGCGGGGAGCTGCATTTTTATAAGATTTATAAGGTTTTTGACTTTATAAGACTTAAAAATCAGTTCTATAAGCCCTAAAACCCTTTGCTTTTTAAGAAAGTTTTTCAAGCAGCTTGAGGTCGATGCCCTTTTCGCCGATCTTGATTATTTCTACCTTTACCACGTCGCCGATGTTTACTACGTCTTCAACCTTGTCTACGCGCTTGTCCGAAAGCTTGGAGATGTGGATCATGCCGTCCTTTCCGGGAGCGAACTCTACAAACGCGCCGAAGTTGAGTATGCGCACTACCGTGCCCACGAACATGTCGCCCACTTCGGGATCGTGTGCGATGGAAAGAATGATGGCCTTTGCCTTTTCGGCATTTTCGATGGGGCCTGTGGTGGAGATGTAGCCGCGGCCGCTGTCGTCGTCGTTGAAGTCGATATCCGTGCCAGTCTCTTCCATTATCTTCTTTATCACGCATCCCTGCTTGCCGATGACGTCGCCGATCTTTTCGGGGTCAATCTCAAAGCTGATGATCTTGGGAGCGTATACCGAGAGCGCGGGAGCAACTTCGGGAACACACTCGAGCATCTTTGAAAGGATGAAAGTCCTGCCCTCGTTGGCCTGTTCTATGGCGGTGTGCATTATCTCTTCGGATATGCCCTTTATCTTTATATCCATCTGGATGGCGGTTATGCCCTTGGTGGTGCCGGCTACCTTGAAGTCCATGTCGCCGAGGAAGTCCTCAAGGCCCTGGATATCGGTGAGAACCTTGAATTCGCCCGTCTCCTGGTTTTTGATGAGGCCCATTGCAACGCCTGCAACGGGTGCCTTGATGGGAACGCCCGCGTCCATGAGCGCCATGGTGGAGCCGCATACGGACGCCATTGAGGACGAGCCGTTGGACGACATTATGTCGTTTACCACCCTTATGGCATAGGGGAACTCCTCCTCGGAGGGGAGTACGGGAATAAGGGCGCGTTCTGCAAGTGCGCCGTGGCCTATCTCGCGCCTGCCGGGGCTGCGGAGCGCCTTGGCTTCGCCCGTGCAGTAGCCGGGGAAGTTGTACTGGTGCATATAGCGCTTGTAAGTTTCGTCGTCGAGGCCTTCAAGCTTCTGAGCTTCGGAGAGCATTGCAAGCGTGCAGGTGGTGAGCGTCTGGGTCTGTCCGCGGGTGAACACTGCCGAGCCGTGAACGCGGGGAAGAACGTGGCGCTCGCACCAGATGGGACGAACGTCCTTAAGGCCGCGGCCGTCGGGGCGGATGCCCTTATCGAATATCTTGGCGCGCACCTTTTCCTTGGTGAGGTAATATAAGCTGTCCTTTATTTCGCGGGTGTTTTCGGGATAGATATCGGCGAAGTGCTCAAGCACTTCCTTTTCGGCCTGGGCCTGGCGCTCCTCCCTCTCCTGCCTGTCGAACGTGTCGATAGCCCAGTCGATCTTTTCGGAGGCGTATTCGCGCACGGCCTTGTCGAGCTCTTCGGGAATGTGATAGAGTTCCATCTCCTTCTTGGGCTTGCCGACTGCGGGAACTATTTCGTCGTCTATGAAGGCGCAGATCTTTTTGATCTCTTCATGGCCGAACATGATGGCGCCGACCATCTCTTCGTTGGAAACTTCGTCTGCGCCCGCCTCTATCATGAGTATGGCGTCCTTAGTGCCTGCAAGGTTGAGGTGAATGGTGCTTGCCTTGCGCTGGGCAAGGTCGGGGTTGATGACGTACTTGCCGTCTACAAGGCCGACCACTACCGAGCCCGTGGGGCCTGCCCAGGGGATATCGGAGATGGAGAGCGCAACGGACGAACCTATCATTGCAAGGGGTTCGGGAGCCACGTCGGGCTCAACGGAGAGCGCCTGGGCAACAACGGTCACGTCGTTGTAAAGTCCCTTGGGGAAGAGCGGGCGAAGGGGCCTGTCTATAAGCCTTGCGGTGAGAATGGCCTTGTCGCTTGCCCTGCCTTCACGCTTTTTGAAGCCGCCGGGGATCTTGCCGACGGAATACATCTTTTCGTCGTAGTCTACCTGAAGAGGGAAAAAGTCCATGCCCTCTCTGGGAGAGGGGGACATGCACACCGTTACCAGAACGGCGGTATCGCCGCAGCGGACAACGCACGCACCGTTGGCCTGTTCGGCGTACTTGCCCGTCTCTATAACGACCTCCCTGCCCCCTATCATTGTTTTGAACTGTCTGAATTGGGTTTTCATTTAAACACTCCTTGTCTGTTCTTGCGCCTGCGGCGACCCCGCCGCAGACAAAATTTATGAAAAAAAGAGCGACAGAAAACAGACGCTCTTTTTTGTACGTTGAAAAATTACTTTCTTAAGTTAAGAGCAGCGACGATGGCGCGGTACCTTTCTATATCCTTGGATTTAAGGTAGTCGAGAAGACCGCGGCGGCGACCTACCATCTTAAGAAGACCCCTGCGGGAATGATTGTCGTGAATGTGGATCTTGAGGTGCTCGTTGAGGTGATTGATGCGCTCGGTGAGAAGGGCTATCTGAACCTCGGGAGAACCTGTATCGCCTTCCTTTGTGGCGAATTTAGCTATGATTTCCTGCTTTTCCATTTTTAATTATCCTCCTGTAATGGAACAAAATTTGCGGGCAACAAAGTCGGGCGTGGAGTATTCGCACCGCTTTGTAGCCGTAACGAAGATTATTTTAGCACAAGTATTATATAAAAGCAAGTAAAATAGCGCGGCGTGCAGAAAATTGCCGCCGCATGTTAACGGCTAACAGTAAAATCTGTTATTGTGAAAACAACGCGGCGCGGCAGGCAGAGTTATTTTGAAAACAGGGCGGCGCGGTCGGCTATAAGTTTGCCGCACTTGCTTATGTAGGTGGGGATATCTTTGGGGGCGGCGGCACGCTCTATGCGCGCCCCTCCGCCGAAGACGCGCTTTGAAATGGCGCCAGCGCCCACGGCTATGTTGGAGCAGATCTCCTCCATGGTGCCTATGTTGTAGGCGCACTGCTTGCCCGGCATGCACCAGCCGATATTTTCGTTGGCGCCCGCCTGGTACTTCTGGCGGTACAGGTAGTAGGGCTGATACCCCGCCGAGGTGAGCTCCTCGCGCGAAAAGGCTATCATTTCGTCTATTTCGCCGCTCTCTATGCGCGAGGTATGCTCCTTTAAACGGGAGCCGGACTTTAAACACAGCGAATGTACCGTTATGTTTGCCGGCTGCAGCTGCGCGGCGCGGATAACTGAATCTTTGAAGTCGGGCAGCTTTTCACCCGGCAGCCCTGCTATGAGGTCGATGTTTATGTCGAAGCCGTATTTTTCCGCCATGTGGTATGCCGCATAAGTCTGTTCGGCGGTGTGCCTGCGGCCTATGCGCGCAAGCGTTTGGTCTGAAAAGGTCTGCGGATTGACGCATATGCGCGTAACGCCCGCCTTTTTGCAGGCGGCAAGCTTTTCTTCGGTGAACGTATCCGGCCTGCCCGCCTCTACGGTGAACTCCGCGCCGCCCGTGCCGAGGGCGTTGATTGCGGCATATATGCGGGTCAATTGTTCGTTTTCAAGGCAGAACGGCGTGCCGCCGCCTATGTATACCGAATTTACGCGCGTTATTATATTGCCCAACGAATATATCTCTTCTATCAGCTTTTCAACGTACTCATCGGCGTACTTTTTTACAGCCGCATAGGGCGCGGTGATAAAGGAACAGTATTCGCACTTGGTGGGGCAGAACGGTATGCCTACGAATATATCCTCCCCCACTCCGCGGTTGCGCGAATATACGGCGCGCTGGCTCTGTATTACGCGGCGGACGATATCAATATTGTCTTCCGACACGCAGAATTTTTTGAAGAGCGGGGCAAAGTCGCGCCCGCCGTCCAGCTCGGCGTAGGCCATCTTTGTGGGGCGGATGCCCGTGAGCGCGCCCCACGGTAGGTCGGGGCTGTTTCCGCGCAGAAAGAGGTAGAAGGCGAGCTTTGCCGAACGCTTTGCGCACCGCTTGAAGTCCAGCTCGCCCTCCGCCTTCCATGTATCGGTAAAAGTGCGGCTGTGGGAGCCGCACTGTATGGTGTTTATGTAGTTGTCGCCATCGTGCGTGAACGTGTGGACAAAGTCGTCCCCCTCCGCCCCGAACAGGCGGATGACGTCCATTATTTCGGCGGCGAGAAAACCGCAGTTTGTAGTAAGCATTTTATGACCTTATGAAGGCGTTGTTTTCGCGCTCGTGCGAGAGGGTGGTATCTTCCTCGTGCCCGCAGTATACCTTGTAGTCGCCCGGAAGGGCGTACAGTTTTTTAACGCTGGTGACCAGCTGCGAACCGCTGCCCGTGGGCAGGTCGGTGCGGCCGACGCTTTCGCAAAAGAGGGTGTCGCCCGTGAACAGGCAGTCCTCCGCAAGGTAACATACCCCGCCAGATGTGTGCCCCGGCGTAGATATCACGTTGAAATCTATGCCGGCGACAGTCACCGTCTGCCCGCCGCCTATGGTATTTACGGGGAAGCTTTCCACGGGGTAGCCGAGCGAGGTATAGGGCGGAGTAAACATGTTGGCCGCCTCTTCCGCGCTTGCGTATACGGGCACGCCCTCGCGCGAGAAGCGCGCACAGCCGCCGATATGGTCGTAATGGCCGTGCGTTAAAAGCACGCCCGCGGGCTTTAAGCCGAGCTTGGCGCACATATCCCACACCCCGGGCTGAGCGCAGTCTACCACCGCCGCCGTCTTTCCGTCCTTGGTGACGATATAGGAATTGGAAGCAAACCCCTGCGGGTAAATTTTGAATACTTTGAGCATATATTTACCTGCTTTATATTACTTTGAATAAATAAAAATCCTTCCGTCACGCTATCGCGTGCCGCCTCCCCTTAGGCAGGGGAGGCAAGAGAACGCGGGGCAAAAACTTTGGAGATGCGAGCAAAAATCCCCCCTTCGCTCGCAATGCTCGCTCTTCCCCCCCTTTGACAAGGGAGGCAAGAAGGAGCGTGCGGAATGTTGCGAAGGAGCTTACTTAGAGGTAAGTGACTGAGCAAACCCGTAAGCGCGACAAAGTATTGCGACGCATATACAAAGTTTTTAGTTTGATGTGCGGTAGACGTCGATTATCCTCTTATCCTTCTTTATATGGTTGATGAGAAGGTCGAGGTCGGAGCGCTTGTTCAGGCGCACGTTGATGTCTACTACCGTCTGCTTGTTTTTATCGAGCCTGCCCACTATCTGCTGGAGCGAAAGGTGCATGGCGGCTATTTCTGAAGTGACGAAGGCGACTATGCCGTCGCAGTTATCTGCCACGACGCGCAGGCCGACCATGAATTCAGAGCCGGTGTCTTCAGACCACTGGGCTGGCTGTATGCGGTCGGGGTCGTAGTCCTTTAAATTGGGGCAGTCTTTGCGGTGCACTATTACGCCCCTGCCGCGCGAAACAAAGCCGACGATGTCGTCGCCCGGAACGGGGCTGCAGCAGCGCGCAAAGCGCACCATAAGGCCGCTCATTCCGCGCACTATAACGCTGGAGGCGTGTACATGGCCGCTTTTATCGGGCAATACCGGCGCCTTGGGAACTACCTTTTTATAGTAGTCGATAAGTTTGTAGATTATCTGGTTTACGCTGACCGCGCCATAGCCCACGGAGGCGAACATTTCGTCCACCGAGGAATACACGAGCTTTTGCGAGAGCTTTTCAAACGATTCATCGGTGAGTATCTCGCTGAGCGTGTAACCCTTGCGCTTGGCCTCGGCCTCCAACATGGCCTTGCCTGTGCGGGCGTTTTCCTCCTTCATTTCGCGCTTGAAGAACTGCCTTATTTTTGCGCGCGCCGAACCGGATTTTACAAACTTGAGCCAGTCCCACGAGGGACCTTTGCTGCTTGTCGAGGTGAGTATTTCCACCACGTCGCCTGTGTGCAGCACGGAGTTGAGCGGGACTATTTTGGAATTTACCTTTGCGCCCACGCACTTGTTGCCCACCTCTGAATGGATGGCGTAGGCAAAGTCTATGGGCGTGGCCTCAAGCGGGAGGGAAATTACTTTGCCGTGAGGGGTGAACACGAGCAGTTCGTTGGTATAAAGGTCGGTCTTTAAGCTTTCAACAAACTCCTTGGCGCTGCCCGTGCTGCCCTCCCAGTCCATTACGTCGCGTATCCACGCGAGGCGCGCGTCGAAGTTGTTATCCTGCCCGTTCTTCTGCTCTTTATAGCGCCAGTGCGCCGCGATACCGTATTCGGCCATGCGGTGCATTTCGAAAGTTCTTATCTGTATTTCAAATATCTGGCCGAAATCTGTTACCACCGTTGTGTGCAGCGACTGGTACATGTTGCGCTTGGGCATGGCGATGTAGTCCTTGATGCGGCCGGGAACGGGCTTCCACTTTTTGTGTATTTTGCCGAGCACCTCGTAGCACTCTTCGGTGGTGTTCACAATGACGCGCACCGCCGAGAGGTCGTATATCTGGTCGAGCGTCTTGCCCGTGTTTTTCATTTTTTTGTATATGGAATAGAAGTGCTTGGGCCTGCCGAACACGTCGCCCTTTATGCCGCTCTCTTCCAGAAGTTCTTTCAGCTCTGCCACGCACGCATCAATGAACGAGCGGCGCTCTTCCAACTTCTGGTGAATGTTGGTGACAAGGTATTCGTATGCCTTGGGGTCGAGGTACTTAAGGCACAGGTCTTCAAGCTCGCACTTCATCTGCGAAATGCCCAGCCTGCCCGCTAGCGGAGTGTAAATTTCAAGCGTCTCCTTTGCTATGCGCTGCTGGCGCTCGTCGGAAAGAAAGTTGAGCGAACGCATGTTATGCAGCCTGTCGGCAAGCTTTATGATTATTACGCGCACGTCGTTGGCCATTGCCACAAATATCTTGCGGAAATTTTCGATATCCTCCTCTTCGTGCGTCTGGTAGTGGATCTTGTCGAGCTTGGTGACCCCGTCCACAAGGGTATAGATCTCCTCGCCGAAGCGGCTGATTATATCCTCCTTGGTGGCGGGCGTATCCTCTATCACATCGTGAAGAAACGCCGCGGCAACGGTGGGCGCGTCAAGTCCCAAATCTATCAATATTTCAGCCACGGCGCAGGGATGGGTGAAGTATGGTTCACCCGAGGCACGCTTCTGGTTGGCGTGCATCTGCTCTGCATAGCTGTACGCCGAGAGGAGCAGTTTGCGCTCCTCTTCGGGGTAGTTTTCATAAATCTTGTCTAAAACGTTTTTCATATTTCTTTATTATTTTATACGACGCCGGGCATTATTTTAAACATGCCCGCAGGCGCGATTATTGTTTTGCGTGCGCCCTGAGCCCCTCTACCGCGCGGTACAGCGCCGAATTTTTAAGGTCGGTCTTTATTCCCCTGTACACGACAAGGCGGGAATCGAACGAAACCAGCCCCAGCTCTTCAAACACCTTGAGCGCGAACAGAAGCTGGCACTTTTTATAGGGCGAATGTGCCGAGAAAGCCACCTCTTCGGCCGAGGCCCCCTCTGCCGAGCCGGCATTTGCCGATATGAAGGAGAATATTTTAAGCAGCCCCTCGCGCGAGCTGTCCAACCCCTCGAGCGGGGCGGTGCCCGATATATCGCCGCAGACATACACCTGCTTGCCGGCTATGGTGGGGTTGGTAATTTTAAGCGGCCTGTCCAGCCACACTATGCGCCTGTAGCCCGAAAAATCACAGTCGGGGCGGGGCGCCACAAGCACCGTATCGGCAAGGTTGCGCGCCGAAAGGTTGAATATATCGGCAAAATAGCGCCCTGCATTTTTGTATTTTGAAAGCGTTGAATAGTCTTCGGCTATGTACAGCGTGCCGTAGCCGCCGTCGTCCTCGGCCATCATGCCGTCTATCTCGGCGGAGGGCAGCACCTTTGGCGAAGGGACTGTTACCTCACCGCAGGCGCGCAGCACCGCGTTGGCGGCAATATATTCGGCGGCATATGCGCCGCAGTCTGCCCCGTATATCACGTCGCGCACAAAGCCGCGGATATATTCCCTGCCGCGGAAGCGGGACACGTTATATTCAAATACCAGCTTTTTGGGCGCGGGACAACGCAGAAGTTCGGTATGCTTTGCCCCGCCGAAATACATAAGCTCAAGCCCGCCCGACTTGATGACAAGATGCGGCGACAGCTGTTTGAGCGGCCTGGGGTTGCAGTCGGCAACGTCGGCAACGAACAGCGGGCGCTTGTTGCCCACTCCGTAGGGTTCAAACGTTTCAAGCTCGCGGGCAAGGCGCGATACATTTTCGCCCTGCAGGTTGCCGCTGACATAGATGGTGGGAATGAAGTCTTCGGCGGTGTAAGTGCGCTCCATATAGTCGTTGAGCGCACCTTCAAGCAGGGCAAAATTTTCTTCCGATACGTTTACGCCCGCCGCCTGCGAGTGGCCGCCGAATTCGCTTATAAAATCCGAGCACGCCTTTAACGCCTCGAAGATATTTACGCCGTCTATGCTGCGCGCCGAGCCCTTGAGCATGCCGTTGTTGTTTACGAACAGTATTACAGGCCTGCCGTATTCCTCGGCAAGGCGGGCAGCGACTATGCCCACGAAGCCAGAATTCCAGCTTTCGTCCCACAGCATTATAATTCTGCCGTAGGCCCCGCGCTGAGAAAGTTTGGCCTTTGCCTGAAGGTACAGCTCGTCGCAGCGCTGCTGACGCTCCTGGTTGTATGAAGTCAGCCGCGCCGAAAGGTCGAACACCGCCTTTTCGTCCGTTTCGGAAAACAGCGCGAGGGCAGAGGCGGCGTCGCCCATTCTGCCTGCGGCGTTTATTTTGGGCGCTATGGTGAACGCAAGGGTGTGCGCGTCGGCGCTCTCCTGCGATTTTGTGAGAAAGTTGGAAAAGCACCTGCGCGGCGCTGTGTTTATAAGTTTAAGCCCCTCGGCAACTATGTCGCGGTTTTCACCCATCAGGGGGACGCTGTCTGCCACGGTGGCAAGGGCGGCGAAGTCGAGGTACTTATACGCCTTGTCGCCCAGCAGCGCGCACGCCACTTTGAACGCCACGCCCGCGCCGCAGAGATTATCGTACGGGTACCCGTCGGCAAACTTGGGGTTTATGCAGATGCAGTCGGGGATATTTTCGGGCAGTTCGTGGTGGTCGGTGACTATCACCTCGCACCCGCTCTCCTTGAGGTACTCCACCTCTTCTGCGTTGCTTATGCCGCAGTCGACCGTGATGACCAGCTGGGGGAAGTAATCTTCGAATATCTCTTCCAGCGCAGATACCGTAATGCCGTAGCCGTTGCGGCGTTCGGGCACGAATACGCGCGCGTCTATGCCGTAGTCCCTGAGCGCGCCGCCCATTATGGTTGCGGCGCACACGCCGTCGGCGTCGTAGTCGCCGTACACCAGCACGTCCCACTCCTCGTCGCGGGCGCGCTTTATAAGCGCGGCGGCCTCGGTCATGCCTCTCATTTTGAAGGGTGAAATGAAGTGCTCCCTGCCGGGATGGGAAAATGCCTGAACCTTTTGGGGGGTGTCTATGCACCTGCCGTAGAGTATCGCCGCCGAAGTGCGGGTGAGCGAGCAACTTTCGGCGAGCCGTTCTATCTCCGCCGCCTGTTCGGCAGAAAACTCAAACTCTGGTAAAATTCTCTTCATTGATGTATTAAAATGCCGCCTGACCGCTTGCGGCGCGGCAAAAAAGAAATGTATTCACCATATATTATACAGCATATGAAAGAAAAACACAAATAAATAAAGGCGGGGACAAGCCCCGCCTTTTACAGGAAAGTTGTATTATTCAGCATTTTTTACCGCTTTTTTTGCTCCGACATATTTTACGGACTTTGAAGCGGCGTATTTATCGCTGCGCTGTTTGAGGCGCGAATATACCGAAGGCGTGAAGAACGCGACGCCGTACCAGCAGGAAACCACTGCTATAAGCGCGCACAGGCAGGGCATGAACAGGCCGAAGGCCGTTCCGCCCGCTATCGCCGTAACGGCGAGCGCGAGAAGTATTGCCACGAACAGGCCGCCGCAGATAACGCTTACAGCGGGGAATGCCGCTTTGGCGGACAGATCGGACTGTTCGAACGAGGGCATCGCCTTGTATTCGTCGGTGCGGAAGTTCTTGCGCATCCTGTCGAACATTACCGCGCAGCAGATCATGGTTATGACTACGGTTATTGCCGAGAGGGCGATCACCGAAGAAGATACCATGGTGCGCGTGATGGCAAGCAGCGCGTAGAATATTGCAAGGTTGTGCACGTCGGCGATGAACGCCGCAACGGCCATGGTGAACTTGTACCTTATAAGGAAGTAGAGGAACTGGAACACCACTGCCGCAGCCACGGCTATGCCGGCATACATTATATCCCTGTTGCTGTTGAAGTGTGCGGTGAGGTTGTTGTAGGCGGTGGCAAAGCCGGTGTTGTCGCTTGCCATGCCCACCTCTTCGTCTATGGCGGCCGCAGCCCTTGCTAACGCTTCGGGATCGTTTGAAGCGGTGAATCTGAACTCTATGCGGCTCTCGGTAGAGGCGCCGGAAGTTACGTAAGTGAAATAACTTACGCCGTTTTCTTCAAACGCGGCGTCGCTTGCCTCCATTACCTCTTCGGCAGTTATTTCGTGTACTGAGTACTGAACTTCCACCGTGCGGTAAGAGGCGTAGTCGCCGCCCCAGCTGAAGAAGGAACCGGATGTGAAGTGGAACACCAGGCCCATTATAAGGCCGACTGCCACCACTGCGACGGAAATTATTATAAAGAGGTGCATCTTAGAGGAGAATCTTAACTTATTCATCTTCGTCAAAAGCCTCCCTGCTGAATCCGCAGAATTTATATTTGTCGCGTGCAAGCGACATAGTTACATACCAGCTGAACCTTGTGAACCAGTGAAGCAGATAAGAAGCCAGCGTGCCGATGAGCATTATCATGCCGCATGCGGCAAGTTCGCCGCCGCATATCAGTGTGAGAAGAACGGACACGACAAGCAGCACGATGTGCATATCGAGGATGCCCGTAAACGTCTTCTTGTAACCGGTTTTAACTGCCGCCTGAATAGTTCTGCCCGCGTCGCTCTCCCTTCTGATCTGTTCGAACGACCAGAAGTTGCAGCCCGCAAACAGCATGTAGCACATTGCCGCCATGAACACGCCCATGGTGGTGAGCGTTACGCCCACGAGGTAGACGATTGCTATCATGGCGCCTGCAAACAGCAGCGACATGAGCGCGAACGTTGCGCCGAGGCCGCGGTAACGCACGACAGCCGCAACAATTATAACAGCAAGCACCGCAAGCGCGGCTATTGCAAGGAACATTGCCGTGTTTTCGCCGCCGGGGGTGGTCTGGTATACTATATCATTATATTCGTAGACATATTCGAGCGAATTACCCGTTGCCGCCGAATTGAGAAGGGCCGCGTAGTCGCGAGCAAGATCTTCGGTGCTGCACTGTATATAGAAAGTTCTGCCCGTTATCTGCGACTCGCACGTGAGGTCTATTACGCTGGTTTCGCCCACGTAGAACCTTATGGTCTGGTCGCTGGTGGTAGAGGTATCGGCAATGTATGCAGACACGCGCGAAATTTCTTCGGCGCCCTGTTCGGTAAGGTTGATCCTTACGGCATATGTGCCGCCCATTGCGTAGTAGGTTACGCTCTGGAATATATCTTCTACCCTGAGCGTTGCGCCGAGTATGTTGCGCGTTTCGGTGGTGCCTGCAGCGTTCTGCGCGGCGGATACCCTGTCCCTTACGCCGTATTCGTTGTTTCTGAGCGTGAGCTCGCCGCCGAGCGAAAGATGGCTTATGGTGGTGCCTGCAGTGGTTATATACTCAGAGCGGGCGCCCGTATCGTTGCCGGAATATGCCGCATACGAGAAGTTGGTGGGAACGGCAACACGGAGAGCATATCCGCCGAGAACGCCCACGCTGTACGAGGTGAGGTTCCTGCCGCTCAGTCTTGCGGCAACTATGTCGGCATCGGCTGCGATCTTTTGGGAAAGCTCTTCGAATGCCAGGGCGCGCTCATCCGCGGTATCGGCGGTGCCGTCTGAGGCAAAGCTGTTGAGCAGAGTGTTTTCAACATAGAACGAGCCGCCGGGAGCCTGAGTGTATGACTGCTTCATATCATCGGCCTCTTCGCCCTCTTCAGCCACGGTGAAGTCGTATTCTTCGGCGCTTATAACGCCTTCGGGAAGAAGCACGGAATAGGCGTCGCCCGAGAGTTCGGCGCCGAGATTTATGCTTGCAAGTATTGAATTATACCTGTTCACCCCGCCGGGAAGCGCGCACGAGATAACACCGAACAGAAATAGTGCCAGTGTAGCAAGCGCGATTATGGCGGTGATTATGGCAGATTTGATCTTGCCCATCTGCGTTCTCCTTATCGTTTAAAAAGGCCGTTTTGCACTGCCTTTTGCATAAACGAAAATCAACTTATAAGGTTTAGTAAAATCAACTTCTTCATTATATTAAAAAATCAGCCCGCCGTCAATCAATTACCCAATCGTTACGGCAAAAAATAAGCTAATTTTATGCAAATTTCACTTTGGCGGCGGCTTTATGCCGTCCGCGCGCCTCACTTGCCCGAAGACAACCTCTTCTTTTCGGCAAGTATGTGCATGGCGCACTCTATGCGCTTTTTCATCATGGCGCACGTAATTTCGTAGGGCTGCTCTATATCGCCGGTGAAATTGTAGTTGTTGGCGCTGCACCCGCCGCTGCATATGAACTTGGCAAAGCAGCCGCTGCACTTTTTGCGCGTGAACAGGCAGGACGTGGCAAAGCGCGAGCGGATATCCGCGTTGAGCCTGCCTTCGTACACGTTGCCCATATAAAAATCTTTGTTGCCGGCAAACTGGTGGCAGGGATAGATGTCGCCATTGGGCACCACCGAAAAATATTCGTTGCCCGCGCCACAGGCAGATACGCGCTTTGAAAGGCAGGGGCCGCCCTCTAAGTCTATATTGAAGTGGAAAAAGTTGAAGCCCCTGCCCTTTTTGTAGGCGTCGAGGTACTTTTCGCACAATACCTCGTACTCCTCGCAGATGCGGGGCATGTGCTCCGCCCTTATCTGCAGGTCGGGGATATCGGTGACGACGGGCTCCATGGAGATGGAGTCGAACCCGCTTTCGGCAAGGAACATTACGTCGTTGGAGAAGTCGAGGTTCTTTGCGGTGAACGTGCCGCGCACATAATAACTCTTATCGCCGCGGCTTTCAACAAACTTTTTTATGTTTTTAAAGCAGATATCAAAGCTGCCCCTGCCGTTCACCGTTTTGCGTATAGCGTCGTGCACCTCGGGGCGGCCGTCCAGCGAGAGGACTACGTTCTCCATTTCGCGGTTGAAAAAGTCGGCAGCGTCGTCGTTTAACAGCACGCCGTTGGTGGTTGTGGTGAACAGGAACCTTTTGCCGTATTTTTCGCCCTGTTCGCGCGCGTAAGCCACCACGTTTTTGATGGTATCAAGGCACATCAAAGGCTCGCCGCCGAAGAAGTCGGCTTCAAGCACCTTGCGGCTGCCGCTGTTTTTTATAAGGAAGTCTATGGCCTGCTTTGCAGTCTGCTCGCTCATAAATTCGCGCGCGGAGTGGTATGCGCCCTCGTCGGCAAAGCAATAGCGGCAGCGCAGGTTACAGTCGTGGCAGATATGAATGCACAGCGCCTTTACCTCGTTGGACTTTACAGGATAGGCCTCGGGTTCGGGCGCGTTTAAAAGCCCCTCCCCTTCAAGCGTTTCCACGTCTGCGCGGACGGCGTTTATATCTTCCTGCGAAAGGGCGGGAACGGTGCCCTCTTCAAGCGCCTTTAAGTAAGTTGCAGTGTTTTTATCACACTCGTGCAGGCTGGCGCTGCCCGTATCGTATATATAATAATGCGTTTTATAGTTGAATACGTGGATCATAATTTAAACAAATGAATATAACGCAGAAAAATTCAGTGCATGCGCGCTGAATTTCCTATGACATTTTTTAAGGAGCAGAGAAACTTCTGCTCCTTAAAAATTTCCGATATGAAAATTTACTTGGTTTCTTTGTCCGGTCTTTCTTCTCTTGTTATCCTTTCGCAGCTCTGGTTGCCCACAGTGCAGCTGGTTTTGCATGCCGACTGGCAGGTGCTTCTGCATTCGCCGCAGCCGGTCACCTTTCTTTCAGAGGGTTTTGCTATAGTCTTTATCATGGCGTTGAACTCCTTTGCAAGTCATTTTTTTATATTATAGAATAAGGCAAAAGAAAAATCAAGCGATTTTTAAAGATTTCAGTTTCTGCCCTTTATATTTACGCCTATGATGCCACTGACCGCGCCCGAAACGGCGCCGATGAGCACTTCAAGCGCAAAAAAGCCGGTAACGGAAAAGTCGCCCGACATGGCCGAAAACAGCACATACGTTGCCAGCACCGCCACGGCGCCGTACACCGCGCCCTTTACAATGCCGCCGCTGCCGCGGATGAACAGTATGCCGCCCGCCGCTATGCACAGCGTTTTGAGCACCTGGTTGACGGGCTTTATTACCGCCGACGACAGCGAGAACAGCTGGACGAACAGCGAAAAGACGAGCACGCAAGCAAGAGAGAATATTATTGCCGCCAGAGTGGCTTTGACTACCTGAAGTATATGTTCGCGCATAAAAAAACCTCCGCACAGTTTAAAACTATGCGGAGATATATGCGTTTATGACTTTATTCAGACTTTTCTTCGGCCTTTTCCTCTGCCTTTTCCTCAGTCTTTTCTTCGGGCTGAGCGGCAGTTTCTTCGGCGGGGGAAGCTTCTTCGAAGGGCTCTTCAGCCTTATCTTCGGCCTCGTCCTTCTTGTCTTCCTTCTTGTCGTCGGAAGATTCTACTACGGCGTCGGTCTGGTAGATGGCCTGCTTATCGAACTTCATGTAGCACTTGCCGGTAGTTTCGGAGCCGGTTTCGAGCACGAAGGTGTTTTCGTCGGGGTCTACCTCGACCACTATTCCGCACACGCCGCCAATGGTTTTTACTTTGTTGCCCGGCTTTACGGCGTTCATGATCTGCTCTGTCTCTTCCTGCTTTTTCTTGTTCCTGCGGGATGAGATGACGAAGAACACTACTATTATAACGATGAATACGGCAAGGATGACCCACGTTACCCAGCCGCTGCCGGCGTTGTTGGCGGCATCGCCCTCTGCCAAAAGTGAACTAAGCATAAATTTTTCTGCTCCTTGATTTTTAGATAATTTTTACTTGTTTTTTTAATTAGGTATAAATAATATACAATTTTTTATGCATTTTTGCAAGCAATTTGCGCTTGAAATATGCGCCTTGCCAAACTTTCACATCGTTTTCAGAAAATTTTCGCCAAATTGCGCAAAAGGCGCCGACGAAGGACGGGCGCAACGCGCATAACGGCAGCGGCTCAGCCGCCGTATTTTGCATAGAATTCGCGGGCGAAATCTTCCAGGCTGTCGGCAAAAATTGCCTCGCGCATGCGGCGCATCAGCCTGTGCAGGAAGGTTATGTTGTGCAGGCTTAAGAGCATTGCGCCCAACATTTCGTCCACGTTCAAAAGGTGGCGAAGATACGCCTTTGTATAGTTTTTGCAGCAGTAGCAGTCGCAATCTTCGTCCAGCGTGGAAAAATCTTCCTTATACTGCCCGTTGCGCACAACTATTTTGCCCTTGGAAGTGAATGCCGTGCCGTTGCGGGCTATTCTGGTGGCGAGCACGCAGTCGAACATGTCTATGCCGCGCTTTACCCCCTCTATAAGGCAGTCGGGGCTGCCCACGCCCATGAGGTAGCGGGGCATGTTTTCGGGCAGCATGGGCTGCATAAAGTCGAGGATCTCGTACATGAGCGGCTTGGGTTCGCCCACCGAAAGGCCGCCTATGCCTATGCCGCAGTCGGCGTACTCCATGGCGCGCTTAAGGCTTTTTTCGCGCAAGTCCTTATACATGTTGCCCTGAACTATGGGGAAGAGCACCTGGTCGGGGCGGGACTTTGCGGCGGCGCACCTTTCAAGCCAGCGCGAGGTGAGCTCCATGGCCTCCTCCGCCTGAGTGTGCGTATAGCCGTATTCGCTGCACTGGTCAAACTGCATTATTATATCGGCACCAAGATTTTCCTGTATGGATATGGACTTTTCGGGCGTAAACAGGTGGCGCGAACCATCTATATGTGAGTTGAAGTATACCCCTTCCTCTTTGATTTTATTCAGTTTTGTAAGCGAAAACACCTGAAAACCGCCGCTGTCGGTGAGGATGGGGCCGTTCCAGTTCATGAACTTGTGCAGGCCGCCCGCCTTGGCAACAATTTCGTCGCCGGGGCGCATGTACAGGTGGTATGTGTTGGAGAGGACTATGGAACTGCCCGCCTCCCTGAGGTCGCGCGGGAGCACGCCCTTTACCGTGGCCTGGGTACCCACGGGCATGTACACGGGGGTGAGAACGTCGCCGTGCGGCGTATGAAAAACGCCGGCGCGCGCGCCGGTATGCTTTTCAACGTGTTGAACTTCGAAAGAAAAATTTTGTGACATTGAATACCTTAATTGAATTTAATTATACGGTGACTTAACAGAACAAAGTGAAGTTAAGTCGGCGGGATTACAATCCCCCTTTAATTCCCCCTTTACGCAAGAGGGACAAGGTGTATGGCAATTCCCTCTTTACACAAGGGGGACAAGGTGTATGGCAGAGATTTCTCCATGCGGGCTTTGCCCGGTCGTAAGGAGCAAAGCGACGGAATAACGATTGCTGCGCACAGCGCCAATCGCGTCAATGACATATTGAAACGCTGAGCATGTTTGGCTTAGAACCGAGCAAACTACGCAGAGCATGATGTTGGAGAAGCAAGCAAAATCCCCCCTGGCTTGCCTGTGGCAAGCCCTCCCCCCTTAATAAGGGAGGCAAGGGGAGCGTGCGGAACGCCGCGAAAAAGTTTACGCGGGGCATGTTTGGCTTAGAACCGAGCAAGACGAGGCGCGCGAGGAAAACCTGAAGGAGCTTACTTAGAGGTAAGTGACTGAAGGTTGCCGCAGCGCAACAAAGTATTGCGACGGTTATAAGACGAACATACAGTCGCCGAAGGAGAAAAAGCGATACCTGTTCTCCACCGCCAGCCTATACAGCTCCAGCGTCTTTTCCCGCCCTACGAGGGCAGATACAAGCATTATCAAAGTGCTTTCGGGCAGGTGGAAGTTGGTTATAAGGCAGTCCACGCATTTGAACTTATAGGGCGGATATATAAATATTGAGGTATTGCCGTGACAGGGAGAAATGGTGCCGTCTGCATTGGCGGCGCTCTCCAGCGTGCGCACCGAGGTGGTGCCCACGGCGATCACCCTTCGGCCTTCGCGCTTGGCTTTGGATATCATTTCCGCCGCCTCCTCGCCTACCTCGTAATACTCGCTGTGCATCTTGTGGGCGGTTATGGCGTCCTCCTTTACGGGGCGGAAGGTGCCCAGCCCCACGTGCAGGAGTATCTGCGCTACCTGCACGCCCATGCCCTTTATCTCTTCCAGAAGCTGCGGGGTGAAGTGCAGGCCTGCGGTGGGCGCGGCGGCAGAGCCGTCTGTGCGGGCGTATACCGTCTGGTATCGGTTCTGATCTTTGAGTTTTTGGTGGATATACGGCGGCAGCGGCATGGTTCCCACGCGAGCGAGCGCCTCTTCAAACACGCCGTCGCACTCGAAATCGACTATGCGTTCGCCGCTCTCCGTTACGCAATTTACCGTGAGCGAAAGCCCCTCGTCCACCACAAGCCGGGTGCCGGGGCGGCACTTTTTACCGGGCTTTACAAGCACCTCCCACCTTAAAGAGGAAATGCGCTTTAACAGGAGCACCTCTACCTTTCCGCCGTGTTCGGTATGCGCGTACAGCCTTGCCGGCAACACCTTGGTATTGTTTATAACCAGCACGTCGCCAGGGCGAAGGTACTGCTTTATGTCGCGGAAGATCTTATGTTCCACCCTGTCCTCCACCCTGTTGTACACAAGCATGCGCGAGGAGTCGCGCGGCTCGACGGGGGTCTGGGCGATGAGCTCTTCGGGCAGGTCGTAGTAAAAGTCGCTCTTTTTAAGGTCTGTGGGCGCGCCGCTTGCAAACACGTCGCGCTCTTCGCCCGCAGTGTTTTCGGTATTATTTATATTGTCTGCGTTTTCAGGCAGGCTGCCCGAGTTAGTTTCCGTCATTTTCGTCCTTGTTGAAAAGCGAGAGCTGCGCCGCCTGCCTTTCAGATACCTTATAGCCTAAATGTTCATATCCGCCGCGCAATATCATTCTGCCGCGCGGGGTGCGCGCAATAAAGCCGAGCTGGAGAAGGTACGGTTCGTACACGTCCTCTATGGTGTTGGCGTCCTCGTTTACCGTGGCGGCAAGCGTTTCAAGCCCCACGGGGCGGCCGTCGAACTTTTCCACCATGGCGCGCAAAATGGCGCGGTCGGTTTCGTCCAGCCCGAGTTCGTCTATCTCCATTCTGCCGAGGGCAAAGCGTGCGGCGCTGAGCGAGATGACGCCCTCGCCGCCTATCTCTGAAAAGTCGCGCACGCGCTTTAAAAGCCTGTTGGCTATCCTGGGCGTGCCGCGGGAACGCTTGGAAATTTCCTCGGCGGCGGCGTCCTCTATTTTAACGCCGAGTTTTACCGCGCTTTTGAGCACTATCTCTTTAAGCTCTGCGGGGGTATACATCTCCAGCCTGCAGATTATGCCGAAGCGGTTCCTTAAGGGGGTGGCTATCATGCCCGCCCTGGTGGTGGCGCCTATAAGCGTGAATTTTTTAAGCGAAAAACGTATATTGCGCGCGCTGGGGCCCTTGCCGACGATTATGTCGAGGGCATAGTCCTCCATGGCGGAATAGAGTATCTCCTCCACGCTGTGGTTGAGGCGGTGTATTTCGTCGATGAACAGCACGTCGCCGTCGTTGAGGTTGGTGAGAATGGCGGCAAGGTCGCCGCTGCGCTCTATGGCGGGGGCGGAAGTAAGCTTCAGCGTGCCGCCCATTTCGTTTGCAATGATATGCGCGAGCGTGGTTTTGCCAAGGCCGGGCGCGCCGTAAAGGAGGACGTGCTCTAACGCCTCCCCCCTCTTTTTGGCGGCAGCCATGTATACGTTTAAATTTTCCTTTACCTTGACCTGACCTACATAGTCGGCAAGCGTTTTGGGACGGAGAACGTTTTCCTCGGCGTCGTATTCGCCCTTGGTGCTCTTTACAAGCCTGTCCTCTTCCTCCGTTCCGAACTCTTCGTCGTCAAAAAACATAAAAAACCTCTTCACGGAATTGTCGCGCAGGCCGTGCGCGACAATTCCCGTGACCTAAGGGGCGCCGCCCCTCTTTGCGCAATCTTAAATGCCCTCGATTATATAATTGCGCAAATTCACCCTGCTCAGGCGCAGGTATGCGCAAATTGAGACGAGCGGCACGTTCCGTAGAACAGCGGACACCCGCTGTTCGTGTGCCGCGGAGAGACCGCAACATGCCGAGCGTTAGCGTGAGGCGTTGCGGAGCCGACCAACGAGGCACGAGGCGAACCTGCTGCGGCGGGAAACCCGCCTTGCGACATGATTATTATTTAATTCACGAATTTTGACGGCGGGCCGCGCCGTTAAAATTCCGTGAGTTTGAAGGGGCTAACCTCAATCACATGCTGCGGAGGGCGGCGCGGATGACGTCTTCAAGCGACACGGCGCCTTCGGCATGCGCCCTTTCTATGGCGCGGGCGCTCTCTGCGCGGGTGAAGCCGAGCGACATGAGCGCAACAACGGCGTCTTCGTCGCCGTCTTCCACAAACACGGGTGCGGGCGCGCCCTTTGCAGGCGCCGCGGCAGCCGTGCCCGAAACTTTTTCGCGCAGCTCTAAAATTATGCGCTCCGCCGTCTTTTTGCCGAGGCCCTTTACCGTGCTGAGCTTTTTAACGTCGGACGAGGCGATGGCTACCGCCAGCGAATTTATATCCATGCCCGAAAGCACGGCTATGCCCATTTTGGGGCCTACGCCCGAAACGGATACAAGCTTTAAGAACATATTCTTTTCTGCAGGAGAAGAGAAGCCGAACAGGCTGATGCCGTCTTCGCGCACCTGAAGGTAGGTATATACCTCGCCATCGGTTTTGCCGCTTAAAGAGGCAAGCGCGGAGGCCGAGCAAAGAACTTCGTAACCGACGCCGCCCGTTTCGATGAGCGCCGTATCTTCGCTGAGCGATAAAATTTTACCTTTGAGATAACCGATCATAGTAAGACCTTTTTCACGAAATTTTCGCGCAGGCCGTGCGCGAAAATTTCCGTGACCTAAGGGGCGCTGCCCCTCTTTGCGCAATTCTGAGTGCTCTCGATTATATAATTGCGCAAATTCACCCTGCTGCGCGAGGGCTTTGCCCGCTGCCCTGCCGAAGGACTTCCGCTTGCGGAAAACGGCAGATGCGCAGGTATGCGCAAATTGGGGCCTGCTGCGGCGGGAAACCCGCCTTGCGACGTTTATTTATAACTTACTTACAATTTTTTCGCGCAGGCCGCGCGTGACAATTTCCGTGATTTTGAGAAACGAGATTTCTCCATGCGTTCGCCTACGTCTCACTTAGTTGTAAGGAGCAAAGCGACTTTAGTAACATATCGTTTGCCCGCAGGGCTCGATTACGTCAATGACATGCATTTTTATGTCATCTCGACCAAGGGCATAGCCCGCGCGGAGAGATCTCTTTGCGACTCGGCCAGTCGTAAAATTTCGTGAACTTATTGCGTGAACTTATTTTATGCCGAACAATTTGCCGAAGCGGGAGGTGTGCGCATGGCACAGACCCACGGCCAAGGCGTCTGCAGCGTCGTCCGGGCGGGGGATCTTTGAAAGGCGGAGCATTGCCGTTACCACGTGCATCATCTGTACCTTGTCTGCCCTGCCGTAGCCGGTGAGCGCCTGCTTTATCTGCATGGGGGTGTATTCGTACAGCCTGCCGCAGTACTTTACGCACGTTAAAAGTATTACGCCGCGCGCGTGCGCAACAGGTATGCCTGTGGTGATGTTCTTTGCAAAGAACAGTTCCTCCACCGCTACCTCTGCGGGCTTATATTTATTGAGGAGCTTGTTCACGCCCTCCTCCAGCATGGCGAGGCGCACGGGCAGGCTCTCTTCTTTGGGGGTGAGCACCACGCCGTAGTCCACGGCTGCGCAGCTGTCGTCTGCCCTCTTTTCAATTACGCCGTAGCCCATTGTGGCAAGCCCGGGGTCTATGCCCAGAATTATCATAAAATTGCTTCCGTAAAAAATACGCTTGATTTATGGCGATTTTTAAGTTATAATTTTTATATACTCTATATATTTTAGTTTAATTTAACGAATAAGTCAATTTAATTGCGAGGTATAAGATGAAACTGTGGCAGGGAAGGTTTGAAGAACCCACGGCCAAGGACGCCGACGACTTTAACGATTCGCTCCCCTTTGACAAAAAATTGTGGAGGGAAGACATAACGGCGTCTGTTGCGCACGCGCGCATGCTTGGCAAGTGCGGAATAATAAGCGCGGAAGAGAGCGACGGGATATGCGGCGGGCTGGAGGTCATTTACGCCGACATAGAGGCGGGCAACATAGAGATAAAGGACGCCGAGGACATACATTCATTTGTGGAGAACGAGCTGGTGGCGCGCATAGGCGATACCGGCAAAAAGCTGCACACGGCGCGTTCGCGCAACGACCAGGTGGCGACGGACTTCAGAATGTACGTACGCCGCTCGAACGACGACGTTATGGCGGCGCTGAAAGAGATTATTACAAGCCTTGCCGACAAGGCCGAAAGCGGGCTTAAGTACGTTATGCCCGGCTACACCCACCTGAGAAAGGCGCAGCCCATGTGCGCGGGGCACTTTTTCAACGCTTATGCAGAGATGTTCATGCGCGACCTTGACAGGTTTGCCGCCGCGAGAAAGCGCATGAACGTGATGCCGCTTGGCAGCGGCGCGCTGGCGGGCACTTCTTACCCCATAGACAGGAACATGACCGCCACCCTGCTTGACTTTGACAGGCCGTGCGAAAATTCGCTTGACGGCGTTTCTGACCGCGATTTTGTGGCCGAGTACGCCTTTAACGCCTCTATGGCGATGATGCACCTTTCGCGCCTGTGCGAAGATATAATACTGTACTCCGCGGAGGAGTTCGGCTATTTTGAGATACCCGACGCGTACTCCACCGGCTCCTCCATAATGCCGCAGAAGAAGAACCCCGACATACCCGAGCTTATGCGCGGCAAGACGGGCAGGGTCTACGGCCACCTGATGGCCATACTGACGACGTTAAAGGGCATACCGCTTGCATACGACAAAGACCTGCAGGAGGACAAAGAGGGATTTTTTGACGCCGAAAAGCAGATTTTAAACTGCCTTAAGATAATGGCCGAACTCATAGACAACATACAGCTGCGCGGCAACAGGATGAAGAAGGCAGCCGAAGGCGACTTTGCCTGCGCCACCGACGTTGCCGACTACCTTGCAAAGAAGGGCGTGCCCTTCCGCACCGCGCACGAGGTGACGGGCAGGATAGTGCGCTGGTGCATAGCCGAAAACCGCACTCTGCAGAACATGACAATCGAGGAGTTCCAGAGCTTTGACGAGCACTTCGACATAGACATATGCGAGACGGTGCGCGCAAAGAACTGCGCCGAGGCGCGCACATCTTACGGCGGAGCCTCGCCAAAGAGCGTAAAGGAGAACATACGCTCATTAAAAAAGAGGCTGGCAAGATACGACGACTGAAGAGGAATTGCCCGAAAAAGTAAAGGCGCCGCGGCAGGCGGCGCACCGAATATGACTTACAAGCAAAAAGCGCCGCGTTATGCGGCGCTTTTTGCTTGAATTTTGCATGAATATTGCATTCCGGCAGACAGGCACGCTGTGTTGTATGCCGCTGACTGCTTCAGCAATTGGATCTTGTGGCGCAAAGGCAAAAACTGCCGCAGATGCCGCGCAGAATATACGCGGGATCCAACCTCTCCTTTAGCGGCGGTTTTGCGGCGCGACGCGCCGTGTTTTACGCATGACGGCCCGGGCTAAAGAAAAGCAAAGCTGTCAATAGCCGTCGTAGCCGAGCAGGTAGTCGCATGAACAGCCCAATGCTTCGGCAAGCCGCACGATGGCGGACGCCGTAGGTTCACATACCTCCTTTTCCCAGAGAACTATCATGGGCTGACTGCACCCCACCATCTTGGCAAGCTGCGCCTGCGTAAAGTGGTTTTCAAGTCTTAGTTCACGTATTCGTTGTGCAATAATCATTACGACAAACATACCACAATAATTGCGGCTATTCTTGAAAAAATCAGTAAACTTATTTAATATCACAATGCTTATAACGCGCGCGGCGGTCGGCGCGGCGAGTTAGCGCATGAATAAAAATTATCTGTTTTTTTGCGTAAAATAAGGCTTAAAAGGCAAAAAATGCAGTAAAACGAGGGTTATTTGCCTATGTTGTATTCCTCTGCAAGGGCCGAAAAGGCGGGCAACGAGCGCTCTATCATGCCGGGAGAGACGCAGTAAGCGAGGCGGACATATCCGCGGCAGCCGAAGCCGTCGCCGGGGACGAGCAGCAGTCCCAGCTGCTTTGCCTTTTCTGAAAATTCTTCGGCGTCGCCGCCAGGGCACTGCATGAAGATATAGAACGCGCCCCGAGGCTGTATTACCTTAAAGCCCATAGAGGTGAGCGCGGTGCACAGCCTTTGGCGGTTGCGGGCGTATACGGAGATATCCGATGTTTTGCCCAGCAGCTTTGCAACGGCGTACTGCAGCATCGAGGGGGCGCATACATATCCGAGCGCCCTGCCCGCGCCGCACACCGCGGCGTAGACGTCCTCCCGCCCCTCCGCCTCCCTGTTCAGGGCGATATACCCGATTCGCTCGCCGGGCAGAGAGAGGCTCTTTGAAAATGAGTAGCAGACGATGCTGTTTTTGTAGAGGTTCATCACATACGGCACCCGTTCGCCGCCGAATACAAGTTCGCGGTATGGCTCGTCTGAGAGCAGCCACACCGTGCTGCCCGTACTTGCAGAGTGCTGCCTCAGAATATCGCATACTGCCCTGAGCTTTTCTTCCCCGTACACCACGCCCGTGGGGTTGTTGGGCGAATTGACTATTAGCACGCGCGTTTTATTTGTGAGGACGGCGCGCAGCGCCTCTGCATCTATATCAAAATTTTCGTCCGTTGGAACTGGCACGAACTTTGCGCCCGCCGTGGCGGCGAATACCGAATATTCGGGGAAATAGGGCGAGAACGACAGCACCTCGTCCCCCTCTTCGCACAGCGCGCACAGCGAGATGGTGAGCGCGGCGGCCGCCCCGCACGTCATGTATATGTCGTCTGCGGTGACGTGGTCGCCGAAATTGCCGTTTATATAGTCGGCGACAGCCTTGCGCACGGGCAACGCGCCCTGGGCCGAGGTATATCCGTGCAGGGCGACGGGGTCGGAGTTTTCTATCAGGTCTTTGAGCACGGCGTTGAACTCTTCGGGAGGGGGAACGCTGGGGTTGCCGAGGGAGAAATCGTACACCTTGTCGTCCCCGCGCTCTGCCCTGAGCCTGTTGCCGTATTCAAACAGTTCCCTTATCACCGAGCGAACCTTGCCCAGCTGCACATACCTTTTGTTTGCCATAATAAAGTACCTCTGTACATTTTATTCTTTGGTATTATAGCACCTTTTTAGTATTATAACACCGCCGCGCACAATTTGCAAGGGGATGTTTACGGCAAGACCGAAGGGTGTGTTTATATCTATTATCCTGAAATGTTCCAAAAAGCGTGTTTATAGCTACCACTCTGTCATCTCGACCGAAGCCCACGAATGTGTGCAAAGTGGAGAGATCTCTCTTTATAATATCTTTTTAGAGATTTCTCCGCGCGGGCTATGCCCTTGGTCGAAATGACAGATATGGTTTAATTTTGCGCCGCACCACCCATACCCCTCCTTTAACTCCTCCACTTAGGCAGGGGAGGCACAGATAGAATAAGGCTCCCTTGTGCAAAGGGAGCTGGCTTGCGAAAGCGTAAGCGACAGCAAGACTGAGGGATTGTTACCGCATAACATTGCATATGAAATCATATCATACGGTGAGTTGCTTTCTGAAGGTTCCCAGTATGCGGCTCTCTATCCTGGATACCTGCACCTGCGACACGCCGAGAAAGGCGGCCACTTCGCTCTGGGTCATGTCGCGGAAGTAGCGCAGCATTATCACCTTGCGGTCGCGCTCGTCCAGCCCCTCTATCGCCGTTTTAAGCTGAAGAACGTCTATCATGTCCTCCTGCCTGTCCTCAGAGGGAAGGCGGTCGACCAGCTCGCCCGTCTTTTCGTCCTTATACTCGCCCTGGGCGGAGAGCGAGAGCGGCATGCATGAAGAGCCCATTGTGAAAACCACCTGGCTTTCGGGCATGCAAAAGCGCTCGGCAATGGCCTTTACCGAGGGTGCGCTGCCGTTGGCCGCGGCATACTCTTCTATAAATTTGTTTATGGCCTTGGCTTCGGCCTTTATTGCGCGCGACACCTTTATGCTGCCGTCGTCGCGCATGAAGCGCTTTATTTCGCCGGCTATCATGGGCACGGCGTATGTGGAAAAGCGCACGCCGTAACTTTCGTTAAAGCCGTTTATCGCCTTTAAAAGCCCCATGCTTGCCAGCTGATACAAATCGTCGTACTCCACCCCCTTGTTGAGGTAGCGGCGCACTATCGACTTTATCAGGTTGGAATTTTCGGCAAGCAACTTTTCCTTGGCGGCGTTGTCGCCCGACTTTGCGCGCGAAATCAGCAGGTTTGTCTCTTTGACATCAAGCATTCTCAACTTCCGGATCGAAATGTTTTGACATACTCACCAGCGTGCCCGCGCCCTTTTCGGAGCGGACGGAAAATTCGTCCATGAACGTCTGCATGATGGTAAAGCCCATGCCCGAGCGCTCGTCGGAAGGGAGCGTGGTGAAAAAGGGCTGCACGGCCGCCTCAACGTCGGCTATGCCCGCGCCCTTGTCGCCGATAGTGATATGTAGGCAGTTGCCGTCGGTGGTGCACTCCACCGTAACTATGCCGGGCGCCTCTCTGTAGGCGTGCACGGTGCAGTTTGTTACGGCCTCCGAGACGGCGGTCTTTACGTCGGAAAGCTGCGAAAGCGTGGGGTTGAGCGGCAGGCAGAAGGCCGCCACCGCGTCGCGCGCGAAGGCCTGATTTTCCGGCAGGGACAAAAATTCAAGTTTAAGGTAGTTGTTTTTCATTGACCTATCCTTCATTCTGTTTTTGGTATCAGCGAGTATATCCCGCTTATGTTGAGTATTTTATCGGCGGCAAAATCCGGCTTTTCGATAAGTACCGGTATGTTTAAGCGGCGCGCCTTTTTGTAGCGGCCTATAAGAAAGCCTATGCCGGTGGAGTCCATGAACCTGACCCCCTCTAAATTGATGACTATGCGGTCGGCCTGCACGTTGACGTCGATTAGGTTATCGCACTCCCTGCGCGCCTTGGCGGCGCTGCATTCGTCAAGCTCGCCCGAAAGGTACAGCCGCAGCGTGCCGTTGCGGAGAAGTCCGTGTACTTCCATGATCTCGCTCCAGAGTTCAATTAATATAGCGCAAGGGCCTTGGCGCAAGCCTGCGCCCCGGCCTTACAGTATGCCATGATACCGCCGCGGCGGGCGCGCAATTTATATATATTTGCCGAACTATGTATATTTTTGTAGAATGGCGGCGCGCCGACACTGAATACAGCTATGCGCTGCAGGCGGAACGAGCAACGACACAGGCGCAACACCCGAAGATATCCGGCAAGGCGCAGACAGCGTATAAAGATAAGTTGTTTTTGCGTTTACGGGCCGCAATAAAAGCGCTTTATGCATGTATCTGCGGGGCTTTTGCGGCATTGGCGCACAACATGCCGCCGCATGAAAAAAGTTAAAAAATTTTTAATATTCATCGAAGAAATCGCAAAAAATTGCTTGACAAAAGGTTGTGGTTATATTATTATATACGAGCGTGTTCGGGTAATACACCCGCGCCGCAAAACAATGGGGGCCTTTAGCTCAGTTGGTTAGAGCTACCGGCTCATAACCGGTTGGTCCGCGGTTCGAGTCCGTGAAGGCCCACCACCCTATTTGGCCCGATAGCTCAGTTGGTTAGAGCGCCAGCCTGTCACGCTGGAGGTCGACGGTTCGAGCCCGTTT
>ERZ1090869.100-NODE-100-length-46561-cov-7.866211_pt1 | contig 46561 bp, 67 predicted proteins | sample MGYA00478474_ERZ1090869 | MGnify/ENA primary metagenome ERZ1090869 (study PRJEB33644, sample SAMEA5815748) | chicken gut metagenome | biome: Chicken; feature: Gastrointestinal Tract; material: Caecum | place: Ireland | collected 2019-01-01 | study: A study of the... | reverse complement strand
TAGGTTCTTCCAGGGCGAAAAACCGCCTGTGGTGCTGGCGAGCCCAAAAAACGCGCAGACTCCAAAAAGTTTTTCCGGGCCGTTTCGCTTCGCCCGGGGGCTGCGCCGATCATTTTCCCGACCTCACGAAAATGGTGGGGGCACGGCAGCACGACAGAAAGGAGGGGACGCCATGCCGAACACCAACACCAAGCTCGTCGACAGCAAGACCATCGCGGCCCTGTTCGAGCTGACGCCCCGCCGCATCCAGCAGCTCACCAAGGAGGGCATCATCACGGCCACCAAGGAGGGCAACGCCAACCGCTACGACCTGCTGCCGACGATCCAGAAGTACATCAGATACCTGACGGCCAAGGCCAATGGCCGGGAGCCGTCCAAAAAGGACGCCGAGATCGAAGGGCGCCGGCTCGAGGCCGAGGCCGACCTCAAGCGCAGCAAGGCAGACATCGCCGCGCTCCAGCTCAAGGAGCTCGAGGGCACCATGCACCGCAGCGAGGATGTCGAGGCCGTCATGACCGATCTCGTGTATAGCATCAGGTCGATGCTCGTGGCGCTGCCCGGGCGTCTGGCCGTGGATGTCTCCAGCGCGGCCACCGCTGCGGAAGCGTCCGACATCATCCGCGCCGAGGTCTACAAGATCCTCGAGGAGCTGGCCGGCTATAAATACGATCCCGAGGTCTATGCGCGGCGGGTAAGGGATCGGGAGGGATGGAGCGAGCTCTCCGATGACGCGGACGACTAAGAAGGCCGCCGCGAAGCTCAACGCCGCCATCTCGGGGGCGATCAAACGCTTCGCCCCGCCTGAGAGCCTGACCGTGGACGAGTGGGCCGACAAGCACCGCCGCCTCTCCCCCGAAAGCTCGGCCGAGGCAGGCCCGTGGCGCACCAAGCGCACCCCGTACCTCGAGGAGCCCATGCGGGCCTTCACGGATCCGAAGGTGCACAAGATCGTCATGGTCGCCGCGTCGCAGGTCGGCAAGTCGGAGCTCGAGCTCAACATCATCGGCTACATCATCGACCAAGATCCCGGCAGCATCCTCTATGTGCACCCGACCATCGACGACGCCAGAAAGTTCAGCCGGCTGCGCGTCGCTCCCATGATCCGGGACAGCAAGCCCCTGAAGGCAAAGGTGCACGATGTCAAGGCCAAGGACAGCGGCAACACCATCCTCCAGAAGTCTTTCCCGGGCGGTATGCTCACACTGACCGGCTCCAACAGTGCCTCGGCGCTGGCATCCACCCCCGCCCGCTACATCATCGGCGACGAGCGTGACCGCTGGGCCACGAGCGCCGGCACCGAGGGCGACCCGTGGGCGCTGGCCGAGGCCCGGCAGGCGACCTTTTACAACGCCAAGGCCGTCGAGGTCTCGACCCCGACCATCAAGGGCGCCAGCAACATCGAGACCAGTTTCTACCAAGGCACACAGGAACGCTGGTGCCACCGCTGCCCCGAGTGCGGCGAGTACAGCGAGATCGTGTTCGACGCCATCCACTTCGAGCCCGAGGCCAAGCGCGTGCGCGGCAAAAAGGTCTGGAGCCTGAAGGGCGGCGTCTCGTGGGCCTGTCCTGCCTGCGGCTGCCTGATCTCCGAGGAGACCATGCGCCGGCAGCCGGCCAAGTGGATCGCAGAAAACCCTGACGCCTACAAGAAGGGCGTCCGCTCGTTCTGGCTCAACGCCTTCAGCTCTCCGTGGACACCGTGGGAGAAGATCGTCCTCAAGTTCCTCGACGCCAAGAACGACCCGCAGCGGCTCAAGGTGGTCTACAACACCCTGCTCGGCCAGCTATGGGAGGATCGCGGCGACCTCGAGGACGAGGACACCATGCTCGCCCGCCGCGAGGACTACGGCACCCGCCCGGACGGCACTCCCGTGGAGCTGCCCGACGGCGTGCTGGTGCTCACCTGCGGCGTGGACACGCAGGACAACCGCCTCGAGTATGAGGTCGTCGGCCACGGCAAGTACGGCGAAAACTGGGGCATAGTCAAGGGCTACATCATGGGCCGGCCGGACACCCCCGAGGTCTGGCAGCGGCTCGACGATGTCATCGACCATGTCTACAAGTTCAAGAACGGGCGGGGCCTGAAGATCTCCATCACCTGCGTCGACTCCGGCGGCCACTTCACCCAAGAGGTGTACGAGGCGTGCCGGGCCCGACAGGGCAAGCGCGTGTTTGCCATCAAGGGCAAGGGAGGCGACGGGATCCCCTACGTCTCCCCGCCGACCAAGGTGCCGATCCGGGACAACAAGAAGATCACCTGCTGGCTCTACACCATCGGCGTCGACGCCGGCAAAGCGGCCATCATGGCCGGCCTGAAGGTGCAGGAGCCCGGCCCGAAATATTCCCATTTCAACCGGCACCCCGACGCCGGCTACGACCTCAACTACTTCAACGGCCTGCTCTCCGAGAAGCTGGTGCTCACCAGCACCCGGCGGGGCGACCGCTGGGCGTGGGAGAAGCTGCCCGGCCACAACCGCAACGAGGCTCTCGACTGCCGGGACTACGCCAACGCCGGCCTCAAGATCATCAACCCCGACATGGACGCCGTCGAGCGCCGCCTGCGCGGCCTCGAGGAACAGCCAAAACCGGCGCCGCAGCGACGGGCGCGCACCAAGCGCAGCAGCTCCAGCGCCTTCGACGACTGGTAAGGAGGACACGACCACATGAAAACACGCAAGACCATCGAGATCGAGCTCGCCGGCAAGCGGGAACGGCTCGAGCTCTACCTGAAGCGGGAGGCCGAAATGCTGAGCGGCGGCGTGCAGAGCTACGGCATCGGATCCCGCAACCTGTCCCGCTACAACACCGATCTCGCCGCCATCCGGGCGGCCATCAAGGAGCTCGAGGACGACATCGCAGCCCTCGAGGCCCTGCTCAACGGGCAGCGCCCCCGCAAAGCCGTGGGCGTCGTCCCCCGTGACTGGTGAAAGAAGCCCCGAAAGGGGCTTTTTTCATAGGCTGACGCCGGGAGTTTTCGCTCCTTTTCTCCCGGCGCCGGCCGTTTTTACCCGAAGGAGGTGAGCACCATCAGCAGACGAAAGAACAGAAGCCGACCGCAGAGCGGCCGGCAGAGCCCCCGCCCCGTGAACAAGGGCTACGGCGACGCCGGCGCGAGCTGGCACAAGAGGTCGACCAAGGGCTTCAGGGCCTTCAGCGGCAGCCCCAAGGAGGACATCGACGCCCACAACTGGACGCTCCGACAGAGAGCCCGGATGCTCTACATGGCCGCACCCATCGCCACCTCGGCCATCCGCACTAACCGTACAAACGTGGTCGGCATCGGGCTCCAGCTCAAGAGCCGGATCGACCGGGAGGCGCTCGGAATGACGCAGGAGGCCGCAGACGCATGGCAGGCGCAGGCCGAGCGCGAGTTCAGCCTGTGGGCCGACAACAAAAGGGCGTGCGACGCCACCGGCGTCAATAACTTCGCAGCCATGCAACAGCTCGCCCTCGCCTCGTGGCTGGTCAGCGGCGACGTGTTCGCAGTCGTCAAGCAGTACGACCCGACGCCTCTCATGCCCTACTCGCTGCGCATCCACCTGATCGAGGCCGACCGCGTGGCAACCCCGACGAGCTCCGGCATCGTCACCCCCATGCTCCTGACCACCGGCAAGGCGGCCAACGGCAACACCATATTCGACGGCGTCGAGGTGGACAGCAACGGCCAGATCGTCGCCTACCACATCCGCAGCACCTACCCCTTCGAGCTGGGCGCAGCGGCGACCAAGTGGGCCCGCGTGGAGGCATACGGCCGGCGCACAGGGCTCCCGAACATCCTGCACATTATGGAGAGCGAGCGCCCGGATCAGTACAGGGGCGTCAGCTACCTCGCGCAGGTCATCGAGCCCCTGCTCCAGCTCCGGCGCTACACCGAGAGCGAGCTGACCGCGGCCGTCGTGGAGAGCTTTTTCACGGCCTTCATCAAGACCGAGGCCGGCGCCGGCGACAACCCGTTCAACGAGGTGGGGAGCAGCCTGCCGGAAGTGAGCCGGGATCCCAACGAGTACGAGATGGGCCCGGGGCAGATCAACATCATGGAGCCCGGCGAGGATGTCACTTTTGCCGACCCCAAGCGACCGGCCAGCGGCTTCGACAGCTTCCTGCGCGCCATCTGTGAGCAGGTGGGCGCAGCCCTCGAGATCCCGGCCGACCTGCTCCTCAAGGCGTTCAACAGCTCGTACAGCGCCAGCCGCGCCGCCCTGCTGGAGGCGTGGAAAGCCTTCCGCATGAGGCGCAAGTGGTTTGTCGATGACTTCTGCACCCCCATCTATGAGATCTTCATCGCCGAGGCCGTGGCCCGCGGACGCATCAGCGCCCCGGGCTTTTTCTCTGACCCGGCAACCCGGGCGGCCTACCTCGGCGCCGAGTGGATCGGCCCCTCGCAGGGGCAGCTCGACCCGACTAAGGAGATCACGGCCGAGATCCTCGCCATCGGCGAGGGCATCACCACCCGCGAGCAGGCCACGATCCGGCTCAACGGCGGCCAGTGGGACGCCAACATCGACCAGCTCGCCCGGGAAAACGAGAAGCTGCGGGCGGCTCAGGGAGACACCGGCAGCACCGGCGACTCCGGCGGCACATCAGTGGCCGGCGCATCCCTCTCGGCTGCCGTGCGGCGCGCTGCCATCGTCGCCGAGGTGGAAAAGACCATCAAGGAAGGAGACAAGGACAAGCATGAAAACGAGTAACACCCCGCGCCTGTGCGCCGGGCCGCAGGTCGTCCAGCAGACGCCGACGAAGTTCTGGAACATCGCCAGCGTCGGCGAGGACTCGGGCGAGATCGTCCTCTATGGCGATGTCGTCGCCCGTCAGCCTGTGGACTGGTGGACGGGTGAGCCCGAGCCCGGCCTCTATATCGCTCCCGAGAGCTTCATGGAGGATCTCGCGGCCGTCAAGGGCAAGAGCAACATCACCATCAAGATCAACAGCACCGGCGGCGACCTCTACACCGGTATCGCCATCCACAACGCCATCAAGGGCCTGAGCGGCCACAAGGTCGTCATCGTGGAGGGCATCGCAGCCAGCGCGGCCAGCGTCATCGCCTGCGCCGGCGACGAGGTGCAGGTCTACCCCGGCAGCATGGTCATGATCCACGGCGTCGCGGGCCTGCTGAGGGACTACTACACCCTCGCAGACCTGAAGAAGCTCCAGAAGGACTTCGACGCCAGCGAGCGGGCCATCGCGGAGATCTACCACGCCAAGACCGGGATCGCGGTCGAACAGCTCCGCACCATGATGACCCGCGAGACATGGATGGTCGGGCAGGAAGCCATCGACAACGGCTTCGCCGACACCCTGCTCGAGGGCGACGGCCCTGATGTCAGTGTGAGCGCCGACAAGCAGGTGCTCCTCGTGGCCGGCATCCGGCACAACATCAAGGGGCTGCATAATGTCCCGAGCACGATCCGCATCAACAGCATCCACGCCGCCCCGGCGGCTGGAAATAAGCCGACCGGGAACGGCGGCGAAAACAGAAAGGAAGATGAGCCCATGACTCTCGAGGAAATGAGAGCACAGCACCCCGACCTCGTTGCTCAGATCGAGCAGCAGGCCGTCGCAAATGCCATCGCGCAGGAGCGGGCCCGCATCGAGGCCATCGACAGCATCGCCGCCAGCGTGGGCGACGCTCAGCTCGTCAGGGACGCCAAGTACGGCGAGAGCACCTGCACCGCTGAGCAGCTCGCGCTCAAGGCTATGCAGAAGCAGGCGGCCCTCGGCGCCAAGCACCTGAAGGACGCCGCCAACGACAACGCCGAGTCCGGCGCCGCCGATGTCGGAGCCGCCCCCAACGGAGGCGAGGAAGGCAGCGAGGCCGACGACAAGGCCAAGGTCGACGCCATCGTCGGCATCTACAACACCACCAAGAACGGAGGTAAGAAGTAATGAGCAAGAGACTGGATGAAAACCTCGGCACCGTCGGCTATGACGGGCTGATCGTCACAAATGAGCCTGTTGCGGACGTTGTGACCGTGACCCTCGCCGCATCTCAGGGCGTACTCGCTCGCGGCACTGTCATCACCGGCACCGCCGGCGGTGAGATGTCCGCGGCTGCGGCCGCACTTGCGGCGACCAAGGCGGTCTATATTCTCGCAGACGAGACCGACACCGGCACCGGCGCCGCTGTCACCGCCACGGCATACCGCACCGGGCACTTCGCCCGGAACAAGCTGTCCACCGACGGCTCCTACACCCTCGTCGCAGCCGACGAGGAGATCATGCGCAACGCCGGCATCCTGCTGAGCGACGCGCTGGACTACTAAGAGAAGGAGGACAAGATCATGCCTTTTAACTTCTACGACACCCACACGCTGCTCATGGCCGTCCAGCAGCTCATCCCTGCGACGACCTTCCTGCGTGACAGATACTTCCCAACCAACGACGCGACCGACATCTTCGCCACCGAGGATGTGCTGGTGGAGTACCGCGACGGCACCCGCAAGCTCGCACCCTTCGTGGCCCCCCGCAAGGGAGGCGTCACCATCCTGCGCAAGGGCTACACCATGGAGCGTTATACCCCGCCCTTCGTGGCTCCCCGTCGCACCCTGACCCTCGACGAGCTGCGCAAGCGCGGCTTTGGTGAGGCCCTGTACTCTCAGCTCACCCCTGAGCAGCGCCAGCAGGTGCTCATCATGCGTGACGCTGACGAGCTGGGCGACCTCATTACCAACCGTGAGGAGGCCATGGCCGCCGAGACCATGCTGACCAACGGCTGCATCATGAAGCACATCGCCGACGACGCCGACAAGAGCGACGAGATGGAGATCCGCTTCTACTCCGAGGGCGCCAACCCCGCCACCTACACCCCGACGATCAAGTGGGACGCAGAAGGCGCCAAGATCCGCGCCGACCTCGGCGCAATGGCTCGTATGCTGACCCGCCGCGGCCTGCGCGCCGCTGACCTCGTATGCTCCCCCGACGTGGCCGACGTCATCGTCGAGGATCCTGACATCAAGGAAACGCTCGACAACCGCCGCTATGAGCTGGGCTCCGTCGCCCCCGAGGAGCTGGCACCCGGCGCGTCCATTATGGCCCGCCTGAACATCAACGGCCGCATCATCAGCGTGATCTCCTACGACGAGACCTACACCGACGACGACGGCAACGATCAGCTCTACATCCCGAGCGGCAAGTGCATCCTCACCGCCCCCGCTGCTGGCCGTACCTGCTACGGCGCCGTCTCTCAGGTGGAGCAGGCCGACGGCGAGTTCCACACCTACGCCGGCCGCCGCGTGCCGAAGTATGTGTCCAGCGCCGAGGGCAACACCCGCACGCTGACCATCTCCAGCCGCCCGCTGCTGATCCCTAACAACAAAAACCCGTGGATCGTTGCCGACGTACTGGGGGAATAACGCCCCCTGTTGACACCGCTGCGGTCGGCAGGGGGACGGTCGGCGCAGCCATTGTAGGAAAGGAGTGACAAACATGGCTTACACACCTACCGAGTGGAAAGACGGCGACATCATCACCGCCGAAAGACTGAACAAGCTCGAGGCCGGCGTGCAAAACGAGCAGGTCGGGCCGCAAGGCCCCAAGGGAGACACCGGGGCAACCGGCCCCCAAGGCCCCAAGGGAGACACCGGAGAAACCGGCCCGCAGGGCCCCAAGGGGGACACCGGCGAAACTGGCCCGCAGGGCCCCGCCGGAGCGGATGGTGCCAAAGGCGATACCGGGGCAACCGGGCCCGCTGGAGCAGACGGGAAGTCTGTTAAGAGCATCACCCTCACCGCAGACAGCACCGGGAAAGTGACCGGCGGCACGGCCACGCTGACGGACGACTCCACTGTGCCGATCACCGTGACAACCGCCACCGCCTAAGACCAAGGAAAGGAGCACGAATATGATCCAGATCATCGCGGGCACCTTCGGCTATTACAACGGCCGCAAGGTCGTCCCCATCACTAACGCGGACGGGCCTCAGAAGTTCGACCCCGAGCTCGAGGCCCGTCTGGTCAAGAAAGGCGTCGCCAAGTATGTCGACGAGAAGCCCGTGGCCCCTGCCCCGGCCGCAGAGTCGGTGCGGGAGCCCGGGGCGACATCTGAGACCGACGGCACGCCTGCCGCTCCCGAGTACGACGGGGACATGAAGCTCGACGAGCTGAAGGAAGCGGCGACCGCCTACGGCGTGGACGCCTCTGCCATGCGCAAGAAGGCTGACATCATCGACGCCATCGAGAAGGCGAAGGCGGCAGCCGACGACGGCCAGAATGGCGACGACCAAAACGGCGACGACGAGAAGCCCCCCGAGATCGGCGCCGCAGATCCCGTCTAATGGCTTTCGATTTCAAGAAAATGGTCGCTGACGACCGCCGCCTCGTGTTTCTCAACCTCGCCGAGTTCGGTGAGGAGCACAAGGTCGACGGCAAGACCATCACCGTCGTGCTGGATGACAACGCCCTGAAAGAACGCCAAGGGGGGCAAGAGCTGGGCGTGGCAGAGTCGTCCCTCATGCTGTATGCAGCAGTCGAGGATCTGCCGCCCCGGCGCCCGGCGGGCGAAGGGCTCAACATCGACGGCCGCGAGTATATCGTCAACGACTGGAGCGAGGACATGGGCGTCGCCACCATCGCGCTCGGCCAGACCGTGACCATGTAAAGGAGGTGCAGCCGTGTCCATAGTCAACAGCATCGAGACCGTCCGGGAGTGGCTGGGCTCCACCGTCTGCCCGATGGTGCAGCTCAAGCTCCCCGACGACAGCGCGACCGACGCCTCCTACCCCTACAAGCTGGTCAACCCGACCGCGTTCTCGCTTTTCGTCCCGTCGAAGGACAGATTGCCCCCAAAGGTGCCGGCCCCCATCCCCTCGGTCTGCGTGCAGATCGTGGAGGGCACCGACAGCCTGACCATGAGCTCGAGGAGCATCAAGATCCGGCTTTGCTTCTCTGCGTGGGATCCCGGCTGCCACGGGCGCGACATCTTCAAACCGAAAAACGACGGCAGCGGCGCATACGTCCAGTGGCAAAACGAGGAGGCCGCGGCCTTCTTCGAGAAAAACGGCGAGGGCTGGCGCGACGCATGGAATTTTGTGGACACGGCCCTCCGCATGATTGAGAACGCCGAGTACATCGGCCCGCTGCGCGTCATGAAGGAGGACGGCATCACCTTCGGCCCTGTGTCTGAGCAGGACGCCGTCCCGGACTTCTACCCCTACTGGTTCGCGTGGGTGGAGTTTTCTGCCGAGGAGCCCCTGACACGCACGCCGAAGGACTACCAACACCTGCTTTAAGGGCAGCCGGCCGGCTGCTCTAATTTTATGCAAAGGAGGAAAAGCAGATGGCAAATGAATACCTCTACGGCGCATACGGCCACATGGGTGAAACTGTGGCACAGAGCGCCGTACAGGCGGGCACCACGCCGGTCTATATCGGCACGGCACCCGTCAACCTCGTGCGCGGCTTCGCAGACGCCGGCGTCATCAACGAGCCGATCAAGCTCAGCAACATGATCGACGCGCAGCGCAAGCTCGGCTATGCGGCCGACTGGGGCACCTTTACGCTCTGCGAGGTCATGAACGCGCACTTCAACAACACCCTCGGGAACATCGGCCCCATCTACGTCATCAACGTCCTCGACCCGTCTGCGGGCAAGCACCGCAAGGCGACCGAGACCACCCAGCAGCTTTCTTTCACGGGCGGCCGGGCCGAGTTTGCGAGCTCCACCATCATCCTCGACACCATGACCATCGCCAAGAGCGTTGGCGGCGACTACGCCGAGGGCACCGACTACGCTGTGGACTATAACTTCACCAAGGGCACCGTCATCATCACCAGCCTGATCGCGGACTCCCCGCTCACCGGCACCCTGACGGCCAGCTTCTACGAGGTGGACGACAGCGCCATCGAGGACGACGACATCATCGGCGGCGTGACGGCCGGCGGCGAGTACAGCGGCCTGAGTTCCATCGCGCTGCTCTACCCCGAGCAGTTCGCGGTCTGCAACCTGATTGCCGCCCCCGGATGGAGCCATAGCCCGGCGGTCTACAACGCTATGCTCACCGCGAGCCAGAAGATCAACGGCCACTGGGACGCCTTCGTCGTGGCTGATCTGCCCCTTGTGAGCGGATCCTCTGCGGTCGGGCAGGCCGAGGTCGACGAGGCGCAGGTCGGTGCCACGGCGGTCGACACCATCGAGAAGGCCATCGCGTGGAAGAAAAGCAACGCCTTCGACAACGAGAGATCCAAGGTCTACTGGCCGCAGGGCATCGACAACCTCGGCAACGTCTACCATCTGAGCACGCTGGCCGTGGTCGAGCTCATGCGGGCCGACTTCAGCCACAACAGCGTGCCGATGGAGACCTGCGGCAACAAGGCGATCCCCATCATCAAGCAGTATTTTGGGGCCAACGCCACCAACCGCGGCTTCAGCCAGCAGGAGGGCAAGGAGCTGACGCAGAACGGCATCAGCACGGCCGTCGCATGGGGCGGCGAGTGGGTGCTGTGGGGCGACCACACCGCCGCCTACACCTACGGCGCCGACGTGGATCCCCGGGCGATCTTCGACGTGTCCATGCGTATGCTCATGCACATCACCAACGACTTCCAGAGGGAGTGGAGCCCGCGCATCGACGAGCCCATGACCCGGGCGCTCAAGGACGAGATCATCAACCGCGAGCAGGAGAAGCTCGACGGGTATGTCAGCATGGGCGCGCTGCTGGGCGAGCCGCGGATCGTGTTCCTCGAGAGCGAGAACAGCACCACCGACATCATGAACGGCGACTTCCGCTGGGACATCGCCGTCACCCCGACCCCGCCCCTCAAGTCTGCGAGCGTGTACGTCGCATACACCGACGCCGGCTTCTCTGTCTACTACGAAGGAGGTGACGAGTAATGGCAAATCTGTGGCTTGACCTGAAGGGCCCCATCCTCGCCGACACCGTGTACATCAACGGCGTCCTCGTCGCCAAGGACGTGACCATCACCCTGCCGGCCGTCACCCATGTGACCGCCGATTATAAGGCGATGGGCACCTACACCGCACCCATGACCGGCCAGATCGAAGGCATGGAGGCCGCCATCACCAAGATCGGCATCGACAAGGGGCTGCGCTCCATGGTGCAGCTCGAGAGCAAGACGCTGGAGGTCAGATGGGCGCAGGATGTCAAGTACGCCGACGGCTCCACCAAGACCGAAGGCTGCAAGGCGTTCATGCGCTGCGTCCCGAAGCTGATCCCGGGCCTGTCCGTGGATCCGGGCAACCCTTCGGAGAACGAGGTCACGCTGGCCGTGAGCCGCTATCAGGTTTTCGTCGCCGGCGAGGAGTTCTGCCTGATCGACCAGCTCAACACCATCATGCGCATCGGCGGCGTGGACTACGTCAAAGACCTGCGCAGCGTGCTGTAACAACAGATGGGCGCCGCCCGAGGTGGGCGGCGTCCCTCTTTTTATCAACGAAAGGAGACAACGACCATGGAAAAGCTGACACTCAGCAACCCCATCACCATCAACGGCAAGAAGGTCAAGACCCTGACCTATGACACCGGCGCGATCACCGTGGGAATGTTCGCCGAGGCCGAGGCGCTGAAGCTGCGCGCCACCACCCACAAGGCCGGCGGCAGCGCCGGCGCCACCGAGCTCGACTACTCCATGCACCTCTACCTCGCTATGATGGCGATCACCGCCGTCAACCCCGACATCGACATCGCCGACCTCGAGCGCATCAGTGGGCCCGATGTCATGGAGCTGGTGAGGATCGGCCGAAATTTTACCACAACGAGGTCGGGGGCACCCTCCGAGCAAAACGACTCGGAGAGCTCGTCCGAGACTACTCCCGAGCCTTCCACATCTCAGTCGGAGAGCTCCGACGGGAACGCCTGACCGACTTCTTGCTCGAATACTACGAAGCGGCCGAGGAGGCGAAAAAGCAGCGGGCCAAGATCCCGAAGCCGAGGATCCCCCACATCCGGCCGCATAGGAGGAGGTGACGCCAGTGGCCAAAAATAAAATGCTGCAAGCCGTCGTGAGTCTCGCCGGCACCATTGACCCGTCACTCGGCAAGGCGCTGGACGATGTCACCGGCAAGCTGGAAAACGTCAACTGGAAGGCCGTGGCCGTCGGCGGTGCTGTGGGCGGCATCGCAGTCGCAACAGGCAAGGCGGTCGTGGAGGCCGGGAAGTATCTGGCCGACCTCGGCAACGAGTACAACACGGCCATCAATCAGCTCTCGGCGGCAACCGGGGCGACCGGCGACGAGCTGGACGCGCTCGGCGAAAGCGTCAAGAACATCTACGCCCAAGGGCTCGGCGATGACTTCGCCGACGTGGCTGACGGTCTGGCTGCAACGCAGCAGGCCAGCGACCTGACTGGCGAAGCTCTGGAGCGGGCAACCGCCGCCGGCTTCAACCTGCGGGACGTGTTTGACTACGATGTCAGCGAGAGCGCCCGGGCAGCGTCGGCCCTGATGAAAAACTTCGGCATCGACGCCGAGGAAGCCTACGGCTTGATCGCCGTGGGCGCGCAGAACGGCGCAGACAAAAACGGCGACCTGCTGGACACCCTGAACGAGTACAGCCCGCAGTTTGCGGCCCTCGGCCTCAGCGCCGACCAGTTCATCGGCACCCTCGTGGAGGGCGCTGACGCCGGCCTGTTCTCCATCGACAAGGTCGGCGACGCCGTCAAGGAGTTCAACATCAGAGCGAAGGACGGCAGCGACACGAGCCGGGAAGCCTTCGAGAGCCTCGGCCTCAACGCCGACAAAATGTTCGCAGCCTTCGCCGCAGGTGGAGACACCGCAGAGGCCGCGTTCTTCGACACCGTCGAGGCCCTCAACAGCATGGACGACCCCCTCGCCCGCAACGCGGCCGGCGTGGCCCTGTTCGGCACACAGTTCGAGGATCTGGAGGCCGGCGTGCTGCCGGTACTGGCGAGCATCGAGACCGCAGCCTACGACGGCGCGGCTGCTCTCCAGCAGATCAACGACGTGAAGTACAACGACCTCGGCAGCGCCTTCGAGGCGATCAAGAGGTCGGCCGAGGTCTCGCTGCTGCCGATGGCGTCCATGATCGCCAACACCCTGACGGCTCTGGCGCCGATCCTGCGGGAGACCTTCGAGGCCATCGCCCCCGTCATCACGGAAACGCTCAACGCTTGTATGCCGTTTGTGCAGCAGTTCCTCATGGGAATGGGGCAGGCCCTCCAGACCGTGCTCCCCATGGTCTCGCAACTGGCCGCCGGGCTGCTTCCGCTGCTCTCGCAGCTGATCTCGGCCTTCCTGCCGCCGCTCCTCGAGCTGGCGCAGCAGTTACTCCCGCCGCTGATGCAGATCGTGCAGGCCATCCTCCCGCCCATCGTGAGCATCCTGACCTCGATCCTGCCAATGCTGACGCAGATCATCTCGACGATCCTGCCCGTCCTGACCAGCCTGATCTCGGCCCTGCTGCCTGTCATCACCCCGCTGCTCGAGGTCGCGCTTCAGATCGTCAACAGCGTCATCATGCCCCTCGTGCCCCCTCTCATGCAGATCGTCGAGGCGCTGCTGCCGCCCCTGATGTCGCTGCTCAATGCCATCATGCCGATCCTGAGCCCCCTGCTGGGGCTGCTTCAGCCCATCGCGTCGGTGCTCGGCACCATCGCCAGCGTCATCGGCAAGATCGTGAGCTTCGGCGAGGGCGTCATCAACAGCATCGCCGGCCTGTTCGGCGGCGGCGGGGGCGGCGGGGCTTCCGGCTTCGCAACCGGCGGCTTCACGAGCGGCCCGTCCATCGCGGGCGAGGATCCGCGCTACCCGACCGAGGCCGTCATCAGCTTCAACCCTGCATATAGGGCGCAAAACCTGTCCTACTGGGCCCGCGCCGGCGAAATGCTCGGCGCTATGGACGAGGGCAGCTATGAGCCCATCAGCTCCGGCTCGGGCACGTCCGTGGTCTACGACCTGAGCGGCCTGTCCTTCAGCCCCACGATCAAGGTCGACGGCAACACCGACGAGGACGCCCTGATCCGAAAGCTGCGGGATCTGGAGCCGGAGTTCATCGACTTCATCCTCGAAGCACTCGCAAGAAGGGAGGGCGGCGCCTATGTCACAGCGGATAGTCGGCTATATTGATTACACCGCGCAGGGCGGCGACACCTTCGACAGCATCGCGCTGGCAGCCTATAACGAGGAGCGGATGGCGAGCACCATCATCGACGCCAACCGCGACCTCTGCGACGTGCTGATCTTCGAGGGCGGCGAGGCCGTGCGGATCCCAATCGTCGAGACTGTGGAGACGCCCGACACCCTGCCGCCGTGGAGGAGGTGAGCCTGCCCTGTGAAAATCATCTACGAGGGGACGGACATCTACCCCGAAATCAGCGTCCACCGCTGCTACCACGATATGTACGCAGACAAGCAGAGCGACGAGCTGCTGCTCAAGCTCAACGACACCCGGGAGCTGTGGGACAGGTGGAGCCCCAAGAAGGGCGACACCATCGCCGTCGAGGACGGCGCCGCCAAGACGGGCAAGATGTTCGTCGAGAGCGTCGTCCCCGAGTCCGGCCTCATAACCCTGCGGGCCTACTCGGCCCCGCAATCCACCAAGGACAAGAGGAGCAAGTCGTGGGAAGGGGTCAAGTTCCTGCAACTGATCCAAGAGATCGCCGGCCGGCACGGCCTCACGGTCGAGACCTACGGCATCACCGACCAGACCTACGACTACGTCGAGCAGAACAACATCCCCGACTTCGCTTTTCTTCAGGCACGCTGCACCCTCGAGGGCGCGGCTTTTTTAGTCTATGACGGCAAGCTGGTCGTCTACGACGAGGCATACATGGAGGGCCAGCAGCCCGTCGACACCATCACCATCACGCCGGCCAACGACTTCGAGTACCGGGACGAGGGCGCCTACGCCTACGGCTCGGCCGAGGCCGTCAACGGCGGCCTGACCGGCACCTTCTCGGCGCCGGCCGGGGGCGACAAGGTGCTGCGCAAGATCCTCCCCTTCCGCATGACTGACCAAGCAGAGGCCGACCGCTTCGCCAAGGGCCTGCTCCGGGACGCCAACAAAGAGGCGACCGTCGCAACGCTCTGGACGGGGACGCTGCTGCGCGAGTACGCGGCGGGCTCCGTGGTGACGCTCTCCACCGAGGGCGTCGCCTCGTGGGACGGCACGGCCTTCGTGAGCCGGATCCGGCACGACTACGTCAAGACCCGGAGCAAGCTCTATCTGCGCAAACCTCTGGAGGGATATTGACCATGCCAAACAGCAACACCCAAATGATCCAAAAGGGCAAGATCTCGAGCATCGAGGGCGAGCCCGACAGAAACGGCGACAAGACCACGGCCCGGGTGCTCCCGAGCACCGCCGACAGCCTCGTCACGAGGCCGCTGACGATCCCGTGGTATCTGCGCGGGGACATGGGAAACCTGAGCCCCGGCGTCGAAGTCGCCTACGCTATGTTCGAGGACGGCACCGGCCTGATCCTCTCCCGCATGGACGGGGAGTGGCCCGGCATCGTCCCCGGCGACATCACCATCAAGAAGGGCGCGCTCACCGTGCAGGACAAGGGCGTCAGCGTACCGTCGGCCGATGTCACGGCCAGCGGCATCAGCCTGAACAGCCACACCCACACCGCACCGCACGGAGAGACAACCGGCCCGCACTAAGAAAGGAGGCCGAGCATCATGTCCGTCATGGCATCGTGGAACGGCAAGACATGGGGCGTCTCCCCCGAGCGGATCGCCGCCCTGAATGGCGTCTCGGCCAGCGTGGAGCTGGACACCGAGAACAGCGACGACAAGGCGGGATCCCCGGCCACCAAGACCAAGGCGCTCAAGCTCCAGAGCATGAGCTTCGACTTCGATCTCGGCGTCGCCGTGGGCTGCGATGTCCGCGGCGAGTACGAGTCGTGGACGGCGCTGGTGGGCCAGTACGCCCCCTTCTACCTCGGCGGCACGCGCTTCGGCCCGGCCAACCTTCAGCTCACTGGCGTGAGCCTCGGCGACACGACGATCGACAACTTCGGCCGGATCCTCAAGGGCAAGATCACCATCAACCTGACGGAGTTCGCCGAGGAGGCCAGCAGCAAGAAGGCGACCGCCGGCAGCTCCAACGGGGGCAGCTCGTCCCCGGCCGGAGTCTCCACCGGCGTCGGCCCGCGCCTGAGCGCCATCACCGTCGGCGCATCCAGCAGCGACAAAGCTGCAAAGAAACCCAACAACACCCAACTGACCTAAAGCGAGGTGACCCCATGAAAGCAAGCGGCAACGCAGCTCCCGAGACCTGCGTGCAAAACCTCCTAAAGACCATCCGCGGCGAGGTGCCATACGAGCGCATCAAGGGGATCGACCGCACCCTGATCGACAAGCCGAGCGGGACGGCTGCCAACGATCTGGCCGCCGACGTGGAGTTCGTCGTGGAAACCTACGAGCCCCGCGTGCGCCTGAGCTCGTCCGATCTGGTCGCTCTGGTCGCGCAGACCGGCGACTTCGAGCTGCGGGCCAGCATTGACAACAACACACTCTGAAGGAGGTGAACAGCATGAGCGACGAGACCAACACCTACGGCGACGACATCCACCTCACCACCACCGACGCGACGACCATCTACAACACCATGATCGCTGCGCTCGAAAAGGGCGCCGGCGAGCCTCTGTACCCCGGCGACGAGCGCCGGATCTTCGGCGAGGGGCTCGTGGCCGTGTTCGTCGCCCTCTACAACAGCCTCGACGACACCGGGCGGCAGACCCTTCTCCGCTATGCGCGGGGCGAGGTGCTGGACGCCATTGGCGAGCGGCTGGATGTCCACCGGCTGGAAGGATCCCCGGCAAAGACGACCATGCGCTTCTCCGTGAGCACGCCGCAGCCCAACAACATCATCATCCCGAAGTGGACGAAGGTGACGCCGGACAGCGACCACTACTTTGCCACCGACGAGATCGCCGTCCTTCAGGCCGGCGCCTACTCCGTGGAGATCCCGACCTCGGCCGTCAGCAACGGAACCGAGTACAACGGGTATGCCCCGGGCACCATCACCACCATCGTCGACCTGATCCCCTACATCGAGAGCGTCACCAACATCACGGCGACGGCCGGCGGCGACGACGGCGAGCCCTACACCGAGGAAGGCGACAACCGGCTGCGCGAGCGCATCCGACTGGCGCCGGCGTCCCGGTCTACGGCCGGGCCGGAACAGGCTTACATCTACTGGGCCATGACGGCCGACAGCTCCATCATCGACGCCCGGGCCGTCAGCGAGACGGAAACCATCAACCGCACCCTCACGGTCTACGACGGCCACGCCTTCATCGGCGGCGGCCGGCTGCTGCCGGACACCCTGATCGTCAAGGAGCACGGGGAGAGCACGGCCGGCGTGGAGGACACCGACTACACTGTGGACTACACCGACGACCTGCTGACCGTCGAGCTCAAGGGCGCCCTCGCGGACGCCACGAGCCTCGACATCACCATCACCCGCACCCTCGAGGGCTGCGTCAAGATCGTCCCCCTGCTGGAAGGCGGCGCCGTCCCCGACGAGAGCATCCTCGAGAAGGTGCTGGAGGCGTGCAACGCCTCGGACATCCGGCCGCTCACCGACGTGGTCACGGCCGTGGCGCCCGAGGTCATCACCTACGACATCGAGATCGTCTACTACACCACCCCCGAGACAGAGGCCGAGGTCGTCGCCAATGTGGAAGGCACCGGCGGCGCCATCGACCGCTACAACGAGTGGCAGGTGGGCGCGCTGGGCCGGGACATCAACCCCGACCAGCTCCGCAAGCGGATCCTCTGCCCGTCGTGGGGCGAAAACCTGACCGGTGCCTTCCGTGTGGACGTGACCAAGCCGGTCTACACACCCGTCAGCGACACACAGGTCGCCAAGTTCAGCGGGCACCTGACTGTCAGCCATAAGACAGAGAGCGAGGTGGTCTAAATGCGACTCAGCGAAGTCGAGATGATCAAGCTCCTGCCCTCATGGATGGCGCAGGACGGCGCCGACCGAGGGCTGGCCGCCGGCTGCGACACCCTATCCCGGGACGCCTTCGCCCGTCTGAAGCTGCTGAGCAGGTGGGACAAGATCGACCAGCTCAGCGAGGCCGAGCTGGACGAGATGGCGTGGGAGCTGAACATCCAGTGGTATGACAGCACCGCGCCCATCGAGACCAAGCGGGCCGTCATCCGCAACAGCGACCGCGTCTATGCCAAGCTCGGCACCCCCTACGCCGTGGCGCAGATCATCGCCGACTACTTCGGCACCGGGGAGGTCAGGGAGTGGTATCAGTACGGCGGCAAGCCCTACCACTTCAAAGTGCTGAGCGACAACCCGGGGCTCGTCAACGAAAACCTCGACCTGTTCCTCTCGCTGCTGCGCACCGTGAAGCGGCGCAGCGCATGGCTCGACGCGATCCTGATCTGCCTGACCGGCGAGATGTTCCTTTATGCCGGGATGGCCGTGCGAGAGCACGGCGAGGAGCGGCACGTCATGGGGACGGACGAGATCCACCTCTACCACGGGGCCGTCGTCCACGACAACAACCGGGAGACCGTCACCATCGGCACCAGCGTCCTCGCTTCAGACTAAGGAAAGGAGATAGACATGGCCGCATTTATCAACAACGACATCACCGCCGCGGGCCTTCTCGTTCTGGCGAAGGGCGTGGCGGGCAAGCAGATCAACTACACCAAGATCGTCCTCGGCGACGGCTACCTCGAGGAGGGTCAGACGCCCCGCTCCCTCACCGGCGTGGTCAGCCCGAAGGCGACCATCGACATCACCAAATGCGTCGTGAACGGCGACGGCACCGTCACCGTGGGCGGCGTGTTCACCAACGACCAGACCAACGACGGCTTTTACTACCGCGAGCTCGGCCTTTATGCGGACGATCCCGACGAGGACGTGGGCGAGGTGCTGTACTGCTACGGCAACTGCGGCGACCTCGCTGAGTGGATCCCGCCGACCGGCGGCGCCACCATCGTCGAGAAAACCATCGACATCGTCACCGCCATCGGCACGGCCACCAACGTGACCGCCTACATCCCCGCGGACGCCTACGCCACCAAGGAGGACTACGAAAACTACAAGGCCATCGCCCTCGCGGCGCAGGCCACGGCCAATCAGGCCATCCTCCTCGCGCAGCAGGCCGTCGGGATCGCAGAGCAGGCCGCGGCCGCCGTGGTCGACCTGAGCAACGTCGTCCAGCAGAACACCAGCAAGATCACGACCCTGTGGGACGCTGTGTTCGGCGACATCACGACCAACCCCTTCCAGATCACCTTTGCCAATCTGGACGGCATCACCCTCACCTCTGGCGTCTGGAACGCTACACTTCAGCGCCTCGAGTGCTAAGCCATGGACGGCTACGGCTACACGCCGATCCCGCCCGCAGAGGCGTCCTGCATCATCGCGCACCTGTTTGTCGAGCTGGCGCTGCCCTGCTCATGCTGCAAGCGTGAGGACGGTGTGATCGTCATTCAGGGCACCGCCTACGACGGCACCGGCGCGAGGATCACCATCAAAGGGGAGGAGGTGAGGTACTACGGCAAGCAACGGACACTCGCGGCCATACGAGCGGGCCAATGTAGGCCGCCCGCCCTTCGGCCGTGAAAAGCTCCCGGAGATGCAGGTCATCAGCGACGCCAAGGAGCTCGAGAAGCACACCTACATCAAGACGCGCAACCCGAACATCTTCCCCAAGAAGGAACGGCTCGGGCTGGCGCAACGGATGATGAACGAGGCCAGCGACCTCGTCGCCGACCTGATGGAAGCCAACGACCTGCTCCTGACCGACCCGCAGGAGCGGGAGCTGCGATACCGGGCGCAACGCTCGGCCCTGCGCAACTGCCGGAAGCTGATCCACCACATCGAGCTCGCCCACGAGATCCTCAGCGGGCTCGGCGACGACGCCTTTGCACACTGGTCGCGGATGGCGGCCGGCGTCAAAAACCAGACCGCCAAATGGTACAAATCCGATAAAGAAAGGGCCGCCAAGATGGACGCGCAGGCGCGCCACCAATAGGCAGCCCGTGGGGTACGCCTTGTTTTTTCGTGCCGGGTCGGCCAACAACGCCCGCAACGTCAGGAACGATGGCACGCTGAACAGGAACAACGCCTACAACGGCAACAACGGCCTGCGCCCCGCTTCGATGGATAGCCCGACTTATTAACCGGCCGGAGACGGCCGGCGAACACTGTGCACCATCATCCAAGGAAGGCGTATCCCTCCCGCACCCGGCGCCGTATGACCGGCCCGGCCATGGGTAAACACAGGACTGCCGATGCTCCCGGCGGCGCACGCAAAGCGTGGCCGGAGCTGCCGACGGCAGGGATTTTTTCACATGGAGAACATCGTCAACAGTTTCAACTCGCTATACAAAGCATACCGCAAGACCCGCTGCGGGAAGCGGGACAACCCCACGGCCATGCGCTACCGCATGGAGGCCATCGAGCGCACGGCCGACCTCTCTGACCGCCTCCAGCGGCGCGAGTACACCTTCGGGCCCTACTATCCCTTCAAGGTGTACGAGCCCAAGGAGCGGCTCGTCCTTGCCATAGACTTCGAGGGCAAAGTCGTCCAGCACTCGCTCTGCGACAACGTCCTCGAGCCCGTGTTCTCCCGGCGCTTCATCCGGGATAACTATGCCGGACAAATCGGCAAAGGCACCCACGACGGCCTCGACCGTCTGGCCGACGCCATGCGCCACTACTTTTTCAGCCGGAAGGCAGCAGACGAGGAGGCCCGGCGGGCCGCCGGCCTGCCATACCGGCCGATGGAGGAGTGGGACTACGCCGAGGGCTGGGTGCTGAAAGGTGACTTTTCCAAGTTCTTTTACACCCTGCTGCACGCCGTCTGCTTCGAGAAGGCCCGCAAGGCTCTGGCCTTCCTGTCTGACGAGGAGCTGATCGACTTCGTCGAGTGGCTGCTCTGGATCGTCATCGACAGCACGCCAGACCCCGGGATCCCCATCGGCAACCAGTCGAGCCAACTGCTCGCCCTGCTCTATCTGGACGACTTCGACCACTGGCTGCGGGATGACCTCGGCCTCGTCTATGGCCGTTACACGGACGACTTCTACATCATCAGCAGCGACAAGCTGCTGCTCCGGGAGATCCTCAAGCGGATCGAGGAGTACATCAAGCCGCTGGGCCTGCGCCTGAACGGCAAGACGCAGATCTTCCCGCTCAAGAACGGCATCGACTTCCTCGGCTTCCACACCTATCTCACGAGCACCGGCAAGGTGGTCAGAAAGGTGAGGGCCAAGAGCATCGACAACATGAAGCGGAAGATCCGCAAGTTCCGCGGCCTCGTGGACAGGGGCAAGATGACGCTCGAGAGCGTGGGCCAATCCTACGCAAGCTGGACGGGCCACATCTCGCACGGCAACACCTACCACCTGCGGCAGAACATGGACGCCTATTTCTTCGCATACTTCCCGGAGCTAAAACCTACCGAAAGGAGACAAGACTCATGCCTCAAACCCTCGGAAGCCTTGCCAACAAGGCAAAAATCAAGTTCGGCAGCCTCTACGGCGCGCCGATCATCTGGATCAAGGCCGACAAAAACCACGCCGGCTACCCCGCCAACAGCGTCACCCTCGTGACCAACCAGATCATCAAGCTGCTGTGCTTCGACGCGATGGAGCCGGCCAACGGCAACAGCGACCGCCGAAACTACGGCAATAACCGCTACATCTACTCCAACCTGCGCCAGTGGCTCAACAGCGACAAGGGCGCGGGCCAGTGGTACACCGCGCAGCACTCGGCGGATCAGGCTCCCGACTCGTCCCACGTCTGGAACGGCTACAACCCCTACAACACCATCGCCGGCTTCCTCAACGGCTTCACGGCCAACGAGCGGGCCGCCCTGCTCGCCACCACCATCACCGTCGGCAAGAGCTCCACGGACGGCGGCGGGACGGAGACCTGTGTGGACAAGGTTTTCCCCCTGTCCTGCACCGCGGTCAACCTCTCGGGCGACCATGTGTGCGGCAGCAAGCTGGCGATCTTCAGCGACAACTCCAGCCGCATCGCTACCGTCTCGGCCTCGGCCGCTGCCAACTCCAACTATGATGTCGACGCCAATCAGGCGTGGTACTACTGGCTGCGGGACGCCTATGCCGGGTCGGCCGACAACGCCCGCTGCGTCAGGGGCGATGGCACGCTGAGCGGGGGCAACGCCTGCCGCGGCAACAACGGCCTGCGCCCCGCTTGTAATCTGTCATCCGATCTCTTGGTCTCCGATACCACCGACTCGGACGGCTGCTACACAATCGTCTACAACCAGCCGCCCACGGCCCCCGGCACCATCACTGTCCCGAGCGAGGTCGTCGGCGGCGAAAACCTGAGCATCTCGTGGGGACAGTCGACCGATCCCGACGGCAATCTCGCCGGCTACAAGCTGGAGCGCAAGGTGGACGACGGCACATGGGCGCAGATTTACAGCGGCAGCTCCCGGAGCTACACGGACTCCATCACCTACGGATGGACGAGCGTGCAGTACCGCGTCAAGGCATACGACACCGCCGGGGCCGAGAGCGCCTACACCACCAGCGCCGTGCGCACCGTCACCAACAACCGGCCGCCCGTCATCAGCGGCAGCGACACCGACCTCGGCAGCTTCACCACCACGCCGCCCTCCTATGAGTACACCGCCACCGACGCCGACGGCCATCAGGTCACGGTCGTGGAGAAGCTGGACACCACCACGCTGCGCACCTACACGGCCACCCTCGGCGACACCAACGAGCTCGAGATCACGGCCGACCAGTGGCTCAAGCTGCTGAACGGCGACCACACCCTGACCATCACCGCCACCGACGCCAAGAACGAGAGCACCGTGCGCACCCTGTCCTTCGACAAGGCCGTGCATACCCTCGAGTTTGAGCAGACCGTGGCGATGGCGGCCGACGATATGCCGACCAAGGCACTCGTCAACATTCAAGGCAGTTTCCCGACCGGCTCCACCCTTCAGGTCTGGATCTGCAACAACGGCAACGACGCCGAACCCACATGGGAGGACATCACCACCAAGGCCCTCAACAGCCAGAAGCACTTCTTCACCAACCAGACCAAGACCGCCGAAAACTGGGGCGTAAAGGTCAAGGTGAAGCTCCTGCGCGGCTCTGCTGAGGGCGCTTGCTATGTGCAGTCGGTCGGCGGCAACTTTGCATAAACCACCCAAGAAAGGAGGAGTAGCATGGTCTACTTCATGGAACACAGCATCAAGGCCATCCACGAGAAGGAGCAGGCGGCCGCCGGGGGCGGCAGCGGCGGCACCTCTCCCGAGGACAAGCAGCGCATCACAGACCTCGAGAATGAGCTGGAGGATCTGACCGGCGCCATCGAGAGGGGGCTGACCACATGAGCACCAAGTACAGCGGCCTCGAGGCCGCCCTGCGCATCGCCCGCATGACCTTCACCAAGGAGGCAGCCACGGGCGACCTGACAGGCACCGAGATCGTCGCCTGCGAGGATCTTCTGCCGGCGTGGACAAAGGCCGGCCCCAAGGGCGACGGCAGCCACGAGCTGAACGAAGCCTGCACCCACGAGGGCCAGAGCTGGCGCTGCTGCCAAGCGCACAACACCAACAACAACCCGGACATCGAGCCGGGCAACAGCCCTGCACAGTGGGCGCCCTACCACACCACCGACCCGACGAAGGCAAAGCCCTTCATCCAGCCGACCGGGGCCCACGACAGCTACCAGAAGGGCGAGGTCTGCCTCTGGACTGATGGCAAGGTCTACCGCTCCACGATGGAGACGGCCAACGCATACAGCCCTGAAGCCTACCCGCAGGGATGGGAGGAAGTGACCGCCGCAGGCGATCCCGACACAACCCCGGAACCCGAAACGCCCACGGAACCCGGCACAGAGCAGGAACCGGGGCAAGAGACTGAAACCGGCGGCGAGGAGACGGGCGAAACCGTCCCGGCCTTTACCCAGCCTACCGGCGCGCATGACGCCTACCAGACCGGCGACCGCGTGACCTACAACGGCCAGATCTACGAGAGCACCATCGACAACAACGTCTGGTCGCCGGACACCTACCCGCAGGGCTGGGAGGTCGTCGAGGTCGAGGATGGAGGTGCAGCATGATCCAGCTTGACATCGGGCAGCTCGTGGCCCTCATGGGGATCCCGTCGGCCATCACCGGCCTGTGCTTCTGGCTGATCCAGCGCCGGCTCGCCAAAAGGGACGCTGAGCTCGACCGCCGGGACGCTGCCCGGGAGAGAAACGAGCTGCTTCTCGTGCGCAGCGTGGGGGCCGCCATCGCGCTCGGCGAGGCGACGGCCACCGCGCTGAAGAACGGCCACGCCAACGGCGAGACCGACGCGGCTCTCGAGTATGCCAAGCGCATCAAGCACGAGCAGAAGGACTTCCTCACCGAGCAGGGCATCCACGCGATCTACTGAGGGAGGTGACACCCATGGGAAGATACCGGCGCAAGCGGGAGGCCAAGGCCCGACGCAGGCCGTGGGAGTTCTCGAAGAAGCTGGCGGCGTGGGCCGTCCTCGTCGCAACTGCCGCAGCCGTGGCGTCCTATGTGCTGGCCTTCCGCGATCAGCAGACCGCCAGCGATGTCACGACCACCATCTTCACGGCCTGCATCGGCTACCTCGTGAGCTATGCGGCCAAGTCGGCCACCGAGAAGATCAGCCGCAACCGGCACGGCCTCGACGCTGATGGCAACCCCATCAGCGGGGCCGGCGTCGGAGAGTACACCACCACAACCACATCAGACAAGGAGGCAAAAGGATGAACATGATCGACATCACCCCCATCGTCAACGCCGTCATCGCGCTGCTCGCCGCAGGCGTCAGCGTGTTCCTGATCCCGTGGATCAAGAGCAAGACCACCGACGCGCAGCGCAAGGAGCTGCTCGAGTGGGTCAAGATCGGCGTCGCCGCAGCCGAGCAGCTCTATGAAGGGCAGGGCCGCGGCGATGAAAAGAAGAAGTACGTCCTCGAGTTCCTCGCGTCCATGGGCTTCACCGTGGACGAGGAGGCCATCAACGCGGCCATCGAGGCGGCCGTCAACCAGCTCAACGGCAGCAACCTGCCGCTCGAATAATCCAAAAAGGGGCGGGCCATAAGGCCCGCCCTTCATTCTGCAAAGGAGGCACAAAGACATGAGCGAGAACAAAAAGCCCGCGCTGAATATGCGCTACTACAACGGAGAGATCGACGACGACCTTCCCTACACCGGCGTGCTCAACTACGACGAGGAGACCGGCCTGATCTACGACGAGGACGGCGATGTCGTGGATGAAAAGACCCTTGACGCCATGCTCGACGGTGACGGAAAGGGGGATGACGAGGATGAGTAACAGCACTCTGATCTCCTACACCAAGCTCAGCCCCAACCACTCGGGCAAGCGCACCAAAAAGATCGACACCATCACGATCCACTGTATGGCCGGCCAGCTCTCCGTCGAGAGCTGCGGTGCCCTGTTTGCCAAGAGCAGCAAGGGAGCGTCCAGCAACTACGGCATCGGGCCCGACGGCCGCATCGCCCTCTATGTGGACGAGAGCAACCGCTCGTGGTGCACGTCGTCCAACGCCAACGACCAGCGTGCCGTCACCATCGAGGTCGCCAGCGACGCGACGCACCCCTACGCCGTCAGAGATAAGGCATACGACGCGCTGCTGGATCTCGTGACCGACATCTGCAAGCGCAACGGCATCAAGAAGCTCGTCTGGTCGACCAGCAAAAACGACCGCATGAACCACCTGAACGGCTGCAACATGACCGTGCACCGGGACTACGCTGCGAAAGCCTGCCCGGGCGACTGGCTCTACAATCGCCACGGAGAGATCGCAGCCGAGGTCAACCGTCGGATCGGCTCCGGCAGCAGCACACCCTCCACCGGGGGAACCACCGGCAGCGCCGCCGGCATCAAGGTCGGCGACGTGGTGGAGTTCACCGGCTCCAAGCACTACGTCAGCGCCACGGCCACGAGCGCGTCGAGCTGCAAGCCCGGCAAGGCTAAGGTCACGGCCATCGCCAAGGGCAAGGCGCACCCCTACCACCTGATCGCCGTCTCCGGCGGCGGCTCCACCGTGTACGGGTGGACGGACGCGGCCGACATCAAGACCAGCGCGGCCACCTCGTACCTCGTGAAGGTGACGACCGATGTGCTGAACATCCGCAAGGGCCCCGGCACCAACTACGGCACCAACGGGGACATCCGCGACAAGGGCGTCTACACCATCGTCGCCGAGAGCGACGGGCCCGGTGCCTCTAAGTGGGGCAAGCTTAAGAGCGGCGCCGGCTGGATCTCTCTGGACTACGCCGCAAAGGTCTAATTGTGCAACTTGCCACCGGCGCGGCGCGGATCGGCGCCGGCCGGAAGCTCCGAAACCGTCAGAACACACAAAAAGAGCCCGCTCGGGAGTGATCCCGGGCGGGCTTTTTCTGTTTATGCACTCATTCCTCTGCGGCGTCGTCCTCTGCTGGATCCTCGCCGCCATCGCTCTGCGCCGCCTCAGCAGCGGCCAGCTCGGCTTCAGTCGGGTGGAAGCGGACGACATAGCCGTTGACATCATAGAAGCCGCCGAGGGCGACCGTGAAGATGTCCACGATCCAGCCGATCCCGAAGAAGCCAGCCGTCAGCGTCCAGATGACCCCGGTGCCAATCTTCCCCACATAGTAGCGGTGCACACCGAGCACCCCGAGGAAAATGCACAACGGCAGGACGACCGCTTTGCTTTTCGGTGAGGTGGGGCGCTGTGCTGCCGGCACGCTGGCCGGCCGGCCGCCACTGGTCGTGTACGACAGGCCCGTGCCGGGCACTCCGACGGTCGTGTGGCTTTTCCCTGTGGTGCTGACCGTGTGTTTCAGCCCCTTCGGCCCGAAGCTGACGCTCGCGCTCTTTTTGTTAAGATTGACGCGCACACCGGGGGCGATCTTGAAACTCCTCCCGAAGCGTAAACCCATGATCTTCTCCTCCTTTTCGCCCTTGCGTTTTTTAGCATTTAGGCATCTTTGGCATAATATTACCATGCCGGGCGTGCTAATGTCAAATAGGCATCTTTGGCACAAAGGGAGGGGGCGCATATTTGAAGATATACAGGCCATACGGTCGGTGCAACATCTCAGGCGAGCGCGTCCGCGAAGCCGGAGAGCGGGCCGATCTCTCGCAGGAGCGCCTCGCGTACAAGATCCAGATCGCGGGGCTCGACATCACGCAGAAGGCCATCAGCCGGATCGAGACGGGCGACAGAGTGGTCGCAGACTACGAGCTCGAGTATCTGGCAGACGCCCTCGGCGTGACCATCTACTACCTGCTCGGTAAAGAATAGCAGCAGCCCGGCCGCTCGGCCGGGCTGCTTTTCTCTTTGCCCCCTTGACATTATACAACAAATGTTGTATAGTTAGGGCATACAAAGCCAACGAAGGAGGGCGTCACATGGAAACGATCACCACCGGGAAAAGACTGAAGGCGCTGCGAGAAAGCCGCGGCCTCTCTCAGTCTCAGCTCGCAAAGAAGGCCGACATCAACAGCCGAGTCCTCCAGACTTACGAGCAGGACGACCGCGACATCGCCGGGGCTAAGCTAAAAACCATCCTGAAGATCTGCGTCGCTCTCGAGTGCAGGCTGGAGGACATCGTCACAGACGAGGAGACCCTGACGCTGATCGCAGCGTACAAGGGATGACGACGAAGGGGCGGCCGAGCGGCCGCCCCCTTTTCTTTTTCACGGAGGGATCACCATGGGAAAACACTTCAGCCATCTAACACAAACAAAGCGCATCCAGATCGACGCCTTCCTGCGGGCTGGGATGAAGCCCGTGGACATCGCCAAGGAGCTCGGCGTACACTATACCACCATCTACCGGGAGATCAAGCGCAGCACCTACGAGCACACCAACAGCGACCTCACAACCGAGACCCGGTACAACCCGGACGGAGCGCAGGCCCGCTACGAGGAAAACCTGCGGGCAAAGGGGCCGGATCTGAAACTCGGGAACGACTACGAGCTCGCCAACTACCTGATCGCCAAGATCCGAGACGAAAAGTACAGCCCGGACGCTGCCATAGGCGAGGCCGAGCTCAATGGCTGGCGTTTTCGCGTGCATATCTGCGCGGCCACCGTCTACAAGTACATCCGCGACGAAGTGTTTGGCGACGATCTCACCGTCGAGATGCTGCCTATGAGCGGAAAGCGCATGGCGCCGCAGCGGCCGGAAGGCACCACGGCCAGACCGCCGGCCGGCAAGAGCATCGAGGAGCGGGACAAGGAAGTCGAGGAGCGCAAGACCTTCGGCCACTGGGAAATGGACAGCCTCGAGAGCTGCAAGGGCGTCAAAGAGACATGGCTCATGCTGACCGAACGCCTCACCCGCTGGGAGTTCATCATACCAATGAGAGACAAAACGAGCGCCAGCGTCGTGCGGGCCCTGAACGGTCTCGAGCGTCGGCTGGGCTCCCTGTTCTACCGGCTTTTTCTGACCATCACCTGCGACAACGGAAGCGAGTTCGCTGACGCCGCCGGCATCGAACAGAAGCGCCGCGGAAAGGGAAAGCGCACCGAAGTCTACTACTGCCACCCCTACAAGCCGAGCGAGCGGGGAAGCAACGAAAACCAAAACGGCATGATCCGGCGGCAAGTCCCCAAGGGCTCAGACTTGAGCACATACTCGCCCAAGGAAGTCAAAGAGATCGAGGCGTGGATCAACAACTACCCCCGCGGGATGTTCAACTTTTTGAGCTCTGCCGCCCTTTTTGAGGCTGAAGTCGCCGCCCTGATGCACTCGTAAAAAAATATTTTGCGTTTTTTAGCATTTATCTATTGACAAAGCGAGGGCGATCCGATAAGATAAATGCACAGAGACTCAACTGAGTCGGCTGTGCATTTTTCTTTTATATCGACCCCATAGGACGGAGGTGAGACCGACGGGAAAGTACCGCTACCTGACCTTCGAGGACAGGAAGAAGATCGAGGCGTGGCACCTGATCGGAGACCGGCCGGCCGACATCGCGGCCCGCCTCTCCGTCCACTACACCACGATCTACAAGGAGCTCCAGCGCGGCGCGACCGGCGAGCTGGACGCAAACCAGCGCGAGGGGTACAGCGCAGAGCTGGCCGAGAGGCGGCTCCGTGAGAGCTTCAAGCGCAGAGGCAAGAAATCGGTCGCAACCCTCGCACAGTAGCCAAGAACACCCGGCACCGCCGGGCCGAAGAAAGGAGATGGCCCCCATGAAACAGACGAACACGACCCCGACGCTGAAGATGGACAAGCTGCGCACCCGCGCCGCTTCCTGATCGCCGCCGGCGGCCGTGTTTTTCGTTTTCAGGGAGCCAAGCCAAGCACCCCGGCCGAGGCCGGGCCAAGACGAAAGGAGCAAAACACCATGATGATCGAAGAATTTGAGCAGCGCACCGGCTACTTCCCCTCCTCTGCCGAATACAAGGCCATCGAGGCCGCCTACATGGAGTTCGATGGAGACAAGGACGAGTTCTGCAAGGCGTACAAGAAAAACGCCAACGGCATCGCCGAGCGCATCCGGCGGGAAGTCAATGCAGCAGCCTTCAAGGAAAGCCGCCAGCACACTGCAGACCTGACTCGCCGCGACATCGAGATCGAGCGACTGAAGAAGCAGCTCGAGCGAGAGCAGGAGTGGAAGCCATACGAGGACGCTGACGCCGTCAGCCAAGCGGACTACGACGAGCTCGCCACCTCGGGCGGCACGGACAAGATGACCGACGACGAGGCCAAGGCCCTCCTCTACAACTGGTACGGCTTCGCAAAGGAGATGGTCGTGATCCTGCGCACCGCTCCCATCTACGAGATCAACCGGCACCGCCAACTCAGGGAAGTCGGAGCAGTTGATCGTGCCCCCCTCTACAATGCCACCGACTGGAATTACATCCGCTTTACCTGCGGCCGCATGAGCTACGAGCTCTACAACGACACCCTGCGGCCGTGCGCGAGCTGAGGAGGTGAGAAAAGTGAAGCAAGGCATCACCATCACCCGAGAATATGACCACCACGACCGGCCGGTCGTCAGGATCACCAAGAGACGCGGGTCGCTGACCCTCGAGGAGGTCAGCGACCTGCTCCGCACCGAGGGATGGGGCGAGTGGAACGGCTACTACGCCATCGTCCTCAACTGTTCAGAGGGAACGCTCGGCGGCAACGGCCTCTACGGCTACGAGGAGCCGAAGGGCGACGCCCTCGACCTCTACCCGCTCGAAAACTTCGGTGACTGCCCCGTCTGCGGGCAAATGACCCCGCCTTTTCAATACTGCCCCAACTGTGGAGCGAGCTGGAAGGAGATGGACGACACCGTCGAGAAGCGTCTCGCCGCTATGCGGGAGGAGACGGAGCGGGAGATCCGCAAGCCGTCGCTCACGCCGGAGGCCCGTGTAGCGTGGTACTGGTCGTACATCGGCGCCGTGGATATGGCCCATCAGCTCGAGTTCATAACCGACGCCCGCCGGCTCGAGCTGTATGACGAGGTCAAGCGCCTCAAGCCTGTGAGGAAGGAGGCCGACCATGACTGACGGCTTCAAGTTCGACGCCTCGCTGCTCTGCCGGGCTTCCTTCCCGGCCGAGCTGGAGGACAACGGCGGCCGCTGCATCGTGGAGGTGACGGTCTACCGGCTGAACGCCGTGGCCGTCCACACCTTCCTGCTGGACGGGCCCGAGCCGCTGCTGCGGCACCTCAAGCTCCCAAAGGCCGACACCTACATCACCAAGCACGACATCGACGACCTCGTCACGGTCGCCCGCATCATCAGAGAGGAGGCACCAGCATGGCAGCATTGAAAGAGATCGCCCGGGAGTATGCCGACGAGATCCGCGACGGCATCGGCTGGCTGATCGTCTACCGCACCGGCCGCTCGTGGCACGCCCTGACCGTCTGGAGCGACCTCGGCAACAACGAGTGGGAGACGGACGACATCAACGACGCCCTCGAGGCCCTGCGTCTCGACCCCCGGGCCGTGGCCCTGAATGGCTACTACCTCGGCCACTTCGGCGACATGACCATCGACGACATCGCCGCCGGCATCCGCTGGCACTATGAACGGGGCACCAATGCCCTCGCCGACGATGACACCCTCGTGCAGGCCCGGGCCGACATCGAAGCGGCCCGGCAGCAGGCGGCCGAGGCCGGCCTTCCCTTCAGCGAGCGGCTGGTCGATGGCCCGGAGGACGAGCTCAACCCCTACGCCTACGACGGCAGCATGACCATCGCCGACTACGAGGCCGCACAGCGGGCCAGAGACGCCCACGCTGCCCTCGTCGAGGTCGCGGCCGACCACTTCCCCGACGCTACCCAGGAGGCCATCGAGCGCATCGCAGAGGTCGCCAGCAGCATGAAGCTCAGCCCGGAGGCCGTGCAGAGGATCCTCGACGCCTTCGACAATATCATCGAGGTCATCAACTGCATGATCGAGTGGGCCGTATGGGCTGCGAAAACCATCGTCAATACCATCGGCCGAGCCTTCGACGACTTTCTGCTGTGCCGGGCCCCGCCCAAGTGGCGCCACTACGCCCTCCATGCGAAGCGGGCCCGCGTCCGCAAGAAATACCACAACCGCATCCGGCGGGCCTTCTTCGCTGCGCTGGCTTCGGAAGGGGGTGGAAGCTCGTGAAGTTCAAGTGCGTCGGCTGCGGGCTTTACTGGAATGTGAGCATATACCAGCAGATCCCCCGCGGCGGCTACATCTGCCCGCATTGTGAGAGCCGGCTGCGCGCCGGCGAGACACTACCCAACCAGCGGCCCGGCCAGAACGACCGGCCGCAGACAACGAAAGGAGCAAAACCATGAAGAAAGCCCTCAAGACTGCCGCCCGCGGCACCGTGTTCCCCTACGCCGGCGAGAAGTGGGTGGTGCTGGAGCACGATCCCGCCGGCCGCACCCTCTGTCTGCGCCTCGAGGTGATCCCGGACAAGCCCTTCGACGAGGACAACCGCAACAACTTCGCCATCTCCAGCCGCAAAGAGTGGATGACCGGCCCATACCTCGCCAACCTGATCGACGCCGTGAAGGGCCCGCACGCCTTCCTCCAGACAGAGCTCGACCTGACCGCCGACGACGGCCTGAAGGACTACGGCACCTGCACCGTCACCATCTTCTCGCTGACGGTCGATCAGTACCGTCGCAACCGCTATGTCATCCCTCTGGTGGATGACTGGTACTGGCTCTCTACCGCATACAGCACGGCTGCCAATGGGTACGAGCATAGCGCCCGCGTCGTCGGTTCCGTCGGCACGCGGAGCGGGAACAGCGCCGACAACGGCGGCCACGGCCTGCGCCCCGCTTGCTATCTGGACTCCGATCTCCTGATCCCCGTCGACGGCGAGGACACCGGCATCGGCCCGCAGGAGGCCGGCACCATCGTCGCGGAGCTGGTCGAGCAGTTCGGCGGCTCCTACGCCACCGGGGAGCAGTTCACAGCCGAGGTCTCTTTCCTGCTCGGGAAACTGCGGGCGGCCCGGGAAACGGAGGCGGCACATGAGTAACCTCGTCGGCCTGTTCGACCGTTACAAGGCCCTCGTCATCTTCGACACAGAGACCAGCGGCCTCAACCCGGAGGACGACCAGATCATCGAGCTCGCCGCCCTGCGCGTGGAGCGCACGGCGGCCGGGGCCCTGCGGATCGCCGGGAAGATGGACACCTTCATCAAGCTGCCGGAGGGCGAGCAGCTCCCCGAGAACATCGTCGCCCTCACCGGCATCACCGACCGGCTGCTGGAGACCGAGGGCGTGCAGAGTGGCACGGCCGTCAGCCGCTTCCTCAAGCTGGTCAAGCCCGGCCCCGTCCTGATGGTCGCCCACAATGCGCAGTTTGACGCCTGTTTCCTGCGGGAGCTGCTGCGAGGCTTCAAGCCCGGCCACCTCGACTGGCTGGACAGCTTGACGGTCTACAAAGACCGCCGCCCCTACCCCCACAAGCTCGCCAACGCGATCCTCGCCTACGAGCTGGAGGACAAGGTGCAGAACAGCCACCGGGCCATCGATGACGTGCTGGCCCTGTTCGAGGTGCTGAAGGCCATGGACGAGGAACGGGACGACCTCGGCAGCTACGTCAACCTGTTCGGCTATAACCCAAAGTACGGCGTCAGCGGCCGCCGGATCACCGGCGTGCGCTATGAGCCGCAGGGCTTCAACAAGAGCATCACGCGCCCCGAGCAGACGCTCCCGGCCCGGATGTCACGGAGGTGAAGAACATGGCCCCGGCCATCACCATCACGAGCGAGGAGCTGCGCGAGCGCGTCGAGGAACACCTCGGCCGCTGGATCCCCGACAACCTGTGGGAACGCTCCGAGCCCTACGCCCGCAGGAAGCTCGACCTCTGCCGGGAGCGCAGCCCGGAGATCGACTACTACAACGACGAGTACCTCGTCCTGCTGACAGCCGACACCGTAAAGGAGACCGAGTTCAGCGACTACACCCTCGCGGCCTGCGAGGCCGTCATGGCGGCCCGGGGCCAGTGAAAGGAGAAAACCATGGAAGCAACAAAAGAAAGGGCCGCCCGACGCGACCGGGCGACCCCTGCGAGAACATCCGGCAGCTCGCCAGCGCACGGATCCCGCACCCAAAGTATAACACGCCGCCGGCGCCGTGCCAAGGCCCGGATCCGGCAGGCGGCCGTCTTTCTGGCGGCCGCAGCCATAGTCGCCGGCGTCACCATGCTCGTCTCGAGCATCGCAACAGACCGCCCGGAGACCGCGGACACCCAGACGCCGTCGGTCGAACAACCGGCGGTCGTCGTCACGGCGCCCGCTGCGAGTACGCAGACGCCGGAGCCGACCGAGGCGCCCGCCCGCTTCTACCTCAGCGCCAGCGAGCGCGACGTTGTGGAGCGCGTGGTCATGGCTGAGTCGGGCGGCGAGTCCTACGAGGGCCAGATGCTCGTCGCTCAGTGTATTCTCAACGGAGCTGAAAAACAGGGCGTGCAGCCCTCGGAGGCCGTCGAGATTTACAGCTATACATCTAACCGCCCCGACCCCACGCAGAGCGTCAAGGACGCCGTCGCGGCCGTATTCGACCGCGGCGAGGTCGCTATCGACGCCCCTGTCATGTACTTCTACAACCCGGCGCTCGTGACGAGCACATGGCACGAGAGCCAGATCTTCGTCACTGAGGTCGGCGGCCATCGCTTTTTCGCAGAAAGGAGCCCAAACGAATGAGACCCGCAACTGATATGAAGCCGGGCGAGATCCTGCACTTGCGCAACGGCTACACCGCCGAGCTCGAGAGCGTCAAGCCCGTCACCTGCGGCGTCATGCTGACCTTTAAGGCCAGCGCGCCAGACAGAAAGGAGAACCACAGTGAGCGATAAGACCACCGCGGCCATCGCCGCAGAGCAGCAGGCGGCCGCCGCAGAGGCCCCGGCCACCTTCACGGTCGACATCTAAAGAAGGAGGTGCCACATGGCAACTGAGACCAAAAAGCCGGAGGCGGCCGCTGCTGCGGCCCCTCCCATCGAGGCCCGCTGTCTGACGCTCCGGCAGAAGCTCGTGGAAATGCGAAAAGCCTGCCCGGAGATCGCCAAGAAGAAGCACAGCGAAGGCGTCGAATACAAGTACGCCAAGATCTACGACGTGTGGGAGAAAATCACCCCCATCATGAACGAGCTCGGCGTCGACTTCGAGGTCATCGGCGAGAAGGCCACGCGCTACGCCGAGAACGGCGACCCGGTCTACTGGATCACCATGCAGACCAAGACCTACAACGGCGACAAGCTCATGTTCCTTTACGAGGCCGACCTGACGATCCGCTGGATCAACCTCGACAACGACGACGAGACGCTGGAGGCCGTCGTCCACGCCCTCGGCTGGAACGACGACCCGGCCAAGGCCAAGGGCGCCGCCCACACCTATGCCCTGAAATACTACCTGTTCGAGAAGTTCAGCATCGACCAAGGCGAGGACGACCCCGACAACAGCGACTTCAGCGCGCAGGGCAAGGGCCCTGGGGGCACCTCTGGCGGCTCCAGACAGGGCCAGCAGCGGCAGGGGCAGGGCTCCGGCCGACTGTCCGACGCGCAGCTCACCCGGCTCTACAAGAAGGCAGAGGCCGCCGGCATGAGCAAGGAGCGCACCAACGCCCGGATCCTCGAGAAGTACAAAAAGCAGGATCCGGCCACACTGAGCCGGCAGGAGTACGACGAGATCTGCAACTCTCTCGACGCTGCTGCCGCGCAGCATAACCAGCAAGGAGGTCAAGGCTGATGTATAACCACACAGGACTGCAAGGGCGGCTGACGGCCGACCCTGAGCTCAGACACACCCCGAGCGGCGTGGCGATCACCAGCTTCCGGCTCGCCAGCGACACCGGCCGCAAGACCAAGGACGGCCAGAAGATCACCAACTTCATCGACTGCGTCGCGTGGCGTGCGCAGGCCGAGTTCGTCAGCAAGTACCTCACCAAGGGCCGGCTCGTTCTCGTGGAGGGCGAGCTCACAAGCCGCAACTACGAGGACAAGGACGGCAACCACCGCAAGGCCACCGAGATCACCGTCTCCTCTGTCCACTTCTGCGACAGCAAGAAGGACGGGGCAGGCGCCGGTCATCAGGACACCGGCGGCGACTTCGCCGACTACCCGGACGGCTCCGGCGACTTCACCGAGGTGGACGACAATGGGGACTTGCCATTCTGAACGACCGCCGGGCGACCGGCGGACGACCGAAAACGAGCCAAAGACACGCGACCGCATAGAAGGAGGTGACGACCGTGGCATGGCTTCAAGTGCACCAAACGCTCAAAGACCACCGCAAGCTCTTTGACGCAGCCGACGAGCTCGAGATCACCCCGCCGCACATGATGGGGCTACTCGTGTCCTTCTGGCTGTGGGCCCTCGATAACGCCCCCAAGGGAGACCTCGCCGGCATCACCCCGCGCATGATTGCCCGGGCGGCACAGTGGGACGGAGAGCCCGAAAAGCTGGCCGAGACGCTGATCCGGGCCGGCTGGATCGACGAAAACGAGGACGGCACCCTCGAGATCCACGACTGGTACGAGTACGCCGGCAAGCTGATCGACCAACGGCAAGCCGAGAAAGAACGGGCGGCCCGCCGCCGTGCTGCCGCCGCTTCGTCCTCGGACGATACGCCGGACGACCAGACGCCGACCGCCGGACAACCGCCGGACGCCACGCCGCCGACCGGCGGCAAGAGTAGAGTAGACCAGAGTAGAGAAAAGAAAGGGAGAGTAACACCCCCTACCCCCTCAGACGAGGGGGATGGCGCGGGGAAGAAGTCGCCCATCGAGGTCAGGTTTGACGAGTTCTGGAACGCCTACCCCAAGAAAGTCGGCAAGCAGTACGCCCTCAAGGCGTGGAGGAAAATCAAGCCGACGGCCGAGCTGCATGAGGCCATCATGCAGGCCGTCAACGCTCAGAAGCACTCCGAACAGTGGCGCCGGGACAATGGCCGCTTTATCCCCAATCCGGCCACATGGCTCAACGGCGGCTACTGGGAGAACGGCGAGGAGGTGAGCACGGGTGAAGGCTATCAGCGAGATCCTCAGCGGGATGCAGACGCCGGCCGAGACTGGGGCAAGGGCTTCAAGCCGGCAGACGACGACGGAGACCAGTGACGACGGCGACCGCTGGATCTGGAGCAACGACGAGCGCGTCGCCGACCTGCCCGACGCCCCGGCTCCTGTCCCCTGCGAGTTCTGCGGGGCCATGCGCTACCACAAGGGCTTCAAGTTCGGCGACCGCATCATCTGGCCGCCATACGGGGCCGAGCGGTGCACCTGCCCGCAGGCCGTGAAAGCCTACGAGGAGGAAAAGGCCGCCAAGGCCGCCGAGGAGGAGGCAAACCGCAAGGCCGAGGCCGAGCGCAAAATGCGGGAGCGCATCAACCGCATCATCGGCGAGTCGGGCATGGGCGACCGCTTCCTGCGGCGCACCTTCGAGACCTTCCAGCTCACCGACGACAACCGGCGCGCAGCAGCAGCGGCCCGCAGATACGCCGACAGCTTCGACACCCTGCTGCCCCGGCCCGGGGCCCCCGAGCCCGGCCGCAACGGCCTATTCATCGCAGGACCGCCGGGCACCGGCAAGACACACCTCGCCGCAGCCATCGCCAACCACCTGATCGCGCAGGGCCGGCCGGTCGTCTGCATGACCATGATCGACCTGCTGGAGCGCATCAAGCGCACATTCTCCAAGCGCGACACCGACGAGGGCAGCGTGCTGAAGATCTACAAGACCGTCCCGCTGCTCGTCATCGACGACATCGGCAAGGAGCCGCCGACCGAGTGGGCGATCTCCACGGTCTACAACATCATCAACGGCCGCTATGAGGCATACCTGCCGACCATAGTGACCACCAACTACGACACCGAGGCCCTGATCGAGCGCATGACCCCCCGGGAGACCCGGGACGACATGACCGCCCGGGCCACCATCGACCGGCTCATGGAAATGTGCAGGGCCATCACCCTCACCGGCCAGAGCTGGCGCCAGAGATAGGAGGACATAACCCCATGAAAAAGGTCTACATCTGCTCCCCGTGCCGCGGGGACTACGAGAACAACATCCAGCGGGCCAAGGAGTTCAGCCGGGCCGCTGTGGAGCGCGGATGCATCCCTATCACCCCGCACATCTACCTCACGCAGTTCATGGACGACACCGTCCCGGCCGAGCGTGAGCTGGGCCTGAGCATCGGCCGCGAGCTGGTGCTCATGTGCGACGAGCTGTGGGCCTTCGGCCTCGACTGCCCGACCGCCGGCATGGCCGCCGAGATCGAGCTGGCCCGGGAGCGCGGGATTCCCGTGCTCAACGGCTTCAAGGCCATCAGCGAGATCCCCGAGGCCGAGAAACAGGATAAGGATCCGCAGGACGCCGGCAGCGTCATCATCCGGGTGCCGGCCTTCCGGGCGATGGCCCGCTGCAACGAGCACCTCAACCACGGGCCCATCAGCGTCGAGCTGGACGGCCGGATCATCTTCGACCTCGCTAAGCGTCTGAAGGAAAACCCGGGCAGCCGGCTCGAGATCGGCGGGTGATTGCCATGGCGGACAACCCCAAGAAAAACGCCGAGGGCTACAACGATCCGACGCCCTACGAGGCCGAGAAACACATCCGGGCGCAGATCCGCGGCAAGCAGGCCCGGCTCGCCGGCAGCTACTTCGAGGCGATGATCTCCGGCTCCTGCGACTACTACCTCGACCGGGGGCTCGCCAAGATTGAAAAGACGCCGGAGCCTATGAAACCCCTCGGGCCGAAAAACTACAAGGGCCAGTTCCTCGCCTGCTACACCAAGCAGGCCCAGCCGGACTACAAGGGCACCCTCAAGGGCGGCCGGGCCGTCGTGTTCGAGGCCAAGCACACCGACGACGACCGCATCGAGTACAACCGCCTGACCAAGGAGCAGCGGGACGACCTCGAACACCACCACAAGCTCGGCGCCGTCGCCTTCGTCCTCGTGTCCATGAGCCTGACCGAGTGCTTCCGCGTCCCGTGGCCCGTCTGGCGGGATATGGCCGCCACCTACGGCCGCAAGTACATTACCCGCGACGAGCTGCTGCCCTACAAGGTGCCGGTCGTGGCCGGCTTCGTGAAGTTCCTCGACAAGCTGCCGCCGGAGGCCATCACCGTGAAAGACCTGAGCCCCGAGGAGCTCGAGCGCCTGAAGCAGATGATCCGAGAGCAGCCGAGCACCATCATCGTCGGGGAGGTGAAACCGTGATCCCGTTTCCGAATAAAAAATACAACATAATTTACGCCGACCCGCCGTGGTCGTACAGCGACAGCGGATGCGCTGGAGCGGCCGCGGCACAATACAGCACCATGAAGATCGACGAGCTCAAGAAGCTCCCGGTCAATCCTGCGGGGGGGTATAGCTGCTGATGACTGCGTCCTCTTTATGTGGGCGACCTACCCGAAGATGCAGGAAGCTCTCGACCTGATCGAGGCATGGGGCTTCACCTACAAAAGCATCGCCTTCCAATGGGTAAAGCAAAACCGCAGCGGCAACGGCTCCTTTTTCGGCCTCGGTCGATGGACTCGAGGCAACTCAGAGCCGTGCCTGATCGCGGTCAAGGGAAAACCGAAACGCATCAGCGCCAGTGTCGGGCAGCTCGTTTTCTCCCCCTTGCGCAAACACAGCCAAAAGCCGCCAGAAGTTCGAGACAAGATCGTCGAGCTGATGGGCGACCTGCCCCGGATCGAGCTTTTCGCCCGAGAGGCGGCTCCCGGATGGGACGCATGGGGAGACGAAGCCCCGGCACCCGACGCCAGAAAGGAGGAAACCGATGGACAGAACGACCCGGGAGACCCGGCGCCAGAGCTATGACGCCGTGCTCCCCAAGAGGGAGAAACGCTGCCGGCTGATCCTCGAGACCCTCGGGGCCCGGGAGATGACCGCCAGCGAGATCACCGAGGAGCTCGTCGCCGCCGGCGAGATCCCATACTTCAACCGCAACTATGTGGCCCCACGCCTCACCGAGATGAAGCAGATGGGGATCCTCAAGACGGTCGGCCGCAGGAAGGCCACCCGCTCGGACGCCACCGAGGCCGTGTGGGCCCGGGTACATACCGCAGCGGCAGACCAGCCAGCGGCCGCGCCGGCCGACAATCCCGCCACCGGGCCGGAGCAGATGACGCTCCTCGGCCCCGGGGCCTGACAGAAAGGAGAGCAACCCCATGAACGAAAACCGCGACAGCATCATGCGCATGGCCCGCGGCGCCTTCGAGGAGCGCGTCGACTATGAGATGGACAAGGTGATCCAGAACATCCTCGACCCCAACACCAAGGCCACCGCCAAGCGCAAGATCACCCTCACCATCGAGCTGACGCCAGACGACGAGCGCCGGCAGATCCAAGTCTCGGTGACGGCCAAGAGCACCCTCGCCGCCACCAACCCGGTCGCCACCTCGCTCTATGTCACCGGCGACGGCAACGGCGAGCTCGTCGTGGCCGAGATGGTGCCGCAGGTGCCCGGGCAGATGAACATGGACGGCACGCAGCAGGAAGCCCCGAAACTGCTCAAGCTCGTCACCCGCGCATAAGCGCATAAATATTCATATACAAGGAGGACAACACCATGCTCGCCAAAATGATCGACAAAATCGTCAGCCTGAAGGAGACCAAAACCTTCGAGATCGGCGGCCAGACCTACACGGACGGCCACCTCACCCGGATCCCGCCCCACGTCGACCGCCCCGAGGCCATCAGCGTCAGCGGCCTCGACGGCGTCTGCAAGCTGATCCGCACCGAGCTGGATAAGGTCGGCACGACCATCATGGTGCAGGCCAAGAGCTACAAGAGCGTCGAGGTCATGACCACCTACCTGCCCGACTTCTCCCGCAATATCCTCTACCGCGCCGAGGCAGACGCCCCGGGCATTTACACCGGCTTCCGCAGCCGCGAGGTCGCTCTGATCGAGCTGCGCAGCCTGTTCATCCCCAACGAGGGCACGGCCTACCTGCTCGACCTGCTCGGCCGGATGACCGACGAGAAAAGCGTCAGCACCAACGACAACGGCGTCACGCAGACCGTGGAGGCCCGGCAGGGCGTGGCTCTCAATGCTCTGGTCGAGGTGAAGCCCCGCGTCCTGCTGCGGCCCTTCCGCACTTTCCTCGAGGTGGAGCAGCCCGAGAGCGAGTTCCTGCTGCGCGTGCACCCCGAGGAGGGCATCGGCTTTTTCGAGGCCGACGGCGGGATCTGGAAGCTCGAGGCCAAGAAGAACATCGCCGACTACTTCAACACCAACCTCGCCGACCTGATCGAGGCCGGCAAGGTCGTCGTCATGCAGTAAAGACACAGGCCGGGCGGGCTGCGGCCCGCTCGGCCATTCAGAAAGGAGCGATCACATGGAACGCATGACCCACGAGAGAGCCAACGGCATCAAGACTGGCTACTGGAGCCCGGAGACCAAGGAGACGCTCGTGCAGCGCCTCGCTGCCTACGAAAACACCGGCCTCGAGCCGTGGGAGATCGGCCCGGCCATCGAGAAGGCTGCGAAGGACGCCGAAACTGCGACCGCGACCAAGATGGCCGAGTGCATCGCCGGCGGCATCAAGGACACGGTCGAAGCGATCCACCGAGATCCTGATGGATTTTTCAAAGGAGGCGCCAGATGAAAGACTACAAAACCATCACCCGGGAGAAGGTCGACGCCGACCCCGGAGCTGCTCGATACATGAGCGAGACGCATCTGCTGGAGGACTGGAGCGACAAGCTGCTCGACCTCGTCCTCAACGGCCCAACGCTCAACGGCTTCAAGAAAGACGAGCTTCGGGCCATGCTGCGCCAGACCTATGCGGCCCTGAAGCAGTACGGGCAGATCGGCCCCATGGCCTCGCCCTACATGAACGACCCGTCGGCCATCGTGGCCCGGGCCTTCGCCGAGCTCTACCCCGGCATCGACTACCACGCGCAGTTCGTCCCCGACCTGTGCGACGAGTCGGGCAACAGAGCCTTCGGTCTGACCATCTTCCCCGACGACGGCAGCACGCCCATCGTCTGCATCTCGGCCGAGGCACCCATCAGCGCCGCACCTGAGCTACTGGCGCACGAGCTGGCCCATGTAGCCACACCCGAGGACAAAGACCACGGAGAGGCATGGAAGGCGGCTGAGAAGGCCATCGGCGACAAGTACGACGAGCTGCTCAACTCCATGATCCCCGACGACGATCCGGGCGTACTCGTCCCGCACGAAGTCGGAGACGGCGGGCTGCTGCTCATGCCGACCCGGGCGCATATCCCGGATCCGCAGCGCGACGACTGGAAGCCTGCCACCTGCCCTATCTGTGGGGCCGAGTGCTGGGAGACCGAGATCCACCGGCAGGCGCTCGCTGCCAAGCCCGGACTTCGGGCCGTCTGTACCGACTGCGGCCTGCGTGGCGCCGCCGGAGTCGGACTCGTCAACACCGGCAACAAAGAGGAGGAAAAAGACCATGAATGAGAACAGAAACAACGGCAGCACCGCTGGCGGGATCGGCTTCTGCGGACTGCTGACCATCGCCTTCATCGTCCTGAAGCTCACCGGCGTCATCTCGTGGAGCTGGCTGTGGGTACTGGCCCCCATCTGGATCCCCGCGGCCATCGTCCTCGCCGTGCTGCTGGTCGTCCTGATCGTCGTCCTCGTGAAGGAGGGCGTCAAGCAGACCGAGGAGAAACAGCGCCAGAAAGAGCGCCGCCTCGGCATCGACGAGCAGGCCCGCCACTACGGCCTCGAGCGCCAGCCCGGGGAGAGCGATCTCGAGCTGAAGAAGCGCATTGCCTTCCTCAAGCAGGCCGAAAGGAGGGCCGGGCGCAGATGATGGACGAAAGAGAACGCCGCGACATTATGCTGCGAGCCATTCACCGCTATGGGGAGGCCGCACAAATCGACATGGCCGTCGAGGAGATGGCCGAGCTGACCAAAGCCCTCTGCAAGGTCAAACGGGCGACACCCGGGGCGACCACCACCGCAGCCGTCTCCAACGTCATCGAGGAGATCGCGGATGTCCAGATCATGCTCGACCAGCTCCGGCTCATATTTGCCCGCAGCACCGACGAAGTCGAGGAGGACAAGCTGCGCCGGCTGCTCGGACGGCTCAACAGCTACGCCGAGTCAAACCTCCACGAATGGCTGCACCAACAGTACAAGCCGGGGATCTGGAGCCGCACGGTCGACGACGGAGCTCAGCCCCGCGAAGGAGGTGCCCCGGATGAATAAGGCAACCTGCCGCGGCTGCGGCGCCCCTATCGTGTGGATCAAAACGCCCGCCGGGAAGGCCATGCCGTGCGACCCGGCGCCGGTCTACTACAAGGCCACGCCGGACGGCAAGGACAAGATCGTCACCACCCGGGGCGAGGTCGTGAGCTGCGAGATCGTCCCTGGGGCCAACGCCACCGACGCCGGCTACCGGCCACACTGGGCCACCTGCCCGCAGGCCGACCGCTTCAAGAGAGGAGGCCGTCGTCGTGAGTGAGATCATCATCAGAACGCCGGCCAATCTCGGCCGGCTCTGCCCGAAGTGCCTCGGATCTGGAAAGGTAAGAGCCATGCAGGCGGCGCGCTACATCGGCGGGCCAGCCGTCCGCGTGAAGGACACCGCCGTCCCCTGCGACCGCTGCGGAGGGCTCGGCTATTTGAAAGAAGGAGGTCGCCACCATGAATAGAGACAAGGCCCGCGAGCTGCTGGAGAAAGAGCTGCGGATCCGGCCGACCGTGAAGGCGAGCGCGATCTTCACCGGCAAGCATGGGAGCATGGGCTTCCACGCCGGCCGCTTCTACGCCGTCACCATCGTGAAGCGCAAGGGCGAGGTCGTTCTGATCGCTCCAGATGACGGCCTCAAGTGCCCCTACTCGTCCCTCGACGCCCTGCTCCGAAACTGGCATATACTCCTTGTAATATTCAACAGGTAAAGGAGGAAACCCATGGCAAAGGACAAACCCCAACCGCAGGCCGGCCCCGAGCTGGCCGAGTACACCACGGCCGCGCAGCCTAAAGCCTACGCCGACGGCGTCCCTGTGTTCTGCGCCCACGACGCCATCGTCCCGCTGAAGGATCTGCGGCCAAACCCGAAGAACCCCAACCAACACCCGCCCGAGCAGATCAAGCTCCTCGCGTCGATTATAAGGGCCACCGGCTGGCGCGGCCCCATCACCGTCAGCAAGCGCAGCGGCTACATCGTCAAGGGCCACGGCCGCATGATGGCCGCCGAGCTGGGCGACATGGCCGAGGCCCCGGTCGACTATCAGGACTACGCCAGCGAAGCCGAGGAGCTGGCCGACCTGACGGCCGACAACCGCATCGCCGAGCTCGCCACCACCGACAACAAGCTCCTCGCGGAAGTGTTCGCCGACATCGACACCGGCGAGATCCCGTTCATGCTCAGCGGTTACACTGAAGAAGAATACGGCAATCTTGTCACGGCTCTGTCCGAAGCTCTGCATGATGACGAGTCGGAAAAGGAGGACGGCGACACCGAGCCCGAGGCGCCGCCAGAAGAACCATTCACCGAACCCGGCGACCTCTGGCTGCTGGGAGACCACCGGCTTTACTGCGGTGACAGCCTGAAGATGGGCGACGTTCAGAAGGCAACCGACGGGCAGCGCGCCGACCTTGTTTTCACCGACCCGCCATACGGCATGGGAAAAGAGAGCGACGGCGTCCAGAATGACAACCAGAACCAGAACGATCTCCTCGAGTTCAACAAGAAGTGGATTGCGCTCAGTTTCTCGATCCTGAAGGAAAACGGGAGCTGGTACTGCTGGGGCATCGACGAGCCGCTCATGGATATTTACGCCTTCATCCTTCGGCCGATGATCGCCGCGAACCAGATCACGTTCAGAAACTACATCACATGGGCGAAGCACTCAGCCTTCGGCGTCAACAGCGAGCTCATGCGGAGCTACCCGAGGGAAACCGAGAAATGCCTCTTTGTTATGTGCGGCGTCGAAGTCTTCAACAATAACAAAGACCATTTCAACGACGCATACGAGGCGATCCTCGATTATATGGTCGGAGAGGCTCAGAAGGTCGGACTCAAGGCCAAGCAGCTCACGGAGATCACCGGCGTTCAAATGTGGGGGCACTGGTTTAGCAAATCGCAGTTCACGCCGATCCCGGAGTGGCACTACAAAAAGCTCCAGCAGGCATTTAAGGGCCGAGCCTTCAGCCTTCCACACGATCAAGTGATGAAACTGCGCAACAAGCCGTCCGAGGCATACCAGAGAATGAAATCAGAAGCGATGGAGCTGCGCGCCTTCTTCGACAACACACACAACGACAGCGACGAGCATGACGTAATGACCGATGTGTGGCGTTTCCCGATCACAAACACAGCAGAAAGAGACGACGCAGGCGGGCACGCAACGCCGAAGCCGATCGCATTGTGCGAGCGGGCTATTCTGAGCAGCAGCCGGCCGGGCGAGCTCGTGGTCGACTTCTTCGGAGGCTCAGGCTCGACGCTCATAGCCTGCGGGAACACCGGGCGAACCTGCGCCATGATCGAGCTCGAACCGAAATGGTGCGACGTGATCGTGCGGCGCTACATCAAAACCACTGGAGACAATAACGTGCGCTGCGTCCGTCAAGGCCGGGAGCTCTCGCGTGAGGAGATCGCCGGGATCTTCGACCCTGACGAGGAAGGAGGTGGACAGGAGTGACGCCCTGACCTAAATGAGCGACAAGCCGATCACTCACGACATCAAGGAGCGGCTCGGGAAATACACCCGCCTGCTCCGCGAAATAGATAACCAGTACGAGCGCCTCGGTCGCATGGAGATCTCCATGGCCGCGCCGCCCGGCCCCGACATGACGGGTATGCCCCGGGGATCCGGCACGCCGAGCGACCGCACCGGGATGATGGTGCTGCGCAAGCTGGAGCTCGAGGAGCAGATCAAGGAGCGCCTCGCCGAGGAACGCGAGGAACGCGCCGCCCTCGAGGCGATGATCCGGCAGGTGGAAAACCCTGACGAGCGCGCCGTGCTGCGGCTGCGCTACTTCGACCGGGCAGACTGGGACGGGATCTGCGCCGTCCTGTTCAGTGATCGGCAGGACTACCTCGAGAGGATAGACAGCTACCAGAACAGGACATACAAGGCCCACGGCCGCGCCCTGCTGCGGATGGCCGAGATCCTGAAGGAGACAGAGGCCCCGGCAGTAAAGGGAAGTAAAAGGCAGTAAAGGGCAGTAAAATCCATTGAACGGCAGTAGCGCCCTGTGCTACACTGTACCATGTCGAAAGACCGCCGTACGCCAGGACGACGCCGGGGAGCCGTCCGACGGACACCCGCCCAACAACCGAACAACGACAGCGAGAAAGCCGTCGGGCAACCACAAGAAGCCCGGCGGCTTTTTTCTTTTCCCCTGAAGGAGGTGACAACCATGGCGGGCGGCAGCATATCCATCCAGATCGAAAACCTGCGGCAGCTCGTCGCAGACGTGCAGGCCATCGAGGCCGGCGGCCGCAAGGCCATCAGCAGCACTGTGAAGGACGTGAAGGCCCGGGCCCCCGGCTGGATAGCGCAGGAGGTCACGGCAGTCTACAACATCAAGAAGGGCGAGATCACGCCGTCCAGCGGAGGCAAGCCGAAGAAGATGGCGGGCAGCATCCGCATCACAGGCGAGACCATCGAGGAGCTCACCCTCGTCTACAAGGGCCGGCTCCTGACCCCTGTGCACTTCGGCATGACACCCAAGGCCCCGCCGGCTGGCAGGAGCTACACCCTGAAGGCGCAGATCCTCAAGGGCAGCAAGAAGGTCATCGGCCGCTACAAGAACACCCGCACCGAGGGCGGGCCATACTCGCAGCGGTCTCACTGGATCCTCATGGGGACAGGCAACACCGAAGCCGACGGCACGAGCTGGATCCCATTCCAGCGCGTGAGCAAGACCCGCACCGACATCCAGAAGATGACCACCATCTCGGTGCCGCAGATGATAACCAGCGACCGCACCAACGAGGCCATCATGCTGAGGCTCAACACCGAGACGGCCAAGCGCCTCGACCACCACATGAAGCGAGCCCTCGGCCTATGACCCACGGGCCGCCGCCACGGCCAGCAGGACGCCCGCCAAGGCGGCCGGGCACGCGAGGGCAGCCAACACACACGCGCAGGAAAACGCGCCGCAAAGGGCACACAGAGGCCCACACGGCCACGCAGAGCGGCCGAAGGTACTGTGACGCACCCCTAACGCCTGCGGTGCTGGCGAGCCCACAACACGCGCAGACTCAGAAAAATTTTTTCAGG
>ERZ1090869.99-NODE-99-length-46612-cov-7.025496_pt1 | contig 46612 bp, 43 predicted proteins | sample MGYA00478474_ERZ1090869 | MGnify/ENA primary metagenome ERZ1090869 (study PRJEB33644, sample SAMEA5815748) | chicken gut metagenome | biome: Chicken; feature: Gastrointestinal Tract; material: Caecum | place: Ireland | collected 2019-01-01 | study: A study of the... | reverse complement strand
GTTCTGCTTCATCGATCAGCTTCCCCCGGGCATGCGGGACCCGCTGTATTTCAAGGATGATGATGAGCGGCTGTCCTTCCTGTACGGCAACTACATCACGATGACCAACCTCAGCGACCGGGAGGTGGAGCGCATCGTCAAGATGCACATCAGCCCGATCTTCATTTCGGTCCACACCACCAACCCGGAACTCCGGGTCCGGATGATGGCCAACAAGCGGGCGGCCGAAACGCTGCGCTATCTGGATGTGTTCGCCAAAGGCGGCATTGAGATGAACTGCCAGCTGGTGCTGTGCCGCGGCGTCAACGACGGGGCGGAACTGCGCCGGACGCTGGACGATCTGCTGGCGCTGAGCCCGCAGGTCGGCAGCATCGCCGTGGTGCCCGCCGGCCTGACCGACTATCGGGACAAGCTGTTCAAGCTGACCGCCTACGACGCGCAGAGCGCGGCGCAGACGCTGGACATCCTTGAATCCTACAGCCGTCGCTGCCGCGAGCAGTACGGGCGCAGCATCGTCTACCCCAGCGACGAATGGTATCTGACGGCAGGGCGGCCGATCCCGCCGGCCGATTTTTATGACGACTTTGCCCAGCTGGAGGACGGCGTCGGGATGTGGCGGCGCTACCATGACACTTTTCTGGAGGAACTGCAGCGGCCGCGTCAGCTGGTCATTCCCCGCAAGCTGGATGTTGTCACCGGCACGCTGGCCGCCCCGCTCATCGAGGCGATGGCCCGGCGCGCCACCGAACGCTTCCCCCAGGTCAAGATCACCGTACATCCGATCGAGAACCGCTTCTTTGGCGGAAATGTGAGCGTGGCAGGCCTTGTGACCGGCACCGACATCATCGACCAGTGCCGGGACAAGCTGCAAAGCCGACTGCTGGCGGTGCCCCAGGTGATGCTGCAGGACGAGGAAGACCGCTTCCTTGACGATGTGACCCTGCCCCAGCTGGGACAGGCGCTGGGCTGCCGTGTGGTCGTGATCCCTTCGGACGGCGCCGGCTGCTGCCGCGCTTATCTGGGGACCCGGATCTTGAAGACACACGCACCGGGGGCGCCCCGGTAACACTCTCTGTACCAGGAAAGGAGGACCTGACCACATGGCAAAACCGATCGTGGCCATTGTCGGCCGGCCCAACGTGGGTAAATCCACCATCTTCAACAAGCTGACGGGTCAGCGCATTGCGATCGTGGAGGACACCCCTGGCGTTACCCGCGACCGCATTTTCAGCGACTGCGAGTGGAGCGGGCATAAGTTCCTTCTGGTGGATACCGGCGGCATTGAACCGCATATTGACGACGGCCTGCTTTTGCACATGCGCCAGCAGGCGCAAATCGCCATCGACTCGGCCGACTGCATCATCATGGTGGCCGACCTGCGGGCCGGCGTGACGCCTCAGGACCGGGAGATCGCCGGTATGCTGATGCGCAGCGGCAAGCCGGTGGTGCTGGCGGTCAACAAATGCGACGCCGTCGGCGAACCGCCCATGGAACTCTATGATTTTTATGCCCTGGGGCTGGGGGATCTGGTCCCGGTGTCCGGCGTACACGGGCACGGAACCGGCGACCTGCTGGATGCCGTATGCGCCCACCTGCAGTTTGAAGAGGAAGACGAGGAAGAGGACGACCGCATCCCGGTGGCGGTGATCGGCCGGCCCAATGTGGGCAAATCCAGCCTGATCAACCGCATCCTCGGGGAAGAACGGCTGATCGTGGCCAACGAGGCCGGCACCACGCGGGACGCCATCGACACCGAGGTGGAGAACCAGTACGGCAAGTTCATCTTTACCGACACCGCCGGCCTGCGCAAAAAGGGCAAGGTGGAAAGCGGGGTCGAGCGGTTCAGCGTTCTGCGCAGCCTGGCTGCGGTGGAGCGCAGCCGGGTGTGCGTGATCATGATCGACGCCACCGTCGGCTTTACCGAGCAGGATTCCAAAGTGGCCGGCTACGCCCACGAACAGGGGAAAGCCTGCATCATTGCGGTCAACAAGTGGGACGCCGTCGAAAAGGACAGCTATACCATGGACCGGATGCGCAAGGAACTGGAAGAATCCTTCAGCTTCATGTCCTATGCGCCCATCCTTTTCATCAGCGCCAAAACCGGTCAGCGGCTTGATAAACTGTTCGAGACGATCCATTATGTGGATGTCCAGAACGGCACCCGCATCCCCACCGGCGCCCTGAACGAGATGCTGGCCCGCGCCACGGCCCGGGTGCAGCCGCCCTCCGACAAGGGCAAGCGGCTGAAGATCTTCTACATCACCCAGAGTTCCACCCGGCCGCCGACATTCGTGTGCTTTGTGAACCAGCGGGCGCTGTTCCATTTCTCGTATCAGCGATACATCGAAAATCAGATCCGGGAGAATTTCGGCCTGACAGGCACCCCCATCCGGATGCTGGTGCGGGAACACGGGGACGGCTCCGCACGCTGACACAACAAGGGAGGAATCATCATGTCGATCCAACTGGTATTGGCCAGCCTGCTTGCCGCTCTGGAAGGGTATCTGTGCGGCAGTGTGGTTTTTGGTATCCTGATCTCGAAGCTGTTCTTTCACGATGATGTGCGCACCCACGGCAGCGGCAGCGCCGGCATGACCAACATGCTGCGCACTTACGGCAAGGTGGCCGGGGCGGCCACCGCCATCGGCGATGTGGCAAAAGGTGCGGCGGCGGTTTTGATCGGGGAATGGGTGTTCGGTCTGCTGGCTCCCGGGTGGGACCCGGCCTGCGGTGCGTATCTGGCGGCGATCTTTGCGGCAATCGGCCATACAAAGCCCATCTGGTTCCACTTCAAGGGCGGCAAGGGGGTCCTTGTGTGCGGCGGCGCTATCCTGGCGCTGCAGCCGCTGGTCTTTCTGGCCCTGCTCGTGATTTTCCTGATCGAGTTTGCCTTCACCCGCATCGTGTCGCTGGGCAGCATCATCATTGCGGCGGTCTATCCGGTGCTGACCATCTGCTACTGGGTCTGGCGGGGGGCCAACACGCCCACCGTCATCTACATCGCCGTGTGCAGCGTCATCATGGCGGCCATGGTCATCTACATGCACCGCTCCAACATCCAGCGCCTGCGCGAAGGAACGGAGTATCGCTTCGGCGAGAAAAAGTGAGCGCCCGGCCTTCGGTCGGCGCAGCCGGAAACAGATAAAGCGGGACGGCATAGCGTTTCTATGCCGTCCCGCTTTATGTATGCGATTATGAGGGGGCAGGGGTTTACAGCCGCACCATATCCCGGCTGATGTCCGCCAGGCTGCGGGCGCCGCACATGGACATCGCATCCGCAAGCTCGGCCTGCAGCTGCGCCACATAGGCGCGAACGCCGTCGGCGCCTGCTCCGTAGACGGCGGTTACGAAAGGCCGGGCGATCAGCACGGCGTCGGCCCCCAGCGCCAGCGCACGGAACACATCCAGGCCGGTGCGGATGCCCCCGTCCACCAGTACAAGGGCGCGCCCGCCCACCGCCGCCGCGATCTCGGGCAGGACTTCGGCCGTGGCGGGGGTGCCGTCCAGCACACGGCCGCCGTGGTTGGACACCACGATCCCGGCCGCGCCGGCTTCCAGCGCCTTTTGCGCACCGCGCACCGTCATGATCCCCTTGATCAGGAAGGGAACGCCCGCCGCGGCGATGATCTCCCTCAGTTCGGCCACCGTCTTGCTGCCGGCAGGGGGCACATGGTTTTTCAGGAAAGGCAGCCCGGCCGCATCAATGTCCATCGCCACAGCCAGGGCCCGGGCATCTCGCACCAGGGCCATCTTTTCGGCGATGGTGGCGGCGTCCCAAGGCTTGACGGTGGGAATGCCAAACCCGCCGCACTGTTTCACCGCACCACAGGCGGCCACCATGACCGCAGGGTCGGCGCCGTCGCCGGTGAACGCCAGGATGCCGGCTTCCCGGCAGGCGGGAACCAGAATGTCATTGTAGTCGATGTCGTTGTATTTCTGGCCGTAATGCAGCTGTACAGCCCCCACCGGGCCGGCAAAAACGGGCAGGGAAAACTGCTGCCCGAGCAGGCTGCAGCGGGTATCGGGCTGTCCGGACGCGCAGATGGTGTCCATGTTCAGGCGGACCGCCTGCCAGGCATTGTAGTTGCGGATGGCGGTGTCGCCGATGCCCTTGGCCCCGGGACCGGGGATGGTGCCCCGGCAGCCCTTGCCGTCACAGACCGGGCAGGCTTTGCAGGGGCCCATCTGGCCGCGTGCCTGCTGGATCACTTGCTGATACGTCATGTGTCTCTCTCCTTTTTGTTGGCAGCTCCGCGTGCCTCCCCCAGGCGGGCCGGTTCGTTTGCAGGAAGGCTCTCCGGCTGCGGGCCGGGGGCTTTCTGCGCCGGTTTTACGGCATCCAGCACGGTGGGGATAAAACGCCGGGCAAACTTGTTCTGCCCGCGGCTGCGAACATAAAAATAGCCGATGATGGAAAAGACGAACGCCCCCACAAAGTTGACGAACAGATCTTCCATGGTATCCAGCAGGCCGATGTCCAGATAACCGCCCAGCCCCAGCGAAGTCTGGGCGCCGGACCCCTGCACCACGATCACATCGGTGATGTCCCTTAGCCGGATCGGCGTGTTGCCGCCGGTGGGGTCCAGGTTGATGCTGCCGATTTCGCGGATGATGGTGTCCTTTTGCATATCCAGGTAAAAGAGCTGGTCCATCACACATTCAAAAAATTCCCACAGCACGCCGATGGTCATGGAAAAGCAGAAGGCGACCACCGCCAGATACAGCGGAGACAGGCTGAAGGTGACGCGCTCCTCCCGGTTGAGCAGGTCCAGCAGCGAGAAGCCGACCGCCGCGCAGAGAAACCCGTTCAGCGTGTGGAGAATGGTGTCCCAGTAGGGGAAGGTGACATAGAAGGCGCGGATCTCCCCCAGGATCTCGGCGGCATAGATGAACAGCAGAATGATGATCTCCAGGGTGTTGGGCAGATCTATGGACAGACGCTGCTCCAGAAAGGTCGGGATGGTGAAGAGGATCAGCACCAAAACACAGAGGAAGACGTTTTCGAAGTTTCCATTGAACGCCTGGGCCACCATGACCAGCAGCACCGACAGGCGCAGGATGAAATAGACGATCATCACGCTGCGCTTGCTGCGCCATGCTTCCTGCAAAGGCTTGCGGATGATCGGGGGATGGGGACGCTTTGGCATGTTCTCTCTCCTGTCTGTTGGGAAGGGCGGGGGCGGTTCAGTCTTCCAGGCTGAAGGCGCCGGGGTCGAAGTGGGGCAGCTCCTGGCGCCGCGGTGTGCGCATCAGCGGGTCATAGACAAACTTTTTGCAGCAATAGTAGGGGGAAACAACGCCCCGCTGCTTGCACAGGACCATGCGGTTGTCCGCCGCCGGGCTCCCGTGGGCGCAGTAGGCGCAGGCCGGGCTGATTTTGCTGCCGTACATCGGCTTTTTGAACATTAGCATTCCCTCCTGCACCCGTTTCCATGCCGGGGCGCGCTGCGTATCGGTCATTTCGGGGCCTGGCCGGGCGGCCGTTTGCCCTTTGCCCTTTGAAAGAAGTGAGCCTGCCGAGGCAAAGCCGCGCAAACTCCTTATTTACTTCGGCAGATTTCACTCCACAAAAAAGTGTGCCTGTCGATGCAGGCATTTCTGCCTTTTATTATAGAGTTTTTCCCGACCTTTGTAAAGAACGGCACAGAAAAACAGAAAGATGAGGACCACCGTGTCCGGCGGCAGTCGATTCATCGGGATGACCCGCGGTGCCAGGCTGGAATAGACGGCGGCGCTGCCCGGCAAAAAGGGAACCAGAAGGCGGACCGTACCCAGAAAGATCCCCGCATGCAGCAGCCGGGTCAGGACAAAGCTGTCCCAGCGAATGGCATCACCCAAAAAGGTGTGCAGCTGCACAAAGACCGAAAGCCCCAGAACGCTCAAACACAGGCAGCAGCCGTACAACGCCGCCGCGCCGCCGCGGGCGGCGAAATCAGTGCAGCCGGCGCTGATCTCCAGCAAGGCGCTGACGAAGGGCCGCAGCCCGGCCGGCAGCAGCGGGGCGAGGGTACAGTACACAATGCGAAAGAAAAGAACGCAGCCGCACACAGCCAGGCAGCTGTTCACCGCCTGGTCCAGCGCTGCCGAAAAGCTGCCGCCCCCGGCCCGGGGCGGCGTCATCGCCAGGGGGACCTGACGGGGCGGGGCTTTTTCCGGACGCAGCCACAGCGCGACTGCGGCGGCGCACAGCAGGTTGGCGGCCAGCTGCAGGCCGTACAGGAACACCCCCAGCCGCACCGACCCCAGCAGCTGCCCGCCGACACAGCCGATGACGAAGCCGGGACTGGAACAGCACCCGGCCGTGAGCAGCAGCTGGGCCTGCCTGGGGGTGAGAGCCTGCCGTTTTTGCAGGGCAGCAAGGTTTTGCGCACAGACCGCATACCCGCCCAGCCAGGCTGTGCCCAGCGCCGCGGCGAAACCGCGGGCGGACAGATTCGCCGTCAGCCAACCGCAGAGGACAAAAAAGGGGAACAGGGCCGGCAGAACCGTCTGCAGGCAGACGGCAAGACCCTGGCGGACCCCTTCGGCGGCGCTTTCGGGGGCGGTCAGCACCAAAAGGCCCAGAAACAGGGCGACGGCGGCCCGGAAATGGCGGGGCTGAATCATAACCATGCCTTCTTTGCTATATATTTGGGGTGACGCAGCCAGAGAGGGGGGATGGGGATGAAGAGGACTTCCAGGCGGAAAACCGAAAAGCAGGCCCCGGTCCGGCTGTTCGGCCAGCCGGCACCCGGATTTTACCGGATGCCGGACCTGGTGGTGCGGGGCGGCCGGGTTGTTACCGATGGCTGCCGGCGGGTCCTGGACTTTACCCCCCAGAAGCTGTGCCTGGATATGGGGTCTGCGATCATTACATTGTATGGGGATGCCCTGCAAATAGAATCCCTGAGCAATCGCCGGCTGATCGCATCCGGTCAGATCCAGCGCATCGAGTTTGCCGGAAAATGGAAGGGGATGGAGGTATGCGGCGCAAAAACATAATGGCAGCCGACCGGCTGGATGTCCGAATTCGCGGCCCCCGCGCCCGCGGTCTGTTGTCGGCCTCGGTACGCGCCGGCATCCATCTTTCCCGCGTCCACTGCACCGGGGACGGCTATCAGGCCCGGATCAGCGGCCATGAGTGGGCCCGGTTCCAGGGCCTGGCCCGGCAGGGCGGATGGACCCCGGAACTGGTGGATCGGGCGGGGCCCGGCCGCCGGCTGGAGGGCATTGCCCGCCGCCCCGGGCTGATCGCCGGGCTGGTCTTGTTCCTTGTGCTGCAGCTGGTTTTGACGCGATATGTATGGAGCATTGACTTTTCCGCCCTGGAACCGGAGGAGGCGCAGACTTTCCGCCTGGCGTTGGCGGAACAGGGGATCTGGGAAGGCGCACGGCTGAGCGAGGAGCAGCTGCGCACCGCCCAACAGGCGCTGACCCGCAAGCTGGATACCCAGGGCTGGATAAGCCTGAATTTCCTGGACGGGCGGTTGGTGCTGGAGCACACCCGCAGCGAGATCCAAACGGTGCAGCAGCCGGCCGAGCCCGGGGCGCTGTACGCCGCCGCGGGAGGACAGGTGGTCGCCGTTGAACTGAAGGGCGGCTTCACGGCGGTCCAGCCGGGGCAGTATGTGGCGGCCGGACAGCTCCTTGTCAACGGGCAGAAGGCGGACCGGTCGGGGGACCCGGTGGTACAGGGAGCGGCCGGGCGGGTGGTGGCCCGGGTCGAAAAGACCTACACCGCCCGGTGGAGTCTGCGGCAGACCGTCCGGATGCTTACGGGGGCGCACAGCCAACAGACGGAGTGGTACCTGCTGGGACAGACGCTGGCCGCCGGGACGCAGGAGCCCGCTGCCGATGATCTGCAAACGGTGGACTGGCAGCCGCTTCGGCTGGGGCAGATCGCCCTTCCGGCCTGTGCCAGACGGACTGAGACCTGGGAAAAGGCAGAGCGCGAGCTGGTCTATTCGGAAAAGGCGGCTGCGGCGCTGGCGCACCGCAGCTGCCGCCAACAGCTGCTGGCGGAGTTCCCGGACGCCCGGATGGAAAAGGAGGACTGCCATACGCAAAGCGACGGAGAGGCTGTGAGATGCACGGTGCGCTATGTGTTTCTGGCCGATATCACAACACCCGGCCCGCTGGCGCCGCTGCCGGAAGGCGGGGGAGACGGCCAGACATGAGGAGACCTATATCCTGCAGCGTGTCGAGCTCCTTGTCCCTCGTGTATCTCCTTTGACAAAATCTTATGGCAAATCGCGCACTCGCCACTTCGTTCCTTGCACACAATTTGCCATATAATTTCCTGGTGGCGTCACCGTCTTCGGCGCACTGCGCCCGCATGCGCGTTTCGGAGGCCAACCGAACCGCAGGCCCGGCTCTTAGGCCGGAGATTGTCCGCCGACGGCGACGGTTTTAGATTTTTTCGGCAGCTTGATATCCTATTATTTTTATTGGATACTTGAAAAAGGGGGTTGACAAAGCAGGATGGCTGTGGTATAGTGAGTCCATCGAGGTTAGCGATAACTAACCGACGCGCTCTCCCTTCCGCCGAAAGAGCGGTTCCGTACAGGCAAAGGTCCGCCGCGCGGTCCGGCTGCCCTGTTTGACTTTGTGCCTTGCAGGGCAGGGGGCGGCGGGCTGGCAGGCAGCTTTTGACGTGGTCAAAACCTCGCCGGCAGTTCCGCTGCGGCTGGCCTTTCGCCCGCATGTATCGCCCGGCAGTGCGGACGTTTTTTACTCCCAGGAAGTTAGTGATAACTAACTATGCAAACGATTCATTCCCAAAGATGCAACAACGCAAAGAGAGAAAGGAGCTCTACCCATGCAGCGTGATTTCGGGATCTCGTTCGTTACCCAGTGTGCGCCGGTCATGGCAGGGCTGAAACCGGCCAATCTGTTCCGCTGGGTGGAGCCTGACGGCGCCGCCCTGCGTCGGACCCTCGCCGCCTGGCAGGACGCACTCCGCCCGCGCGGGGTGGAGATCGCGGTCCTCAAAAGCTGCACCCGGACGAAAGCACACCTGATCTATGTGTACCGTGCGCCGCGCCTGCAAAAGATCCTGCAGGACCCTGAGGTCCTGCGGTTCCTGCAGGGCAGCGGCTACCCGGAAGGGGAGGATCTGGCCGCTCATCTGAGCCATCTGTCAAAGCGGCTCTGCTGTGAGGAGACCTTCCCCCACGAGATCGGCGTCTTCCTCGGTTATCCGCTGGAAGATGTGGTCGGCTTTATGGTGAACAAGGGCAAGAACTATACCTGCAAAGGGTATTGGAAGGTGTACGGCGACCCCATACAGGCCGAAGCCCGCTTCGCCAGCTTCCGGAAATGTACGGAAGTGTATCTGCGCTGTTACCGCAGCGGAACGCCGGTCACCCGGCTGACCATTGCGGTTTGAAGAACCATTCTGAACCACAGAAAGGATGCGTATACTTATGAATAAGGTAGCGATCGTGTATTGGAGCGGCACCGGCAACACCGAGGCGATGGCCCGGGCCATCGCAGAAGGGGCCGGCGGTTCCGCCGTTTTGCTGGCGCCGGCCGATTTCGGCGCGGCGGATGTGGCCGCCTATGATGTCATCGCCTTCGGCTGCCCGGCCATGGGGGCCGAACAGCTGGAGGAAGGCGAGTTTGAGCCGATGTTCTCGGCCGTGGAAGGCAGTCTGAACGGCAAAAAGATCGCCCTGTTCGGCTCCTACGGCTGGGGGTCCGGCGAATGGATGGAACAGTGGGTGGCCCGCTGCCAGGAAGCCGGCGCCGTGCTGCAGAGCGACGAAGGTCTGATCGTCAACGAAGTGCCCGATGATCAGGCGCTGGATCGCTGCCGCGACCTGGGGCGGGCGCTGGCAAGCTGGTGATCGCCCGAACAAAATTTGCTATTTCCTTGCCTGAAAGAACGTCACAGCCATTTGCGGTCTTTTGAAAAGGCATTCCGAATCCACAAAACCGGCGCCTGTGTTCTCTCCGTGCAGGCGCCGGTTTTGTGTTGGATTGTTTTGATGACAGGGGATTATTCCTCCGGAAAATGCTGCAGGACGTATGCCTGCAGTTTTTCAAAGGTCTCCACGCTCAGGTCGTGCTCGATCCGGCAGGCGTCCTGGGCCGCCGTCTCGGCGCTGACCCCCAGCGAGATCAGCAGGCGGGTCAGCAGCTTGTGACGCTGGTAGATCCGGTTGGCGATCTCGTACCCTGGGGGTTCCAGGGTGATCGCGCCGTTGCCGTCCATCGAGATATACCCGGCCTGGCGAAGGTTCTTCATGGCCACGCTCACGCTCGGCTTCGAAAACCCCAATTCGTTGGCGATGTCGATGGAATGAACTTCGCCTTTCTTTTCCCGGATCATCAAAATTTTTTCCAGATAATCTTCGGCGGATTGGTGAATCCTCATAAAAAAACCTCGCTTTGTTTGACTATACATAAAGATTAGCACAAACTAACCAAAAAAGCAAGGAAAACTCTTGACATTCCTCGCTCGTGGTGTTAAACTTCAAGTGTTCAAGCGGTTAGGTCTTTCTAACCGCCTGCTTTACACCCGAAAGTTAGACAAGACTAACATTCAGAAGAAGGTGACGATGTATGATGCCGCTCACGTTGGCCAAATCCGGCGTTCCCTGCGTGATCCAGAAGATCACCGGCAAAGACGAAGTCCGCCAGCACCTGGCAGAACTCGGGTTTGTGATGGATGCCCAGGTCACGGTGGTCAGCGAGATCGCCGGCAACCTGATCGTACAGGTCAAGGACAGCCGGATCGCGCTGGACCGGGTGATGGCAAACCGGATCATGGTTGGCTGAAACAGGTGCGAAAGCATTTGTCTGCATATTCACACATAGAGGAGGAATTCAGCAATGAAGACTTTGAAAGAGGCCAAGGTCGGGCAGACAGTCACCGTGGCGAAGATCCATGGGGAAGGCCCGGTGCGGCGCCGTATCATGGATATGGGGCTGACCAAGGGTGTGGAGGTGTTTGTCCGTAAGGTGGCGCCGCTGGGCGACCCGATGGAACTGAACATCCGCGGTTATGAGCTCAGCATCCGCAAAGCCGATGCCGAGATGGTGGAACTGGTATAAGGGCGGTTGCAAAACCGCCTGATTTCAGGTCAATAAGTTAGCAGATACTAACTTTTGACCTGCCGATATAGCACAAAGAAAAGGGGTATATGTGTATGGCTATTAAGATCGCTCTGGCCGGCAACCCGAACAGCGGCAAAACCACCTTGTTTAACGCGCTGACCGGGTCCAGCCAGTATGTCGGCAACTGGCCCGGCGTTACGGTGGAAAAGAAGGAAGGCCGGCTGAAAGGCAACAAGGATGTGGTGATCCAGGACCTTCCGGGCATTTATTCGCTCTCTCCCTATACGCTGGAAGAGGTGGTCTCCCGGGAATATCTGGTCACGGAAAAGCCGGACGCCATCCTGAATATCATCGACGGCACCAACATTGAGCGCAACCTCTACCTGACCACCCAGCTTATCGAACTGGGCATCCCGGTCGTGATGGCGGTCAACATGATCGATCTGGTGCGCAAAAACGGCGACAAGATCGACCTGCACAAGCTCAGCCAGCAGCTGGGCTGTCAGGCGGTGGAGATCAGCGCCCTGAAGGGCGAAGGGTCCGACAAGGCGGCCCAGTTGGCGGTCGCTGCCGCCCGAAAAGGAACGAGCGGGGAACTGCCGCATGTGTTCACCGGCAGTGTGGAACATGCCATCGCTCACATCGAGGAGAGCATCCAGGGGCAGGTGGACGCCCGCTTCCTGCGCTGGTACGCCGTCAAGCTGTTCGAGCGGGATGAGAAGGTGCAGCAGGAACTGCATCTGGACAAGGCGCTTCTGGACCACATCGAGACCCATATCGTGGACTGCGAGAAGGAGATGGACGACGACGCCGAGAGCATCATCACCAACCAGCGCTACGCCTACATCAACAAGGTGGTGAACGCGGCGGTCCACAAAAAGCCCCGCACCAGCAACCTGACGGTTTCCGACCGCATCGACCGGGTGGTCACCAACCGCATTGCGGCGCTGCCCATTTTTGTGCTGGTTATGGCGGCGGTTTATGCCATTGCCATGGGCGGCACCCCTGTCTCCATCGGCACCATGGCCACCGACTGGACCAACGAAGTGCTGTTTGTCGAGATCGTTCCCCCGGCGATCCAGGGCTTTATGGAGAGCGTCGGCTGCGCCCCCTGGCTGACCAGCCTGGTGGTGGACGGCATTGTGACCGGCGTCGGCGCCGTGCTGGGCTTTGTGCCCCAGATGCTGGTGCTGTTCTTCCTGCTCTCCATTCTGGAGGATGTGGGGTATATGTCCCGCATCGCCTTCATCATGGACCGGATCTTCCGCAAGTTCGGCCTGTCCGGCAAGAGCTTCATCCCCATGCTGGTGGGCACCGGCTGCGGCGTGCCCGGCGTCATGGCGTCCCGCACCATCGAGAATGACCGCGACCGCAAAATGACCATCATGACCACCTGCTTCATCCCCTGCGGCGCCAAAATGCCCATCATCGGCCTGTTTGCCGGCGCTATCTTCGGCGGCAGCACGCTGGTGGCGGTATCCGCCTACTTCATCGGGGTGGCGGCCATCGTCATCTCCGGCATCATGCTGAAGAAGACCAAGATGTTCGCCGGCGACCCCGCGCCCTTTGTCATGGAGCTGCCCGCCTACCATGTGCCTGCCTGGGGCAATGTGCTGCGCGCCACCTGGGAGCGCGGCTGGTCCTTCATCAAGCGGGCCGGCACCGTTATTCTGGCTTCCACCGTCATCCTGTGGTTCCTGCAGGGCTTCGGCTTTACCGACGGCGCCTTCGGCATGGTGGAGGATAACAACACCAGCTTGCTGGCTTCCGTCGGCGGTGTGGTCGCCTTCATCTTCGCGCCTCTCGGTTTCGGCAACTGGCAGGCCACGGTGGCCACGGTCACCGGCCTGATCGCCAAGGAAAACGTCGTCGCCACCTTTGCCCAGCTGTTCGGCTATGCGGGCGAGATCTCGGAGAACGGCGAGGAGATCTGGGGCATGGTGCCCAACTACTTCACCGGCCTGACCGCCTACAGCTTCATGGTGTTCAACCTGCTCTGCGCCCCCTGCTTTGCGGCCATGGGCGCCATCAAGCGGGAGATGAACAACGGCAAGTGGACCGCCTTTGCCATCGGGTATATGTGCGTGTTTGCCTACTGCGTCTCGCTCATCATCTATCAGATCGGCGGTCTCATCACCGGCGAAGTTCCCTTCGGGGCCGGCACCGTGGCGGCTGTCGCCGTCCTTGCCTTCGGGCTGTTCCTGCTGTTCCGTCCCAACAAAAACGGTGATGACGCCGTAAAGATCGACGCCCGCAAGCTGGTCGCCTCCCGCTGAGGGGCGTTCGGCAACCCCCATCGCCAGATCAAGGAGAGTGGTGTATATGCTGACAATGCTCTGGAACAATCTGCCGACCATCATCGGCTCGCTGATCGTGTTCGGTGTGGTTGGGGCCATCCTGTACAACGGCTTCAAGAACCGCAGGTCCGGCAAGCACTCCTGCTCCTGCGGCGGCAGCTGCAGCGGATGCGCCAACAGCTCGCTGTGCCATCCGTCCACCGGTAAGAAATCATAACAGGCCGGAAACCGGCCGAGTCAGACGGCGGGGTCCCGGGTATGTGCCGGCCCCGCCGTTTGCCGGCTGTGGTCATGGCTGGAAAGGGTGGGAATCATGTTATCCGATACCAACCTGCGCTATCTTTTTGCAATCTATTCGATCTCACAGACCAAAACGGTGGTGTCTTCGATGGAAGTGGCCCGGACACTGGATGTGACCAAACCCTCTGTGGTGCGGGTGCTGGAATCGCTGATGCGCCGGGGGCTGGTGGTCAAGGAGCGGTACGGGAAGATCTACCTGACCGACCGAGGTGCTTTCACCGTACATTATTACCGGAAGATCCTGGACCGGATTCTCGAAAATTTTCCGGAACTTCCGTTCCCGGTGGACCGGGCCCAGCGCGAAGCAGCGGCCTTCGCCATGGCGGCTGCCCTGCCGGACGAAGACTTCCGGCAAAAATATGCCGATGTATTCGAGCAAACCGTCTGTGAGGCAGACTGAAACCGGAAGGGGGTAGGGCGCATGATCGCAGCCGGAATTTTGGTTTTGGCCGTGGCGGGCATTGTGCTGGGCGTTAAGGCATGGGCGCGGCGCCGCGCCCGCCGGTCGGGACCCCGCCGGTCGGACAACTCATAAGTGAAAACCGCCGCCGCAGGCCAATGAACGGCTTGCCGCCGCGGTTTTCTTGAAACCTGCCAAGGGCCGTGGTACAATGCCAAAAGATTCAATACAGGAAAGGTAGGATACGATGGTCGATCAATTTGCGCGTACCCAGGTGCAGTTTGGCCCGGACGGCATGCAGCGCCTGTACCAGGCCCGGGTGGCCGTGTTCGGCGTGGGCGGCGTGGGCGGCTATGCGGTGGAGGCCCTGGTGCGCAGCGGGGTGGGCACGCTGGATCTGATCGACGACGACAAGGTCTGCCTGACCAACCTGAACCGGCAGATCATTGCCACCTACGAAACGATGGGCGAATATAAGGTGGACGCCTTTGCCCTCCGGATCGCTTCCATCAATCCGGAGGCCGTCGTACACCCCCGCAGGATCTTTTTTGGGCCCCAGACGGCCGATCAGTTTGATTTTCGCCAGTATGATTATGTGATTGACGCCATCGATACGGTCAGCGCCAAGGTGGAACTGGCGGTCCGGGCGCAGGAGGCCGGCGTGCCGATCATCAGTTCGATGGGGGCGGGCAACAAACTGGACCCCACCGCCTTTGAGGTGACCGATCTGTACAAGACTTCGGTGTGCCCGCTAGCGCGGGCCATGCGGACGCTGTGCCGCAAACGCGGCATCCGGCAGCTGAAGGTTGTCTATTCCCGGGAACAGCCGACCGCCGGGGCCGCCCCCGCCGCCGGGCGGCTGGATACCGACCGGGAAGGCCCCGGCAAGCGGCGGAGCCCCGGCTCCAACGCCTTTGTGCCCTCGGTGGCAGGGCTGATTTTGGCCGGGGAGGTCATCCGCGACCTGGCCGGCTGCCCCCGCATCCTGTAAGCGTGAGACAGAGGAGATTTCATGACAAAAGAACTGCAGCCCTATGAGCTGATTGAGCGCAGCCTGATCAAAAAGTACCGCAAACAGCTGTGGAACCCATTTGTGGCCGCTGTCAAACGGTATGAGCTGGTGGGGGAGGGTGACCGGATCGCCGTGTGCATTTCGGGCGGCAAGGATTCGATGGTGCTGGCCAAGCTCATGCAGGAACTGCACCGCCACAGCGAGGCGCCGTTTTCCCTTGTCTTTCTGGTCATGGACCCCGGCTACGCCCCGGAAAACCGGCAGCAGATCCTGAACAATGCCGCCCTGCTGCACATACCGGTGACGGTGTTCGACACCGACATTTTTACCGCCACCTGCAACACCGACCGCAACCCCTGTTATCTCTGCGCCCGTATGCGGCGCGGGCACCTGTACAAAAAAGCTCAGCAGCTGGGCTGCAACAAGATCGCGCTGGGGCACCACCTGAACGATGTGATCGAGACAGCCGTGATGAGCATGTTTTACGGGGCGCAGTTTCAGGGAATGATCCCCAAACTTCACAGCAAGAATTTCCCCGGCATGGAGCTGATCCGGCCGCTGTACTGCGTGAAGGAGCAGGACATCATCGCCTGGGCGCGGTATCATGACCTGCATTTCCTGCAGTGCGCCTGCCGCCTGACGGCGCGCAGCGACGAGCCCGGGGCCTCCAAACGGCAGGAGGTCAAGGAGCTGATCCGGACGCTGAAAAAAACGAACCCCAACATCGAAAACAACATCTTCAGCAGTTTGCATTCGGTCTGTCTCGACACTCTGCCCGGCTACAAGTCGCGGGGCGTGGCCCACACCTTTCTCGAAACCTATGATCGGGCTGAGCCCCCCGAATCCGACTGACCCTTTTGCCATTGCACACCGCCCTGCAGGGCGGTGTTTTTTCTGCCAAGAAGGGCGGGGTGAGTTAGCCTTCGAAAACTCTTTTGCCCGAAGATATTGACACACAAAAGATCGGGTTGTAGTCTTTATTATGGAAAGTATCGAGATGACAAGGAAGTGGAGGGTTACTATGACACTGGCTGACTTAAAAATCGGGCAGGACGCCCTGATCCGGACGGTGGGCGGCAGCGGTGCCCTGCGCCGCCACCTGCTGGATATGGGGCTGACGCCGGGCACCGAGGTCACCTTGCGGAAGGTGGCGCCGATGGGGGACCCCGTCGAGCTGGAACTGCGCGGGTATGAACTGACGCTGCGCCTGGACGACGCCCGTCAGATCACGATTGAAGGCGTTCACACCAGCGACCGTACAGCCCCCGCGCAGCAGCGGCATGCGGCGGTACCCCATCCGGGCCGCGGGGAACTTCACGATGCGGCCAGCTACCACCAGCACAAAGCGGGGGACGCCATCCCCAAAGGCCAGCCGCTGACCTTCGCTCTGGCGGGCAACCAGAACTGCGGCAAAACGACCCTGTTCAACCAGCTGACCGGCTCCAACCAGCATGTAGGCAATTTCCCCGGTGTCACGGTGGACCGCAAGGACGGCGTGATCCGGGGTCACGCGGAGGCGACGGTCACCGACCTGCCGGGCATCTATTCACTCTCTCCCTATTCGGGGGAGGAGCTGGTCACCCGGGATTTCCTTTTGCAGCAAAAACCCAGTGGAATCATCAACATTGTGGACGCCACCAACATCGAGCGCAACCTCTATCTGACCATGCAGCTGATGGAACTGGGGATCCCGATGGTGCTGGCCCTCAATATGATGGACGAGATCCGGGCCAACGGCGGCACGATCCTGGTCAACCGGCTGGAAGAACTGCTGGGGATCCCGGTGGTGCCGATCTCAGCCGCCAAAAACGAGGGCATCGACGAGCTGATCGACCACGCCGTTCATGTGGCGCGTTACCGGGAGACGCCGGGCCGCATTGATTTCTGTGAGGCCGGCGACCGGGACCAGACCCGGGGCGGGGCGGTCCACCGCTGCATCCATGCGGTGGTCCATCTGATCGAGGACCACGCCAATCGAGCGGGATTGCCGCCGCGCTTCGCCGCCACCAAACTGGTGGAAGGGGACCCGCTGATCCTGGAAGCGCTGAGCCTGGACCAGAACGAAAAGGATCTGCTGGAACATGCCGTCACCCAGATGGAGACCGAGGGCGGCCTGGACCGGGAGGCCGCGCTGGCGGACATGCGCTTTACCTTCATCGAAAAGCTGTGCGCCGAAACGGTGGTGCACCCGGCCGAAAGCCGGGAACACAAGCGCAGCGTGGCCATCGACAAGATCCTGACCGGCAAATATACGGCGCTGCCCTGCTTCATCGGAATCCTGGCGCTGGTCTTCTGGATGACCTTCGGGGCCATCGGCGCCTTTTTGTCCGACCTGCTCACGCTGGGGATCGACGCGCTGACCCGGCTGGTGGATCAGGCCCTGACCAGCTATGCCATCAACCCGGTGGTCCACTCGCTGGTCATCGACGGAATCTTTGCCGGCGTCGGCAGTGTGCTGAGCTTTCTGCCCACCATCGTCACCTTGTTCTTCTTCTTGTCCATCCTGGAAGACACCGGCTACATGGCGCGGGTGGCCTTTGTCATGGACAAGCTGCTGCGGCGGATCGGCCTGTCGGGCCGCAGCTTTGTGCCTATGCTGATCGGGTTTGGCTGTTCTGTGCCGGCCATCATGGCCACCCGCACTCTCTCCAGCGAGCGGGACCGCCGCATGACCATCCTGCTCACCCCCTTCATGTCCTGCTCGGCCAAGCTGCCCATCTACGGGCTGTTCACCGCGGCCTTTTTCCCGCGGGCACTGCGGGCGCCGGTCATGGTGGGGCTTTACCTCTTCGGGATCCTGTGCGGGGTCCTGTTCGCACTGGTGCTCAAGCACACGGCCTTCCGCGGGGAGCCGGTCCCCTTTGTTATGGAGCTGCCCAACTATCGGCTGCCCAGCGCCCGCAATGTGGCCCAGCTGATCTGGGAGAAGGCACGGGATTTCATTCAGCGCGCTTTCACGATCATCTTTGTGGCCACCGTGATCATCTGGTTTTTGCAGACCTTTGATCTGCGGCTCAACGTGGCGGCCGCGACGGATTCCAGCCTGCTGGCCATGATCGGCAGCTGGATTGCCCCGATCTTTGCCCCGCTGGGCTTCGGGGACTGGCGTGCTTCAACAGCGCTGATCACCGGCTTCACCGCCAAGGAGAGCGTGGTCTCCACCCTGACCGTTCTGCTGGGCGGGGATACCGCCGCCCTCAGCACCCTCTTCACCCCCTTCACCGCGGTGGTGTTCCTGGTATTCACACTGCTCTACACCCCCTGCGTGGCCGCCATCGCGGCGGTCAAGCGGGAACTGGGCGGGGCGCGTGCCGCCTTTGGCGTGGCGGTCCAGCAATGCCTGATCGCCTGGGTCGTGGCCTTCCTGGTCCGCCTGGTGGGGTTGGCGCTCGGATTTGTGTGACGCCGTCCGGATCATCCCATTCAAGCGCCCCGCCGTTTCTCTCTGCTTTGGCAGGGGAGAGCGGCGGGGCGTTTTTTCTGTTTGCCGCAAACCGACGGTTACGGCTCGGTCTTTGTCTCGTGTTCCTGCTTCCAGGTTCGGATCTGCTCCAGGCGGGCCTTGCAGCGGGCTTCCAGCCCCTCTTCGGTGGGCTCGTAGTAGCGGCGCCCCAGCAGCGAATCGGGCAGGCACTGGATCGTTGTCAGCTTGTCGGCGGCGTCATGGGCGTACTGGTATCCTTTTCCGTACTCCAGCTCCTTCATGAGCCGGGTGGGGGCATTGCGGATCACCAGCGGCACCGGTTCGGCCAGCTGCCGGACCGCATCGGTCTTGGCGTGTTCGTAGGCTTTGTAAAGCGCGTTCGATTTCGGCGCCAGCGACAGATAGACCACCGCCTGGGTCAGATGGACCGTGCATTCGGGCATTCCGAGAAAGTGGCAGGCCTGGTAGGCGGCAACGGCCTGCTCCAGCGCCCGCGGGTCGGCAAGCCCCACGTCTTCGCTGGCAAACCGGATCACGCGGCGGGCCACATACAGTGGGTCCTCGCCGGCTTCCAGCATCCGGGCCAGCCAGTACACGGCGGCGTCCGGGTCCGAATTGCGCATGGATTTGTGCAGCGCCGAGATCAGGTTGTAGTGTTCCTCCCCCTGCTTGTCATAGAGCAGGGACTTTTTGGAGGTGCACTGTTCCACCGTTTCCTCGGTTACGGTAATGCTGCCGTCCTGCGCCACATCTCCGTTGAGTACGACCATCTCCAGGGTGGACAGGGCCGTGCGGGCGTCCCCGTTGGCGAACACTGCCAACGCCTGCAGCAGCTCTTCCGGGATGTGGATGGTCTGGCCGCCAAAGCCCCGCGGGTCCTGCAGGGCACGGCGCAGAAGTCCGGCCACCTCATCCGGTTTGAGGGCCTGCAGAACAAAGACCTTGCAGCGGGAGAGCAGCGCCCCGTTGATCTCGAAGGACGGGTTTTCGGTGGTAGCGCCGATCAGGATGATGCTGCCCTTCTCCACAAAGGGAAGGAAGGCGTCCTGCTGCGCCTTGTTGAACCGGTGGATCTCGTCCACAAACACGATGGTGCGCTCACCGAAACGGCGGTTTTCCTCCGCCTGCTGCATCACGGCCCGAATCTCCTTGATGCCGCTGGTCACGGCCGAAAAATCGATGAAGGAAGCCTTGGTTTTGTGTGCGATGATCCTCGCCAGGGTGGTTTTGCCGACCCCGGGCGGGCCCCAGAAGATCATGGAGGAGATCTGATCCGTCTCGATCAATCGGCGCAGCACCTTGCCGGGGCCCAGCAGATGGGTCTGCCCCACATACTCGTCCAGGGTGGCGGGCCGCAGGCGGGCGGCCAGCGGCTGCGGGACCTTGCGCTCAAACAATGTGGTTTGTTCCATGGATCTCCACCTTCCCCCGCGTGAATCTGAAAAGATACCGCTGCGGAAATTTCGTGAACGGCGGCGTCCGCTGTCCCCGGCGCTGCCGACGCCGGCTGTTCGGTTTTTGTCCACCATCCTTCTTTCATTATACCGCAGGAAACCGGGCAATCAAGTGCCCGCGCCATTTGACTTTTGCCCGGCTGTGCGATACAATAGAGAAACAGCGAGCCGCTGTGGCGGAACTGGCAGACGCAAGGGACTTAAAATCCCTCGCTGGCAACAGCGTACGGGTTCGATCCCCGTTGGCGGCACTGAGTCAAAAAGGAACGCGAGAACGCTTGTTTCTGCGTTCCTTTTTGCTTTTTATGTCTGCCAAGTTTTGTGACTTGGCAGACATAAACGGGAGATGTCTGCCAAGTTGTCTGCCAAAAATGCTTGAAATGGCAGACAAAGGGATCAAAATATCCCTCGTTTTAAGGGCAATTTATTGGCTTTTTTCGCATGAATTTGTGCCCTGGAAAAAAGTATCACTTTTGTTTTCTTCTACTTTTGCCCCTGGCTGTATTTTGTGATTCGGACATGACGGAGGAAATCGTGTTTGCGGCGTTGCGTTTGCTTTCTGTTGCAATGAGCGAAACCGTATGGCATCCAGCCGCATCGCCAAAGAAGTGACCAATTACACCTACGATACTTTGGGTAATTTGGTGCTTGAAACTGTCAAGAACAAGAGTGTAGACTATGAGTATAACGAGCTGAACCACCTCGTGAAAAAGACTACGTCCACCAACGATACCTACACCTACAGCTATGATAAGCGCGGCAACTGCGCCGGAGCCGAGCGCCGCCTGCGGCGGATGCAGTGAGGCGGAGGTGGAGCCAAAAAAGGAGCTGGCAAGCCGCCGTTAGCGCGGCGCAGGACGCGACTACTTTTGGCTTCGGGCTTGCCGAGACCGGCAAGAAGGCGTCGCAGTCCTTCGTGTATGACGCCACCAACCGTACCTGGCTGGCGATGGACCCGATCAAGGATGGACTGAACTGGTACCAGTACGCTTCCAGCAACCCCACCACCAACTGGGACCCGACGGGGTTGGCAGCTGAGTCGTATTTCTTACCATTACAGGGTAGCGCATCTTTGTGGGCTAATGATAGTGCAACCTTTGACCCGTTAAAAGTTTTGGGACAAATGGGCTACTTTGTTACAGGCGTTTTCGCATCCGGTTTTGATAATCTCCGAAATACGGTTACAACAATCGGTAACGTGATTGGAAGCGTGTTTGAACCTGAGAACAGTAGCCTAGACGAATTTGGTCTTGGAACAATTGGTAGGCCCATTACACCGCAAACGCCGGTTTATAATGTTCCCGAACAATACCAGGACGCTTTTTCTGCTGGTTATTTGCTGGGCAATATCGGCAGCATCGTTATAGACACGTTAGAAATTGTTGGCGGTGGAGCGTTGGCAATTGCGGGGACTGCAGGCTCTGTGGTACTTGCACTGCCCACTGGCGGTACTGCGGTGATTCCGGGAGCGGTTGCGACAAGTGCAGGTATTGCGTTAGCAGTAGACGGTGTTGCAGGATTGGTTGCCGCAACAACAGCGGGACCGACACCTAATATCTACTATAGTAAGAGTGGAACGCAGGGATCAAATTCTAATTCGTTGAGGCCAGAGGCGGCGGTTACTGGTAGTAAAAAGCATGGTGTAAACTGGACGGAAGGACCGGCTCGCGCCATCAAAGAGGGAAAACCTCAAGGACAGTGGGCTGCATCGGATTTGGATTATGCCACCGAAATGGCAAGTACATTAAAACCACGTGAAAGTGCTGTCTTTGATTTGCCTGAAGGATCACAGTCAATTGTACATATGCCTGATGGAACAACGCAACAAGCAACAAAAATGTGGCTTCGCAATAACGGAACCGGGACATGGCACGGATATCCGATGCCATAATTTAGAGGTGTTGAGATGGATTTTTATATTCAAGCGTCGAAGCCACGCATTACAGAACAGTTTGACGCAAATGATGAGTGTTTATCAGATGCTATGGAAACAGCCTTTCCGCTTTATACAGAAAATGCATTTGTGTATTGGCATCATATTCCAATATCCCTCTCATACAAATATGACCTGTCATACATGGTAGAGGATCTGATTGAACTGTTTGACGTGCTCACCTGTGAAGAGCAGGGAAAATGTGAAATACAGTGGTTGCCAGACACTTTCAGGTGTGATTGGTGTATGAGTTGGGAAGGCGATCAGCTCACGATTCAAGCGAATTGGGAGAACCTCGCCGGCAATGTGCAAACACTGTTACAGGCATACCCGACTGTAAAAATTGACAAACAGGATTTCATGTGCGAATGGAGAAGTGTTTTTGAAGCTATTGTTTATTCGCTTCATGAATGTGGGTATGACTGTCATAGCTTACGAGGGCTGCCTGAGCTAGAAAAAATCGTAAATCGAATGGGGAAAAGCGGTGTTTTGTATCATGAATAAGAAATTATAATCAGTGATTTGATGCGGTGAGGTGTTTGTCCGATATAGTCATGAGATGAAAGGGGGGATTCCTGCGATTATTGCAGGAATCCCCCCTTTCTATTCGAACTTGTCTTGTCTAGCTCCTGACTTTGGGTAACTTGGTGCTTGAAACTGTCAAGAACAAGAGTGTAGACTATGAGTACAACGAGCTGAACCAGCTCGTGAAAAAGACCACGTCCACCAACGATACCTACACCTACAGCTACGACAAGCGCGGCAACCGCATTGCTGAGACCGGCAAGAAGGCGTCGCAGTCCTTCGTGTATGACGCCACCAACCGCATGGTGGAGGGCACCAACTGGAAGGGCGACAAGTCTGCCTACACCTACAACGGCCTTGGCCTGCGGGTGAACAACCTGGTCACGACCCATGCGGGCCAGACCTACGACCGCGACTATGTGATCGACTACACCAGCCCGGAGAATGACGACCTGTACGTCTACGCGATGGGCAACGGCCAGCTGGAGTATGAGCAGCGCCATGTGTACGCCGGTTCGGAGCGTATCGAGCAGATCACCGAGAAGGGCAACGGCGGTTGGGAGCGTACCCTCTACGTCCACGAGGACGTGATGGGCAACACCCGATATTACACCAAGTCCACTGGCCAGAACTTTGCCGAGCTGCAGTACGACGCCTGGAGTCAGCCGGTCAGCCCGAACAAGCTGGTGAACAACGACCACGGCAACTATGTCTTTGCCATCTTCACGGGCCATATCTACGATACGACCCTCGACATCTACTTTGCCGAGGCCCGCTTCTACGATGCTACCAACCGCACCTGGCTGGCGATGGACCCGATCAAGGATGGGCTGAACTGGTATCAGTATACATATAGCAATCCGATTGTGTATTATGATCCGGACGGCAAGCTGCCAACAGTTGTGATTGGTGGTCTGGTTGGCGCTGCGGTCGGAGGAGTTGGTACCCTTGTGGAAAACATGGTTTTCCGTGGACTGACATGGGAAGAAAGCTGGCAAAATACTTTGGCTAACACTGCAATTGGTGCCGCCACAGGTGCACTTATAGGATCTGGAGTGGGTACGGCACAGGGAATCGGTATGATTGGCGGAGCCATAGCTGGAGGGGCAGTTTCTGCTGCCAGCGGTGAGTCTTTCATGAATGGCGCAGCTGGAGGATCAGTCGCCGGTATTTTCACGACAGCCGGATCGCCAGTAGTCACTGCTATCGGAGGCATATTAGGAAGCTTTTGGACCGAGGCAACGAATGATTTGATTAGTGGAACGGCAGGGTCAATGTCTGAAGAAGACATTTACAATAACTATGTATTAAAGGGATTGACAGCAGGTATAACTGCTGGCCTTCCAGACGTGCTTGATAATACGTTGCTTGGACTGTCTGGTTCCTTTTATGACGAAGCTGCACGTGCTTTCCAGGGGACGGCCAAAGATATTTTTGGCAATACTCTGGATCGTGCAGATGCTCTAATTAGAGCGGCGCTTGGAACCGGTGCCGATATGGTAAAGGGCTTTTTCGATGATTTGGTTGCGTTCGGAGTGGTAGAAACACGTGAGTACATGGAGCGTTACGAGGGATGCTAAGTGAACGCTTGACAACGTGAATCTGAAAAATATGCTTGTGAAGTCTTCGGAATGGAATGGTGGAGTTCGACTACGGGCAAGTGTAAGTTATGACATCTCATAGGAGATAAGAGAATGCAACCAGTTTTTGCCAAAAAGAGTCTGTTTCTTGTTCTAATATTCTTGGCTGTTGCTTTCTTTGGGGTTGTCATATGGCAATTGACAAGTGACCCAGCCCCAAATGGTGACCCATCGCCGATGCAGAAACAAATCGGAAAATACGATGCAAATTTCGGATTTCCCTATAAAAATGTATACATTGATGCATATGAAATATCGGATTGGTGTTATCATATAAATTATGGGAAAACGAGAGACGACTACTATTATTACGAAGTGAAATCGTTTGATGGCGAGAGTTACTTGATTTTGTGCGCATTTTCTCCGCTATCCGAAAAGGATGATATAACTTTAGAAAGTCCGTACAGATTGTGTGGTGATGCTAGACCTTTACCCGACACAGTGCTGTCAGGGATTGCCGAGATGTTGGATGATAGCACATCCGCAGAAGAGTTAAGAGAACGGTATGGTTATCGGTGCCTGGTAATTGATGAAAAAAGAATCGAACCGTTAACGCCTGCATCATAAGCTGACCGTCCTTTTGGGATGGAACAGTATCATTCGTTACTGCAAAGCCTCGGTACTGCGTGCCAAGAGCGCCGGCGGCGAAGAGCGGGTCATCCGCATCGGCACTTCGCCGATGACGCCGGGGCAGTTCCTGGTTGACCTGTGGCCCAAAGTCCACAGCCTATGCCCCGACATCAAGTTCGAACTGGTACCGTATGAGAACACGCCGGAGAACGCGCGGGAGATCCTGGCAAACCTCGGCCAGAACATCGACATTGTGGCCGGGCCCTTCGACGCCCGGGCGCTGCAGAACTGGCGGTGCGCGGCGCTGCTGCTGAGCCGGCAGCCGATCCGGCTGGCGCTTTCGCTGCACCATCCGCTGGCCGGCAAAACACGGCTGACTGTGCAGGACCTGCACGGCGAACGACTGATGATGATCCGCCGCGGCTGGAACGGTTCGATGGACGCGCTGCGGGACGACCTGGCGGAGAAGCACCCGGAAATCGAGATCGTGGATTTCGACTTCTTCAACCTCGATACCTTCAACCGGTGCGAGAACGCCAATGACCTGATGGTGGCCATCGACAACTGGAAGAGCGTCCACCCGCTGCTCAAGGTGGTGCCGGTTCGCTGGAAATTCACGATCCCCTTCGGCATCCTCCACGCGCCGACCCCCTCGCCCACGGTGGAGCGATTTCTAGAAGCCATTCAGCAGGTCACTGGTGCTGGTGAGGAACTGCCCAAGATCCAATAACACAAAACCCGGGGCTGTCTGCCCCGGGTTTTGCGTGCCGGGTTTACACGTCCGGTGCGATCCGATTGAACCAAGTGGAACTGCCGCAGCGGGAGTGCAAGGAACCTGGATTTTCCGTAGACAAGTCCTGGAAGTTTGGAGAATGGCAATCTTATATTTTCATTTTCGCTTTGCGGATATACCGAAAGACGGCTATGTTTTTCTGTGCGGGTGTAGTATAATGGAGCCAACGCAAAACGGAGGGTTCAAGGTGTGATGGCAATGGAAGAAAGAATCTGTCAGACGCCCTGTGGGGCCATTCATTATTGGATCAGCAAGGTGCAAGGAGCGGAAACGACCACCCTGGTTTTTCTCCCGGGGTTGACCGCGGACCATCGGCTGTTTGACAAACAGATTGAGTATTTCCAGGGAAAGTACACTGTGTTGGTCTGGGACGCCCCCGGGCACGGCGCTTCCTGGCCCTTCCGACTGGAGTTTTCCCTGATGGACAAGGCAAAGTGGCTGGATGGGATTCTGTGCGGGGAAGCCATCCGCCATCCGGTGATTGTGGGGCAATCCATGGGTGGCTATGTGGGGCAGGCTTATGCGGAGCTGTTTCCCGATAAATTGAAGGGGTTTGTTGCGATTGATTCCGCCCCTTTGCAAAGGAAGTATGTAACCGGTATGGAATTGTGGCTCCTGAAACGGATGGAACCGGTCTATCGCTATTATCCCTGGAAGGCCCTGCTGAAAACCGGCAGCAAGGGGGTGGCCACCTCTGCCTATGGCCAAAAACTGATGTACGATATGATGATGACCTACGAGGGGGACCAGAAACGGTACGCCCGGCTGTCGGGCCATGGGTTCAGGATGTTGGCGGAGGCGATGGAAGCTGACCTTGCCTATGAGATAAAATGTCCGGCACTTCTGATCTGCGGGGAAAAGGACCACGCCGGTTCCTGTATCCGATACAACAAAGCCTGGCACAAAAATACCGGAATTCCACTGGCGTGGATTCCCGGCGCCGGGCACAACTCCAACACCGATGAGCCGGAAAAAGTGAATGCGCTTATTGAGAAAATGCTCGACACTTCGCTGTCCCCGGCCGCGCCGCCGATGCGATCAAGCCCAGGGCGGCGGCAGAGCTGAGCAACCGCAGCTTCCGCATGAACATTTTGCAGCACAACCTTGCAAAATACGGCAGAATCGGGTATCATACTTCTGGAAGAGATTGAGAATCCGGAAAGGAGCCGCGAGTATGCTGTATAACGAGCGGGCAGAGTTTATTTTGCAGCAGCTGCAGCTGCAATCCACCGTCAAGGTCAGTGAGCTGAGCCGTCAGCTGCAGGTATCGGTGGATACGGTGCGCCGGGACCTGAAAACGATGGAACAGGGCGGGCAGATCCGCTGCGTGCGCGGCGGGGCCTGCCTGCCGGAATCGCGGGTCTCCTTCTCCAACTTTACCGGGCGGGAGATCATCCACAGCGACCTAAAGCGTGAAGCCGCCCGCAAGGCACTGACCTATATCAAGGAAAACGACGTGGTGGCGATGAACTCCGGCACCACCAATACCATCCTGGCGCAGGAGCTGGCCAATGCCGGGCTGCGCTGCACCGTTGTCACCAACAACTACGCGGCCATTCCGGCGCTGATGCAGGCACCGGGGGTGCGGGTCATCGCGGTGGGCGGCACGGTGGACACTCAGGAGCGCTCCACCTACGGGACGCTGTGCGAGGAAATGTTCAGCCGCTTTTACCCCGATGTGGCGCTGCTTTCCATCAACGCCGTCAACTATAAGGACGGCTACACCGACTTCCGCATGGACGAGACCGGCGTGATCCGGCTTTTGGCGGCCCAGGCCAAGCAGGTGGTGGCGGTGATGGATTCCAGCAAGCTGGGCCAGCGCTCCAAATGCCGGGTGCTGGCGGCCGACCAGGTGGACCTGCTGGTGATGGATGACCATGTACCGCCGGAGGTGCGGGACAAATACAGGACAAAGGGCATCACGATCCTGTAAAATGTAAGAATAGGGAGAAAGCTGTAAGGCAGACGCAGAGAAAGCGTCTGCCTTACAGCTTTTTTACAGGATGTTTGCGGTAACTTGCTTGAAGATGCTGTAATGTGCGGCGTATAATGCAGATGCAGGCGGCAATAAGCCGCAAAGAAATGCAAAAACAAGCAAGAGGTGTTCAGAGTGGGAACCGAAAACAGACCGATTCAGATGGTCGTGTTCGACTGGGCCGGTACGACGGTGGATTACGGCTCCAGCGCGCCCAGCGTTGTGTTTGACCGCGTACTCACCGCGGCAGGGCTGCACCTGACGCGGGAGGAGATCAACCGCCCGATGGGCCTTGAAAAGAAGGCGCACATCCGCCAGCTGCTTTCCAGCGAAAGCGGCAGCGCCCAGTGGCGGCAGCTATATGGCCGTGTGTGGAACGAGCAGGACGTGGACAAGCTGTACGAAACCTTTGAGGCCACGCTGCACACCGTGGTGGCCGAATACAGCACGCCGCTGCCCGGTGTGGCGGAAACGGTGGACAAGCTGCGGGGCATGGGGCTGAAAATCGGCTCCACCACCGGCTACAACAGCGCCATGATGGCCGAGGTCCTGCCCGTGGCCAAGGCGGCCGGGTATGCGGCCGACTGCGTCGTCACCCCCGATGCGACCGGCATTGGCCGGCCGGCCCCGTTTATGGTGTTTGAATGTATGCGGCAGCTGAATGTTTACCCGCCCCGCTGCGTGGTCAAGGTGGGGGATACCGTGGTGGATATGCAGGAGGGCAAAAACGCCGGGGCCTTCGCCATCGGCATCCTGACCGGCTCCAACCTGCTCGGTCTGACGAAGGAGGAGTATGACGCCATGCCCGCCGAGCTCCTTGCACAGCGCAAGCAAGTGGCGGCCGACCGCTACCGCGCTGCCGGGGTGGATCTGGTGATCGACTCGATCCGCGACCTGCCCGCCGCCATCGAAACGCTGAATGAGCGCCTGCGCAAGGAGGGAAGCCTGTGAACCGCTATTATAACCCTGTCCACACGATCCAGGGCCCCGGCTGTCTGGCGGAACTGCCCGCCCTGCTGCGGCGGATGCTGTCCGGCGGCGGCCGGGTGCTGGTGCTGGCCTGGAGCCGGGAGGCCCTGCGGCACCCGGTGCTCGCCGATCTGGCGGCCAGCTGTGCGCCGATCGAGGTGGAAAACCTGGAATTCACCGCCTCCAACCCCACGGTGGAGCAGCTGTACGATACCTGGCTGCGCACCAAAGACCACGCCCCCGACGTGGTGGTGGCCGTGGGCGGCGGCAGCATTCTGGATGTGGGGAAATCGCTCTGCTGCCTGTATGGCGCGGAACTGGCCGATGTGGACGCGCTGCGCGCCCGTATCGCAGCCGGGGATCTGCAGCCGGCGGCCCGCTGGGTCGGCGTGCCTACCACCGCCGGCACTGGCAGCGAGGTGACCTGCTGGGCTACCATCTGGGACTCGGAACAGGATACAAAGCGCTCGCTGGAAAACCATGACAACTACGCGGCCGCTGCGCTTGTGGACCCGGAGCTGGCAGCCGGCATGCCGGTGCGGTTGGCGGTGTCCTCGGCGCTGGATGCGGTGGCCCACGCGGTGGAGAGCTACTGGGCCCGCCACACCAACGCCGTCTCCCGCGCATTGGCGCTGGAAGCCATCCGCACCGTAATGGGCAGCATCGACCAGCTGTTCGCCGGTGTGCCGGCGGCCCACGATGCGATGGCCCGCGGTAGCATGCTGGCGGGGCTGGCCTTCTCCAACACAAAGACCACGGCCTGCCATTCCATCTCCTACCCGCTGACCATGCACTACGGCATCCCCCATGGTGCGGCGGTGGCCATGCTGCTGGCCCCGGTGCTGGCCTGCAACGCCCCGGCCGTGCAAGATCTGGACGCTTTGCTGGACGCCCTGGGGGTGGCGGACGCCGCCGGGCTGCAGCGCCGCATCGCGGGGCTGCTGGTGCGCTCGGCCCAGCCGGCCTCACTGGAAGGCTGGGGCGTGGCCCGCAGCGACCTGGCGCATCTGGCGGGGCTTGGAATCACCAAAGGCCGGGCGGACAACAACCCGGTGGAACTGACCACCGCGTTGATCGAAGAAATGCTCGAATCCATCTACCCGATGGCCACCATCCCCTGTGCGGGCTGACGCGCAGGGACACCGCTGGCAATATTGACAAGACAGATAAGGAGAGAATCGTATGAAACGCAACCGGAAACTGCTTGCCCTGACCCTGTCCGCCCTGATGACCGCCGGCCTGCTGGCCGGCTGCAGCGCCGCTTCCTCCACGGCGGAAGCCGGCGACACGGCCTCCGCCGCAGGGACGGCCGCCGAGACCGGCAACCCCGGTGGGGAGGACGGCGTGTTCACCATCGCCTCCGCCCCCAACGAATCCAACACCGAGGCGGCCGACGCCCGCAACGGTCTGGCCGAAGATCTCGGCGCGGTGCTGGGCTGTGAGGTGGAGGAGATCCAGGCCAGCGACTACAATGTCATCATCGAAGCGCTGCGCACCGGCAGCGCCGATATGGCCTACATGGGCTCCCAGGCGCTGGCGCTGGGGGTGGAGCGCACAGACCTTGAACCCATCGTGATGAAGGCGGAGGACGGCGACCCCGAAAAGGCCATCTACCACTCGGTCTTTATCACCAACGCCGCCAACACCGACATCAATTCCATTGAGGACATCAAGGGCCGGACGATGGCCTTTGTGGACCCGGATTCCACCTCCGGCAACCTGGTTCCCACCGCCGAGATCATCCAGGCTTTCCCGGATGACGGCCTCAACTCGGATATGCTGCACACCAACGGCGATTTCTTTGAGGCGGTCAGCTTCTCCGGTTCCCATCAGGCCGGTCTGCAGGCGGTGGTGAAGGGGGACGTGGATGTGGTTCCCATCTCCGACCAGATCCTGGCCAGCGAGATCGCCAACGGCAACGCGGCAGAAAGCGACATCAAGATCATCCACGAATCCGGTGCGATCCCGGCCGAAGCGATGGTCGTGGCCGAACATGTGGACCAGGCCACCCGCGACAAGCTCACCGAGTTCCTGACCAGTTATGACAACGAACAGTACTTCACCGATGTCATCAAGGTCCCCGGCGCCCGCTTTATCGAGTGCGATATGAGCGATTATGAGGAGATCATCGAGCTGAACAAGATCATCAATGATTTCTGAGCACCGGCGCCGCGGGGGTGAACACTATGGAACCTATCTTACAGTTTGACAATGTGACCAAGAACTATCCCAACGGCGTACATGCCCTGCAGGGGATCAGTTTCACCGTGCAGGAAGGGGAGTTCATTTCGGTCATCGGGCCGTCGGGGTCGGGCAAATCCACCCTGCTGCGCGCCATCAACGCCCTGATTCCCATCAGCGGCGGCGCCGTCACGCTGGACGGCCAGAATGTCGCCGCCCAGCACGGCCGTGCCCTGCGGGAGCTGCGCCGCAAGGTGGGCATGATCTTCCAGAATTACAATCTCGTCTACAGCCTGTCGGTGCTGCAGAACGTGCTGCACGGCCGGCTGGGCTATATGCCGGGCCCACAGGGGGTGCTTGGGCTGTACAGCGAGGCGGACAAGCGCCAAGCGTTGAATCTGCTGGAAGAACTGGGCCTTTCGGATTTCGCCTACAACCGTGCGGCCGACCTGTCCGGCGGACAGAAGCAGCGGGTTGGCATCGCCCGAGCCATCATGCAGCAGCCCAAACTGCTGCTTTGCGACGAGCCCATCGCTTCGCTGGACCCTTCCAGCGCCAAAATCATCATGGATCTGCTGCGGTCGATGACGGCCAGGCGCAACATCGCCTGCATCGTTAACCTGCACCAGCTGGATGTGGCGCTGCAGTACTCCACCCGCATCATCGGTCTGAGCAAAGGCAGCATCGTCTTTGACGGCCCGCCGGCCCGGCTCAGCGATGAGATGATCGAACGCATCTACGGCACCAGCCGCGAAAACCTGATGTTGGGAGGGAATGGCCATGACCGGGCGGATACCGCTGATTGCGCGTGACCTCAAACGGCTGTACACCGGCTTTCTGATCGCCGCGCTGGCGCTGTTTGTGGTCTGCAGCATCCTGACCGAATTCAATCCCGCCGTGCTGGTGGCCAACGGGGATGTTTTCTGGGAGTTTATCACCCAGGACTTCCTTCCGCCGGCTCTGCCCAAGGCCAGCCGCATCCCCGGCGTACTGGACAGCGTGGTGGTCACGCTGGCGCTGGCCCTTTCCTCCACCACGGTGGCCGCTATTCTGGCCTTCTTTGTCTCGCTGTTCGGCAGCGAAAAGGTCTCGCCCTTCCCGCGGTTTGCCAAGGTAGTGCGCGGGTTTGCCACCTTTTTGCGCAACATCCCGGCGCTGGTCTGGGCATTCATCCTGTTCTCATCCTTGGGCATCGGCACCGGCATCGGGTTTGTGGCGCTGTGCATCACCAGCTTCGCCTTCCTTGTGCGGGCCTTTGTGGAGACGATGGAGGATGTCTCCCAGGATTGCGTCGAGAGCCTGCAGGCCGTGGGGGCCAGCTTCCCCCAGCGGGTCGCTCAGGCCATCCTGCCCTCCTGCCTGAGCGGGTTCCTCTCCTGGTTCCTCTACTGCGTCGAAGTCAACATCCGTGCCTCCACCATCGTCGGCATGGTGGGCGGGGGCGGCGTGGGACTGACCCTTTTCTCCTACATCAAGAGTTTCCAATATGACATTGCGCTGAGCATCATCCTGCTGGTGGCAGTCATGGTCATCGTGGTGGATCAGATCACCAACAAACTGCGAAAGGAGCTGCTGAAATGAGCCTGCAACCTTCCCCCTGTCTGCAAACCGGCGAAGCCGCCGCAGCGCCGCAGCCGGCGGCCGGCAGCTGCCCGGCCGCGCCGGGCGGGCGCATCCCGGTCAAATGCCGCCAGCGCAACCGGTTCATTCCGGTGTTTCTGGCCGGGACAGCCCTGCTCTCGGCGGCAAGCCTTGTGTATCTGGGCATCGACTGGGGGAAAATGCTCTCCCGCATGCCGGACATCGGCGTGGTGTTCTGGGATCTGGCCCATCTGGATTTTGCCAATATGGATTTGATCTTCTCCTCGCTGGTGGAGACGATCTCCATCGCGGTGCTGTCGCTGCTCTACAGCCTGGTGCTGGGCGTGGCGTTCGGTATGCTGGCGGCGCGCAATGTGTTCCGCCTGCCGGTGCTTTCGGTCGTCACCCAGTCCTTCTTCACCTTCCTGCGGGCGGTGCCCACCCCGGTGTGGGTGCTGCTTATGCTGGTCTGCCTGGGCATGGGCCCTGAAGCCGGCGTGGCCGGGCTTTGCGTCCACACCACCGCCTTTTTCACCAAGAGCTTTGCCCAGAGCTTTGAGAGCATCCCTGATGAGACGATCGAGGCGCTGGAAGTCACCGGCGCGAGCCGGCTGAGCATCTTCTGCAACGCGATTCTGCCGGCGGCTTTCAGCCAGATCGTGGCCTGGGCCGGTATGCGGCTGGAAACCAACTTTTCCGAATGCGCGATCCTTGGCATGGTGGGGGCCGGCGGCATCGGATACGTCATCTCCAACAGCCTGCAGGGCTACGACTACGGTACCGCCGGCGTGGCCATCCTGCTGGTTTTCGCAGTGGCCTACGCCATCGAACGCCTCTTCGTGCGGATCAAACGGCGGTTCAACCAGTAAAAAGCGGCAAGAAAGCGGCAGCCTTCCTCAAGCCAGGCGGAAGGCTGCCGCTGCTCGTTCAACATACGGGTGAAAGCGGGGGACGGCTTCTGATTTCAGCCGGCGATCGAGTAAACCGCAACACGATGCAGCATACACTGTGCGGAACAAATGAGGGGTCGGACCAAGCTGGCAAAGGCGTCCCCGCACCTCCAGTGAATCAAAAACCGCATGGCGTCCGAGCGCAGCATTCAAGAAAGATTCGCCGGGCTGTTACGCCAGCCGGACAAAGTCCCGCCAGGTGCGAAGAAGCAGCGCCATGGCGATGGCGACCGAGGTAAGGTCCGCCGCAGCCCGGGCGGCGGCCAGGCCGGGCAGGCCCAGCAGCGCGTGCAGCAGGTAGAGCACCGGGATCAGCAGCAGCCCCTGCCGCAGGGCGGATAGCACCGTGGCCCCGGCGGCCCGGCCGGCCGCCTGCAGAAAGTTGGTGCTGAGGTAGTAAAGCCCCAGCAGCGGGCTGGCCGCCAGCAGCCAGGGCAGTAGCTGCCGCCCCAGGGCCAGGGCCTCGGTGTCGGACAAAAAGAGCCCAAGCAGTGTGTTTTGCCCCAGCAGGCAGGTGGCTGCAAAGGCAGCCCCAAACCCAAAGGTCAGCCCGGCCAGCCGGGTCAGCGCCCCGCGCAGCCGCGGCAGATTGCGGGCCCCCGCATTGTAGGCCAGCAGCGGCTGGACACCCATACAGATCCCCATCTGCACAAGGCTGACCACCATCGTCGCCTTGTCGGCGGCGGCCATGGCGGCCAGCGCCGCGGTGCCGTAGTCTGCCAGCATCCGGTTGCTGAAACTGCCCGCCAACCCGGCCAGCAAACTGCTGACCCCGTTGGGCAGCCCCAGCGCCAGCACCCGGCCCAGCCGGGCGGGGCGGCGCAGCGCGTCAGCAGGGGAGAGGCTCAAAGCCTGAGACCGGCGCAGGATGTAGTCAAGGTAGATTGTGCAGGCCACGAGATTCCCCAGCACGGTGGCCGCCGCCGCGCCGGCAATGCCCCACCCGAACACCAGAATAAACAGCGGGTCCAGCACCATGTTGGTCACACTGCCGGCCAGGTTGCCCACCAGCCCGCGTCGGATGGCCCCGTCCGCCCGCAGCAGGGTGGCGGCCGAAACCGAAAGGATCATGGCCGGGGCGCCCAGCGCCAGAATGCGCAGATACGCCGCGGCGTGTGGCAGGATCTCGGCATTGGCCCCGAGCATCCCCAGCAGCGGTGCACAGCCGAGGTTCAAAACCACCGCCAGCACCGCGCCGACCAGAATGGCGCACCAGCCGCACAGGCTGGACACGGTGCGCACGTCCTGCTTATCGCCAGCGCCCAACGAGGAAGCTGCCGCCGCGCAGCCGCCCATCCCCAGCACGGTGGCTCCTGCCGAAGCCAGCGTGAACACCGGGCTGACCACCGAGACCGCGGCGGTCTGGGCGGTGTCCTGCAAGAGGTTGATGAAAAACAGGTCGGTCATGTTGTAGATGACCATGACCAGCACCGACAAAATCGAGGGCCCCACCAGCGAGAAGATGGCTTGCCAGATCGGTTTGTCGCGGAATAGAACTTCGCTGTTCTGCATTTGGTCGTCCTCCCTGAATCGACTGAATCACCGTGAACACACTGCAACTTGTGTTGCTTTTTTTCGTTGGTTCCAGTATACTGGATGCAAAACAAGGGGACAACCGTTGATTTCCGTCGTTGTGTCCGCTTTGCGGCACAAAGGCGAATTCTGTTGCAGAAAGGAACAAAACCATGCAAACTGACCTGCGAACCCGCTACACCCGCCAGGTGATCACCGACGCTTTTTTACAGCTGCTGCGACAAAAACCGGTGGAGCGCATCACGGTCAAGGAGGTCTGCGCCCTGGCGCAGATCAACCGCAGCACCTTTTACCGCCAATACAAGGACTGCTTTGACCTGATGGAACAGCTGGAACAGCACGGGCTTGAGCTGCTGGAAGAACTGCTGCAGGCAACGCAGGCGCAGGGAACCGCCGCGACAATGACGGCGGCGCTCTGCGCGCTGCGGGACAACGACAGTCTGCTGGGCGTCATGGCACGGCAAAACCAGGATGAGCGGTTTCTGTACGCGATGGTGGAGCGGTGCTTCCGGTATATGAATACACGGCAGGGGAATATGGCGCCGGCCGCAGGCGAACCCCAGCAGACGATGCGCAATGTGTTCCTGGCCGCCGGGGCGGGCGGCATCATCCAGTACTGGCTGCGCAGCGGGATGCAGACCGAACCCGGGCAGGTGGCCGCCGTGATTACCGCCCTGTGCGAGGGCGCCGCCCTGGCCGCCATGCCGCAATAAGCCGTTTTGAACAAAACGCGCCCCGGCTATCCGGCTGCAGAAGCAATCGGACGGCCGGGGCGTTTGGCTGTTGCGGTCCGGGGGCTCAGCCTTTAGCGGCATAGCGCCCCAGGAATGCCAAACTCGGCTTGGGGGTGCGGGTCTGGCCGTGGGCGCGGTCTACGGCGATCAGACCGAACTGCATCGCAAAGCCCTTCTGCCACTCAAAGTTGTCCAGCAGGCTCCAGTGAAAATAGCCTTTTACCGGCAGGCCGTCGGTCAGGCAGTTCTGTACGCCGGCAAGCGCCCGCTCGATGAAGGCAACACGGCGGGTGTCGTCGGCGGTGGCGATGCCGTTCTCGGTCACGATCAGGTCGCCATGAAAATCTTCGGCCACCCGACGGAGTACATGTTCGAGGGCTTCGGGGTAGAACTCATAGTCCATCTGGGTCAGCTCGGCGCCTTCAGGGGCGGTCATGCTGCCGTTTTGGTCATAACGGGCGCGGGTGTAGTTCTGTACGCCAAGGAAGTCGTCCCCCTCGATGGCGGGCAGGTAGTGGGTGAATTCCTCCTCCCAGACCTTGGCGGCTTCTTTCTCGCCGCCGGGCAGGGCCTGGATGTCGTGCAGGCTCAACGTCAGGCCGACCTTAACGCCGGGACAGACCTCCCGGATGACGGCGCGGGCAGCCTTGTGGGCTTCCATGACCAGCTCATCGCCGCGGGGCGTGCGGGGATTGGTGAAGCACTGGGGCGTCTCGGTGCCGAACACGGCCTTGTTTTCGGCGGCGATTCGTGCCTGATTGGCCATCATCTTCTGGAAGTTCATGCCCATCTGCACCGACCCATCGGGGGACTGTCCGCCCGCCTGGGCCTGGGCGGCCATCTTCATCATCTGTTTTCTATACCGCTCGGCAATGGCCGCGACCTGCACGCCCATGTTCGCCTCGTTGATTGTGCAGACATACCGCAGCTCACCGCCAAGGTTCTCCATCACATACCGCACATAGCGGGCGAAGTCGGCCGGGGTTGTCTCGGCCTCCCAGCCGCCCTTGGCGATCAGCCAGACCGGGCTGGAAAAGTGGTGCAGCGTCACGATGGGTTCCAGGCCGTGTGCCTGGCAGCAGCGGATCACATCCCGGTAGTGTTCCAGTTCCGCCGCGTCAAAGCGACCCTCCTCCGGCTCGATGCGGGCCCACTCAATGGAAAAGCGGTAGGCATTGAGCCCGGCCCCGGCCATCAGGCGGATGTCCTCGGCATACTTGTGATAATGGTCGCAGGCGTCCAGCGAGGGCTCGACATAGCTGGAGTGTTCCATCTGTTCCTGCGCCCAGCAGTCATTGTGGATGTTGTTGCCCTCCACCTGGTGGGCGGCGGTGGCGGCGCCGATCAAAAATCCGGGGGTAAACTGTGTCATGGGAAACTCCTTTCCAACCAAACCATCAAATTGCATCGGACCAGGCGGTTCGCGGTCCGCTGTGTGTACAGCATACCGCACCGATCCCAAAGAAAAAAGATAATAATTCAAGACAAAGTGCAATCATTACATACGCAGCCACAACATGATGAATAAATGAATTTTGACTTGAATTATTGCATTTCTTGAGGCGCACGCCTGTGCTACAGTAAGGGCAGAGAGCGGGGCTGCACCGCAACCCCGGACAAAAGGAGGAAAAAACTATGGCACAGACAAAGAAACCAACCCAGAGTGAGATCGACGGCGTACAGTACCGCCGCGTTCCCACCTGGTGTATCGCGATCGCCGAGATGCAGGGCGGCGCGGCGATGGCGTTCTATTCGCTGGTCGGCCTGATGAGCTACGTTGCCAGCGAGGGGTATGGCATCGCGCTGGCGGTGGCCGGTGTGATTTTGACCGCCACCCGCTGGTTCGACGGCGTCATCGACCCGTTCCTGGCCGTCTGGATCGACAAGCTGCACACCCGCTTCGGCAAACTGCGCATCCTGATGCTGCTGGGCCTTACGATCCGCAGCATCGCCATGCTGATGCTGTTTGTCTGGTTCTCCGGCAAGACCCAGAGCGTGGTGCTGTTTATCATCCTGTACATGGTCAACATCGTCGGCAACTCGATCTTTGACATTGCCGGCAACATGCTGCCCGCCGTCATGACCAACGACCCGCGCCAGCGCCCGACCGTGCAGGTCTGGGCGACCGTGTACAACTACGCGTTCCCGATGGCACTGTCGCTGGTCTCCACCATGGTCATTCTGCCGATGTTCGGCAACCAGTACACCAAGGATATGCTGTCCCTGACCTGCATCATCTATGTGGCCGTAGCCTGGGTGCTGACGCTGATCGCCTGCATCGGCCTGACGCCGGTCGACAAGCCCGAAAACTTTGAGGGCATCACGGCCGGCGGCGACGACGTGGGCCTCAAGGATATGTTCCACTTCCTCGCGACCAACCGGCCGTTCCAGTTGTACACGCTGTCCGCTGTGGCCGACAAGCTGGCCCAGCAGGTCAACAGCCAGACCATCATCTCGACGATGATGTTCGGCATCCTGATCGGCAACATCCAGTTCGGCACCATCGTGTCCATGCTGTCGATGCTGCCCAGCATCGTGTTTGCGATCTTCGGCGCGCGGTACTGCGGCAAGCACGGCAACAAGGAGGCCACCGTCACCTGGACCTGGGTGTGCGTGGTGATCTCGGTGCTCGGCATCGTGTTCTGCGCCGCCATTGATATGAGCGCGATCCGCACCAACATGGTGCTGCTGTGCCTGTTCTTTGCGATTCTGCTGCTGAACAACGGCTCCAAAATGTGCATCACGACGGCCAACGGCGCGATGCGCGCCGACATTGTCGACTACGAGCTGGACGCCTCCGGCAAGTACATCCCCGGCATTGTCACGGCCACCTACAACTTCATCGACCAGGTGATCTCCTCCTTCGGCATCACCATCGCGACCTTCTGCGTGTCGCTGATCGGCTATGTCCACACGACGCCCCAGCCCACCGACGCGCCCACCCCGGCCATCAAGGCGATGACGCTGTTCCTCACCTTCGGCGTGCCCATCATCGGCTATGTGATCTCGCTGATCGCGATGCGGTTCTACAAGCTCACCAAGAAGGACATGGTGGACGTGCAGAAACGGATCGCCGCCAAGAAGCAGGCGCTGCAAAGCAAGTGACCCAAAAAAGGGAGGGGCGGCTCACGCCGTCCCTCCCTGTGGTGGTCATTGGTCCGCCTGGGCCCGCCAGGCAGAAGGCGTCTGCCCGGTCACGCCGCGAAAGCTGCGGATGAAATAGCTTCGGCTGGAAAAGCCCAGCTTGTCCGCGATCTCCTGCACGCTCAGCGCGGTGGAACTCAGCAGGACCTTGGCCCGCTCAATCTTGGCGAACCGCACATAATCGGAAACCGCATATCCGGTTTCCTTTTTGAAGCGGTGGGTCAGGTAGTATTCATCGTACCCGGTCTGCCTGGCCAGGTCGGCGGCGCGGATGCGCTCTTCCAGATGCAGCTCAATGTAATCGATGCATTTCTGCACGGCCTGGCTGTAGCGCGGGTTGGTGCGGCAGCGATGGACTCGATGGATGAAATCGTCGTACATCGTGGCGGGCAGGTTCAGCAGTTCCTGCTGGCTGCGGGCATTTTCGGCCCGCTGGATGTAGGCGTCCCCCAGCGAATAGGCTTCTTCCGGGCTGACACCGCCCTCTATGGCGGCGCGGCAGACAAGACTGGTGAATACCGTGATGCTGGATTTTACCTGGCGCAGCGGGTCGGGACCGGATACCGGCACCCCGCTGCTGAGCAGGCTGGAATTGCTGAAAGCCTCGGCATAGTTGAGGTCCCCGTTGCGCACCATGTCCATCAGCGCCCGCTCGGCTGCATAGACCTGATACCGGTCCCGCTTGGTCGGCTCGGCAGGCTTGGCGGGGCGAAGCAGTTCGGTGGGCATGACGATGTCGCTGTAATGCAGCGTCTGCCCGGTCAGGCAGTAGTGCAGCATCAGCAGGTAACGCCCCAGCAGCTCGCTGGTCACGACCGGCAGGCGGGAGGCTGCCTGCATGAATTGCTCCTTCCAGGCGACGCTCAGCTCCAGCCCGCGGTAGAGGTCGTACCCCAGCTCGATCTGCCCCTTGGTGGTGGTGGCGTAGAACACCGGCCCCAGCAGCCAGAACCGCCGCAGTACACCGTCCTCCCGCTCAAACGCCGCGCCCCAGACAAGCCCCAGCGAGGTTCCCAAAAGGAACGGATTACTCCAAATGTTTGTGTGCTCCATCAGAATACTGCGGCAGCCGAAAGCCGAAAAGGCTGTGTTCAGCACCGTCTCGTCGGTACAGTTGGAAAACAGCAGTTCCCCCTTGGCGTCATAGCACCAGGTGGAAATGGCGTCACAGCAGGCCACAAGTTCCTGCAAAAGCGATACTTTTTCATGAATATCCACGGGGTGGTCTCCTTTCCTGCGGTTGCTCCTATCATACCACAGAAAGACGGCTGCGGCCAGGAAAGAACACCGCACTCCCTACATTTTTTTCGCTGACTCTCATCTTCCAAGAAAGGAAAGCATCTATGCGTACCATTCATTCTCTGAATCAGGATTGGACCTTCATCAAGGCCGAACACCCCGCCGACGGTGCGGGCGTGCCCGTCACCCTGCCCCACACCTGGAACGCCGAGGACGGCCAGGACGGCGGTGACGACTATTACCGGGGCAAATGCTGGTATCTCCGCGACCTGGACCGGCCGGAGGCGACGGAAAACAGCCGGATCTGGCTGGAATTTGAGGGCGCGGCCATGACAGCCGAAGTCTATTTGAACGGCGAAAAGCTGGCCGAGCACGCCGGCGGGTATTCGACCTTCCGGGTGGATCTGACCGATCACTTGAAGGACCACAACAAGCTGGCGGTCTCGGTCAGCAATGCCCGCAGCCGGACTGTCTACCCGCAGCAGGCGGATTTCACCTTTTACGGCGGGCTGTACCGGGAAGTACGCCTGATTTTGGTGCCTGAGACCCATTTTGCGCTGGGGTATCACGGCGGACCGGGGGTGAAGATCACACCGGTGGTGGATCTGGAAACACGCGCCGCCACCGTCATGGCCGAGGCGTGGGTAGAAGGCCCGGCCCATGATGCCGAGGTCACCTTTACCCTGGCCGGCCAGACCCAAACCGTGCCGGTTGCGGACGGCTGCGCCCGCGCCGACTTTACGATCGAGAATGTGCACCTCTGGGACGGCCTGAACGACCCTTACCTCTACACGGCCACCGCCAGCCTGTCCAGCGGGGACGCGGTCAGCGCCCGGTTCGGCTGCCGGAAATTTGAGATCGACCCGCAGAAGGGCTTCCTGCTCAACGGCCGCAGCTATCCTTTGCGCGGGGTCTCCCGCCACCAGGACCGCAAGGGGGCCGGCAACGCGCTGACCCCCGCCATGATGGAGGAGGATATGGCCATCATCAAGGAACTGGGGGCCAACACGCTGCGTCTGGCCCATTACCAGCACACCCAATACTTCTACGACCTCTGCGATGAAAATGGTCTCATTGTCTGGGCTGAGATCCCCTATATCACGATGCACATGCACGATGGGCGGGAAAACACCCTTTCCCAGATGACCGAATTGGTCGTGCAGAATTACAACCACCCCTGCATCGCGGTGTGGGGGCTCTCCAACGAGATCACGGCCGCCTCCGCCGTCAACGAAGAGCTGCTGGAAAACCACCGCGCCCTCAATGACCTGTGCCATACACTCGACACCACCCGCCCCACCACGATGGCCAATGTCTTTATGCTGGACATCGACAGCCCGATCCTCGAAATTCCCGATGTCAACAGCTACAACCTCTACTTCGGATGGTACCTGGGCGAACTGGAACAGAACGACGAGTTCTTTGACGAATACCACGCCAAATTCCCCGACCGCTGCATCGGCTTTTCGGAGTACGGGGCCGACGCCAACCCGGCGTATCAGAGCCCGACGCCGGAGAAGGGCGACTACACCGAGACCTACCAGTGCGTCTACCACGAGCACATGCTCAAGATGATCGAGGCGCGCCCCTGGCTGTGGGCCACCCATGTGTGGAACCTGTTCGACTTCGGCGCCGACGGCCGGGACGAGGGCGGCAAGAACGGTGAGAATCAGAAGGGCCTTGTCACCTTCGACCGCCAGCTCAAGAAGGATGCTTTTTATCTGTACAAAGCGGCCTGGAACCACACCGAGCCGTTTGTCCACCTCTGCGGCAGCCGGTATGTGGACCGCACCGAGGAGGTCACCGAGATCAAGGTGTACTCCAACCAGAACGAGGTCAGTCTGTATGTCGACGGCAAGCTGTTCGGCACCGCGCAGGGACATGTGGTGTTCAGCTTCCAGGTGCCCATTTCGGGTGAGCATACGATTGAAGCGCGGGCCGAGGACTGCACCAGCGTGATGCTGGTGCGCAAGGTGGCCGAGCCCAACCCGGCCTACCGCAAGCCCGGCCGGGCGGCTTCCACCGGTGTGACCAACTGGTTTGACCAGGGCGAGGCCGACCCGACCTGCTACTCCATCCTCGACACGCTGGGCGAGATCCGCCAGAACCCCGAGGCCGGGGCGATCATCGACCAGATGATGGCCAAGGGCGCCGAGAGCCACGGCGAAATCGCCGAGACAGTCAAGGACAACCCGGCTTTACAGCGGATGATGAACCGGATCACGCTGGTCAGCCTGCTCAAACAGAGCGGCGCGGACGAGGAGAGTATCAAGCAGCTCAACCGGATTTTGCAGGGCATCAAAAAACCGGAGGTCAATGTATGAAAACCTACTGCAACCCGCTGGATCTGCCCTACCGCTACCAGCACATGAACGAGCAGGGCCGCCGCTACGCCTTCCGCGAGGGGGCCGACCCGACGCTCGTGTATTTCAAGGGCACCTACTACCTGTTTGTCTCGATGTCGGCGGGGTTCTTCTACTCCGACGACCTGCTGCACTGGTCCTTCCACGCCGACCCGGACCTTGAGATTTATGACTATGCGCCCGACGTGCGGGAGATCGACGGGGCCCTGTATTTCTGTGCATCGTCCCGCAGCAAGAACTGCCCGATCTTGCGCAGTGCCGACCCGCTGCATGAAAAGTTCGAGCAGGTGGCTGCGCCCTTCCCGTTCTGGGACCCCGACCTGTTTTTGGACGAGGACGGCCGGCTCTACCTCTACTGGGGCTGCACCAACACCCAGCCCATCTGGGGCGTGGAGCTGGACCGGGAGACCCTGGAGCCCATCGGCGAGAAAACGGCGCTGATCCACGGCGACCCTGAACACCTAGGCTACGAGCGCCCGGGGGAGAACGGCGTGGTGGACAAGGAGTCCAGCGTCATGTACCGCAGCCTGGCCCCCCTGTTCGACCCCGAGACCAAGACCCTCAAACTGCCCGCGGGCGTCACCGACCTGGGCGGCTACCCGGTGGAGGCGCTGACCAAAATCTTCCTGGCCGTGGGCCAACCCTATGTGGAAGGGGCGTTCATGACCAAACACGACGGCCGCTATTACCTGCAATACGCCGCCCCCGGCACCCAGTACAACACCTACGCCGACGGCGTCTATGTGGGCGGGAGCCCCCTGGGCCCCTTCACGCGGCAGGCAGCCAACCCGTTCTCGGCCGTGACCGGCGGGTTCATCACCGGTGCGGGCCACGGCAGCACGGTTGCCGACAGACACGGCAATTTCTGGCACGCCGCCACCATGCGCATTTCGGTCAACCATGACTTTGAGCGGCGGGTCGGACTGTTCCCGGCCGGCTTTGATGGCGATGGGGTCCTCTACTGCAACCAGAACTTTGCCGATTATCCCCACCGAATCCCCGAAGGCCGGTTTGACCCGGCATCCTGGCAGCCGGAATGGATGTTGCTTTCCTACGCCAAACCGGCCTTTGCCTCCTCCACCGCCGCAGGCAGCAGCCCGGCGCTGGCCGTGGACGAGAACATCCGCAGCTGGTGGAGCGCCGCCGACGCCGCGCCGGGCCAGTGGCTGGCCGTTGACCTCGGCAAGCCCTGTGATGTCCGCGCCGTCCAGGTCAACCTGGCTGATCAGGATGTGGCGGTGGAGTTCCCACCCGAAGCCTACGGCGACGACCGCCGCACCCGCCACATCGAGCTGGAACCCCAGATTTCCCACTACACCATTGAGACCAGCGCCGATGGCGAAGCCTGGCATGCGCTGGAAACGGTGGCGCGGGAATGCTCCAACGGGTATTACGAGTACGAAACCGGTGTCACCGCCCGCTATGTGCGGGTGGTGGGCGGCGCATTGCCCTACGGCCAGCCGCTGCGCATCGCCGGGCTGCGGGTGTTCGGCAACGGCGGCGGGGCCAAACCCGCCCCGGCCAAAGCTGCGGCCGAGCGCGTCGGTGACCTGGACGCGGTAGTGCGCTGGCAGCCGCTTTCTGAGATGGGCGCGCAGGGCGTCAACATCCGCTATGGCACCGCGCCGGATAAGCTCTACCTCAGCCACCTTGTCTACGGCGCAAGCGAAGCGACCCTGACCACCCTGGTCGCCGGGCAGGGCTACTACGTTGCCGTGGACAGCTTCAATGAAAACGGCATCACCCCCGGCGCCGTGTTTGTCTTGTAAGAAGGAGGCTTCCCCATGATCCCAACCGGCGTGCAGCAGTTCATGCTGGGCACCGCCCTCAACAATGAAACCCAGGCCCGGCAGACGCTGGCCGCTCTCAAGGCCGCCGGATACACCGGCATTGAGCTCTGCGGGTTTATGATCCACCCCACCGGTCTGATGGTGCGGCTGCTGACCCGCGCCGCCGGTATGCCCACCGGCAACGGCGGCAAACTGGACTGGCACAAACTCGTGCAGGAATCGGGGCTTTCGGTCATCAGCCTGCACACCGATCTCGGCAGTGTCGAGCGGGACGCCGCGGCCGTCGCAGCCGAGGCAAAGAGTTTTGGCACAAACTATGTGGTCATCACCGGCATGTACCGCTTTGCTTACGCTGATGCAGCCGCCTGGCACGACCTGGCACGGCGGCTCGACCGGGCGGGCGAAGCGCTGGCCCGGCAGGGCGTGCAGTTGCTCTACCACAACCACAACTGTGAACTGCAGCGGGTGGAAGGGGAAACGCGCGGCTACGACATCCTGCTGGCCGAAACCGACCCCGCCCACCTCAACTTTGAGTTCGACTCCTACTGGTTCGCCGAGGGCGGTGCCGATGTGGCCGCCGTGATGAAAACCCTTGGAAATCGCATGAAGCTCTGGCATATCAACGACCGCGGCACCCGCCTTGCCGCCGGCAAACCGGCGATGACCCCAATCTTAAAAACCGACAGCATGGAACTGGGCACCGGCAACCTGCCGCTTGAACACTGGGCCGCCATCGCCAAGGAAAACGGCGTTGAGGCCGTCGTGCTCGAAAGCCACCGCAACTGGGTGGACAAAAACCCGGTCAAGAGCGCACAGGTCAGCGCCCGCTGGCTGCACGAGCATTTCTCGGAACCATAATGCGGAACCCGCAGCGGCGCACAGCGTGCGCCACAGGACAAAACAACGTACCCGTAGCGGCGCACAGTGTGCGCCACAGCCCACAGACAATAAGAAAGGCGGGGAGAGACAATGCCCCAAAATAGAACCATTGCCCGGCTGCTGGCCGGGGAAAGCGACAACCACATCCTGCCGTTTTTCTGGCAGCACGGTGAGGACGAGGCCACCCTGCGCGAGATGATGGCGGCCATTGACGGCGCGAACTGCCGGGCCGTCTGCGTCGAAAGCCGCCCCCACCCGGATTTCTGCGGCCCCAAGTGGTGGGCCGATATGGATGTGATTCTGGACGAGGCCCGCCGCCGCGGGATGCAGGTCTGGATCTTGGACGACAGCCATTTTCCCACCGGTTTCGCCAACGGCGCGGTGAAGACCGCACCGGACGAATTCTGCCGCCAGAGCATCCTTGGCAATGAGAAATCGCTGGACGCGGCCGCCGGCCCGTTGACCCTTGACCTGCGCGCCGAAGGTCTCATGGCCCCGCCCCAATATGATCTGACCGACCCGATGCAGGCATTTGCGGCGAAAATGCCGCCGGCCCGCAGCTTTGACCCGGCCACTGACCGGCTGCTGACCGTTCAGGCCATGGCCGAAGATGGCGGTATCACCGACCTTTTGCCCTTCGTTCAGGGCACGGTGCTTCACTGGGACAAGCCCGCCGGGTCGTATACGCTGCAGGTGGTCACGGCCAGCCGCAACGCAGGCTGTCACCGGGACTACATCAATATGACTGACCCCGCCAGCGTGCGGCTGCTGATCGACGCGGTCTACGAACCCCATTGGCAGCATTATGCCGCCGATTTCGGCAAGACGATCGCCGGCTTTTTCTCCGATGAGCCGGAGCTGGGCAACGGCCTTTTGTACCAGAAAGGCAACACGCTGGGCTGCGGCCAGGACCTGCCCTGGAGCGCCCCGCTGGAAGCCGCCCTGGCCGAAGCCTGTGGCCCCGGCTGGACCGCCGCGCTGCCGCGGCTGTTCGCGCAGGACGGCAGCGAGGAAACTGCCCGCATCCACACCGCGTACATGGACTGTTTGACCAGTCTGGTACGGGCCAATTTCAGCGAACAGATCGCCGCCTGGTGCCACGACCACGGCGTGCGCTACATCGGCCATGTCATCGAGGATGACGGCCAGCACTGCCGCACCGGCGCAAGCCTCGGCCACTATTTCCGTGGCCTGCAGGGCCAGGACATGGCTGGCATTGACGACATCGGCGGCCAGGTGCTGCCCCAGGGCGAGGATGAACCGCGGATGGACAATATGCGCCGCCCGCGTAATGGCACCTTCTACCACTACGGCCTGGCTACCCTGGCCGAGAGTGCCGCGGCCATTGAACCGTCCAAAGGCGGCAACGCCATGTGCGAGATTTTTGGCAACTACGGCTGGGCCGAGGGCGTCCGGCTGGAAAAATATCTGGCCGACCACTTTCTGGTTCGCGGCATCAACTGGTTTGTACCCCACGCATTTTCGGGCAAGGCATTCCCTGACCCCGACTGTCCGCCCCATTTTTACGCCCACGGCCACAACCCGCAGTACCGGCACTTCGGCTGCCTCATGGCCTATATGAACCGCGTCGCCACGCTGACCAGTGCGGGCGCGCACGAGGCCCCGGTGGCCGTGCTCTACCACGGCGAGGCCGAGTGGTGCGACCCCGGCGCCATGCCGTTCGAGCAGGTCGTCCGCCCGCTGTATGATGACCAGATCGCCTGCCGGGTGCTGCCGGCCGATGTGTTCAGCGAACCGAGACGCTACCAAACCGAGATCGCCAACCCGCTCATCGTCAACGGCCAGCCTTACCGCCCCTTTGTGGTGCCGGGGGCGGATCGTATGCCCGCCGACCCTGCAAACGCCCAGGCGGATCTGTCCCAAAA
>ERZ1090869.96-NODE-96-length-46979-cov-58.463004_pt1 | contig 46979 bp, 43 predicted proteins | sample MGYA00478474_ERZ1090869 | MGnify/ENA primary metagenome ERZ1090869 (study PRJEB33644, sample SAMEA5815748) | chicken gut metagenome | biome: Chicken; feature: Gastrointestinal Tract; material: Caecum | place: Ireland | collected 2019-01-01 | study: A study of the... | reverse complement strand
CGCCCCGCCCGAGCCGGAGGAGGCCCCTTCTCCCCGCCGCTTCTCCCACACAGCCGAATAACAGCACAGGCCCCGCCGCGAAGAAAATGCCCGGGGGGCCTTTTGTTATGCTTGCTCTTTCACATAAAACGCGATCTTGGTGATGTATTCCCTCTCGTCGTGGGTGGTCAGGTAGTCGTTGATGCAAAACTCGTAGGAGTCGGAGCAGACCTGCAGCTTCTGCTCCCGGCACCAGGCCAGCAGCGCCTCGTAAGAGCGCCCCACCGAGAGATAATCCCCCACATGGTAGATGCAGGCCCGCCGCCCCGCCGGCAGCCGCCGGACCCGGCTGTCCCGGCCCGCCCGCTCCACCGGCAGAAACGCCAGGGAGGCCTCGGTATAGCGGCCGGCCCGGATCTTTTCCAGGGGCACCACCACCCCGCACTGGAAAAAGACCGGCAGGGCCCCGGCGGCTGCCTGGGCAAAGCACTGCTTGGTGGCGATGCTGATCTCCCGCATGGTGTAGGGCGCCGCCACCGGCAGGCAGAACAGCTCCTGCTCGGGGGCGTCCTCCAGCTCGATGCCGGGCCGGCCGGGGGCGCAGTGGGTCCGGGCCGCCTCCATCTGGTCGCAGCGGTTCTGCACCCGGCTGCGGATCATCCGCAGGCCAGCCACCTTCTGGTCGATCACGTCCAGCTGCCGGTGGAGCATGGCCAGGCTGCTGTCCAGGTCGTAATGCTGCATATGGTCCTTGATCTCCTGCAGCGAAAAGCCGATCTGCTTCATGATCAGGATGGTGTCCAGATCGTCCAGCTGGCTGGCGCTGTAATAGCGGTAGCCGTTTTCCGGGTCCACCCAGGCGGGGCGGAACAGCCCCACCTTGTCGTAAAAGATCAGCGTCTGCTTGGAAATATTCTGATACTTCGCCACCTCGCCGATGGAGAACAGGTTCTCGTTCTTTTTCATGCCGCCCCCTTGACACTATAGCTGCTATATCCTTTATACTAGTAGTGTACAGAAACCATCCCAAAATGCAAGAGGAGATTTTTATGTTTCGCAATCGCAACACCATCGCCGGCCTGGTCCGCCGCCTGCTGGACGGGCTGACCCCGCGGCGGGTGGGGCTGATCGTGCTGGGCGCCATGATCTGCACCTTCGGCATCCACAACATCCACCAGCAGACCGGCATCACCGAGGGGGGCGTCATGGGTCTGATGCTGCTGGTGGAGCACTGGCTGGGCGTGTCCCCCGCCTTCATCACCCCGGTGCTGGACATCACCTGTTATTTACTGGCCTTCAAGTACCTGGGCGGCCGGTTCATCAAGATCTCGGCGGTGTCCACCCTCAGCGTCTCTTTGTTCTACAAGGTGTGGGAGCTGTTCCCGCCCATGCTGCCCGACCTTTCGGCCCACCCGCTGGCGGCCGCCCTGCTGGGCGCCGTGTTCGTGGGCGTGGGCGTGGGCATCATCGTGCGGCAGGGCGGCTCCAGCGGCGGCGACGACGCCCTGGCCCTGACCATCTCCAAAGTCACCCGCTGGCGGCTGGCCCGGTGCTACCTTTTCACCGACGTGGTGGTGCTGGTGCTGTCCCTCAGCTATATCCCCTTCCGGCGGATCGCCTTCTCGCTCATCACCGTCACCCTGTCCTCGTTCCTGATCGACCGGGTCCAGAGCTTCGCGTTCCGCCGCCCGGCGCGGGACACCGACTGACCCCCGCCGGGAAAAGAGGCCGCACCCCTGCTCTTCCAGAAAATTTCCCTTGACGCTTTGCCTTAAATCGCATACAATAAGAGCAGGCCTCTGTGGTGGAGACCTACAAAACTTTTGTTTTGGTGCGGGAAAAGGCCCCTGGCCGGCATCCGGGACGGATGCCTGGCTGGGGGCCTTTTCTGTTGCAAGGGGTTTTCCGCAAGCGTGCTGTTTCAGTTGTTGGCTTTGCAGTAGTCCACGATGTGGCGGAACATCTGCTCCACCGCCGGGGCCATGGCGGCGGGCCGGGGCAGGGCCAGGCCCACCACCCGCTCTTCCGCCGGCTCGATGGGCAGGATCTGGATGTTGGCGGCGCAGTCCTTGATGGTCAGCTGGGGCAGGATGGACATCCCCACGCCGGCCTCCACCATCGAGATGTTGGCCATGTCGTCGATGACATGGCAGCACCGCTGGACCCCGATCTTGTATTTTTTCAAAAAGCGGCGCATATCGGCGTCGGTGGCGTCTCCCTGCACCACAAAGTTTTTCTGGCTCATCATGGCGGGGGTCATCACGCCCCCCGGAGGCGCGGGCCAGTCTGCGGGCAGCAGGGCCAGCAGCGGCTCCCGCAGCAGCTCGGTGAGGGTGAACTCCTCCTGGCAGCTGGAGGCAAGGAAGCCGATGTCCACCTGCCCGCTGCGCAGCCACTCCTTGACGTCGTCGTAGGTGCCCTGGTAGACCTCCACTTCGATCTGGGGGTACTGTGCTTTGAAGCTCTGCAGGATGCCGGGCAGCAGATGGGTGCACACCGAGCTGAAGGTGCCCAGGCGGACCTTGCCCTTTTCCAGGCCGTTCAGCCGGGCGATGCTCTGCTGCAGGGCCTCGTCGCTGTTCAGGACGGCGCGGATGGCCGGGTAGAGGGAAGCGCCGTAGCTGGTCATGGTCACGCCGCTTTTCCCGCGGGTGAACAGGGCAAAGCCCAGCTCCTCCTCCATGACAGCGATGGCGTGGCTGATGGCGGAGGGGGTCAGGTGGAGCTGCTGGGCCGCCTTGTTGAAGCTGCCCTGCCGCGCCACTGCGTCGAAGATCTCATACGAAAACAAAGTCATCCGGTACACTCCCCCACTGTGAATCTTTTTCATCTTCTATATGAAGGTGATGAAGTTCCTTGTCTTGAGTGTACTATCTCCCCTGCCCTTTGTCAAGTGTTCCGCCCATTTTCTGCCGTGGGGATGCGGCTTAGCCGGCGGTCAGGGGCGCCGGGCGGCCTTGAGCGCCGCGTCGGCCCGGATGGCCGCGGGGGTAAAGCTGTTGTTCTTCCACCAGGCGGCCAGGCTGGCGGCCACCGTCAGGCCCGAGGTGATCAGGGCTTCCAGCTGGCTGTCCTCGATGGGCAGCACCGGCCGGCCCGCCGCCGACAGCAGCTGGTTGGTCAGGGCCAGGGCCAGGCAGGCGGTGCGCGCAATGGTTCCGATCGAAATGTTCATACCGTTCTCCTTTCTTATTCCTGTTGTTCCATCCTGCGCTCCAGGTCGCTGAGGCGGTGGCTGGCCACCTTGAGTTTTTCCTCTAGCACCGGGACGCGCTGTGCAAAATTGTTGTGGGCCCGCACCTCGCGGGTCAGCTCTTCCAGCTTGGTGTCGGTGACGGCCTGGCTGCGCCCGTTGGCGATCAGCACCCCCGCCAGGGTCACCGCCCCGCTGGCCAGGGCTGCGATGATGCTCTCCATCCCGCTCACCCCTTCCAGCGGCTGGGGCCGGGCCGCACGTCAATGTGGACAAAGCTGCCGTAGGTGCCGATGCCCCCCGTGCCGGGCAGCAGGGTCTCGGCGTAGGCGGCCACCTCGCCGGGGGCGTGCCCCTCCACCCGGATGTCGGCAGCCAGGCCGTAGAGGTGCTGGGACCGGGGGCTGCTGCCCGGGGTGGCTTTGTTGTGGCTCACCGTGCGGTAGCCGCTGTTCACCGTCACCGGCGCGCCGAAATGCTGCCGCACCGCCTCCAGCACCTGCACCAGCCGCGGGGCGACGAACACCGGGTCCGCGCCGTCCCGGCAGGCAAACTCCCGCACCCGGAAGTGGGGGCTGAGCCGGGCCTTGCCTTCCCCCGCCAGGGAAAAGACTTGGACGTTCTCCATGGTTTGTTCCTCCTTTCACAGGTTTTCTTGCAGCCCGAGCATACCACCGCCGCCGGCGGAGCAACAGCGCGTCTATTTGACGTCGAAATCCTGAACTTTTTTCGCTCTGTTTTTTGCTGTTTTTTGCCTGTAAAAACCGCTATGTATTTTGGTCATCCTGCCATATCAAAAAGATATTTGCATTTTCACAAGTGCCGCAGTACACTGGTAGGCGCTCGCGTCCCGAGCGCATCCCTGACGGAAAAGAAAGGACCTACAACTATGCGGCATTCCTCTGAGATAGATATGTGCAGCGGCCCCCTGGCGGGCAGCCTGCTGCGCTTTTCGATCCCGCTGATGGCCTCCAGCATCCTGCAGCTGCTGTTCAACGCGGCCGACATCATCGTGCTGGGGCAGTTCGCCAGCAGCAGCGCCATGGCGGCGGTGGGGGCCACCTCCTCTTTGAACAGCCTGATGGTCAACCTGTTTCTGGGCCTGTCCATCGGGTGCAGCGTGGTCATGGCCCGCAGCTACGGCGCCCAGGACTGGCAGCGGGTCCACGACACCGTCCACACCGCCCTGCTGCTGGCGGTGTGCTGCGGCGCGGTGCTGATCCTGGCGGGCGTCCCCCTGCTGCCCGCCCTGCTGCGCTGGATGGACACCCCGCCCGACCTGCTGGACCAGTCGGTGCTCTATATGCGGATCGTCTTTCTGGGCATGCCCGCCATGATGATCTACGACTTTGGCGCGGGCATCCTGCGGGCCATCGGGGACACCCAGCGGCCCCTCTTTTTCCTGACCGCCGCCGGCGTCACCAACGCCTGCCTGAACGTCTTTTTTGTGGTGGCCTTCCACCTGGATGTGGCGGGCGTGGCCCTGGCCACCTCCCTGTCCCAGTACCTGTCCGCCTTCCTGGTGGTGCGCTGCCTGATGCAGCCGGACACCCGCTACCAGCTCCGCCTCCGGGAGCTGAAGATCAGCGCCCCCATCCTGCTGCAGATCGTCCGGGTGGGCCTGCCGGCCGGCATCCAGAGCGTGGTGTTCTCCATCTCCAACGTGCTGATCCAGTCCTCCATCAACACCTTCGGCACCCTGGCGGTGGCGGGCAGCACCGCCGCGGCCAACATCGAAAACTTCGTCTACACCGCCATGAACGCCATCTACCAGGCCGCCCTCAACTTTACCAGCCAGAACGTGGGCGCCGGCAAAAAGGAGCGCATCCCCCTCATCCTGCGGGACTGCCTGCTCATCGTGACGGTCATCGGCGCGGCGCTGGGCGGGCTGGCCGTCCTGTTCGGCCAGCAGCTGCTGTCCATCTACACCTCCGACCAGGCCGTCATCCCCTACGGGCTGGACCGCATCCACGTCATCTGCCTGACCTACCTGCTGTGCGGCCTGATGGACGTCACCTGCGGGGTGGTCCGCGGGATGGGCGCCGCCATCACCCCCACCCTGGTCTCCCTGACCGGCGCCTGCGGGCTGCGTGTGGTCTGGATCTACACGGTGTTCGCCTCGGCCCACAGTCTGTTCGTGCTGTACCTGTCCTACCCGGTCACCTGGGTGGTCACCTGCACGGCCCATCTGGTCTGCTTCGCCTTTTTCTACCGCCGCCTTTGCCTGTCCGGCCAGGCCACCCTCCACGGCTGAACGCCCGCCCAAACGCAAAAGCCCCCTTCTGCACGCAGAAGGGGGCTTTTGCGCCGGCAGCCCGTCAAATGAAAAATACCAGGAACCAACCTGTGGTTCCTGGCATTTTCTGGCGGAGTAGGAGGGATTTGAACCCTCGCGCCGGTTTCCCGACCTACGCCCTTAGCAGGGGCGCCTCTTCGGCCTCTTGAGTACTACTCCAGAGCAAAGTCAGCTGTCACTGATTCAATTAAAAAATGGCGGAGAGAGTGGGATTCGAACCCACGGTGCGTTGCCGCACGGCAGTTTTCAAGACTGCTTCCTTAAACCACTCGGACATCTCTCCTCGTGGGCATTCCATACGCCGTACCGGATGCCCATTTATCATATCAGTTTTGGCCCGGCTTGTCAAGAGGCAATTTGAAAAAGTTTGGCCCGGCCTTCCTCTGCGCAACATTCCTCCATCCCGCCCGGCCGATTTTCGCGTTGACAGCGCCCGGGCCGGGGGCTACAATTTTAGATAGAGTTTTTCCCTTCATCCGCCCCATTTTTGCAGATTTCATGCAAGGAGGTCCCCCATGAACGCTTCTCACCCCGAACTGAACTGGCTGGAAGACCCGCGGGTCTTTGCGGTCAACCGGCTGGACGCCCACTCAGACCACACCTGGCACACCCCGGAGGGCAGCCTGCGCCAGAGCCTGGACGGCTCCTGGCGCTTTGCCTACAGCCCCTGCCCCGCCGCCCGGCCGGCGGATTTCTGGCAGGCGGACGCCAGCCTGGACGGCTTTGGCGAGATCGCCGTCCCCGGCCACATCGAGATGCAGGGCTACGGCCAGATCCAGTATATCAACACCATGTACCCCTGGGACGGCCGCCACTTCCTCCGCCCGCCCCAGATCCCCTGGGACGACACCCCGGTGGGCAGCTACGTCCGCACCTTCACCCTGGACCCGGCGCTGGAAGGCAAGCGGGTCTGCGTCTCCTTCCAGGGGGTGGAGCGGGCGTTCTACTGCTGGTGCAACGGCCACTTCGTGGGCTACAGCGAGGACAGTTTCACCCCCGCCGATTTTGACCTGACCCCCTTTTTGCAGGCAGGGGAGAACCGCCTGTGCGTGGAGGTGTACAAAAACTGCTCGGGCAGCTGGCTGGAGGACCAGGACTTTTTCCGCTTCTTCGGCATCTTCCGCCCGGTGTACCTGTACGCCAAGCCCGCCCTGCACATCGAGGACCTGTGGCTCCGGGCCAGTCTGGAGCCTGACAACACCACCGGCGTCCTGGCCCCCCGCCTGCGCCTGAGCGCCGCGGACGGGGCCAGCCTGGAGGGCTGCACCCTCCGCTGCACCGTGGCCGCCCCCGGCGGCGCCGTCCTCTGGGACGCCCCCATGCCCCTGCGGGAGGACGGCAGCGGCTATGTCTATGGCCAGCCGGTCCGGCTGCCCGGCATCCGCAAGTGGGGCCACGAAGACCCCGCCCTCTACACCGTCACCCTGACTCTGCGGGACGCCGCCGGGACCCTCCAGGAGACCGTCCCCTACCAGACCGGCTTCCGCCGCTTTGGGCTGCGGGAGGGCGTGATGGAGCTGAACGGGGAGCGGATCGTCTTCAACGGCGTCAACCGCCATGAGTGGAACCCCGCCTCCGGCCGCGCCATCGGCCCCGAGGATATGCACCGCGCCATCGAGACCTTCCGCCGCAACCACATCAACGCGGTGCGCACCTGCCACTACCCCGACCAGACCCTCTGGTACGAGCTGTGCGACTGCAACGGCATCTACATGATCGACGAGGCCAACCTGGAGAGCCACGGCTCCTGGCAGAAGATGGGGGCGGTGGAGCCCTCCTGGAACGTGCCGGGCAGCCTGCCCGAGTGGCGGGACTGCGTGGTGGACCGGGCCCGCTCTATGTTCGAGCGGGACAAAAACCACACCGCCATCCTGATCTGGAGCTGCGGCAACGAGTCCTACGCCGGCGAGGACATCCTGGCCATGAGCGAGTTCTTCCGCCAGAACGACCCCGGCCGGCTGGTCCACTACGAAGGGGTGTTCCACTGCCGCGCTTTTGACCGGATCAGCGACATGGAAAGCCGGATGTACGCCAAGCCCGAGGAGATCCGCGCCTACCTCGAAAGCGGTCCCGCCAAGCCCTTCATCCTCTGCGAATACATGCACGATATGGGCAACAGCCTGGGCGGGATGGAAAGCTACATTCGCCTGCTGGACGATCCCCGGTACCAGGGCGGCTTCGTGTGGGACTACATGGACCAGGCCCTGTGGCAGCAGGGCCCCCGGGGCCGCCGCCTGGGCTACGGCGGCGACTTTGGCGAGCGCCCCACCGACTACGCCTTCAGCGCCAACGGCATCGTTTTTGCCGACGGCACGGAAAAGCCCGCCATGCAGGACCTGCGCTACTGGTACGACACCCCCGCCCACCGCGCCGCCCACGACGCCCGCAACGCCCGGGCCGCGGCGGCCTTCCGGCTGCCCGCTCTGCGCGCCGGCGGCCCCCTCGCCGTCATCCAGGGGGATGTCAACCTGGGGGTGCGGGGCGACCGGTTCGCCCTGCAGTTCTCCTACACCGAGGCGGGCCTGAGCTCCCTGCGGCTGGACGGCGGGTCCGAATGGGTCTGGCGCGCCCCCCGGCCCGCCCTCTGGCGCGCCCCCACCGAAAACGACCGGGGCTGCGGCTTCCCGGTGCGCAGCGCCGCCTGGATGGCCGCCGACGCCTACCCCCAGGCCGCCGGCTGGCAGGTGGAGGAAGCCTCCCCCCAGCGGGTCCGCATCCGCTACACTTTCACCTTCCCCACCGTGCCGGGGGCCTCGGCGGACCTCACCTACACCGTCACCGGCAGCGCCCTGCGGATGGACGCGGCCTACCACGGCGTGCCCGGCGCCCCCGAGCTGCCCGTCTTTGGGGTGCGGATGTCCACCCTGCACCCCGCCGCCCGGGTCTGCTGGACCGGCCTGTCGGGCGAGACCTACCCCGACCGGTACAAGGGGGCGCAGTTCGGCCGCTGGAGCGAGCAACCCCATATCCCCGCCTATCTGGTGCCCCAGGACTGCGGCGTCCACATGGGCACCCGCACCCTCACCCTGGAGCAGCAGGACGCCGCCTGCCGCACCACCGCGGCCCTGACCCTCCGGATGGCGGAGGAGCCCTTCGCCTTCTCCGCCCTGCCCAACACCCCCCAGGAGCTGGAAAACGCCGCCCACCGGGACGAGCTGCCCTGCACCGGCCGCACCGTCCTGAGCGTCCTGGGCGCCGTCCGCGGGGTGGGCGGCATCGACAGCTGGGGCACCGACGTGGAGCCCGCCTGCCGCCTGAGCGGCGAAGCGGACCACCGGGTCAGCTTCCTCATCGAGCTGTGAACCTCCCTGCCCCCGTATCTGGTCATAAACGGCCCTTTCCCTGTGCGCGCACGGCGGAAAGGGCCGTTTTCCGCTTCCGCGGCCGGGCGGGATAAGTCCTTGCCAAAATACGCCCCGGCGCTTATAATAGGAGCGAACGCAAAACGCAAACCTCCGCGCTCTTTTGGCGCGGTGAGGGATCAAAGGAGTTCCATTTTATGAAATTAGGTATCGTCGGCCTGCCCAACGTGGGCAAGTCCACCCTTTTCAACGCCATCACCTCGACCCGCAACGCCGAGGCCGCCAACTACCCCTTCTGCACCATCGAGCCCAACAGCGGCATCGTGGCGGTGCCCGACGCCCGGCTGGACAAGCTGGCCGAGATCTGGCAGACCAACAAAAAGACCCCCGCCATCGTCGAGTTCGTGGACATCGCGGGCCTGGTCAAGGGCGCGTCCCAGGGCGCGGGCCTGGGCAACAAGTTCCTGGGGCACATCCGGGAGTGCGACGCCATCGTCCATGTGGTGCGCTGCTTTGACGACGACAACATCATCCACGTGGTGGAGGACGTCACCAAAGCCGAGGCGGTGGACCCCCTGGCCGACATCGACGTCATCGACTACGAGCTGATCCTGTCCGACCTGGAAGTGGTCCAGAACCGCGCCGGCCGGATGGCCAAGGCCGCCAAGAGCGGCAACAACAAGGCCGCGGCCGCCGAGGCCGCCTGGCTGGAGCAGCTGGCCGCCCACCTGGCCCAGGGCAAGCCGGCCCGCAGCTTTGACTGGGAGTCCGCCGGCGACGGCTGGCAGACCGTCCTGCGGGAGATGGGCCTGCTCAGCGCCAAGCCCGTGCTCTACGCCTGCAACGTGGGCGAGGACGACCTGATGGAGGGCATCGAGCACAACCGCTACCTGCCCCTGGTGGCCCGGCGCGCCGCCGAAGAGGGGGCCAAGGTGATCCCCATCTGCGCCCGCACCGAGGAGGACATCGCCGACTACAGCCCCGAGGAAAAGAAGGCGTTCCTGGCCGAGATGGGCATCCAGTCCAGCGGGCTGGACAACCTCATCACCGCCAGCTACGACCTGCTGGGGCTGATCTCCTTCCTGACCGACGGCAAAAAGGAATGCCGCGCCTGGACCATCCGCAAGGGCACCAAGGCCCCCCAGGCCGCCGGCAAGATCCACAGCGATTTCGAGCGCGGGTTCATCCGGGCCAGCGTCATCCACTACCCCGACCTGGAGGCCAACGGCTTCGACTACGCCGCCGTCAAGGCCAAGGGCCTGCAGCACACCGAAGGCAAGGAATACGTGGTGCAGGACGGGGACGTAATCGAATTCCTGTTCAATGTGTAAGGAGGACGCTATGGTCATCGGAATCATGGGCGCCATGCCCGAAGAAGTGGATCAGCTCTGCGCCCGCCTGTCCGAGGTGACGGTGGAGGAATACGGCGGGGTCTGCTACCACCGCGGCAGCCTGGCGGGCCGCCAGGCGGTGGTCTGCTGCGCCGGCATGGGCAAGGCCAACGCCGCCGCCACCACCCAGGTCCTCATCACGAAATACGGCGCCGAGAAGATCATCTTCTCGGGCGTCGCCGGCAACATGACCAGCAAGATCGGCATCGGGGACGTGGTGATCGGCCAGACCGTCCTCTACCACGACGCGGACATGGATATGCTGGACCAGAACCCGCCCTACCTGGACGAATACCCCGGGGACCCCGCCCTGATCGCCGCCGCCCAGGCGGCCTGCGCCCAGGCGGGGGTCAAGGCCATCGCGGGGCGGATCGCCACCGGCGACCGCTTCGTGGGGGACACCGAGACCAAGCGGAAGATCGAAGCCGCCTGCCACCCCGACTGCGTCGAGATGGAGGGCGCCGCCGTCAGCCAGATCGCGGCCAAGAACGGGGTGCCCTGCGTCATCCTGCGGGCCATGAGCGACAACGCCGACGAGGACGGCTACGAGGTGCTGGTGGTCCGGGATTTCAGCATCAAAGAGTATGTGGCCACCGCCACCCGGATCGTGGCCGCCATGATCGAACGCCTGTAAAAACCAGCGCGCCGCCCTCCTGCAAAAGAGGGCGGCGCTTTTTGCGTTACAGGAATTGCTGCAATTTCTGGCGGTTGTCCTCTTCAAAGGCCTGCAGCCGCTGCATCAGCCGCCGGGTGCCGGGGGCGGCGCCGGGATAGTCCTTCTGGCATTTGATGCAGTCCATCACCCCCTGGCTGCTGCCCTCCGACAGCATCCCGGCCAGGTTGCGGGTGGAGCGGTCGGTCAGGGTGCGGATGCCGATCCCCACCCGGGTGTTCATTTTGGCAAGGGCCGACTGCCCCTGCGCCCGCCCGCCGCAGGCGTCCAGCCCGGCGTGGGCCTCCTGGTTCAGCTCCTGGTAGCCGCTGCGCTGGCGGATCAGCTCGGCTTTGAACCGGGCGTCCTCCGTCATGGGCAGGATCTGGGCCAGGGTGTTCTTGCCCATCTCGGTGTTCTGCACCACCGCCTCCAGCATATGCAGGTTGTCGTCTTTCTGGTGTTCCATCGCAAAAAGCCTCCCTTCCGCGTGTCTCCCGTCTGTCTGCCAACGCAAAAACCTCCTCTGGTATCTAGGATGACATCCAGAGGAGGTTTTTATTCCGTATCGGTTTTTCGGTCAGGCGGTCGCGTCCCCGGCCCGGAGGCAGTTGCCGCCGGCTTCGGCGGCGGCGCGCAGCCGCTCGTCGCACAGGCGGCACAGGTTGTCCCAGTCCCTCTGGCCGGCGGGCAGCTCGTCCGTGCCGGCCACCCCGATGGACAGGGTGAAGGAGACCCGGCTCATCATGCCCGAGCCCGCCACGCAGTCGCAGGGCATCTCGCGGTAATAGCGGCCCATCTCCCGGGCCATGGCGGCGGCGTCCAGCCCTTTGCAGGCCATCAGCAGCACCCCACCGTGGAGCCGGCAGACGATCCGGCTGCCGGGCGCGTCGTAGTGTTTTTTCCACTGGTTGGCAATGGTGCAGATGATCTGGTCCAGGGCGGGCTGGCCGTGCTCGTAGCGCAGGCGGTCGGCGTTGTCCAGCGAGACAAGGGCCACCGCCGCCCGGCCGCCGGCGGCCAGGTCCGCCTCCAGCTGCCGGCGCAGCACCGTCTCGATGTACCGGCGGTTGTACGCCCCGGTGAGGAAATCCCGGTTCAGGTCCTCCCGCACCAGCTCCCGCTCCCGCTCGGTCATGCGGTCCTCGGGCAGGGTGTTGCCCGCCAGGGGCGCGCTCATCTGGACGCCGTAGCTGGCCCCGCCCACCTGGATGCGGCGGCGCAGCACACAGCTCACCTGGCCGCCGCCCTGCTCATAGCTCACCTGCATGGCGTCGTCCTGCCAGTGATCCACGCTCTCGGGCGGCAGTTCCACGGTGCTGACGTCCTCAAAGATGGTCCGCAGCGCTTCGGTCAGCCGCTGCAGCTCCCGTTCAGTACATCCCTTTTCCATCATCTTTTCCCCCGCTGTGCGCCGCCCTCTCGGCAGGGCGGCCGCATCGTGCCGGCGGGGCCGGCCCGCCAGCTTGTCTAAATAACCAAGATATGCAAATTATAGCACGGAATGCGTTCTTTTTCCAGTCACCGGCACCATTTTGCGCCCGGAACGCAAAATTTTGTCATTCTGCCAAAAGAGGGGCCTGTGTGCGGCAGCTTACCTCGCATTCCTGCCGGATTTCTTCCGCCAGGGCCGCGGTGTCAAAGCCCGCTTTGGCCCGCCAGGCCCAGTTGCCGCCCAGGCGGCCGGGGGTGTTCAGGTGGGCTTCGGCCCCCAGGCCCAGCCAGTCGTACATGGGGATGATGGCCCGCCGGGAGGGCGAGGCCAGGGCGGCCCGGATCAGCGCCTGCCGGGCGGCGTCCGTCTTGACGGCCTTCACCTGGGCGGCGGTGGGCTTCACCGCCGGGGTCATGTGCAGGTAGGAGGCGGCCTTCAGCTTCTCTTTCGCGGTGGCGGCGTTCTCCCACCAGTCGGCGAGGGTGGTGTTGTCGTGGGTGCCGGGATAGACCACGCTGTTCTGGGGGTGGTTGTGGGGCAGGTATTCGTTGTCGCCGCCGGTAAAGGCGAACTGCAGCACCTTCATGCCGGGGAAGCCGCTGTCCGCCAGCAGCTGGCGGACGCTGTCGCACAGATCCCCCAGGTCCTCGGCGATGATGGGCAGCTTGCCCAGGGCGTTTTCCAGGGCGCGGAACAGCTCCATGCCGGGGCCGTTCTCCCACTTGCCGGTCTTGGCGGTGGGGCTGCCCGCAGGGATCGCCCAGTAGGTGTCAAAGCCGCGGAAGTGGTCGATCCGCACCAGGTCGTAGATGTGGGTGGCGTACCGCACCCGCTTGATCCACCAGGCAAAGCCGGTCTGGCGGTGGTACTCCCAGTTGTACAGGGGGTTGCCCCACATCTGGCCGTCCACGGCAAAGTAATCCGGCGGGACGCCCGCCACCCGGGAGAACTTGCCCTCGTGGTCCAGCTCGAACAGGCTGCCGCCCACCCAGGCGTCCACCGAGTCGGCCGAGACGTAGATGGGCATATCCCCCAGGATCTGGATGCCCTTGCTGTTGGCGTAAGCCTTGACCTTCTGCCACTGCTTGCTGAACATATACTGGAGGAACTTCCAGAACCCGATCTCCTCCTCGTTGTCCGCCGCATAGCGGGCCAGGGCCTGGGGGTCGCGCAGGCGGTACTCCTCCGGCCACTCGGTCCAGGGCTTCATCTTCTGCTCCGACTTGATGGCCATGTACAGGGCGTAGTCGTCCAGCCAGTCCTCATTGGCCAGGGTGAAGGCGTAATAGTCGTCGGGGTAGTAGGTCTTGCATCCGTGCTGGCCGGCGCAGCCGTCCACCCAGACGCCGTAGGCCGCCCGCAGCAGGCGGTAGCGGCTGTTGTACAGCGCGCCGTAGTCGATGCAGCAGGGGTCGGTCCCGAAATCGGCCCCCTCCAGCTGGCTCTCGGTCAGCAGGCCCTCTTCCCGCAGGGCCTCCAGGTCGATGAAATAGGGGTTGCCCGCAAAGGCCGAACAGCTCTGGTAGGGGCTGTCCCCATAGCCGGTGGGGCTCAGGGGCAAGATCTGCCAGATGGTCTGGCCCGCCGCCGCAAGGAAATCCACGAACCGGACGGCCTCCGCCCCAAAGCAGCCGATCCCATAGGGGCCGGGCAGGCTGGAGACCGGCATTAAAATTCCACTTTCACGCATATTCCGTTTCCTCTCTTTTGATCGACACGCCGCCCGTCGGCGCGGCACTCGTTATTTCTTATGATAACACATCCGGGCCGCATTTTCCACAGGCAAAAAACCGGGGGCTATTTTCCCCGGAGGCAAAACGTGCTATACTATCCCTGAATCATCACATCCATCTGGAACGAGGGACAACACCATGCAACCGACTGAACGCTTTTACGAGGCCGACGCCTACCGGACTTCGGCCTCCTCCGTGATCACGGCGGCCCTGCCGCTGGAGGGCGGGGGCGGCCGCATCGCCCTGGCCGGCACGGTCTTTTACCCCGAGGGGGGCGGCCAGCCCGCCGACCGGGGCGTCCTCACCCTGCCCGGCGGGGCCAGCCTCGCCGTCACCGGCGTCCACGAAAAGGAGGGGGTCGTCTGGCACAGGGTGGACCGCCTGCCCCCGGGCGCCGCCCCCGGCGTGCCGGTGGACCAGCAGATCGACTGGGCCTGGCGGTTCGACAAGATGCAGCAGCACACCGGCGAGCACATCCTGTCCGGGACCCTGCACCGGCTGTTCGGGGCCGAGAACGTGGGCTTCCACATCGGCAGCGAGGCGGTGCGGATGGACACCAGCGTCCCCATCAGCCCCGAGGGGCTGCGCCAGGCCGAGACCGAGGCCAACCGCTTTGTCTGGCAGGACCTGCCGGTCCGGGTCCTCTATCCCTCCCCCGAGCAGCTGGCCCATATGACCTACCGCAGCAAAAAGGAGATCGCCGGCCAGGTGCGGATCGTTGCCATCCCGGGGGCGGACACCTGCGCCTGCTGCGGCACCCACACCGCCACCACCGGCCAGGTGGGGCTGATCAAGATCGTTTCCGCCGAGCGCTACAAGGGCGGGATGCGGCTGGCCGTCCTGTGCGGCGAGCGGGCCCTGGCCGAGATGCAGGCCATGCAGGCCCGCCAGGGGGAGATCGTGGCCGAGCTGAGCGCCAAGCCCGCCGAGACGGCCCACGCCGTCCGCCGGGTCCACGCCGAGCTGGCCGCCCTCCAGTACGCCCACTACGGCCTGTGCACCCAGCTGTTCGACGCCCTGGCCGCCACCGTGGCCCCCGGGCAGGACGCCCTGTTCACCGTGCCGGGGCTGGACCCCGACGGGCTGCACCGGCTGGCGGTCCGCCTGACCGAGGCCACCGGCGGCCTGTGCGCCGCCCTGACCCCCACCGAAAAAGGCTGCGGCTACTGCCTGGCCCGCCGGGCGGGGGACGTGCGGCCCCTCACCCGCGCCCTGAACGCCGCCTGCATCGGCCGGGGCGGCGGCAAGCCCGGCATCTGCCAGGGCAGCTGCGCCGCCAGCCCCGAGGCCGTGGCCCGCTTTCTGCGCAGCCAGGCCGGCGCCGGACCCACCCACACAGACAAGGAGTAATTGATCTATGCGCATGCGTTTCAAGCCTTACGCGCGGGCCGAGCTGCTCGCCGCCGACTTCCACATCCACGACCCCTTCCACCTGCAGGGGCAGTGGCACGCCCAGTTCCCCCGGCCGGAGCAGCCCCTTGTGCTGGAGCTGGGCTGCGGCAAGGGGGGCTTCCTCTCCCAGCTGGCCGCCGCCCACCCGGAAAACAACTACCTGGGCATCGACATCACCGACAAGGTGCTGATCCTGGCCAAGCGGAAGATCGAGGCCGCCTACGCCGCCGCCGGCCGCCCCATCGACAACGTGCGGATCATGAGCGCCGACATCGAGCGGATCCGCAGCATCATGACCCCCGCCGACACCGTCAGCCGCATCTACATCAACTTCTGCAACCCCTGGAGCAAAAACGCCGGCTCCAACAAGCACCGCCTGACCCATCCGCGGCAGCTGATCCAGTACCGGGATTTTCTGGCCGACGGCGGGGAAATCTATTTCAAGACCGATGACGACGATTTGTTCCGGGACAGCCTGGAATACTTCCCCGCAGCCGGGTACGAGATCCTCTGGCAGACGCAGGACCTGCACGACCAGGAGCCGGCCTGGAACATCCGCACCGAGCACGAGGGGATGTTCACCGAGATGGGGATCAAGATCAAGGCCCTGATCGCCCGCAAGCTGCCCGGGGCGGACAGCGTCACCTGGGTCGAGCCCAAGCGCCGCGGCGCTGCGGAGGAGGCCGGCGAGGCCGGCCCCGGCCGCCCGGCGGAATAACCATCCCCGGAGGATAGCGCCATGCTGTTTGGATTCACCCTGTATCAGATCGCCGCTTATTTCCTGATCTATTCCTTTCTGGGCTGGTGCGTCGAGGTGGCGTATGCCGCCGTCACCCGGGGCAAGCTGGTCAACCGCGGCTTCCTGAACGGCCCGGTCTGCCCCATCTACGGCTTCGGGATGCTGGCGCTGCTCTTCGCCCTGACCCCGCTGCTGGACAACAACCTGCTTTTGTTCGTGGGCGGGGTCATCATCCCCAGCGCCATCGAGCTGGCGGGGGGCTGGCTGCTGTACAGGCTCTACCACACCCGCTGGTGGGACTACACCGACCGCCCCTTCAACGTGGGGGGCTTCATCTGCCTGGAGTTCTCCCTCTACTGGGGGCTGGGGTCGGTCTTTATCATGAAGCTGGTCCACCCCACCATCGCCGCCCTTGTGGGCATCGTGCCCACCCCCATGGGCTGGGTCCTGATCGGGCTGCTGTACCTGATCTACGGGGCCGACGTGGTGGTCACCGCCATCACCGCCTCCGGCCTGGCCGACGAGCTGGACACCCTGGAAAAGATCGCGGACAGCATCCATGACGTCAGCGACGCCATGACCGGCCTGATCGGCTCCACCGCCATGGACGCCGACCAGAAGCTGGACGAAAGCCGCCTGCAGCTCAAGCTGGCCGGCGCCGAGCTGCGCTCCGCCAGCCGGAAGCTGTCCTCCCGGGAGGTCCGCCGGGCCGCCCGGGCCAAGGCGGACGAGGCCATGGAGGCCGCCCGCCACGCCAGCGAGATCGCCCGGCTCAACGCCGCCGAGGCCGCCAAGGCCACCCGCCTGGCGGCGGCCGGCACCGTGGACCGCGCCGCCGAGCTGCTGCGCCTGGAAAAACTGCGCGCCGAGCTGGAGGCCCGGGCCGACGAGGTCCAGGCCCAGATGCAGCGGGGCGCCTTCTTCGGCGCGGGCCGCCTGGTCAAGGCTTTCCCCCGGATGCGCCACGGCCGCCGCGGCCTCCCGCTGGACGCGCTGCGCCGTCAGGAGGACAAGGACCGCGGCCGGGACGGGCAGGACGGCCCTTCCGCCTCCGCCTGAAAAACACGCAAAAAACCGCCGCAGGGCCAAACGCCTGCGGCGGTTCAGCGTGTCGCAAAAGCGACACGCTCCAGGGGGGACCCATTTCTGCCTGCTGCGCAGGACAGAAATTCCTTCCCCCTGGTATCCCCCTGGGGACAAAATTTGGCGCTGAACCGCGCACTCGCCGCAAGGCGGCTCGCACACTCTCAGCGCCAAATTTCCCTGTATGTGTCCCGACCGTATGCACATGTCATCCGGTCGGGACTTTTTGATAGTCTGTTAACTGCTTACTGGAATTCCGAGGGGTAGATCACGAAGTTGACTTCCTTCCCGGCGGTGCGGTAGACGACGCGCAGGGTCTGCAGGTTCTCGGTGATCTGGCCGATGCAGTCGATGTAGCTGCTGCCGGTGGGGATCTGCGCATATGTATTGGCCTCCCGGGGCTCGCCGGCCGTGCCGGTGTAGCACACCGCGCCGAACTTGCCGTCGTTCAGGTACATGCCGTTGTTGTAGGCCCAGAACACCGTGGGGGCACGCACCACATTGTTGGCGTTGGGGTAAATGGTGCGGGTGCCGTCGGGCAGGTCTTCGTCGCTGTTGGGCTCGTAGAACAGTTCCCGGATCTTTTCGTCGGTGTAGGAGCCCTCCAGCCAGTCGAGGGTGTAGCGCTTGTTGTACAGCTCGATCTCCTCGCCGGTGTTGTTGACCACTTCCATGTGCAGGTATACATACCGCTGGGTCTCGTCGATGTTCAGCCGGTAATCCTCCGCCATGTCCTCATGGCTGCCGGCGGCGATCTCCACCGCCCGGGTGATGCTCAGGGTCAGGCTGCCGCCGTTCTTGTCCGTGAATGTGACCGCATCGTTCAGGCCATACTCGGCGTCAAATGTGGTGCAGCCGCCCAGGAGGCTGGTCGAGGCCAGTGCCAGCGCGCCTATGCCGGCGCACCTCATAAAGTTTCTGCGGGAGATCTTGCAAGACATAGGATGTCCTCCTTCACTTTTTTATACACCGGCGTTGCGGCATACTTCTCATCATGGTTTGATTCTATCACAGGGGGGGCTGTGTGTCAATCAAAGCCCAGGATTTTTCATTTGTTACGTCCTTTTTTCAAGGGGAGGGCCTCCGGGCCCGGCATGAGCCGGGCGCACGCAAAACCATCCTGACACGAAAAAATTTCACTTCGTTTCCGGGAATACCCCTTGCGGCCGCCTCCCCGGTTCCAGTATAATAAACACAGCATACTTTGCGCTTTTTCTGCGCTTCAAGCGGTTATTCTGTAAGGAGGAACCCCACTATGAAACATTCCGGTCTGAATCTGCCCGCCCACTGCACCATGATCGAAGAGAACGAACTGCCCGAGATCTACGGCGGCGGCAGCATCCTCTCCTTCATCCAGTACCTGCTCAGCGGCTTTACCATCAACTTTGGCTGGGGCGCCGACAACGACAGCTACGACACCACCGTCACCACCGGCCGGCCCGGCTGGGGCTGGGGCGGCAACACCAGCCACTCCAGCGTCGACACCAGCCACTCCGGCGGTTACGGCGGCTGGGACGCCAGCTTCAACCTGGGCAGCTTCTTCAATGCCCTGCTCCGCCTGTTCAGCTGAGTTTCACCCGAGCCGCTGCGCCTCGAGCGCGGCGGCTTTTTGCAAATCCAAAGGAGGCATTTTTATGGATCGTTCCGCTCTGCATCTGCCTGCTTGCTGCACCCCCATCGAGCCCGGCGAGCAGGCCGCGCTCGACGGCGGCTGCCATGGCCACGGCTGCGGCGGCGGCCGCCACCACACCCGCCAGGCCGGCCAGACCCCGGCCTGCCCCTGGCAGCACAGCCACCGGGACCTGTGCGCCCTGGGCATCGACTGCCCCTTCTATGTCCCGGAAGCATGATCTCCATAAGGCCTGTCCAAAAAGTCCCGTCCAGCCGACATGTGCGGATGGACGGGACACATACAGGGAAATTGAGCGCTGAGAGTGTGCGAGCCGCTTTGCGGCGAGTGCGCGGTTCAGCGCTCAATTTTGTCCCCAGGGACTGCGAAGCTGAGGCGCGTCCAGCGGACGAAACAGCCGAAGCGGAGCAGGGGCAGCGGTCTGCCTTTTGCAAGCCCGCTGCGACGGGCGCAGCAAAAGCAGGGAACCGCAACCACCAGGGGGAAGGAATTTCTGTCCCGCGCATGCGGGCAGAAATGGGTCCCCCCTGGAGCGTGGCGCTTTTGCGACACGCTGGCCCCTCTCCCTTGGAAAAGGAGAGGGGTTCTTTTGGGCTTTGCATTGACTTTCCGGCCCAAAACCGGTACACTCTAAAAAGAATCGGATCACCAGGCCGGCCGCCCCGGCCGCCGGCAGAAACGGAGGACAAACCCTATGAAGATCGCACTCATCAACGAAAACAGCCAGGCCGCCAAGAACGGCATCATCCTGGACGCCCTGAAAAAGGCCGTCGAGCCCATGGGCCACGAGGTGGTCAACTACGGCATGTACACCGCCGGCGACGCCGCCCAGCTGACCTACGTCCAGAACGGCATCCTGGCCGCCATCCTGCTGAACGGCGGCGCGGCCGACTACGTGGTCACCGGCTGCGGCACCGGCGAGGGCGCCATGCTGGCTTTGAACAGCTTCCCCGGCGTCATCTGCGGCCACGTGGAGGACCCCGTGGACGCCTACACCTTTGCCCACGTCAACGACGGCAACGCCGTGGCCCTGCCCTTTGCCAAAGGCTTTGGCTGGGGCGGCGAGCTGAACCTGGAATACATCTTTGAAAAGCTGTTCGGCTTCGGCCACGGCCAGGGCTATCCCAAGGAGCGCCGCGAGCCCGAGCAGCGGAACAAGAAGATCCTGGACGGCGTCCGGGCCAACAACTTCCGCCCCCTGATCGACTGCCTCAAGGGCCTGGATCAGGACCTGGTCAAGGGCGCCGTGGCCGGCGAGCATTTCAGCGAGCTGTTCTTCCCCGCCTGCAAGGACCCGGAGCTGGCCGCCTACGTCAAGAGCCTGCTGGCCTGATCCCCCGCCGGCACGGAAAGGAGGCCCGTCCCCATGCTGTACCTTTTTGAGCAGCTGGACCGCGGGATGGAGACGGCCCTCTCCGTCGCGGTCCCGCTGATCTCCGGCATCGCCGAGCTGATCGGCCTGCTGATCATCGTCATCAGCCTGCTGCGCACCACCTGGCATTACCTGCGGGTTGCCCTGTTCCACGACGACTACGACTACCATCTGGAGATGAGCACCGGCCTGATCACCGCGCTGGAATTCCTGATGGCGGCCGAGGTCTCCAAGACCATCCTGCTGCCCAGCCTGGACGCGGTGCTGCTGCTGGTGGCCACCTTCGGCTCCCGCGCCCTGATGAGCATCCTGCTGCGGGTGGAGATGCGCTCGGAGCGGGCGGAACGGGCCGAGGCCAAGCGGGACGAGCACCGCGCCGGCCGGCGCGCCGAACGCGAGGCACGCGGTTTCCTGTGGCCGTGGCGGGCCGCCTCCTTCCCGCCGGAGGAGGACGACCCCGGCCGCGAAAGCGCAGACGACCGCTGATTTTTGGCATTTTGCCAAAACCAAGCCCCTGTTTTTTGGCACAGCTGGCAAGCTCTACAAAAGCGGCTGTGGATCCTTGACATTTCCCACAAACCGCGTTATACTTTGCTCGTCGAAAGCAAAGGTGCTGACAGACCAAAGTCTGTCGGCGCTTTTTGTTTTCCTCCCCGCAGTACGCACCCCCGTTCGGAGAGAATAGAGGGCTCCCCGAGCGGCGCGTGCGCCCGGCACATGGGCGCTGGTGCGCGGGTTTTCTCCTTCTTTTTCTTTCCTTTTACCAGATGCACACATGCAAAGCAGCCTCCGCCTATTGCCTCAGGCGGGGGCTGTTTTGCATACAAAATATCCCGCCAGGCTTGCATTTTTCCCGCAGCTGTGCTACAATCTCTGTAGTTTCATCCTGACAAAGCGGCGGAGGGCGGCCACGCCCTCCCGGATGCGGACAAACAGGGGCAGGCATACGGCACACCAGAGAGAGCTGCCGCCGCAGGCGCGGCGTGGTGCAAGCAGCCCGGCGCACGCGCCGCCCCCTACCACCGCGGAGCGCAGAGGCGAACCTCTGCCGGGCGCGCCCGTTACAGCGCAGCGAGAGGCGCGGCCTGCGGGCGGCGCAATTCGGGTGGAACCGTGGAGCGGTCCGGCTGAAAGAGAACAGCGGCGCTTCATCCCGTGTAGGCTTTCTGCGGGATGAAGCGCCTTTTTGTTTGGATTTTTGGAGAAAGGACAACTGCGATGAAGATCATCTACAACGACGGCACCGTTGCCGAGTGCCCCAAGGAAGAGGAACTGCACGTTCTGCGCCACACCGCCGCCCACATCATGGCCCAGGCCATCAAGCGGCTGTACCCCGAGGCCGACTTCGGCTACGGCCCCGCCACCGAGAACGGCTTCTACTACGACGTGGATCTGGGCGACACCAAGCTGACCGACGAGGACCTTGCCAACATCGAAAAGGAGATGCGCAAGATCACCAAGGAGAACCTGCCCATCAAGGCCTTCATCCTGCCCCGGCCCGAGGCCATTCAGCTGATGGAAGACCGCAAGGAGAAGTTCAAGGTGGAGCACATCGGCGACCTGCCCGAGGATGCGGTCATCAGCTTCTACCAGCAGGGCGAGTATATCGACATGTGCGTCGGCCCCCACCTGACCTACACCAAGGCCCTGAAGGCCTTCAAGATCACCCAGCAGTCCGGCGCCTACTGGAAGGGCGACAAGGCCAACAAGATGCTGACCCGCATCAACGGCGTGGCGTTCCGCACCCAGGAAGAGCTGGAAGAGTGGGAAAAACAGCAGGAAGAGGCCCGCGCCCGCGACCACCGCAAGATCGGCCGCGAGATGCAGCTGTTCATGACCGACGACCTGGTGGGCCGCGGCCTGCCCATGTTCCTGCCCAACGGCTATGTGGTCTGGCAGGAGCTGGAAAATTATATCAAGGCCAAGGAGCGCGCCCGCGGCTACCAGCACGTCATGACCCCCTGCGTGGGCACCGTCAACCTGTACAAGACCTCCGGCCACTGGGACCACTACCGGGAGAATATGTTCCCCGCCATGGAGATGGAGGGCGAAAGCTACGTCCTGCGCCCCATGAACTGCCCCCACCACATGATGATCTACGCCAACCGGCCCCACTCCTACCGGCAGCTGCCCATCCGCATCGGCGAGATCGCCCACGACTTCCGCTACGAGGCCAGCGGCACCCTGAAGGGCATCGAGCGCGGCCGCCACTTCTGCCAGAACGACGCCCACCTCTTTGTCACCCCCAGCCAGATCAAGAGCGAGGTGGCCAACGTCTGCGACCTGATCTTTGAGGTGTACAAGGACTTTGGCATCACCGACTACCGCTGCGTGCTGAGCCTGCGGGACCCCAACGACAAAAAGAAGTACCACGACGACGATGCCATGTGGGACCACGCCGAGACCGCCCTGCGGGAGGTGCTGACCGAGCTTGGCATCCAGTTCACCGAGGAGATCGGCGAGGCCGCCTTCTACGGCCCCAAGCTGGACGTCAACGTCAAGCCCGCCGTGGGCGCCGAGTACACCCTTTCCACCTGCCAGCTGGACTTCTGCCTGCCGGCCAAGTTCCACCTGACCTACGTGGACACCGACGGCACCGAAAAGACCCCCGTGGTCCTGCACCGCGCCATCCTGGGCTCCATCGACCGGTTCATGGCCTACCTGATCGAGGAGACCAAGGGCCGCTTCCCCACCTGGCTGGCCCCCACCCAGGTCAAGGTCCTGCCCGTCTCGGAAAAGACCCTCGACTACGCCAGCGAGGTCACCGACAAGCTGGCCGCCGCCGGCATCCGGGTCGTCCTGGACAGCGACAACGAGAAGATCGGCTACAAGATCCGCGAGGCCCAGCAGGTGGACCGCGTGCCCTATATGCTGGTGCTGGGCGCCAAGGAGGCCGAGGCCGGCAACATCTCGGTCCGCGACCGTAAGGGCGAGACTTCCACCATGGAGCTGGACGCCTTCATCCAGAAGGTCTGCGACGAGATCGCCAACCGCACCCACGAATAACCCCCCGTCCCAACCAAACGCAGACTGTCAAACGGTTCCGACTGGACGACATGTGCGTACGGTCGGAACACCGACAGGGAAATTTGGCGCTGAGAGTGTGCGAGCCGCCTTGCGGCGAGTGCGCGGTTCAGCGCCAAATTTTGTCTAAAAGGGGGATATTAGGGGGAAAGAATTTCTGACCTGCGCAGCAGGCAGAAATGGGTTCCCCCTAAAGCGTGGCGCTTTTGCGACACGCTAAAACCGCCCCGCTGTGTCACATCGGCACGGCGGGGCGGTTTTTGTTGTCTGTTACAGGTCGATCTGCTGGTCCTGGTAGCGCTCGTTGGCCAGCAGCTCAGGCGCGCCGCCGGTAAAGGCCCCGGCGGCCGCCTCGTCCCCCTGCAGGTGCCACAGGAACCAGGCGGTCACATAGCCGTCGGCGGTGTACAGCATCTGGCCGTGGCCCACGCTGGTGCGGCGGGCCATCGCCTTGGGGGCGTCCAGCGCCTCGTACAGCTGCTGCAGGCCGTCCAGCTGGATCACGTCGCCGGCGCTGGAGGCCAGCAGCAGGGTGGGGATGCGGGTGGGGGTGGGGTCGTAGTCCAGGTGCAGGGCGGCGGCCACCTCGATGTCAACGGGGGACAGGCTGACCGCGCAGCGGTACAGCCCCCCGCGGGGGTTGGCGTTGACGGCGTTGAACACCCCCACGCCCCCCTGGGAGTGGCCGCAGATGCCGATGTTGGCCTGGTCCACTTTCTGATAAAGGCGGCTGTCCGGGTCGGCGTTCTCGTTCAAAAGCCAGGCCAGGGTTGCATCCGCCGACTCGCCGGTGCAGGTGCTGGGGTCGTCGCTGCCCACCACGATAAAGCCCCAGGAGGCCAGATGCTCGAACACGGCGGGGTACTTGGACGCCCCCACCCCTGTGCCGTTGACCATCACCACCACCGGGTACTGCTCCCCGGTCTGGGGCAGCGCGGCGGGGTAATAGGCCACGAAGGTCCCCCAGTCCTCCTCCGGGGCGGGGACTTCCCATCTTTCCACCGGCTGGCTCCCCATCGCCATGTACGCGGCCTCGAGGGGGCCGCCGGTCTCGACGGTCTGGGTGTAGTCCACCGGAGCCATGGACGAGGTCAGGGCGGTGTTGACCATGGTGGTCCAGGCCGCTTTGGCCATGACGAACAGGGCCAGGGAGATCCCCGCCCATCGCAAAACTGTCTTCATCGTTCGATCCTTTCCATGTGGTCTTGTAGGGTGTATCTGAAAACTCCCCAACGCTGTTCTATTCTACCAAAAAGCCCCATCTGCTGCGTTGCATTCGCTTGCATTCCACAAAAGCAGCCGCGCCGAGCGCGTCCTGCGGACGAAGCAGCGAAGGCACGGCTGGCGCAGCGCTCCGGTTTTCGCAAGCGGGCACCGTCCCGCGCCGCGAAAATCGGCTAAGCGCAAGAGTTTCGGCGCTCATGCGCCTTGCATCTGGCGCTTTTTGGCGAATATCCCAGCATTTTTGACTTCTCAGATACACCCTAGGGTTTCGATGTCACAACGGTACCATAAAAGCCCGCGCCGCGCAAGGGCCCGCCGCAAAATGATACAGTGCCTGCACATCTGTATCAGCGGGCAGGCGCAACAAAAAAGCGATGGACCAACGTCCATCGCTTTGTGGCGCCTCTTGCCTGACTCGAACAGGCGACACCCTGATTAACAGTCAGGTGCTCTAACCGACTGAGCTAAAGAGGCATCTATATAAAACGGCGTGCAGCCGTTTTATACGTGGTGACCCGTACCGGAATCGAACCGATGTTAAAGGCGTGAGAGGCCTCTGTCTTAACCGCTTGACCAACGGGCCATATTTTTGTATGTGGCCGGCAGCGCGCTCCCGACTTGGTTATTATATCGCAAAAAGCATCGCTTGTCAACAGGGAAAACGCAAATTTTTTCGCTTCTTTGCGGAGCGGGAAATGTTGTATACAAAAACCGCTTTTTCTCTTGCAGGGCCCGCCCCTGCGCCGCCATCACCTCGGTGTTTGCGGTCCAGTACCACTACGACGAAGAACTGGCCGCCGGCGCGGTGGTAGCCTCCACCCTGCTGTCCATCCTCATCCTGCCGGCCTTCGCCCTGCTGGTCCAGACGATCGGCTAGGCCGCTTTCGCGACATGCTCAAAAGCCTCCCCGTATGGTTTCGGGGAGGCTTTTGCCTGCTTTGGGCAGGGATGCGTGCGATATAAAGAAAGCTCAGGAGATGGCTCTGTCAGCGGTAGGCGGCGATCAGGCGGAGGGCCGGCTCGGCCCGGGCCGCGGTGATGCGGATGGTCAGGGCTCTGGCCCGCACCGGCGCAAAGCGGCAGATCCGCTTGTGCCCCACCACCGTGAAGGAGGCGATGGTCCGGCCATCGGCCTCGATGCGGCCGGCTTCGATGCGCTGGCCGGCGGGCAGGTATTCCCCCAGCACCACGCAGGAGACCGCCTCTTCCTGAGGGAAGGTCAGGGTCAGGGCCGCGCCGGTGCGGCCGGGGGTGGCCTGCCAATAGGTGCCGGGCAGTCCGTCGGCCGCCAGGGCGGGCGGATGGTCCGGGGCGCTGGCGTCCGCCGCAAGGCAGCCGGGACCACGCTCCATTCGCTGGGGCGGCAGTGGCCGGCCTCGTTGCCGCACCAGCGGACGTCGGGGCCGCAGACGCTGATGACCGCCCCGGGCTGCAGGGCCCGGATGGTCTCATAGTAGCGGGCCCAGTCGTAGGCCTGGCGCCTGCCGTTCGGGCCTTCGCCGCAGGCGCCGTCCAGCCAGACGCAGAACAGCTCCCCGTAGCCGGTCAGCAGCTCGGTGAGCTGGGCCACGTAGTAGTCGTCGTAGGGCTTGCCGGCGCCGTAGCGGGGGTCGTGCCGGTCCCAGGGGGAAAGGTAGACCCCGAACTTCAGCCCGGCCCGGCGGCAGGCCTCCGCCGCCTCCCTCACCACGTCGCCACGGCCCCCTTTCCAGGGGGCACATTTCACGCTGTAGCCGGTGTGGGCGCTGGGCCAGAGGCAGAAGCCGTCGTGATGCTTGCAGGTCAGGATCATCCCCCGCATCCCGGCGCTTTTCAGGGCCTGGGCCCATTGGCCGGCGTCCAGGCAGGCGGGGTCGAACAGGGCGGGGCTGGCCGTGCCGTCCCCCCACTCCCGGCCGGTAAAGGTGTTCATCCCAAAATGGATGAAACCGTAAAACTCCATCTGCTGCCAGGCCAGCTGGCGGGGGCTGGGCGTCACCGCGGCCGCCTCGCGCAACCGTTCAGGCGTCAGGTTCATACCTCGTACCAGCGGATCTCGTTGGCCTCCAGATGCAGCGCGAAGCTGGCGCCGCCGGTGGTGTAGACGGTGGTGTCCTGGGGCTCGTAGGTGTTGTTCACCACGCAGTACTTGCCGTTCTTCACATAGGCGTGCACTTCCACGTTGTAGTTGGAGCTGAACCAGGTGTGCAGCTCCTCCTCGCTGTGGGCGGCCCACAGAATGGCCCGGTAGAGCACGCGGCTGTTGGCAAAGCTGTAGGGCAGTCCGCTGATGTAGACGCCCCGGCCTTCGCCGTAGGCATGGGCCGCCAGCTGGACTTCCTTGTCCCGCTGGATCAGGATGTCGGTCCCTTCCAGGGCGTAGATGCTCTTTTTGCCCTCCCCGAAATCCATGTCGTGGTCCGGGCAGTCGGCCAGGATGAAGTGGTCCCGGTGCTCCTCCCAGTTGTACTTGTCGTAGTTGAGGGTGAAGCCGGTCTCCTTTTCCACACCCAGCACGCCGGCCAGCTGGAGGAAGCGGCCCTGGTACTGGTGGCCGCCGGGCTCGCCCACGCCGATCAGGCCGCCGCCGTTCCAGACGAAGCGCCGGATGGCGGAGGAGACCTCCGGGTCCTCCCACCAGACGCCGCCGGTGTGGGCGGTGTCGGCGTCGCCCACGTTGATGAGCACGTCGATGTCATCCAAAACATGGGGATCGTTTTTGACATCCTCAAAGCTGAGGAACTGCACGTCGAAGGGGGCGCCGCTCAGCGCCTCGATGACGCCGGCGTAGCTGTAGTTCTGCTTCTGGTACAGGGCGTGGTGGACCATGTGGCAGCCCCAGGAGCGGATCTTGCCCCAGCAGTTGAGCACCGCCACCCGCTTGACGCAGTAGGGGGTGGTGCCCTTGATGTTGTCGTACAGCTCCCGGAACTCGTTGCAGACGCTCTCCACATAGTCGATGAAGTCGGGGAACTGGAGGGCCAGCTTCAAATAGCCGCCGTAGCCGATGCGGTCGATGGGTTTGCGCAGGATGGCCCGCCGGGCGGTGACCCAGTTCTCCTTGGCCTCCCGCACCGGGTCGCCCCCTTCGTGGAAGGTGTCGGGGAAGAAGTAGGGCAAAAACCGCCCTTCGGTGTACTTGACCCCGGGGATGTCCGAGATCAGCCGCAGGGTGCTGCCGTTGCCCACGCTGCCCACGATGGCGTCCACGCCGGACGATGCGAACCGGTCCCCAAAGGGCTCGGTGCCGATCCAGTGGTCCCCCAGGAACATCATGGCTTCCTTGCCGTAGGCGTGGACGATGTCGGTCATCTCCCGCACCAGAGCGTTTACTTCCCGCTGCTGGAAGGCCATGAAGTCCCGGTACTCCCTGCCGGGCACCCGGTACTGGTTGTTGTGGTAGCCCTGGTCGATGATGTACTCGGGGCGGAAGGGATAGCCCGCCTCTTTTTCAAACCGCTCCAGGATGTAAGGGCTGACCGAGGCGGAATAGCCGTACCAGTCCACGTATTTTTCCCGCCGCAGCTCGTCGAACACCAGGGTGAAGAGGTGGAAAAAGGTGGTGAAGCGCACCACGTCCACATAGGGGTGGCTCTCGAGGAAGCGGCGCAGCCGCTCCAGGGTATACCGGTGGGTCTTGGGCTGGCGGACGTCGAAGGGGATCTGGTGCTCCACATCGGTCCAGCCGTTGACCACCGCGTTGTACATGTGGACGGGGTCCCAGATCAGGTAAGCCAGGAAGCTGACCGTGTATTCATGGTAGGCTTCCGGCGCGGGGATGACCACCGCCCCGACCTCCCGGTCGTACCGCCAGGCGGCGGAGGGCAGGGGCTGGCCGGTGGTGCGGTCCACCACCTCCCACCAGCGGGCGATGTCGTCCCGGTCGTTCACCCGCAGCAGCTCATGGCTGATGCCCCGCATCAGGGGGATGCGCAGCTCCCCTTCCGCCGCCGTGGCAAAGGGGGTCATGATGTAGCACTGCTGGATCTCGTCGGGGTTGGCTTTGGCCCAGGCGTTGTCCTTGCGGGTGGTGTAGTAGGTGGCGTAGACCTTGGCCCCGGTGTCCCGCAGCTGGGTGGGGAACTCGGTGCCGTCGCAGTCGCGGATGGCGTCGGCCCCCCAGCGCCGCATCAGGTCCAGGGTCTCGGGCACGGCATCCAGGTCGGTGGGGATGGTGACCCGGCCGGTGCGTTTTTCGTCGTTCATACAAATTCCTTTCGATCGTGGGTATAGGGAGGCGTCCCGCCTCTCCCGGCCCTCGGGTGTTTAGTCAAGGCAGAGCCCCTGGGGGCACTGCGGGGTGAAAACAAGGACATTCCCGTGGCCGGTGCAGTCCCCGGCGCAGAGCAGGCCGGCGTCGTGGCTCCCCGCCTGCCAGCTGAACAGGACGGTGGATTCCGCCCCGTCCCGCCGGATGCGGACGGCTCCGGCCGTGCCGGGCGGCAGGGGCTGGCCTGCCCCGGTGGACACCGGCACAAGCTCTGCCTGGCATGGGCCGCCCAGGCTGAGCACCCATACCAGGGCCGTCACGCCGGCCGCAGCCGAGGCGTCCAGCCGGAGGGCCGGGGCATCTTCCAACCGGTTGTAGGCGGGGGCGCAGGGCGCGGCGAAACATTCGGCCCGCTGCCCGCTGAGCCAGTGGAGCTGGGCGCAGGTGCGTCCGCCCTCCCAGAGGGCGGCGCTCTCCCCGGCCGTCAGCCGGCCCGGGCCGAAGTGGAAGAACTGCTCGGCCCGGTGGGGCCGTCCGTCCGGGGCGCGGAGGATGTCCGCCCCCACCAGCAGCCCCGGCTTGAGAAAGACCAGCTGCCGCTCCACCGCCGCGCCCTGGGTCAGATACCCCAGGTGCCCCCCGGCGAGGCGGTCCGCCAGCGGGGTGAAGCGCACCAGGGCCGGCAGGGGCTGGGCGATGGGCCCCCACTCCCAGGTGCCGCGGTAGCAGGTGAAGTCGGCGCCGTCCACCCGGAAGGTATTGTGGGCGGCGGGGCCTTTCAGGGCGCGGCGCAGCCCGCCGTCCACGTAGGTGCCCCGGCCGGCGTCGGTCAGGACGGCCTCCCCGCCGTGGTACACATCCACGTGGAGCAGGTCCGCGTGGCCGTGGCCGCCGCCCAGGCTGCCGGCGCGAAAATGGATCCAGGTATCCTCCCTGCCCCAGCCGGAGCGGAGGATGTAGTTGCCGCTGGCCTCCAGCTTCTGGGAGGGGCAGTCGGGCCAGGCCGCCGGCAGGGCCGCCAGCCGGGCCGGGGCGTCGGGGCCGAAGTCCCACAGCGTCTCCTCGCAGAGGGGCCCCTGGGCCGCGGCGGCCAGCAGCGGGTCCCGGAACAGCAGGGCCCCCGCCGCCAGCAGGTCCCCGGCGTCAATGACGTCGCTGTCCCCCTGGGGCAGGATGGTGCGGTCCGGGGCGGTCCAGAGCGCCAGGGCCCGGCACATGGCCCGGGCTTTTTCCGGCAGGAGGGGCGGGACGGCGATCCCGTTGCGCTCCGCCAAAAGCAGGGTGTCCAGCAGGGCGTGAAGCACCTCGCAGTGGTACATGGGGCTCTGCTCCCACTGGACGCCGTCGGGCAGGACGGCATGGCGGAGGTTTTCCTCCAGGCGGCCGAGGGCCAGCGCCTGCCAATCGGCCCGGCCCAGCCACAGCCCGATCAAAAACAGCCCGTGGGCCTGGATGGCCCCCCAGTTGCTCAGCCGCTGGAAGGGCCCGTGGGCCAGGGCCAGGTAGGCTCCGTGGGCGGCCAGGCTCTCGTCGATGCGGCGGCCCAGGGCCTCCGGCACCGCCGGCCCGAACAGGCCGAGGGCGCGCAGCCAGTTTTCGGGGCGCAGGCCGGCTTCCAGCGCCCGCCAGGTGGTGTTCTCGCTGGCGGGGGTGCGGGGCACACGGTCCAGCCAGTCCCCCAGCAGGGAAACAAAGGCGTCGAGATAGCGGGCCTCGCCGGTGTACTGCCAGGCCCTGCCCAGATGGACGAAGATGGTGTGCCGGTTGAGGGCATAGGTCCACTCGGGGTCCCCGGCGGGGACGGCGTCCCAGACGACGGGGCCGTCAAAATGGACGGGCTCGCGGGTGGGCTCCATCTCCCAGTGGTCCCGGAACAGGAAGGTGTGCCCGCAGATCTCCCCGGCGCGGGCCAGAGCGTCCGCAGCGGCCTGCGGGCACTGCTGCCGGACTGCCTGCGCCGCTTCCGGGCAGCTGGTCCAGAGCACAGGTCTTGCGTTCATACCAGGTCCCCCCTTTCCATCTCACATTTCCGGACAAAGCGGCCCCAGGGCCGGGCCAGCAGCAGGCAGACGGCCAGCGCCGTCCCCGCCATCACGGCCCAGAGGACGAACACCGCCCCCCAGCCGAAGCCCTCGGCCGCCGCGCCGATGCCCCAGGTGGCGAGGGCCGCCCCCAGGTAGGTGATGGCGTTCAGGCTGCCCGAGAGGACGGCCGCGCCGCTGCTGCGGCCGATCTTGACCGGCATCACGTTGATGAACATGGTGTTGACCCCCAGCATCAGGGCGGTGGTGGCGGCCAGCAGCACCAGCGAGACCGGCAGGCTGGCCTGCACCGCCATGGGCAGGGCCAGCAGGCAGGCCAGGGCCAGCCCCATCAAAGCCGCCGAGGTCTTGACCTCGTTGCGGAACACCCGGTGATCCAGCCAGCCGGCGAGATACGCGCCGGTCAGGTTGACCAGGGGCAGCACCATCGAGACGGCCGCCGAAAAGGCGGGGCTTGCGCCGAAATTGCTCTGAATCATGCTGGGCACCCAGCTGGTGACGCCGTCCTTCAGCCCGCCGTGGAGGAGGAACCCGTCCCCGTTCATCCGGGCGATGAACGCGTTGAGGGCCTCCATGTCGCCGTACCGCTGGGGCGGCTGGACGGCCTCAAAGCCGCCCCGGGCCACGGGGTCGGTGTCGTAAAAGTTCAGGTGGTAGGTCCTCACCCGCTGGAAGCTGCCCGACGGGGGGAACGGCTCGTTCAGGTCCGCCTCGTAGGCGGCCAGAGGGACAAAGCCGTCGTCCATCAGCTCGGGGTGCCAGCCATAATGGCGGTGGTCGGTAAAGGCCACGATGGAGTAGCCCCGCCGCTGGTATTCGGCCTTGACCTGTTCCTTGGTCCAGCGGCCGTCGGACAAAACGGTGTGACAGTGGAGGTTTGCCTTGTAAAAGCGCCCGGCTGCGGGCAGAAGCGCACGATCACGCATAGTGTTGAAAACTCCTTGACAGTTAAAAGATCAGCCTTTGACTGCGCCGGCGGTGATGCCCTCGACGAAGTACTTCTGGCAGAGGAAGAAGGCCACGATGACCGGGATCAGGACCAGCGTCGCGCCGGCCATCTGGGCGCCGTAGTCCTGCGCCAGGCCCGAGGCGAACAGCTTGATACCGACCGAGATCATCTGCTTGTTGATGTCCGAGATGTACAGGTAGGGGCCCATGTAGTCGTTCCAGCTCCAGACAAAGCTGAACAGCAGCATGGTGGACACCTGGGGCATGCACAGGGGCAGGATGATGCGGCGGTAGATGGTGAAGTGGCTGCATCCGTCGATGCGGGCGGCCTCGCTCAGGGCCTCGGGCACCGCCACGAAGGCCTGGCGCAGCAGGAACACGAAGTAGACGTCCACCGCGGCGGGCAGGATCAGGGACCACATGGTGTTCAGGATGCCGAGGTTCTTGAAGATGATGTACCGGGGTATGATCATGATGTCGCTGGGGATCATCAGGCCGGCCAGCAAAACCAGGAAGATGGCGTCCCGGCCGGGGAACTTCATCTTGGCAAAGCCGTAGGCGGTGATGGTGATGACGAAGAACTTGAGGATCAGGGTCAGGCCGGTCATGACGACGGTGTTGCCGAACCACTGGAAGAAGTCGTAGAACTCGTTGTTGAACAGCGTCTCGAAGTTCATCATGGTGAAGTTCGAGGGGATGATCTGGAGGGGGGTGGACAGAACGTCGCCGCTCGGCTTAAAGGACGAGGACAGCATGAAGATGAAGGGGTAAATGCAGATCAGGCCCAGGATGACCATGACGGCCGTGATGACGATTTTGAGGATCTTCTCTTGTTTTGCGCGCATGACAGGGTGCCTCCTTTACTGATCTGCCCACTTTTTCTGGCCGCGCCACTGGATCAGGGTGATGACCATGACGATGGCGAACATGACCAGGGCCTGGGCGGCGGCGTAGCTGGTCTCGTATTTGACGAACGCGGTGTTGACGATGTTCAGGCTCATGACGGTGGTGGCCTGGCCGGGGCCGCCGTCGGTCAGGGACTGGATGACGGTGAAGTTCTGCAGGCTGGTGATGATGGAGCTGATGGTCAAAAAGAAGGTGGTGGGGGCCACGGCGGGGATGACCACGTTCTTGATCTGCTGCCACTTGTTGGCGCCGTCGATCTCGGCGGCCTCCACCTGGGACTTATCCACGTTCTGCAGCGCGCCCAGGTAGGTCAGGAAGTTCAGGCCGATGCCTTTCCACACCGCGATCAGGACGACCACCGGCAGGGCCCATTTCTGGTTCAGCAGGGGGATGATGGGGTCCTCCACGCCGAAGAACTTCTGCAGCAGGTAGAAGGGGCCGCGGGGTCCCAGCATCAGCTGGAACACGACGGCGACGGCCACCATGTTGGAGACGTAGGGCAGGAAGAACATCGAGCGGATGCCCTTGGCCCAAAAGACGCCCTTGTTCAGCAGATAAGCCAGGATGAAGCTGAGCACCATGATGACCGGCACATAGATCAGGGTGTACAGGCCGGTGCGGCCGAGGGCGGCCAGGGCCTGCTGGCATCCGAACAGGCAGGCCAGCACAAAGCCCCGCTTGGCGGCCAGCGTCTCGCTCTGGTACACGTCGGTGTAGTGGGCGCCCAGGGCGCGCAGCACCTCTTCCATCTGGATGCCGTAGCGCAGCCCCCACAGCGACACGTGGAACAAAAGGGACAGGCACAGCTGGTCCACCGCGCGGTATTCGGGCAGGCTCTCGGCCAGGGGCAGCAGCATCCGGTCGATCTCGGCCCGCAGGGCGTCGTAGTCCTGGGCCAGCAGGGCCTTTTCCACCTGCTCGGTGTCGAAATAGGGCATCCCGGCGGGGCGCTCCTTCTGCATCTGGGAGAAGAAATACACCGCCTCCTGCCCGGCAAAAGCGCTCTGCTTGGCGCTGCAGTTGGCCTGCTCGTAGGCCTGGGGCAGCATCCCCGGCTCGGTGCACAGGTCGCTGACCCCGGCGGACAGGGTCACCCGCAGCCCGTCCCGCACCGCCCGCTGGATGGCCTCGATGTCGGCCCGGACGTCGCCGGGGGCGATCTCTTCCCCGCTGCTGTAGAGGACCACCATGTCCTCCCCGCCCAGCAGGAAGGACAGCCGGCGCAGCGGCCCTGCCGGCAGGGCCGCCGTCACCTCCCACACCCTGCGCCAGAGGGCCACCTGGTCGGGACGCTCGTCGCCGCCGTGGCCGTCCAGGACAAAGGCCGCGACCTGCAGGTTGTCCAGGTCGATGCCCGCCTCGGTGAGCATGGGCAGAAAGCGGTCGGTGTCCTCGGGGGTGGCCACCCCGCCCAGCATGGCGGTGAGCCAGACATGGAAATGGCGCAGCACGCTCTCGGTGATCTGGGCCCGGCGCAGCTGCTCGTGGTCCATGGCGGCCTTCAGCCGGCGGAAGGTCTCCTCAAAGTCGTCGATGTCGGTGGGCTTGAGCAGGTATTCGGCCACGTGGCTGCGGATGGACATGTTCAGGTACTTGAAATCGCTGTATCCGCTCAGGATCACGATCTTGACCTAGGGGTATTCCCGGCTGAGCCGCTGCATCAGCTCCACCCCGTCCATCCCCGGCATCCGTATGTCGGACAGGACCACGTCCGGCCTGCAGTCCTCCATCCGGTCCAGCACCTCCTGGCCGCTGGCGCACACAGCCGCCACCTCATAGCCCCACTCCCGCCAGGGCAGGCTGTTGGCCATGCCGTTGCGTATATTTTCCTCGTCGTCCGCAATGATCAACCGGTACATCGTCGCCCTCCCGTCGGCCCCTGCTGCTTTGGCGCAGGGCATCCCAAAAAAGCGCGGCAAAAGCTCGCCGCGCAGACACCGCCCTTATTTTACATCTATTATACAAGCTGCGCTGCCGGTTGTACATCGGCAGTTTTTGTCATGGGATGGCCGGTATTGCCCACTCAGATGAACATCTCCTGCTCCCGGGTCTTTTCGTCGGCGGTCAGGTCGGCCAGGGCGGTGCGGGCGGCGGCGGCCCGCCACTGGGCCGGGGTCTGGCCCGTCTCTTTTTTAAAGACGCGGCACAGGTAGTTCGCGCCGGAAAACCCGCACAGGCTGGCCACCACGTCCAGGCTGTACTCCCGGTGGAGCAGCAGCTTCATGGCGGCCTCGATCCGCACGCTGGTCAGGTAGCGGCCGGGCGGCACCCCCACCGCCGCCGTGAACACCCGGATCAGGTGGCTTTTGGACACGCCCAGCCGCTCGCTCAGTTCTTCGACCCCATACAGGCCGGCGTAGTTGGCCCGGATGTCCTCGATGGCCGCCGCCGCCAGAGGGGGCAGGGGCGGAGCGGCGCTGTCGGCGTTGGCCAGCTCGCACAGCAGGGCAAACACCAGCTGGCTGCGGGCCCGGCTGCCCCCGGCCTCCTCCCCGGCCAGGCGGCCCATCAGCTCGGCCGCCCCGGGGCAGGTCTCGCCCCGGGCCGAAAAGGGCTGCTCGGGCAGGCCGCCCAGCAGCTGGGCCGGCGCCGTGCCGGTCAGCAGCAGGCACAGCAGGTGGCAGTCCCCCGCCGGCGTCAGCAGCAGAGGGGCGCGGCTCAGGATCAGGCCGCCGGCCTCCACCGGCCGGGGCGCCAGGGCGGGCAGGGCCCCCGCCCCCTCCCCCAGGGCGGCGGTGCAGCTGCCGCTGGACAGCAGGCAGACCCACAGCCCCTCCCCCGTCAGGGCAAGGGGGGCGGCGGTCTGCTCGTCCCGGACAGCGGACAGGGCGGCGGTGGATTCCCAATGGTAAAGCAATATCCGACACCTCTAATCAATAAAATGCTATTTCATATCACAAAAATATCTGCTATTATAGTACCAGCAAGCGAGAGGCCCGTCAAGGGCCGTCAGAATCCGTCTATAAACCGTCATAAATCCATCAAACATTAGGGAGGCACTCTCATGGCTTCGATTAGCTGCCAGCACATCTACAAGATCTACCCGGGCGCCACTGCCCCGTCCGTCACCGACTTCAACCTTGAGATCAAGGATAAGGAGTTCATCATCTTCGTCGGCCCCTCCGGCTGCGGCAAGTCCACCACCCTGCGCATGATCGCCGGCCTGGAGGAGATCTCCAAGGGCGAGATGTACATCGGCGGCCGTCTGATCAACGACGTCCCCCCGAAGGACCGCGACATCGCCATGGTGTTCCAGAGCTACGCTCTGTACCCCCACATGACCGTTTACAAGAACATCGCCTTCGGCCTGGAGCTGCGCAAGACCCCGAAGGACGAGATCGACAAGCGCGTCCATGAGGCCGCCAAGATCCTGGAGATCGAGCACCTGCTGGACCGCAAGCCCAAGGCTCTGTCGGGCGGCCAGCGCCAGCGTGTCGCTCTGGGCCGCGCCATGGTCCGTAACCCGGCCGTCTTCCTGCTGGACGAGCCTCTGTCCAACCTGGACGCCAAGCTGCGTACCAGCATGCGCACCGAGATCATCAAGCTGCACAAGAAGCTGGCCACCACCTTCATCTACGTTACCCACGACCAGACCGAGGCCATGACCATGGGCGACCGCATCGTCGTCATGAAGGATGGCATCATCCAGCAGGTCGATACCCCGCAGAACCTGTACGACTACCCCTGCAACATGTTCGTCGCAGGCTTCATCGGCAGCCCCCAGATGAACTTCCTGGACGGCAGCCTGACCAAGAAGGGCGACCAGTACGCCGTTGACCTGGGCGGCGACCTGATCCCCCTGCCCAAGGAAAAGACCGCCGACGGCAAGCTGGACGCTTATGTCGGCAAGAAGGTCAAGATGGGCATCCGTCCCGAGGACATCGACGACGAGCCCGAGTTCATGGCCAAGCACCCCGACTGCCAGCTGAACGCTGAGGTCGAGGTCTCCGAAATGATGGGCGCCGAGATCTACCTGTACCTGGACTACAAGGGCAACAAGATGACCGCCCGCGTCTCGCCCACCTCCAAGGCCCGTCACGGCGATACCGTCCGCGTCGCATTCGACCAGCACAAGGTCCACCTGTTCGACGTCGACACCGAGCTGACCATCCTCAACTGAGCGTCCGCTCTCCGGCCGGGCCCCGCCTGGCCACCCCTCCTCTGTCATAGATCCCCTCATCATAGAGACGTAAGCTTCTCCTAACGCAGAAAGCCGCTGGCGTGTATACGCCGGCGGCTTTCTGTGTTGCGTGGGTTTCATTTTTGCCGGCGGACCGGTCAGGACTGGGCCAGATGGATGAACGCCTTCATCTGGGGGGTGATCCATTTGTCCTTGTGGCAGAACAGCTGCCGGCGCATCTCGATGCGGCAGTCCGCCACATCCAGGGGCACAGCCTGGCCGGTCAGGCTGGCCTCCACCATGTACCGGGGCAGAAACGTCAGGCCCAGCCCCTGCTCCACCAGGCGGCAGATCAGCGCCGCGTCCCCCAGCTCCAGATAGGGGCGGAGGGACAGCCGGCGGGCGGCCAGCAGATGTTCCAGCGCTTCGCGGTAGCTCATCCCCCGCTCGGTGAGCAGGAACTCCTGCCCGGCCAGATCGGCCAGGGTCAGGCCCTGCCGGCCGGCCAGGGGGTGGCCCGCCGGCGCCAGAAAGCAGCAGGGCTCCGGCTCGTCCAGCAGGCGGACAAAGGACGGGTGGGTGACCGGCTGGTCGAAGGTATAGGCCAAGTCGGCCTGGTTGGCCGAAAGCAGGTCCTGCATCTCCTGGGTGGTGGCGGTGCGGAGGCTGACCTCCACCCGGGGGCACAGGGCGTGGAACCGCGCCAACAGCGGGGGCATCAGGGCGCTGCACAGGCTGTCCGCGATGGCCACCCGCAGGGTGCCGCTGGCCTCGGGGGCGGGCTGCAGGGCGGCTTTGGCCTGCTGGGCGGTGGTCAGCAGGGTGCGGGCGTAATGCAGAAAGGTCTGGCCCGCGTCGGTCAGCCGGACCGTCTTGCCCACCCGGTCGAACAGGGGGACCGCCAGCTCCTCTTCCAGCTGGGCGATCTGGCTGGACACCGCCGACTGGGAATAATCCAGCTCCCGGGCCGCCCGGGAAAAACTGTGCAGCTCGGCCACGTGCAGGAAGGTGTTGATGTTGCGCAGCTCCATGGCTCAGCCCTCCGGGGCGATGCCGCAGACGGTCAGGACCCCTTCCGTCACGGTGAACCGCACCTCATACCCGGCAAACCGCATCCCATAGACCCGGGCCGGGTCGTCCTGATAGGAGGGCCGGGGGTCGCCGGCCAGGACGCCGGCCAGGGCCTCCCACTGCTCCGGCGCAAGGGAGGCCCGCAGCGCTTCGGGGCAGCGCACCTCCAGACGGTAGGTCCGGGTCTGGGCGGTGTAGCCCTCGGCGGCATCGGGGCGGCTGTCCGCAAAGGGGATGTAAGGCTTGATGTCATAGATGGGGGTGCCGTCCAGCAGGTCTGCGCCGCGGACCAGCAGCACCGGGCCCCGGGCGGGGTCCTGCTCCACCTTTTCCAGCCGGACGCAGGACAGCCCGATGGGGTTGGGCCGGAAGGGGGAGCGGGTGGCAAAGACCCCCACCCGGGTGTTGCCCCCCAGCCGGGGCGGCCGCACGGTGGGGGACCAGCCCTCCCGCATGGCCTGAGTGAACTGCCACAGCAGCCAGATGTGGCTGAACTGCTCGATGCCCCGCAGGGCGCTGGGATCCCGGTAGGGCGGCTCGAACACCACCCGGGCCCGCAGGGCGTCCACCAGACCGCTCTGGCGGGGGATGCCGAACTTTTCGGCAAAGTCGCTCTCGATGTGGGCGACGGGGTGCATGGTAAAGGTTTGTTCTGCCATAGGGCGCCTCCTTACAGGCTGCGGCACAGGCCCACAGCCCGGCCTTCGATCTGCAGTTCCGCCAGCTGGGGCCCGGCATAGATCATCGGCGGGCAGACGGCGGCGTTGTCGGCCAGCAGCACGACGGCGCCGCCCTGGCGGTGGAAATGCTTCAGGGTGGCCTCCTCGCCGATGCGGACGGCCGCGATCTGCCCCTGTTCCACCTCGGGCTGGCGGCGGATGCAGACGATGTCCCCATCCCGGATGGTGGGGGCCATGCTGTCGCCGTGGCAGGTCAGGGCAAAATCGGCGTGCCAGTCGGCCGGCACCCCGATGTAGCGCTCGATGTTCTGCTCCGCCGTAATGGGGGTGCCGCAGGCGATGGACCCCACCAGGGGCACCCGGGCCATCCGGGGCATGGGCTCGAATCCCCGGGGCACCTCCCCGCCGCTGTCCAGCCCCAGCAGCCAGGCGGTGGAGGTCTCCAGGGCGTCGGCAAAATCCTCCAGCTTGTTCTGGGGGATGTCGTTGATCCCTTTTTCGATCTTGGTGATGGAGGACTTGGAGCGGTAACCCATCCGGGAAGCAAGCTCCTCCTGGCTCATGCCCAGCTCCTCCCGCCGCTGGCGGATACGGGACGATAGGACTGACATACGAATGCTCCTTTGCGTTGCGGTTGATGTGCTTACAGGATCAGTATACCACAAAATTGCATTTAAATCAACATTTTATCCTAAAGGGTTGACTTTGAATCTTCTTTGTGCTACACTGGGTCATAGATTTTAAATCAACACCGGCATCGCCAAAAGGAGGCAGAGCATGATCGACCAAAACCGGCTGAACGCACAGATCCAAGCCAGCGGCTACAAAAAGAAATACCTGGCCCGGGCCCTGGGGATATCCGCCGCCACCCTGTACAGCAGGCTGCGGGGGCAGAGCGAGTTCAGGCTGGGCGAAGCCCAGCGCCTGGGCTTTCTGCTGGGGCTGAGCGAAGAGGAACAGGCCCGGTGTTTCTGGACGCTGAAGTAGATTGTCCGTCACCAAACAGGGAAGGAGGAACCATGACCAACGAACACCGGCGGCGCTGCCGCGCCGCCCTCTGGCACTGGCAGCTGATCGAGCGCCAGCCCAGCCCCGAAAACGCCTGCTGGGCCCAGGCCCTGCGCCAAACGGCGGCCTACTACCACCGGCACGACCCCATCCGGGCGGGCATCCTGGAGCAGCGCTACCGCCGCCACCTGACCGAAGAGCAGGTCCAGGCCCAGCTGCACATCGGCCGCACCACCTACCAGAAGGCCAACACCGACCTGCTGAGCACCCTGGCCGTCTACGCCGCCCGGGAAGGGCTGCTGTGACCGGCGGCGCCCCCTGACACGCCAAACCCCCGCCTCTTACCGGGCGGGGGCTGTGGGGTCAGCTGTCTTTTTTCTCTTTGGGGTTCTCGCAGCGCTGGTGGCAGGAGGCACAGTTGCCGCCGCAGCCTTCGCCCTTCCATCCGCCGTTCCTCGAGATCCAGATCACCGCCAGGGTGAACAGCACGATCAGCACCACCAGGGTGACCACCCCGCGTACCGTCAGCATAAGAACAACCTCTTTTCTTTACAGGTTGGCTCCAGTATACACGATTTCCGCCGCCGGGGCAATGCCCCGCCGAAAAAAACTGCAAATGACAGCCCTTTTTTGCCCGCCGGCAAATTTTTTGCCTTTGCCCCCAAAAAAGGGCTTGCATTTTGCCCGCAGCCGTGCTATAATAGTCGCGTTCCCATTCGGAGGATTAGCTCAGCTGGTTAGAGCACCTGCATCACACGCAGGGGGTCTGGGGTTCGAGTCCCTAATTCTCCACCAAACAGTGCGCATCCAAACCCACGCCTCTATGCGGAGGAGTCTGGATGCGCTTTTTCTTTGTCCGGGGTGCTGCGCCGCGGTCCAAGGACGGCCGCAATGGCAGGAGCAAACAATTTGTATGTACAGTATATATATGGATTGCATTTTAAAGTCAATGGAGCTTTTGCTTTGGGATCGTATTCGCTCCATCAGCCTTTGCCCAAACAACCCTGAGCGCCACAAAAGCGGTTCTCTGACCTTATGGGAGCTGGAAGGGACCGCCGCAGTATGTGCGGCCGCCCGATGAAAGGATCTTTCAAAAAAGGGCGCCGAAGGATTTCTTTGCATCAAAAACCACCAGCCGCACCGTTTCGTATTGCCAAGCACCGGCTGCCACGCTATGATGGGAGCATCGGCACGGCCAGCGCCGGATCGCTGTATAAAAGGAAGGATCGTATCGTATGGGGATGACTTTGGTACTGCAGCAGATGATCGTTTTGTTTTTGATGATGGCCGCCGGCTATGCGGCCAACCGCTGCCGGGTGATGAGCAAGGAGTCGGAGCAGCTGTTCTCCAAGCTGATCGTCAACCTGACCTGCCCGGCCCTGATCATCAACAGCGTCACCACCAGCGGGCGGCTGGAGAGCATGGGGGCGCTGTTCGCCATCTTTGGGGCGGCGGCAGTCTATTATGTCCTGTTGCCTTTGCTGTCCAAGGGGCTTGTCCGGCTGCTGCGAGTGCCGGCGGAGCGGGCCGCCGAATACGAGAGCATGCTGGTCTACTCCAACCTGGGCTTTATGGGCATCCCGGTGGCCAACGCCGTGCTGGGGCCGGATTCGGTCCTGTACCTGTCCATCTTCATGGCGGTGTTCAACATCTCGGTGTTTTCCTACGGCACCCTGCTGATCCAGCCGGGTGAGGGCGGCAAGGTCCACTTCCGCAAGATGGTCAACCCCGGCACCGTCTCGGCGGTGGCGGCCATCCTGCTCTACTTGCTGGAGGTGCAGCTGCCCAGCCTGATCCTGCAGCCGGTGGCCTCTATCGGCAGCACCACCACCCCGCTGGCCATGCTGGTGATCGGGTCCTCTCTGGCCCGCCAGCCCCTGCGGGAGGTGCTGCAGGAGAAAAGCCTGCTGCCCTTTACCCTGCTGCGGCTGCTGGTGCTGCCGGCGGCGGTCCTGCTGGTCTGCCGGTGGTTCCTCCACGACCCCATGCTGTTGGGGGCGCTGGTGCTGGTGTCGGCCATGCCCGTCGCCTCCAACGTCGTCATGCTGTGCAACGAACTGGGGCGGGACTCCTCCTACATCTCCAAAGGCGTGTTTTTCTCCACCGTCTTTTCGGTGGTCACCCTGCCGCTGATCTCGCTGCTGCTCAGCGCGGCGGGCTGAACGCCGCGCTCCCAAAAAGTCCCGTCCGGAGGGCCTTGAACGGCGCCCCGGGCGGGACTTTTCTGCATTCTTTCAGCGGGAATGGGAAGTACCGTTGATCCCGTCCTGGAAGCCCACCGGGCGGCGGACGCTCAGCCGGGCGGCATCCCGGCGGACAAAGTCGCAGTTGGCGCTGTAGTTGTTTTGGAACAGCCGGGCAAACAGCAGGTCCAGCATGGCTTTGGCCGCGATCGTGGACGAAAAGGTGGAGATCTTGTTGTCGTTGGACTCCAGCAGCGGCAGCAGCAGCACGCAGTCGGACAGCCGGGCCGCCGGGCTGTCGGCGTGGCCGGTGATGAGCAGGACGGGGGTGCCGTGCTGGCGGGCAAACCGCATCGCAGAGCCGATGGCCTCGTTCATCCCGGTGTAGCTCAGGAGCAGCAGGCAGTGGGTGGGGTCCATCTGGTTGGCGATGTAGCTCAGGTTGACGCTGTTGGAGATGACGTTGACCCGGAAGCCGAACTTCATCAGCCTGAAAGCGAACTCCTCCAGAAGATACAGCCCCGACCCGGCGGCGCACAGCTCGATGCTGCCGGCCCCGCCCAGCATGGCGGCCGCCCGGTCGAAGGCGGCCGGGTCCAGGGTGGAGGCCAGGCGGTGGAGGGTGCCTTCCTCCAGTTTGAGCAGGTCCCGCACCAGGACGTCGGGCGGGGTGTCGGCCTGGAACGGGAAATCGCCGTCCGGCAGGTCGAAGGCGGGTGCGTCCGGGATGGCGCTGAAGTAGGCGCCCTTGAAATCCTGCAGGCCCTGATAGCCGAATTTGCGGCAAAACCGCACCACCGCCGAGGGGCTGGTGAAGGTGGCCTCGGCAAGCTGGCGCGTGTTCATGCGGGCGGCGCGCTCCGGATAGCGCAAAAAATAATCCCGCAGGCACTGGTCGGTGGGCGTCAGGCCCGTGTGCTCGCGCAGGCGCTTGTTGAGATCCATATCGTTCCCCTTTCTCGGTGCAGGATGCGGCAAAGTTCCCTTTTATTTTAGCATTGATGGAAAGGCAGGTCAAACGCCCGGGACCGAAATACGCATTTTGCACAATGTCCGGACAGATTTTTTGGCAGGGTGAACGCAATGTTTTAATCCCGCACGGTTTTGGCAGGTTTTTGAAATGCCCCGGCCCAAATCGGCCATGGCCCTTTTCTGCCGGGCTTTTCTCCGCTATACTATTGCCCAGAGCAATTGCGGCAGGAAAAGCTCGGAGAACCATCAGAAAGTGAGGATGCTGCTATGAAAATGCCCGAAGGCTTCCTGTGGGGCGGCGCGACCGCGGCCAACCAGTGCGAAGGCGCTTACAACGAGGACGGCCGGGGCCTGTCCAGCGTGGACGTGGTGCCCTTTGGCCCGGACCGGGGCCCCGTGGCGCGGGGCGAGCTCAAAATGCTGGCCTGCGACAGCCGGCACGTCTACCCGTCCCACCGGGCGATCGACCTGTACCACCATTACAAAGAGGACATCGCCCTGTTTGCGGAGATGGGCTTCAAGTGCTACCGGATGTCGGTGGCATGGACCCGTATCTTCCCCCACGGGGACGACGCAGAGCCCAACGCCGCAGGCATCGCCTTTTACCGCAGCGTGTTCGAGGAGTGCCGCAAATACGGCATCGAGCCGCTGGTCACCATCTGCCACTTCGACACCCCCATCGCCCTGATCCAGAAGTACGGCGGGTGGAAGGACCGCCGGATGGTGGACGCCTTTGTCCGGTACTGCCGGGTGCTGTTTGAGGCATACGGCAGCCTGGTGCGGTACTGGCTGACCTTCAACGAGATCAACATGCTGCTGCATATGCCGTTCATGGGGGCAGGCATCGTCTTTGAGCCGGGCGAGGACCGGGAACAGGTCAAATACCAGGCGGCCCATCACGAGCTGCTGGCCAGCGCCAGGGCGGTGCGCCTGGCCCACCAGATGATGCCCGGCTCCATGGTGGGCTGCATGCTGGCGGCAGGCCAGTTCTACCCCTACACCTGCGCGCCCCAGGACGTGTACCTGGCCATGGAGCGGGACCGGGACAACTACTTCTTCATCGACGTGCAGGCCAACGGCGAATACCCCCTCTGGGCCCGGAAGCGGATGGAGCGGGCCGGCATCGCCCTGCAGACCGAGCCGGAGGACGCGCAGACCCTGCGGGAAGGCACGGTGGACTTTGTCTCCTTCAGCTATTATTCCAGCCGCTGCGCTTCGGCGGACCCGGAGATCGCGGCCCGGCACGCCCGGGGCAACGCGGTGGTCAGCAGCGTGGTCAACCCCTACCTGAAGGCCAGCGAATGGGGCTGGCAGATCGACCCCCTGGGCCTGCGGCTGACCCTGAACGTGCTGTACGACCGCTACCGCAAGCCCCTGTTCATCGTGGAAAACGGCATGGGCGCCACCGATACCGTGGAAGCGGACGGCTCGATCCACGACCCCTACCGCATCGACTATATGCGGGAGCACATCCGTGCCATGCGGGACGCGGTGAACCTGGACGGCGTGCCCCTGCTGGGCTACACCTGCTGGGGGCCCATCGACATCGTGTCGGCGTCCACCGGCGAGATGAAAAAGCGCTACGGCATGATCTATGTGGATCTGGACAACGACGGCGCCGGCACCATGGCCCGCAACCGGAAGGACAGCTTTTATTGGTACCAGAAGGTCATCGCCACCAACGGCGAGGACCTTGGATAAACCAGAGGAATCAGGAGGAACACTATGGACTACAAACAGCTCGCCGCTGTCATCCTGGAAAAGGTGGGCGGCAAAGAGAACGTGGACAAGGTGCTGCACTGCGCCACCCGTTTGCGCTTCACCCTGAAGGATGTGGACAAGGCCGATACCGACGCCCTGAAAAAGACCAAAGGGGTCCTGTCGGTGATCAACGCCGGCGGCCAGTACCAGGTGGTCATCGGCCCGGACGTGCCGCAGGTGTACCAGGAAGTGGTGGCCCTGGGCAATTTTGAGATCGCAAAGCCTGTGGACGCCCCCGCAGACGAGCCCAAAAAGAAACAGAGCAAGCTGAGCGGCGTGCTGGAGTACATCGCCAGCATGTTCCAGCCCATCATCCCGGCCATCACGGGCGCCGGCCTGCTCAAGGCGCTGATGGCGCTGGGCACCGTGACCGGCCTGCTGGACAGCGCGTCCCAGACCTATATCATCCTGAACGCCATTGCGGACTCCGCGTTCTACTTCCTGCCCATCCTGCTGGGCAGCTCTGCCGCCAAGACCTTCAAATGCAACCAGTATGTGGCCATGGCTCTGGGCGGCGTGCTGGTCTACCCCGGCTTTGTGGACCTGATCAATGCAGCCAAGGACGCGGGCACCTCGGTCAGCCTGTTCGGCCTGCCGGTCACCCTGGCCTCCTACAGCTCCTCGGTGGTGCCCATCCTGCTGGGCGTGTGGTTCATGTCGGTCATCGAGCACGCCGTGCAGAAGATCTCGCCCAAGGCGGTCAAGTTCTTCACCGTGCCGCTGGCCAGCCTGCTGGCCGCCGGCGTCGTCACCATCCTGGCCCTGGGCCCCATCGGCACCTGGATCGGCAACCTGATCGCCGCCTTCTTCAGCTGGCTGAACGCCAACGCCGGCTGGGCCGTGCCCACCCTGGTGGGTGCGCTGAACCCGCTGCTGGTCATGACCGGCACCCACTACGGCCTGATCCCCATCGGCATCAACAACCTTGCCACCGCCGGCTTTGACACCGTCGTCGGCCCCGGCATGCTGACCTCCAACGTGGCCCAGGGCGCCGCCGGCCTGGCGGTGGGCCTGCGCACCCGCAACAAGGACACCAAGCAGCTGGCCATGTCCGCCGGTCTGACCGGCGTGCTGGGCATCACCGAGCCGGTGCTGTACGGCGTCAACCTCAAGTTCATCTACCCGCTGATCTCCGCCATGATCGGCGGCGGCGTGGGCGGCCTGTATCTGGGCATCACCGGTGTCGGCCGCTACGCTTCCGGCTCGCCCGGCCTGCTGGTGCTGCCCGCCTACATCGGCGGCGACAGCATGGCCAACCTCGTCAACGCCTGCATCGGCACCGTGATCGCCATGGTGGTCTCCTTCGTGGTCTGCTATGTGCTGTACGGCGTGTGGAAAAAGCAGGGCAAGCTCGAGGAAGGCGAGTGATCACCCCCGCAGGGCGTATCTGGCCCCCAGCGCGGTTCTATTCTGCCCTAAAGCCCCCTTGTATGCGTCCCGACCGTACGTCCCCACGCCGTGCGGCCGGGACGTTTTTGGTTTTTGCCGGTCCGGCCGGAGCCGCCCGGCGGCGTCACAGCGCGCGCCAGACCACCCGGGGCATCAGGGACTGGACCACGCTGTATTCTGCGGCCTGGGTGCCGCTGCACATGACGTTGGCCGCGCCGGCGGCGGTGGAAAGGACCACCGCCTCTTCGAGGGACAGGCCCCGGTCCTCGGCGCAGGCCAGGGCGGCCACCACGCTGTCCCCGGCGCCCACGGTGCTGCCCACCTTGACGGGCAGGCCCTCGGCCAGGATGGTCTGTTCCCGGGTCATGTACAGGCCGCCCCGGCTGCCCAGCGAGACCACCACCTTCCGGATGCCGGCATCCAGCAGGGCGGCTCCGGCCTGCCGCAGCTGGTCCACCGTCTCCAGCGGGCGGCCCGCCAGCCGGGAAAGCTCGTCCTGGTTGGGCTTGACCAGGTACGGGGCGGCCTGGATGCCCTCGGCCAGCAGGCTGCCGTCCGCATCCAGAAAGACCTTGGCCCCGGCCTGCCGGCAAGCGGCAGTCCAGTCGCGGTAGGTCCCGGAGGGAGCGCCCGCCGGCAGACTGCCGGCCAGCACCACGATGTCCCCGGCCGCCAGACGCCCGGTCAGCCGCCCCAGCAGCTCCTCCAGCACCTGGGGGCCGACGGCAGGGCCCGGCTCGTTGATGTCGGTATGGGTGCGGCCCTGCGGGTCGATGACCTTGAGATTGGTGCGGGTCTCGCCGCCGCCGGCAAAGCAGAAATCGCAGGTCAGGCCCTGCTGTTCCAGCTGGGCGGCGATGGCCCGGCCGGCGGCCCCCGCCAAGATCCCCATGGCCACGCTGGCGCCGCCCAGCTTGGCGATCACCTTGGATACGTTGATCCCCTTGCCGCCGGGGTCGGTGCGGACCGAGACGATCCGGTTGACGGTGTCGAGGGCAAAACCGGGGACCTCCACCGTTTTGTCCAGCGCGGGATTGAGCGTCACAGTATAGATCATAAAAAGCCTCCTTTGGACCGGGGCATGCAACCCCCGTGTGTGCATGTTCTGCCCCTATCTTAACGGTTCGGCCGCCGGATTGCAAGGCAAAACAGTCGCCCGCCCCAAGCCGTCGCGGAAGAAAAACGCCCCGCAGCCCGGACGTCTTGTGCAGGTAGTGTCAAGTATTTTTCGCAAAATGGTTTGCAGGGTCTGGCATGAGTGAAGT
>ERZ1090869.95-NODE-95-length-47057-cov-11.842198_pt1 | contig 47057 bp, 33 predicted proteins | sample MGYA00478474_ERZ1090869 | MGnify/ENA primary metagenome ERZ1090869 (study PRJEB33644, sample SAMEA5815748) | chicken gut metagenome | biome: Chicken; feature: Gastrointestinal Tract; material: Caecum | place: Ireland | collected 2019-01-01 | study: A study of the... | reverse complement strand
AACGAATACTTAGTCTCTTGCTGGTAGTAGCCAGCATGCTTGGTGTGCTATCTGGATGTGGTGGTAAAGAGAATAGCGAGGACCAATTAGCTGGATATAGTAATGAGGAGCTTATCCAATATGCACATGAGCTAGAGGCACAGTCCAACCAAGCTTATCTTCAGATTGAGGAGCTAAAGGAGCAGCTCACAGGAATTCAGGGTGAGACTAGTCAGTCTGCAGCAATCACCGAATTCAGTGATAACTCTGGCAGACTTACTCTTACTACGATAGATGGTATGGTTAACCTTCCTGTCGGGTTTGAGTATCCGTCGTCCAATCAATCCTACAATGTATCATCTGTCTGTCTAACAGATAATGTTTACGTGAAACCGAGTTCCAACTGGACGATAGCACTGTCAGGAACTCAGATCGACTTGTATCACGAGAGCAGTAAGATATCCGGTATTATTAAAGTCGGTCTTAGAGATAGAACTAAGCCAGCTGTGACAGGAGCCGATTTAGACAATGCAATAAATACTTTCTTTGAGAGTATGCCACAGACAACCTTGGTCAAAGGTAGGATTTATCTAGATGATGATTGGGCTGGTACTGATGTTCAGGCTAGTAGCTTCGTAGACGAAGAGGATGTACGCTTGAGATGTGGCATGCTAGGTCTTGGTGATATTAACATAACATATATGTTTAGTTACAAAGGCCAGCAGGACTCGTCTAAGGACGAATTGATTTTAAGCCTTTTGCAGACGATGACAGTTCTCAACCAGCCACTGAGAATTGAGTAATAGCAATTACGAGGAAGTTGAAACATGGAGAACGATTTACTTGATACCTTTAAAACTAGTGGGTTAACAGTTGATGAAGAAGTAGAAACTTCAGAGGAACGAGCTAAGAAGTTTAAAGAGAGCGTTCAATATTTATCTATGAACGCTGAATCTGAAAAAGACCTTCGGAAGAGAGCTGTGAGACTTGGGTTAATTCCACCTCAGTACGAAAATGCAGAATTTAGTGCTGATATGGTAAGAGCCAATATCACTAAACAGCAAAATAAGTCTGGGCACAAATTTAAGGTACAACGCTCCAAAGATTACTTCGACACAGTAAATGAGATTATTACTGCTATTCGTTCTAAGCATCTACCAAAGAGGTCTTACTTAATTGGTGCTCCAAGCAATTTTGGCAAGCAAAGTTTTGCAACAGATTGCATATTAGCAAGTCTGTACAATGGATGGCTGACAGTACCTTACATTTCTTTGACGGAACTTGCTGAAATTAAGACCCAAAACGACAAGGTAATTATGGGAGGCTTAACTGGAGTAGAGGAAAAGCTAGTCACAGATGTATTTACTTATGATTATGGCTATGATGACCCAGAATCTTTAGACTATGCTTACTCTTATATTGATAGCTCTAAGTCATTTATTAAGCAACCAATCACAATTACAGGTAGATACAGTTGGAGTGAGTACATCAATGCTCCTGTTCTAGTTTGCTTTCTAAGCGGGCTGGAAAACAAGGTAGTTGAGTCTCATATCCTCTATTCTCTGTTGAGTATTCGTTCTGCTAAAGGTTTTCCAACGATAGTGATGATTTCAACATCTCTTGTTCCTTATGAGAGAGACCCAATTTTAGGTAAGCATATTTGGCACGAGATTAAATCTTATGATGAATCTGACTGTACATATAGCCGAGTTTATCATGTATCGTGCTATAAACAGTACGATAGCTTCAGTTTTAATTGAGACTGGTAGGTGGTAACACTGGTTATTAAGACATTACCCGAGAGTGAGAGAGTAATATGCCCATGGTGTGATAAAGATTCGTCATTGAAGGAGTGGGATGACACTACCTTTAATGAATGTATCTCAAGAGAGCAGAAAAGAGCTTTTAAACACTTAACTGACCCTAAAGTTTGGAAAAGCACCTCTGAAAGTTTCTTCAAATGCCCTTTATGTGGGCAGTGGGTAAGGGGAAATAAGCTAAGACTTAAGAATTGGACACCAGACTATAAAGGGTTAGGTGGGAGACCTCTCTTTGAAGTGAATGGTCACAAGTTTGATTTCAACCCATGACTATTTGACAATAGGGGATACACAAGAAACCAAATAGGGTGGCATCGGTAATGAGATGATTACTGATGCCACCCTATTTTTGTATTTGATATTGTGCTTAGGCTAGTTAGTAAGTCATTGACTAGTGAAATTAAATCTAATGACATATTGCGAAGCGATGATTTACACATTTTGATTCATTGTAGTGTTCATATTAGATAGCACTAGTTATAATTTAAGGCAAATAAAAATTAAATCCTTGTTGGATTTAAAACTAAGCAATATAATCTGTATGAATTTTAGTTGAGCTAGTTAGAAAAACAGAACCATTTACAATGGTTTGCTCCTTTATAATCACAGATTAAGCATGAAAGGGGTTATCATTATGAATGTAGTTTACAGAGTAACAGGGCGTTATATGGCAGGCTCTGAGATATCTGCTTATCATCTGGTTGGCTCTGATGGGTCTTCCTTAGTTGTGAATAGAGACAAGGCTATTCTAATGATTAGCCGTGGGTTAATCGAGAATATGCGTGTGCAATATTCTGGTGACTCTGTCATAATTAGAGGTAAAGGCATCAATCTCAACAATCTACCTGTATTTGATATTAACAAATCCCAATTTAGAGGGACAAATGCTCCTCAAACTGGAACTACTAAGAAAACCAGTAGTAATCCTTTATCTCAGTATAGGATTACTAAGAGGATTATGTACAAGACATCCTGTGTAGGATATGTTGTGCAGGACGCAAGTGGGCGTGAAGCTAAGTTAAATCGCGATAAGACTATTAGCTTTGCTGTTAAGGGGCTTATTGCGAACGCCGAGGCTCAGAAGTATACTCCTTCTGGCAGTACAGAAGCTCGCTTAATCCTTCGTGGAGTAGGCTGTGACTTAAAGAGTTTACCTGTCATTCTTGTTGATATGAATGGTAACATTGTGGATACTACAAAGAAAAACCAGAGTGTTACTGTTAGAGCAACTCAATCTCGTAGGTCTGGTATCTTGTACTGTCATAGCAAAAAGAGCACTAAGACATTTTCTGCCGGTGACTATATAGTATGCACACCAAGTGGCGGACTCAACATCCTTGGAAATACTGATGCCCGTGAAAAAATGCAAAGAGCAGTTGAAAGCTCTGCTATTTGTGACACATACCTTGATAACCTAAAAGACTACTCAGTGGAATTCCTCGGTCAGCCTCGTCAGACTTTACCAGCAAATGTAGTCATGAGATGGCCAGTAGTAACCATAGTTAATGCCAGGTAGTTTAAAGGGTTGTGTCTAAATTTACTATTATTGATACGGTCATGACACTTATTTCGGACCTTTGCTACTTAGCATTGGTCCGAAATTTTTAATACTTTTTTACTATTAAGTATACTAAATGACACCTATACAGCAAATTTTATAAATTGTGTTCTTAAGATAGGTAGATGGTGTCAATAAATTATATAAATTCACTCTACCAAATATTATATCAATACAGTGGGGTATTTTCGATATATACATGGGGATTTAGGTTAGGGATACTCGGGGGTATTTGGGGAGTGAATGGAAATTAGGAAGGTATAGTAAGCGTAGATTTTGGCAATAATAAAGGATGGAGGAAGATTACTTTGAAATTGAAAGAGACAGAGTCTATTGAGGATAGATACCTTAGGGAAAATGCAATTTACTCACAGACACGAAAGAGTGCACCATTTGCCATAGGTATTATCATGCTAGCTTGTGTAGCACTTATGTTATATGCACTGAATGTCGATTTATTCGGGATATCTAGCTCAAACCGTGGTAATCCTTACATGTGCGAATCCTGCAAAGCACTTGGACATGCCTGCAAAGAGCATAAGGATTTTGACTCAACATCTTATCTTGAGGATTTAACTACTCGACTAGTGTATAATTATACCAATGGAGATAGCGAAGAGACCGTACAATATATACTGTACGGTTATGGTAACACCTATAATACTGAATGTGACTTCTGTGTTGAAGCTAAAACGGAGTGCTATGGATGTATAAGCAATCGCCGTAATTTAGTGAGTACACTTGAACAAGTAGAGGATGACCCGGTATTTTTAACTTTCCTTTGTGATGACTGCTATCCATCTGGAAGTGCAAACTGTGATATGTGCAAAGAGATGGAAGTTTATCAGATAATGGTACAATTTGTTCCTGACTATAGCTCTGATAATATTACGTATGAGCATATAAATTCTTAATATATCTTATGATTTATAGGTATTTACATTTAGCTGAACTTTGATTGATAATTTAGTAGAAATTAAAAAGTTTGAGTTTAGGCTTTTAGCTCAAAAATTTACTATCTTATAGCAAATACCAATCAGGAAGTGCCTTTGAATATATTTTAATGGCTAGCTATTAGATGGTATACAGCAGAGCTGAGATTGCGTACTATGACTAGAGCCATTCAAGAAAGATGCTTTAGCATTGAATTTTAAGTAAACTCTAATTAGCACTAGTTGATATTATAGGGTAGAAAATAGGCTGAAGTTAAAGGGATTAAAGGAGGAAGCACTAGTGGCTGTAGGAAACTCTCATTATGATGATAAATCAATTCGCTCCTTAAAGGGACCTGACCAGGTTCGTAAGAAGGCAGGAGTAATTTTCGGTACTAACGATGAAAAGGGTGCCGCTCATAGCATTTATGAGATTATTGCCAATTCTATTGATGAGGCTCGTGAGGGTTACGGAAAGCGTATCCTTGTGGAGTTCAAAGAGAATGGAGAAGTAATCGTATCGGATGATGGCCGTGGCATCCCTATGGGGTGGAACGAGGGGGAGCAAAAGTATAACTGGGAGCTTGTGTTTTGTACCCTTTATGCTTCTGGTAAGTACGACAGCTCTAACTATGCAGGCTCCTTGGGTACTAACGGCCTTGGAGCTACTGCCACACAATACGCTTCTGAATACATGGAGGTCTACTCAACTCGTGATGGAGTAACTTACCACATCCGATTTGAGAAGGGCGAGCCTGTAATTAAGCTTGAGACTTTAAAGCCTATTCGTGAGGGTACAGGCACCACTATCATCTTTAAGCCTGACAGTGAAGTGTTTGTCGGAATCAAGCAGGTAGTAATGCCTGCTGAATACTACATTGACCTTCTTCGTCGTCAGGCTATGCTCCATGACGGACTGGAAATCATCCTTAGACATCCTGACCTGCCTCAAGAAATGCGTTTGTGCTACCCGAAGGGTATTTGCGAGTTCATTGATGTGGTCTGCCAGAAGCCAATGCTTAAAAAGACCATGTACTTCGAAGATACGGTAGAAGTATCTAATAGTGTTCCTAATGATGAAGAGCCCTTCCAGTTCCGTGAAAGATTTGCACTTAACTTTTCTCGTGAGCAGCCTCTTTTTGAGATGTATCATAATGGATCTCACCTATTCGAAGGCGGAACAACAGTAGAGGCTATGCACAAGGGTTTACTGGCGGCTTTTGATTATATTGCACATGCCAATAATAAACTGAGCAGTAACTCTCATTTCCTGTATAGAGACATTGAGAGTATTCTGGTGTGCATTGGGGATACTAACGCTCCTGGTCATTCGTCCTACTTCAAGAACCAGACTAAGGCGGCAGTTACAAACCAGTCGTTTGTAGACCCGTTTAGCAAGTTCGTATTCCGTAGTATCCTCAATTGGGAGAAACAGGACAAGGTAGCAGTTGCTAAAATCGTAGACGAGATTGTTGTAAACAAGCAGGCTCGTGAAGAAGCTGAAAAGGTTTCTAAGAAAGTCGTTAATCAACTTTCTCGTGCTGTGACAAATAGTGGAAATGCTCCCAAGAAGTTTGTTAATTGCCAGAGTAAGTATATTCCTGAAAAAGAGCTTTGGATTGTAGAGGGTGACTCTGCTGCTGGCAGTTGTAAGCTTGCTCGTGACTCTAAGTTCCAGGCCATCATGCCTGTACGAGGAAAAATTCTGAACTGTTTAAAGGCAGACCTCAGTAAGATTTTGAACAATGAAATCATTGTAGACCTTCTTCGTATTTTCGGTTGCGGCATTGAGGCAAAGAGTAAGTACATTGACAACCTTCCTCCTTTCAATTTGATGAACTTGAACTGGGGAAAGATTATCATTTGTACCGACGCTGACCTCGATGGTATGCAGATTCGTTGCTTGGTACTCACTATGATTTACAGGTTGTGTCCTACACTTCTCAAGGCTGGCAAGGTGTTTATTGCAGAAACTCCTTTGTTTGAAATGTCTTATGGTAAGACTACTGAGTTTGCATACACCGTAGAGGAAAAAGAGGAGCTGTTTGCTAAGTTTGAGCAAGCCGGAATTTCCCGCAACAAGGTTAAAGTTAGCCGTTCTAAGGGATTGGGCGAGAATGACCCTGATATGATGAACCGTTCTACTATGAATCCTTTGTCCCGTCGTCTTGTTCCTGTAGAGTACCCTAACGATGATTCTCGAGTTCCTGTTGTATTTGAGACTTTGCTTGGTAATGACCTTGAGATGCGCCGTCAGGTAATTGAGGACTACTTCAAAATTACTGAAACTGATATTGACTAATGTAGACTAAACCTAAAAAATTAAGTAACCCATAATTGTTGAGTGATACCTACAACGATAATACAAACAATAAGGAAAAGTGAGTTTAACATTAAGGAAGTTGAAACATATAAGCCCAGCAATCATTTAGGGTTGCTGGGCTTATACCTAATTTAATATTACCAAGTTAGGAGTGGTGAACAATGCCACAAAATAGAAACTTCCAAAAAGTAGAGATAGATTTATCTCAAATACCAGACAAAGTATTTATACCGGGGGTAATGGTAAGGGAAGTCCTTAGAGTGCGCCCTTTAACTCATGCTGAAAAGGAGCAAAATCCAAGGGGTGGACCAGATATTTTGGTATCACCTCTCGTAGGCAAGCCCTATCAGGCTAAGCGAGACTTTATAAAAAATAATTACACCTATGTAAACGGGCGTAAAGTCAACATACATGGGTGGAAAAGTTCCAAACTGTATGTAGTGGTGAGGCCATCTGATATTATGGTCTTCTTGATGCAGGTTCCATTAAACCATACAGTTAATGTTAATGGGGTAATAGCCAACTCAAAGAGCAGGAACAGTGGGGACTACATCGTATGTTTACCAGACGAGGGTGGAAGCCTTGACCGAACCACTGCTTCTGTAGTTCCAGCTCAACTCTTCCACAAAATTTGTTACATTCAACCCCATCCATCCATTGAAAAAGCAGCTCGTGGGCAACGCAGGAATAAACTTTTTGATATGGTGTCCAAATGCATACCAGGTGTGACTAAGCTTAGAAACAATTCACGAAGAACTCCTGTTCAACCCAATGAACGCAGAAGAAATAGTGGTGTTGTAGTAGAGGCAGACATCCTACGGCCTAATTCTGGTAGGATACAGCAAAACCAACCGAGGGTAGCACCTCAGCCACAAAATACTGTGAGAAGGCCAATGCAAACTGCACCTGGCAGTCAAATGCAGCAAGACAAGTTTATGGTTGTGCAGAATGTACTCAACTCATACGGTCAGAGAGTGGGGTTTGTCATTCAGGCAAGTAATGGAGCCACTCGCAACATCAACAGGGATACTGCTACTCAGCTATGCTTACAGCGCAAAATAGCTAATATGACAGCTGTTGATAACGGTAGCGGAGAGTATTTCTTTAGAGGCATAGGAATATCCCTTGATAGCTTACCAACAACTTATATTTAACATTTTTGAAATTTAGCTAGTTGTAAATTTGGATAGTCTGCAATATTGGCTTTTTAATATTAAAGGATATAAAAATTTAAGCAAGAAAGGTGAGAAGGAAGCTGTGGAACTTACTGCTGTACTTTTTAGAAACTACCTTCCTTATGCTAAGGGGGTCATTATTGACCGTGCCCTTCCGGCTATTGATGGGTTAAAGCCCTCTCAGCGCAGAACTTTGTACACCATGTACAAGATGAAGCTACTCAAGGGAGACAAGACAAAGTCTACTAATATCGTGGGCTCAACTATGCGTCTTCATCCTCATGGTGATGCTACTATCTACGATACACTGGTTCGTATGTCTAGCGGCAACGAAACCTTGAATGTCCCTTATATCGAGAGTAAGGGTAACTTCGGAAAGGTTTACAGTGACGATTTGGCCTATGCGGCTAGTCGTTATACTGAGGCTAAGCTTTCTCCGATTTGTGCTGAAATCTTCGATGGTATTGACGAGGACGCAGTAGAGTTCAAGCCTAATTACGATGATTCGACGACTGAGCCTGAACTTCTTCCTGTTAAGTTTCCGACTATATTAGCTAATTCCTCTCGTGGTATCGCTGTAGGTACTGGTAGTCGTATTCCTTCTTTTGGACTGAAAAATGTGTGCCAAGCAGTAATTGGCCTTTGTGACAACAGCATTAAAGACATCACTGACCTCGTGAACACATTGGGAATTCCCGAGTTTACCACGGGAGGAAATGTGCATACTACCCGTGAGGATATGATTGAACTGGCTAAGAGTGGTCATGGCACAATTACTATGACCGGCTCTGCTCTAACTTATTCTGACCGTATTGAAATCATTGAGATTCCGTACAGTACCTCTGTAGAGGCTATTATTGACGCTATTAACGAAGGCATCAAAGCAGGCACAATGAAGGAAATCTCTGAAGTCCGAGATGACATGGACCTTAAAAATGGACTGAAGATTACGGTGCACCTTCGTAGAAATGCTTCTCCTCAAGCTGTATTGAAGAAGCTAGTGGCACTAACTCCGTTCTGTTCCACGGTAAGCTTCAACACAAGATTTATTTTGGACGACAGATGTGAGACCATGGGTCTTATGGAACTGCTCCAGTGCTGGATTAAGTTCCGCATGGATACTGTTAAAAGAATTTACAGCTATCGTCTCAATAAGCTGACAGAGCGGGTTGAGATTCTTGAGACTTGGGAGAAGATTAAGGACCAGCTTGAGCAGGTAATCACCGTTATTCGTAGTGGTAGCGATGACGAAGCCAAGTCTGCACTGATTAGCAAGTTCGGTTTATCTGAAAAGCAGGCTGAATACTTGCTTGATATGAAGATTCGTTCTATCACTAAGAACAATGTCACTAAGTACCTGAACGAACTTGACAGCACTAAGAAGTCTGCCGCTTATGCAGCCAAGGTGGTTGCTGATGACACTGAGAAGAAGAAGATTATCATTGACGACCAGAAGAGAATCATTTCTAATTATGTAAAGAGCGATAACAGAACTCATATCGCTCCTCCTATTACTCCTGAGGACAAGGAGAAGCCCGCAGTTGTTATTGACAATGAGCCTGTGACTGTGGTTGTCACTAAGAAGTACGGAGTCAAGCGTCTTTCCAGCTTGCGTGACCTCTCTGGTTTCGAGGTTGGCGACGGTGACGAGGAAATGCTGAGACTCCCCACTAAAAATAGTGAACACATCATGATTTTCACTTACAGCGGAACGGTTTATAAGGTTCTTGTTAATGATATTGATACTGGGCGTGGGAAGATTAAGGATAACCTCGCAGACATGGTTGGTATCTCTCCAAAGGAGATTATGTTCGTTGATGCCTCTGGGGATTACTCAAAGCATTTCAATGTAGTCTATAAGAATGGTAGAGGATACCGAGTACAGTATAGTCAGGCCCAGGGTAAGCGGTCTAAATACCGTAGTTTGTTCGACGCGGCTGAGCCTGGTGAGCTGTGGTGGACCTTCTCTGACAAGTTCTTTATGATTACTCGTCGTCGTAAGGCTTCTTACTGCGATTTGTCTCTGTTGGGACTGCACAATACTCGTGCCGCTTTTAAGGTGGCTAGAGTTGATAGCGGTGACGCAATTTTCGGTTTGCAGGAAGCAGCAAATGTGCCGGATATGGACTCTCTTGATATGACAAAGTACAATAAAGAGTATACTGTGAGTATCGGTGAGGACGAGCTTTGGCCTGGAGCTAGAGAAAAGTATCTGCGTGACCTTGAGGAGCGCGAGAAAGCTAGAGAGGCGGCCAAAGAAGCGGCTCGAATTGCTAAAGAGCAGGCTAAGATTGCTCGTAGAGAAGCAAGACGCAAGGCAAAGAGGGGATAACACCCAATTAGGAAAGTTGAAAGCAGGTGAGGTTAAATGGATTATCCCCTTGGTATAGAAGCAAGCGTTAAGAAGATTTTTGCTGGTGTTCTTGTTGGGGCTATTAAAGAGGACAACCCTCAATTTCAGCAGATAGCTCTTTCAACTAAAATTAACTATAATAGATTCGTCTCTATGTTCCCTTCCAACATCTTTCAAGACGAGTACGCAATCTTTTATAGCATTCTAGTAGATAAGCACATCAAGCTGTTTACTGTAGACCAATTACGTTCTATTGTAGCAAACAACAGGGATTTAATCCTCGATAGTCCTTATATCAATATCGCAGCATTGACTCGTCTACAGAATGGCAATCAGTTGACGGATGACGATAAGATTGAAGCCATTCAGGCAACAATGGTGGAAACCTTCGTCGACCTCAGTAATAGGTATGTATCTGAGGACGAGTTTAACTCGGCGGCCCTAATTTTTATAGACTGGTTTAGAAATCAGTATATGCTAGAGACTACCCAGCACATGGCATTGATTATGTCAGACTCAGGATATACTGAAAAGAAGCATGGAAAACGCACAGTCACTTATAAGGGAACTCAAGACTGTAAGAAATATTACAGCGAGCGGGTTAATGTACTCAATGAGATTTCTGATACTGACCGTATTAAAACTACTGTGCTTGATATGGATTGGTATACTAAGCAGAAACTTGAGGAGGATAGGCCAGACGAGCAGGCCCTACTTACTATCGGCTTGAAGAAAGTAGATGATGTAGTAGGAGAGCTTCGCCGAACAAACCTTATAGGTATTCTGGGGCCGCCTAAGGGTGGTAAGACTCGTTTCACAAATTTCCTTGTACAGAGGGCGCTAAGCTTAGGTTTAAATGTTTGTGTGTGGCCTCTTGAAGGTACTTCAGAGGAATGGATTTCTATGCAGATTGCGAGTTACATAGCTAGAAAGTATGGAGTATTCCTCAATAGTAAGGACATTCTGCGTAGGAGATTTGAGACCGAGCAGGAGAAAACTTTGGTTAGAGCGGCTAAACTAGAGATGGTCATGGACAAGAGTTATGGTCGTTTGTCGTTTATTGAGTCTACTGCTTATGTTGAGGACTTCATAGAAATTTTGGATAATCACTTTGAAAATAAGAATCCTTTCGATGTGATTGTAATTGATAGCCTTGTAAATATCCTGTCTAAGACAGGTAGAAATAAGGTAGACAGAATTTCTTCCGCTTATATGCTATTGAAGTCCTATATATCTACTGGTATTAAGCGTCCTGCTTTGGCTATTGTTCCAGCTCAGCTGAAGCAGGAAACAGTGGACTTTTTGCGAGCCCATCCTAACGAGACGATTGATGTTACATCTGGTGGTGAGTCTGCTGAGACCATTCGTTCTCCTGATGAAGTGCTGGGCTTGTTCTCATCCAAAGAAGAGCGTGCCGCGGGCTACATGAAAATTTATAGTGTTGCTTCTCGCCATAGTGAGAACTTCTCTGACTTCCAGGTTAGAACTAGCCTAAAATGTTGCCACTTTTACGACGAGTGATAAAATGGTGGCAGGTGTTTTGATACCTGCCACCATTTTATATTATACTAAGAAATATGCTCCATCAGCATAAAACTTGATTTTATTTTTATGATTGGGGGCCTTGGGCTATGGGAAATACATCAAAAAAGATGATGAACTTACTGACAGAGTTCATGATTAGTGAGATTGGGAGCAAGGCACTTGACGGTATTACATATAGTTTTGTGCTGAAAGACAATCCAAACGATAGAGAATCCTACAATAGATACATGGAGATTTACAAAGAAGTCCGAAACTGTGGATTCTCTCCTGATGAGATTTTCAGAGCGTACGAGCTTAGTAACGGGTACATTTTTGACATGGACTTAAATGTGGTGAAGCACATCTCTACAGAACTTGTCAAAGCTGTGGAGAAAACAGATGGAGTTCAGTATGGAACTGGAGACCTCATTGGGAGTAGCCCTGAAAAGCGTCGTAAAGCAGACATGAACGGACTTGCAAATTATGTGCTAGGGGAACTACAGAAAGGTAAGAGTGTCACCGAAGTAGCACTGTTTAGCCGTAATTCTGTACCTCACATTATAATTTCTGGCAAGACAGCTGGCAGATATGCTTCTATCAAGTACAATGCTTATGCAATTAGGCATTGGGACATTGAGATTATTAACGCAAAGCTCTTAATTCCAGCTGGGGCTCGCATATCTAGGATTGAGCCATGCGAGATATTGCCAACTAAGACAGGCGTTAAATTTTTGATTACTACCGAACCCTGCTAAACATAGGAGGACAGTTTAAAGTGAAGGTTACAATTAGACAACCTGATGTTGACTTAGATGGAAAATTTGTGATGCGTACCATGAAAGAGCCTAATGTCTTGGTAAATGCTGAGGCTGTGCTTTCTATTGATGGGTCTACTGATAATACTGGAGTTGGTGTTCTTAGGAAGTCCGATGGTGCAGTGTTTTACTCTTGCAGTTTTGCACGAGACCATTCTGGAGAAACTCCTGTGCAATACAAGGTGAGACTTAAACGAGAGATTGATAAAATCCTTCGTGGAAACCGATTGATTGACACCATATTTTACGAAGAGCCGTTTATAGGATATGCCAATGCAACTAAAAATCTCATGATGCTACGAACATTTGTAGAGGAACTCATTGTTGAGAATGAGCCTGACTATGATTACATTAAGCACATTGAGATTAACAACTTGCGTTGGAAAAAGGAGTTCTTAGCACCCAGCAAAGTACCTTCTGGTACAGATAATCAGAAAGCTGCTGTCAGAGAAAAACTTGTGGCAAGCATGCCATACCTATCTGTTGTAACACAGGACGAGGTTGACGCAATCGCTATGGGGTTTATTGCATTGGTTAAACTCCGTGTGGGTGATGAAAATGCACTCGAGTCTAAGAAGAAGGTTCATCCATTTCAATACAATGTACAATTCTTTGGAGCAGATGAAGATGAAATTATGCTTCAGGATTTTGTGGAATTCTACAGCGGACCAAAGAGTATACTTAGTAATGGCGTGATGATGACCGAGATAAACGGGACAGTAAATTTTGAAAAGCATATCTACTCGAGTATGGGTTCTGATGACAAAGTGCTAATCATCAAATTTCCATCTAGTACTCATGGTGATGTAATATTAAAACATAAGATTGGCAATTTATCATACGAATACAGCTATATTTATGCTGTGGTCTGGCGTAAGGCTAGAAAATAATTCATTAGAAGAATTGAGGTGCAGCCATGAAGTATTGTGATTGGTGCAAAAAGAGATGTGATGAAACAACTCAGGTGAGCAGTGTTGGTAACTTATACAATATCTGCCCAAGCTGTAATGAGAAGTTGCAGCAAGGAGTATGTAGAATTTGCGGCCAGCCGTTGGGGTTTAACTCTATCGAAGGAAAGTGTTTAACTTGCACTCAGCTAGATTATACTGAGTCTAAACGGAAGCAAGAGGAAATGTGCCTTGGAATTGACCCAGATGTGCAGAGGATGTTTAGTTCTCCTCTCGAGTTCACTGATGAGGACTACGAAAGATGGATGACACATGGGCTGTCTGAGGTTGACCCGGAGGCAAGACGGAGTTTTCGTAGGTCTTGGGTGCTAGAGACTTTCAATGGCAGATACGGCTGGACTAGGGAGACTTTGATGAAGGAGTATCCTATTATTGAAAAGCTCTTAGACCGTAATTTCTCTAAGTTGATGCATCGCCAGGTAATTATGGTAGACCTCAGTATATCAAATACTAAGGCTGTTACTTGTGTTGACCGTGAGGGTTCAATTGTGATTTTGGAATCAAGCAATAATTAAGAATGTTGAATCGGAGGAAATAGCTAATGATTAACTCTACTACTTTGGAGACTCTTGAGAAGTTAGGGTTTGGCTCTGATGTTGATGCTCTTGAATCCTATGTAGCATCTCTACAAGATGCCGCTGGCATGGGGAACCCGTTGGTAGACGACACGGTTTATGATGCTCATGTAAAGCTGTTGAAAGAGCTTAAGCCAACTTCTGCAGTACTTAATCGTAACTGGGAGACTTCTGACGAGGACCTTACAGAATATGACGAGGTACTCAAGAAGTATGGGATGTGCAGCATCAATACTATTGGCGATATGTCTGAGCTTGGTAAATTTGCTGATACTATTGCAGACCTCGGGCATCCAATCGACCTAATGGCATCAATCAAAGACAATGGACATGGTGTACGAGCAGTTTATTTGAACGGCACATTATACAGTGGTTCTACTCGTGGACGATACAAGAAGGGCCGTGATATTACTCGTCATATTAAAGCTGTTCTTCCTCCTTATGTGGATGCTTGGGCAGAAATACCGATTGTAGAAGTCCGTGGTGAGATGCTTGTTAGCATCGAAAACTTCGAGAAATACCTAAAGGGCAAACTAAAGACTCCTCTTAGTAGTGTTACTTCTCTGATTCGTGACAGCGTAACTGACGAAGAGCTTAAGCTACTTGAGATGGAGTGCTATAAGGTTATTTCTGCTGATGGTAGCCTTGAGTTTGACACTCTGCAAGATGAGTTCAAACACTTAGGAGAAAATGGGTTCAATACCCCTCCTTATGGAGTTATCCGAGGGGTAACTGTTGAGAACCTAGTAAGTAGCGTAGAGATGGCCCTTCATTCCTTTGAGTCTTTGATGGACCAGGGAAAGATTAGATTTTCATGCGATGGTATTGTATTTGCTATCAATAACAACCATGATTTCTACAGTACTGGTAAAGAGGGAAATGCTTGGAATGGGAATTTTGCTCTAAAGACCGGAAAGTACTGGCAACAGAATGTTTATTCTGCTGTGATTAGAGAAATTCAATTCATTCCAGGAAAGTCCTTTATCACTCCAAAGGCTATTATTGACCCTGTTGTTACTGCTAATGGTGCTGAGGTTACAAATGTTCCTCTATATAACATTGGAGTAATGGAGAGATACCGTTATATTCCTGGTGAGACAATCTATTTCAGATTTGGCGGAGAACAGGGTGTAACTCTATGTGATTGCTATGGCAACAGTGTGAGTGTAACTGCCCAATAAAATATAGTAAAGCTAAAAGTGACCGTACTAATACATCAGCAGTATGTGTTAGTACGGTCACTTTTTTATATAGTTCTTGTGAATAAGCCTAAGAAAAATAAAAAGTAAATTTATTTGTATTTATTTTTCTGATAAAATACTAGTTATTTGTTGAATAATACATGGGGAGGAAAGTTATATGGCTAATGAGTTTGAGCAGGACGGCGGCGTTCTATTCGACGATGATATAGATGGTGACCTTGCTGAATTTTTGGGTGGAGACGGTGAGGATGTAGAATCAGACATCGATAATGACCAATATACTCCATCTGAGCCTGATTTTGACCCTAAAGATTTTGACTTTGAGAACGATGAAGATTTTGACGACTCTGAGCTAGAATCTAGATTAGATACTTCTAGCAGTACTGATGAAACAGACTATGTAAATAAGGATAGCAACACAGTTCCGTCTGACACTGATTTAGATAATGATATGCTCTCTGATGGGGCACAGACTAGCGGAAGTGAACTCGATGCAGAGCTGAAGAAGTACGAAAACATGTCTGATGAAGAATTAGACAGTGTTATAACCAAGTTACAGTCTGAAATCATAAGTGGACAAGCTATGGAAGAGCCTACTGATGATGAAGATAGTGGTGGACAGGCTGATGATAAAGGAACTGTTATAGATAAGAATTATCTAATTGGGGACGATGAACCTAATTCCATAGTTATATCTAAGAGTGATGGGTTCATAGCTCCGAATGGTGAAATTGTGGTTATGGAGCCATCGGATGATGAAAACAACTTTGAACTAGTTTATGTTGACATTGAGAATATTTCTGTAGTGCAGCGTATACGGAATTCTACAAATGTTGAGGACTTAATCAAATCTATTAAGTCAACTGGACTTCTCAAACCCATAGATGTAGCCCCTATGGCTGCCGATGGTATCTATGTGTTACTTGACGGATACCGCAGAGTTTTAGCTTGTGCTCGTGCTGGTAAGCGTAGAATACCTTGCGTAGTAAACAAGAAGGTATCTGTTCCAGATATTCCTATTCTTGAGGCTATGTACAATCACTCTAAGAAGTACACAATTAAAGAGATAATAACTTACATTGAGTATCTCGAAAAAGAGAAGGGTATTATGAGTGCTTCCATGATTGAGTATTTGCTTCAGATGAATAGTGGAGACTATACAAAACTGAAGGATATACTCAATGATAACGACGAAGATATCGTGGATAAGCTTATGAGTGGGGCCTATACTATAGATGCAGCATTTAAGAAATTAGAGCAACGCCGTAAGAAAGAGAGTGCTGAAGAAAAAGAGCTCAAGAGAGCAGCCAAGGTTTATGATGAAGGCGAAGAATCAGAAGTTGAACATATATCTGAATCTGGTGAAATGGGCGATGAAAGCGCGGCGCTAACTGACAGTGAACTTAAGCAACTCGCTGTTTCTGCTGCTGATATTGCTGATGTAGACAACGACGATTTGAAGGAGCTTATTGATGAGGGTAATAATATATCTGGATTCCAGCCTCATAAGCAAGACCCGAAGTATCGTGAGAGACTAGACCCGACACTCCGTAAATCTGTTCTCAGCCGCGACAACAATACCTGCCAGATTTGTGAGATGATATCTGGTATGGAGTTTGTTGAGGTGCTTGATGTTCACCACATACAGGAGGTATACCTGGGTGGTAGCGACGATATCAACAATTTAATTACAGCTTGCACAGTTTGCCATAAGCTAATACATTTACATGGTCGTGGAGAATTATACATGCGACCTTTGGATGAACTATCAGAGTCAGAGCAAAGACGCTTTAAGAGGATAATTAAGCTAGGTAATAAAATTCGCATGGACATGAAGATGAAGGGTATGAAAGTTGACCAACTGAAGAAGATGGACAACACTGAGACAATTGGGCGTACAAAACCTGGTACTGGACAAACCGCAGGCTGAGCTACTCTCCCCGGTACTGAACATTATCAGTATCGGGGAGAACCTTTTTTATTGAACTAGTTATTCTTGATGTATTCTTGATTGAAGGCACCTTATAGATAAGGAAATAAATTTTTAATTATATATCGGGTGGTAATATGAAAGAAGCTGAAAGAAAAAAGAGGTATACAAGATACAATGAGGCATTACTATCTAAGATAGATAATATGCCAAGTAGTAAAGATAATGACCCATACAAAGCTACCAAAAAAGAAAGCGTAACAGATGCTGAGTTATACGATGATGATTTGTATGAGGACTTAAGAGATAAGCCAGATACTGGGAAAAATGCTGCTATGTTTGCTATTATCATAATAGCGGGACTTGCTGCTATAGGGATAATAGCAATGCTAACTTTATTCTAAGACACATCAGACGGAGGGAAGCCAGTTGAAAGTACGACTTTTAATAATAGCTTTGCTAGCTGTATGTTTAACAGGATGCTCAGGAAATGATAATATACAGGAAGTTGTTGAAACTGGCAGTACTACTGAGGTAGCTGAGCCTACACCTACTCCTAATTCAACAGAAAATATAATAGCTAATACAGAAGTAGGATTTGCTACTGATAATGCTGGTGGTCCCGGGTCTGTTCAGTATGACTCCGGTATATACACTAGTGATGTTACTCTAGGTGAACCCTACAACTACACTGGAATAGAGTATGAACAACCAAGTGAAGTGCCTGAATCTCCAGAAATTACAGCTCCACCAACTGAAGAAGTTAAAGATACAGAGGGTAATGTGAGTCAGCCGCCAACTGACGAATCAAATACTGAGGAAAATTCAGTACTATCTGGATTAGAGACCCAACTAGCTTCTTACTATGACATTAACGGAGACTTAATACTCTATACTCTTGGAGATGAGACTATAGACGAGGCTAGGGAACGCATAGAAAACGAAGTAGCTAGCCTAAAAGAACAAATTGCTAGCTTATCAAAAAATGAGGACGCTATAGAGTCAACTGAGGATGAGTTGCTTGCTCAAAATAAGGCTAATATAGCAGAGATTAAACAGATAATGGACAGTATATTAACTAATGGTTGCTTCTCACTTATAGGAGTGGACAGCGAAGAGACTTATAATTCAAGTCATTTGGTGTCTTTAACTTCTGCTGTAAAACAGATTCGTGGAAATTTGGAGTATATCGAGTATTGTGATACTGTGATAAACTCCAATTATTCATCTAGTGATGAGATATATAACATTTGGGGCGAATTAAAGCCAAAGCTAATTGAGATTAGGTCTGATATGGCCGAAATAAAGACAGGTGCAGATTGGATTAACTCAGGTATAGAGGGTAAATTAACATTCCAAAGTCTTGCATCTAAATTTGATCGAGCTTTACAGATGGCGGCTCAAGCTTAATGGAGGTGACTGAATTATGGAGTTTATAAGGAATTTCTTTAATAAGCTGGCTGACCGTTGTACTAGAGCCTTTGTACTAATACTCGTGCTATCTATACTTGTGCCAGTTGAGCTATTAAGTACTATTGATATCAGCGAGTTTGGTCTTGGTACTACTCAGAGCTACGCTACTGGTGGTTCTGGTGGATCCATTGGCGCTGGTAAATATGCAAATGCTGGTGTTAAGTCTTTCTATTCTGGATTTAAAATCGGCTTCCATTTTGACGATAGCTATTATCTAGACCTTGATGGTGGGGACACTCCTCAGGCTTGGGACCTCCGAAATGGCGAGTACTATGAGCAGGAGAATTCCTTGTTCCTTGTACCTGGCTGGGCAAGACTCAAGGATGGATCCAGGGAGGAATGGGACCATACAAGAGCTTGGTCACTAGCTTATTATCAAGCTGCTAGCGGTGGAATTCGTGCTTACGGAGCTACTCCAACTAGAATTACCTTTACTAATGGTAGAAGCGAAGTAAAATCAGGATATACTAATGGTATTTTCTATGAGGACATACTAAATAGATTAAGGACTGACTATAATGAGTTTGTAACTAGAGGTTACATGGAAATTTGGAATTCTGCACCATCTAAGCATCAGCAGGCTCTAAATAACTTTGAGTATATAACTGGCTGGGACTCTAATGGCTATATGTACCTCCAAGATAGACTAAACGAGTGCTTTGGCTGGAATGAGCTTGGAATAGATAATTATGACGAGTGGAAAGATGATGAGGATAAAAGACTTCAAAACCTAGCTCATAACTTAGACTTCCTTTATCAGCTGTACGCTGTTGGATATCAGGCCAACGATGCCTTCAAGGCAGACGCTCTAACCGCTATTACTACTATGGTAAAGGGTGAGTTTAAAGATAAGCCCTTTACAGTCAGCTTTGTTCCTGCTGTTACTTGCGTAGGCGTTGGTCCTGGATTCGATATAGTTCTTATGGACATCTTGTCATTCATGGGTCAATACTTTGGATTGAGCAGCTCTTACTATGTGAAATCCAATGTATTCCACGGTTTACTGGACGGTGAGTTATCCCATGTGATGAAGGATGGCTACGGAATGTGGAAGGCAGCTATCAACAAAGACTTAGCAGCTTTCCCATTAGCCGGTGAGAGTAGGATAAGCAGCTGGGGGGATGTTTCTGGATATAACGCATTTAGCTGGGGCAATACTGGTATGTATCCAGGTTGGTTCCGAACTCATACTGGTGTTCTTACTCATCATTCTGCTGGTCCAACTGACGACATGTTCCAAAGAATTTGGACAGACTACGGAGTCAAAGGGGTAGACTATAAAGACCGGATTAACTACGGTGTTTTCTACGGAACCGCATATGTACATTTCTTAGATACTCCTATACTCAATGCCACAATAGGTAAGATTGAGGCACTGCCTGATGATGCACCAGTTATGCCTAAGCAAACTAATGGTAATCTTGGGCAAGATGTTCAAATTAAGATACATCCTCAGGTAAAGACAGACAGTAATAAACAAGCCTGGGATAATGTACTATCTAACGCTGAAACTATGAGAGCTAACGGTACTTTTGATGGTAACTTCTATCTTTATATTAAAGTTACTAGGGAATGTGACTATGCTCCATGGAACGGGCAGCCAAATTTCCAGGATCCTACTTATCAGACTGGAGAGCTAAATAAAGTCTTATCTATAGAGCAACTACGAGAATTTATCAACGGCAACATTGATATAAGCGAGAACGTCGACCTTACTAACGGGTATCCAGTTGAAATGACTGGCGTTGGTTATCATATCATATTCACTTACCATATGGAGCTTCAGCTTAAAGCTACAATGAATGGTACTGAGTATATATTTGAACCAGCTTCAGAAGATGATAAGGTTGACACAGCTTCCTTTATCATTCCAGCTGAGCAACCAGACCGTTTAAGGTATGTGTCTACTCAAGAGGCATATGCAGAGCTGAAGAACTACGGTGATGGCTCAAATCAGAATGGTACTTTAAAAGAAACTTATGAGGCTATGGCCGGTGTGCCAACTACAGAGCAGCTCTACTTTGCAGCTGGAGGTTCCGAGTTTATCGTGGATGTGAGCCTTGAGTATTGCAAAGATGATAAGGCAATTCGTAGTTACACCTCTTACTTTGCTGGCACAACCTGCGAGTATCACGGAGTAGGTAAGGACGGCATGACCACTAAGACTACTGGAGTTTATAGCAGAAGCGGTACAGTGAGCGGTGATATCTCTGGTTCTTGGTCGGTTAATACTTCAAATAATAACATAACTTGTGGGTGCTGCGTGTGCGGCGGTGGTGGAGACTGGACAGTTACCATTTCTGCTCAGTATACTAACGAGTGCTTCTACCACACTTGTGCTGGTGGCGAAAACGATCAAATCATCACAAACGGCAGCGGTGCATACAGTGAGATGTGCGCAGCTATAGCAGAGATTAAATCTCTGATGGATGCTGACGCAACAGCCTTTACTTATACTGCATCTTCTGATGGTGTGACAAGAACAGGTAGAGGGTTTAGCTGGTCCGCTAATCCTGGTCATAACACACCAGATGGTAATGATGGCGTAGCTGGCTGTGGTGGAGAGCATAATAAGTGCGGAAGCTGCTGTAGCGGACACTCTGATGGAGAAGGCGGCAGTTACACTGACGGGTGCGGTAATGCTTGCGTGGGTTCTCCTTGTAGCTCTGGCTCTCAGGGTAGCGGTGGTGGAACCGTGACAGGTACTTGGATTGACCACTATATCTGCGGCCCATGCTGTTCTCACCACCTGCCTGACCTGTATGATACTTGGTCTCAATCCTGGACTTATGACACGATTAAGATTATCGACGCTCATGTGTGGCGTATAGACCAGGCTGCGGCTAAGGACCTGTCTGATGTGATTGGCCCCGCTGTAGATAATGATGTAACATATATAGCTGGAGTTGTGCCTGGGACAGACGGACCATACGAAAATCCGAATGGGCTAGACGATGGTATAGTTGGCGCAAGCCTAAAGGCAGGAATACCAACAGTATTCTATAATATAGCTATGAAAAATAGCAACGATCTGCCAGGGCACGATACTAACACTACTTATCTATCTCAGGACGGTATAGGCAAGGCTACAGAATCTAGCGTTGTTGGTCGTATCCGTTATAACTTAAACGGTAACTGGACTGATGCTAGTCAGAACGATATGGTGTTCTACAACCTTGGAACTAGAACAAATCAGTGTGACGGTATGGCTAAAACCTATGATGATAATAATTCTCCTGCTGGTGGCGGTGGCCATGCTGAGGACTGGGCAGACGGGTTTATTTACAACTCCCATAAGGGAAAGGCAACTCATCATGGTATGGCCACTCCTTCTTCTGTAACTGCCTCTGCTACTCAAGCTAGTGCTTCTGCTGGAGGTAAGGTGGACCATTCTAGCACCAACTACTGGCATCCCACTCAGTGGAACCAGGGAGGTCAGACCTTGTATCCTCTGGATGATGTGTATTACTTGCAGGAACACTGCGACGGCTGGGATGGCTCCGCTTCCAATATTGATGGTAACCGCGCTAGTGGTACAGGTAACCTTGATATAAACACTACTGAGTACGCAAAATTCCTTGAGAAGCGTAATCAGCCAATGCAGGCAACTATGATATCTGACTATATGGTGTTGCAGACAACTAGCGGAGACCAGTCTATAATGTACTTCGATGTTGAAAGCGATACCACAGGCTATTACGTTTACGGGTCAAATACTCAGAATCCTCAGTATGATAAAGATGGTAACCGTATAGGTGTATCTGGTGTAGCCAAGCAGATTACTGCTGAAACAATGATTCCTACTATAGAGATTGCTCAGGAAACAATGTGGGAGAATAACCCACTGTCTGCCGCTAAGTGGCAGCCTGACGAAATAAATGTAGGTGGCTATAACGGAAAGTACAATCAACCAAGTCGGAAGTTTAAAGGCACTGGTAACAATGAGAAGGTTGAGACATTCTTTGATAATGGTGATCCTGCTGGAATCATCACAAGAACTCCTCGTCCAACTCGTCCATTGATGCTCTACAGCTTACCACTGAACATTATTACTGAAATACATAACCAGTCTTATTTAACTTCTGACCTTGAATCGGAAGTGTTCTGGACTAATAATATTCACTGGTCTGACTTAACTTCCAAGGCCATGAATATTTATGCTAACCCAATAGGGCCCGATTACAGCACTACTGATAAAGTTGGAGATACAGATAATTACGATTTCTCAAACTTTAAGGACTTAGTAACTGTTTGGGGGCAGGATAATTACAATGTTCCTCATTCTTATCAGGGTATTATAGACGATACAAAGTACTCTAAGAACCATGATATAGAGCTGAATGGGCTAATCATCCAAGACCAGATTTCTACTTCTGAGGCTGCAACTATTAGCTTACCAGACGAAAGGGATCAGCGTTATGCAAATAGCATAGACGCAAGTATGGGACAGGACTGGCTCCAGGAAGGTATGGTATGCCCTCAAACTGCTGCTGACTGCGAATTTGCAGTATTGAATTGCAAATATGGAGAGGACCAGAACCTTGCTGAGTATTATTTTAACGATAATACTGGAGTAAATAGCATTACAAATAATAGCTTTGGAACTCCTGGAGCAGGCTGGACAATCTCTGGAGGCAAGCTAACAGCTGATAGTCCTGCAGTTAGAATTTCAATCCCACTGTCTAGTGAATTGGATACTGAGTACCAGGCTGGCACGAGGCTTAAGGTTAGTGCTGATGTAACTATTAACGATATTCCATCTTACGCTGACCCTGTAACTGGGGCTCAGAATACCCGTATAAGCCAAATGCTGTTCGGAATGGGCAAATACGGTTTATATGTATCTACGGATGGTAGAGTTGGATTCATAAATGATTCCGGTCAGTATCGTGAGGCTACAAACATAACACTTGTTGAAGGTCAGACTTATCATATTGAGGCTATATTCAGTATGACCTCCCTGGCATCTTGCGATGTATCGGTTAACGGTACAAGCGCATCGTTTACTAGCAGTACTACTGACAGACAGCAGTTTAATTCTAACGATGTAGGTAGCTATTTCAACATAGGTTCTATGAATACAAGCACTTATGGACCCCGTGCTACTTACGATAACATAGTCATAGCTCGTATGGGTGGTACCTATGAGCATACTGAGGACTGCTATATTATTCAGATGGTACACCCAAGCGGTATGAACGCTCACCAGCATACTGAGGATTGCATCCTCAGTGGTACTGAGACTACCACAACTCCTGGTTCTCCAACTACTTATAACTACAATGGTAAAGTTCAGCAGGTCACTCTACAGCCCGGTAGTTACAAACTAGAGGTTTGGGGTGCCCAGGGTGCTGATGGTAGCTACGCTGGAGGTAAGGGTGGCTATGCAACAGGCACTTTGAAATTGAATACTGCTACAACTCTATACATTGTAGTAGGTGGTCAAGGCTCTGGGCGCTCTGGTGGTTACAATGGTGGCGGAAGTGCTAATTCGTACTATGGCGGAGGCGGTGCAACCCATATAGCTACAGCTAGTGGCTTGTTACGCAACCTCAGTGGAAACAAGGACTCAATCCTCATTGTAGCCGGTGGCGGCGGTGGTTCTGCCCATACTGGAAACGGCGGAGCTGGTGGAGGTACTAGCGGTTCTAACGGAGATAGCTCTTCTGGCTCTTACGGTAGAGGAGGCACTCAGTCTTCTGCCGGATATGGCGGAGGATTTGGCTACGGCGGTAATGGACTCCGTCATGCTGGCGGTGGTGGCGGTGGCTACTACGGCGGCGGCGGAGGCGGAAATGATTGTAACGACGGTGGCGGTGGCGGATCTGCTTACATCGGTGGAGTCACCAGCGGAAGCACCAGCTCTAATTCTCGTTCCGGTAATGGCATGGCCAAGATTACTCCTTTAACTACTACTACGAGTGTCGGGTATGATAAGTACAAGGAGCTATATGAAAGTGGCCAGCTGAGCATTGAGGACCTCAAGAATATCTTTGGGGACGCTTACGATGAGCTATTCAATGTAACTGAGAGCTATGCTAAGCTATCCAACTTCACAAACATCAACAACTTCTCCGACATGGTAAACTGCGACCTAAAGGTTTACAGTGGAGACCTCGTATCCTCTATCACTGGTACTTCTCCAAGCTTTGTGCTGAACCAGAGCATCCATGCTGATGAAGTATTGAAGGTAACACTTAACATTACTAACAATACATCAGCAAAGACAGCTAAAATTTATTGGGGAAATAACGGTACATTTAGCGAGGCTAACTCTGTTTCTACTAGTATAGAGCCTAATAAAGCAAACCAAACCATCAATTTTGCTGTAGCTAGCAAAGCAGGATGGAGAGGAACATTCAACCAAATTAAGTTCTGCATACCTGCTGATTCTGATAAGAACTATGGTGGAAGCATTACAATTTCTAGCATTGACTTCATCTACGATAACCCCGACCCACAGGAATTTGGATACAGCACTTCTGCTCAAACATACAGAGCTAAGGTATCCGGTTACTACTTGTTAGAAGTTTGGGGAGCTCAGGGTGGAGGAAATGGCGGTGAGGGTGGTTACACCTCAGCTGTAGCTAAAATCAACGCTGGCCAAAACCTGTATGTTTATACAGGTGGTCAGGGAACTTCTGCTTCCAAGCTTGGTTCTGGCGGTGGCTATAATGGCGGTGGACATGCTAGTGCCGGCGGATACGGCGGCGGTGGTATGACCCACATAAGCTCTTCTGCTGGAGACCGCTTTAGTTCTACAGTGACAGCTACTCAAGTAGATAAAGGACATTGGCAATTGGACCCAACTGCCAGCATATTAGGCCAAGACGATGATGGCGGCGATGGCCTTTCTGCAAGATTGAGGCTGAAGCTTACGGCTGGGCAGACTTACTTATTCGGAGTTGGTAGATACAGTGCTTCTAGGTCAGGATCCTATCCCTATTCAGTGACTGACCCATCCGGAAGAGTGATACTATCTGGCACATGCTATTGCGACGAGGGTACTTGGAGCAGCAAGACATATGACCCAGATTGCGTATGGTCTTTCAAGGCTACAACCACTGGTACTTACACTTTCACAGCAGATGAAAATAATGGAGACCCATGCGTTTATGTAAGTGAATACTCACGTACTTGGATTCCCAATATAGTAACTGAGTATAAGATAACAGACAGCGTTTCTTTCTCTCCTACTAATGCTTATGTAATAGCTGGTGGCGGTGGCGGTAATGGTAACAACCAAACTGGAACAAGCACAGTTTACAGCTTCAGTTTGAGCGACTTTGCCCGTAGCGGGTCTAATGCCACTGGTTCTGTAAGTGGAGGAACTCTCACTTATAAGATTACTAACAGATCCGACCCACAGATACAATCTTCTAGGACTTACAGCATAGCTGGTCAGTCTGGAGACATGCTCAAGATAGCTGTAGTAAGCAGTAGTGGTATAACTCAGGGCCAGCTTTACTATACCAATTCTAGAGGGCCAATGAGTGAGACCAACGTAGCAAGGTTTAATGTGAGCGGTGCAAACGACATCTATGTACCAATGGGAGACGGCTGGGGAGGAGCTACAGCAACACGATTCAGGCTTGACTTTGACGGTTCTGCCAATAGCCAAATTAAGATAGCATCAATTCAAATCATTCGTAGCGGCGGTAGCGAATCTGCTGGCACTGTAAGAACTTTCAATTACACTGGTGGTAATCAAACTATAACACTCCAACCTGGAACTTACAAGTTAGAAGTTTGGGGTGCTGAGGGAGGTTCTTACGACCAAGGCACAACCATGGGTGGCTATGGTGGATATGCTTATGGAAACATCACACTAAGCCAGGCTACTACTCTAACAATACGAGTTGGTGGCAAGGGTGCTGACACTAGAGTTAATAATGCCTCTTATCCTGGTACAGGAGGCTGGAATGGCGGTGGAAGCTCACCTTCTTCTTCCTATAACGGAACCCATGGCGGCGGTGGTGGAGGTAAGACCGACATTCTTTCTGGGTCTACTTACCTTATAGCTGCTGGTGGAGGCGGTGGCGGAGGCCACAGCTCTTCTCGTGGTAACGCTGGAGGAAACAGGCTTAGCAACTACGGTTCAGGTGGAACAGCTGGGTATTGTGGACATGCTGGCCAAGGTGGTACTTCTTACATTGGGGGAGTTACCTCTGCTGGATACAGCGCTGGAGCCCGTTCTGGTAACGGCATGGCTCGTATTACTACCATAGCAGTTAGCGCTTCTGGCGAAGGCGGAGTAGGCGGAGGCACCTCTGGAGGTAACGGAGGCGGTGTTGCTAATACTGCTGGCACTCAATCTTCCGGTTACAAGCAAGGCATTGGCCAATCGGTTACCACAGCTACTGGAGCTGGAGGTGCCGGTGGTGGATATTGGGGTGGTAAGGTAACCAACACCAATGGAGCTGGCGGTGCTGGCGGTTCTGGCTACTATAACACTTCAAAGGTAAGCGCAAGCTACACCTCAGGCACAGGAAAGATTTACACGGCAACTACCACAGCTGGTGTTAATACTGGTAACGGTCATGCTAAGATAACATTCCTTGATAGTGCTCCTGGTCCTTGGCCATCCATTAGTGATATCCTTGAAGTAATTGACCAGATACCTCAGGATAGCCCAATATTCGATTGCAATATGGAGCTTAACACACATGTGTGTGACGATCTGTGCCGTGAGTCTCTTGTGCTAAAGTGTAACGAACCACACCACAGTGGTAACCATTATGCTGGTAGTGACCTTTGCTACGATGCTTGTATGGATGACGCAAAGCACAAGCATACTGTTGATATCAATGTTGGTGACGGTAGTTACACTCCTGGAAACTTCATCAACCTTGATTGGGGCTTCCAGCTCTACTTCGCTAATAACGGAGACTTTTATCAGAGTAATACACATGGCATTGGTAACTTAACAAATACTAGAGGTATAGGTTATGAGAATGACATGGATACCTCTACATGGACTAGGGTTAAGCAGGTTAGACTTGCCGTTAATGCCATATACCAAGGCAATCTATACAGAGCTGGAGAGTGGATTACCTTATCCGATAAGGGTGACTATCTTGGTGAAGATGGGTCTCCTTATAACGAGCGGAACTGGAGCCACTACGGAACTCAGTTATATGATGATATGTACGGCAATCTCTTAGACGGTCGTAGAAATTACATCTATGACTTCTATTGTACATTAGCTAACCACGAAGCTGCTAACGCTCCTATGGAGTTCAGAGCCTTTGCAATAAACAACACATCTTACGACTCTGACTGCGGAGACACAAATAACTTCCCAACTTATATAACTAATAGGCTGAGGCAAGGAAAGCGGTTTGAATCTAAGCACTCTGCTTATAATCAGCTGGTTATAGATGTTGTTGGACGGATTGGTAACCTTGCTCTAATAGACACTGGAGACTACCGTTTCTCCAATCTGTTCAAAGAGCCTGTTGAGCGCGAGGTTACTGAGATAGACGATCCTACCTATTACACTGCCATTGATGAAGAGATTGAGCCAAACGAAAACGCCGTGTTTAACGGAAACACTATAACTTCTAATGTAGCAGGCGGTGGTGCGGTACTGAACGATGTTGAGCTAACTGCTGGTGCATATAGAATTTATGTGACAGGCTCTGGTTTAACAACTTCTGGCTTATCTATAGTGGCTCATACCTCTTGGCAGACAGATGCTACTGTAACAGAGTCGGATGGTCTATACACTAATACTACACAGGTGGTTGTTGAGAACCCAGATGTTGAAGGTAGCGAGCCAGAAATAGTCAATCAAACTACAGTGAGTGGCCCTGGCATAGATATTAAATCTGGAACTTGTACAATAACACTGTACGGTGAGGGATTAACACTGACTGATTGGAAGCTGAGCTGTACTGAATTTGACTTGACGCCCTATATAACTAATGTGTCTAAGACGCATAGCATGATAGTATGGAGCCTCGAGCTTCCCAACGACATATCTAACTTCAATGTACACGCTGAGTTTACCGGAAGTGACACATTGAGAGCAGACCGTCTGGAGGTCTACAGGTTAAATACTGATGCTATGCAAGAGCTTGCTTCGTCTGACCGTATCACTAATGTAACAGTATCTGATAATCTCAGAATATACTATGTTTTAATTAGCGAAGATACAACTGCTGATATTTCTGCAATATCCAGAAGCTTACCAATAGAGATAGAGTCTATCGGTGTTCAGAAATTAGCTGATGACGATGCCGGGTGGACAGTTGAAGGTATTATAAGAGATGTTGATGAATCTAAGCAAAGAGCTTACCTGACCTGGAAGTTTGATATTCGTGGTTTACCAATAAGTGCCGAAACTCAGTGGATTGACACTTATAACACTATTGGATGGGCTCAAACAGCTACTTGTATGACTACAATTCCGCTGGATGCATCCCAGAACAATATATCAATACTACAGGATGAGGCATTACTGGTAGGATATGACTTGTACACTAGCATTGGAACAATTGGAGACTACTACCGTGACGGTGGTGGATTCTTGCAGGTAGTACCTGAGTACTATGGCGTTGACATTCATACTGGAGAATTCTTCCCAGTTGATGTTTACATCTATTATGACAACGCATATTACCCAATTAACATCTGGGGCTTAATGACTGATGAGGATATCCATACTTGGGGCCCAGAGGGTTCTGGCTACGACCTATCTTCTATCTATAATTTCGCTACAATACTGCGGTGGAATCAGGAGAAGATTCGTAGAATGGTAACTCCTGCTGAGGACTACATGACCAATCAGCTCCGCGAGAAGTATGTGTCCTATGTGGCTGAGAACACTTGGGATTATCTTGATATTCCTTCTGGTAACAGCTATGTAATGGGTAATGCTCAGTTCTTGCAACTAAACGGTAACGCTAGAACGTTTGTTGGTGGCGAAACTACTTACAGCACTTTGATGAACTACTCAAGAGGAAATGCCTTGAGAGAGCATCTGTTTGACGATTATAATGAGGCCAGCGGAAAGCTGTGGGCCATTGGTTCCGGAAAGGCTAACAGCGGCGTTTCTGTTGATGACAATGGTATTTATCACAACCCAGGTGGGTTGATAGATGCAAGTCAGTGGTGGGAAGCTGCTCAACGTTGGCACTTAACTCTTGGTCTTGCTTCCTCTTCTGTATTTGTCAGGTCTGGCCTTGAGCCAACTACTGAAAACATAGCCGAGCTCCAGACTAAGGACTATGTGGTGCTATCTACTGTTGATATTCGTGCCCTTGGTACTGTGTGGAACTTGATTTATACTCAGGAAAATGGCTCAATAACAGTAACAGATGAGAACGGCATTAAGATTACTATTGATATACCCGAGAAGATAGTAATTAACGGCCACGAGCACATAATACCACCCGCTCTAGTGGTTTACCAGACAGTCAAGAGTTCTCCGTACGACATTGATGTAATAAGTAATTACTAAGTCGGCTAGGAGGGTATTAAATGAACAAGGTTGTAAAAAGATTTAAGCATAATATGTTGAGAGGGCCCTTCGGGGCCCTCTCAACGGCTATTTTACTTAGTAGCACTATTATTCCAAGCTATGCTGCTACAAGTAACGAGTTGCGGGAGAGTATTGGGTTATCACCTAATACTTATGAAGAAACTACCATAGTTGACACTGTCACTAATGGCAGTAGCAATTCTGGCGGAAATAATTCTTCTGACAATAATGGACAAAGCCATGGGCAAAATAACCAAACATCAGAAGATGTTTATGCTGAGCAAGTAGCAGCTGAGGCTGAACTAAATGCCAAAATTTCCACTTACGAGAATGAGATAGCTGAACTTGAAAGAAGTCTTGGTTCTCGTATAGCTAATAATTCAACAGCTTATTTAATCACTGTTACTGTAGATGATATAATAGGTAAACAAAACGAACTAGAGGAACTAAAAGAAACCGGAGAGCTTGCTACAGATAATCCATTCGTACCAAATTCTAATAGTTACGATGATACTGAAAGCACCACATACACATATGATGGTGTACTAGCTGAATCTTTTACTGCTGAGGAAGTTGAGAATATAACTTCTTTAGACTATAATATAGGCTATATAGGTGATGAAGCTACGAGTGTTGTGGAAAACTACTTTAGACTCGTAACTCCTTGGGGATTTAATAAACATGCCTCTGAAGAAGAGTACGGCAGTAAATTCTTAGGAATGGACCTATACGCAAAACCGGACGACACTATAGTTTCTCAGTGGAATGGAGTAGTCGTTGAAGTTGGGAATGACGACTCAAATATATTCCAATACATCAAAATTTACCATGGAAACCGAACATACACAATATACAGTCATGTTTACCCGTTGAGTGGAGTTTATGTTGGAACACAGGTTAGGGGAGGACAGCCAATAGCAGTAGCTGCTGACACTTCTTCCTATGAGCCAAACAAAGAGAATCACATCATGTACCAAGTTAGACTTGATGGAGAATACATTAACCCATTATTGATTTATGGTACACGAGGAAAAACTATTTATGAGACTTGGTTAACTTCTCATGCAATAGATAATGTGGTTGAAGCTGGAGAAAAATATTATAATGACATAGAGGACGAAACTAAGCCATCTAGTCAAAATAATCCTCCTGCAATAAATGCTGAAGTAGGGTAAACATTCGGGAAGTGGTGGTAGTACTAAACAAGAAGTTTTGGTGCTACCACCACTTTCCTTGCCCACATACCACCTACTAGATAATCTAGTAATGATGGGTATGTGTAATATTAGTTGTTCTTTGTTGTAAGCTGTGGATTTATTATTGACTATAAATTTTAAGTTTAATTGTTCAATATCATGGCTTGTGAGGAGATTTTAAATCTCTTAATGGGGGTGAATGTCTTGAGGAAAAGAGCCTCTGTGATGGTGCTCTTACTAACTTGTGTTATATCCTTAGTTGGGTGTAACAATACAGAGGATGAAATTGTTGATGACCCGAATAGAGCAGTCTACATTGTAGATGGCGAAGATAGCTGGGAGATTAGGTATGATGAAGATACAGAATCACTTATAGGCTATCATAATGGAAGGGAAACAGGTACATTTGACCGAGAATACAATGGGATGCCAATACTTGACATTCCAGAGACAGATGAAACTAATGATTTGCTGGGTATGCCTCTGATAACTGATGGGGTATACAGAACAAAACTAGTAGAGGGGCAGATGTACATAAACTACCTATTAGAAAATGGGTATACTCAAGATAGAGTAGCACAAACGCACAGGTTTATTGAGTATTTCCTTTCTAATGAGGAAGCTGAACTGACTCAAAGAGTTATCATCACTGAAAATTATACAGTTGTAGGTACACTTGATTTTGGCGATATACCAGATGTAAATATGAATGATTACTTATTCGATTAAATGGAGGTACTAAAGTATGAAGTTCTTCAAGAAATTTGCTCCGTGGCTGTTGTGTCTACTGCTAGCAGTTGCCATGGTAATTATGGCTATTGTAGGGATGCAGTCAGTGAATAGCTACAAGCAGACTCTTCAGCAGCAGGAAGCATCAATAGCTGATATGTCATCTTTTATTGATAACGATATCGGGCCTTTGATTGATTGCTATGTGGTTAACACTTCTGTTCGTGTGGGTGATACTGTTACTGAGGAGATGTTAACTCCAATTTCTATTCCTGAGAGCATCGCTTATGCCGATAAAGAAGTTGAAGTTGAAACGGTTAATGAAGATGGTGACACAGTAACGACTACTGAGAATCAGAAGGTTCTAAATGTTGTTACTAGCACAAATGATGCTGTTGGGCTGAAGTTTAGGGTGGCTCTTGATGCTAATTCTATTCTATCTCCAGACGATTTAATTGACAATCCTCTTGATAACACAACTCGTATGTTCGAAGCTACTTTCGATGATTTCCCAACTGATATTCAGGTTGGAGATTATGTGGACATTCGTATTCGGTTCACTTACGGTGAAGATTTTATATCTATTCCTCATAAGAGAATTGAGGGCATGATTCTAGAGAACGGTATTTTCCAATTCTACTTCACAGAGCATGAGATTAACGTATATGACAGTATGTTGCTTGATAAAGCAATGTACGATAGCGTAACCATTTACTTGTTGAAGTATGTTGACCCATCTTCTCAGACTGCTGCTGAAGGGTTCTATCCGATTAACAGCAATATAGCTGAGATTATGAACGCTAATCCAGGTTTACTTGACCTCGTTGAAGAAAAGATGCTGCTCGAGAGACAGGAGCTAAGCTCTATGATGGGCGGAGATACTAATTCCTTCGATGACAAGCGGCTTAACGAGGTTAGCTCTCAGATTAGAGACATTATTCGTGACTATGCTGGTGAAAAGAGCTCAGCTATTAAGGACCGCGTAAAGGAAGAAGCTGCAGCAGCTAGAGCTGCTGCTAAGGCCAACAGCTAAGGAGGATTAACAAGTAATGAGGATTATATCTATTGTAGGCAAAGTCGACAGCCGTCCGCTTGTTTACCCTTTAGCTAGGGCTTTAAGTATGGAAGGGCTGACTGGGATTATTACAGACGACGGTGCTTACCGTCGTCTGTATCCTGGTAAAGAAGATATTGGTAGCGTTAATGGAATTGACATTAGCGTTACTAGCCACATTACAGATGAAACCGTCCACAGTTTAGACAATTCTGGTGTTCCTTATGACACTTTAATTACTGTGTCCTGTGATTATATTCACCCTGAAGCGGATGGTGTAATCATGTGTCATGGTGTTGATCGTTCGATGATGCTCGTGGAGGAAGCAAAGGAAGAAGATGAGTTTATCATTCCTCAGAAAGTCGAAGCTCAAGAGCCAGAGGAAGCTAAAGAACCCAAGAGGGGTTTTGGAAGTGGAAAGGCTAAGCATAAGGTAACAGGTGAGGCCAAGGAAACTTCTGATGTGCCTACTGAAACTGAAGATGTGACTCAGATATTAGAGGAGCCAACAACCCAAGTTGAGGAAACTCTTCATGACAAAAGGATTAGGCTTCAGAACGAAAATCCTGACAAGATAGTTATTCCAGAGGACAAGAAGTTTGTAGAGGTGCAAATAGCTTATGCCGCAGCACCTAAGAAAAAAGACATAATAGGCATAAGCCTTAAAGATGGCTTAGTAAGCTATGTATACGGTTGTGAAGAGCAGAAGCGAATTACAGTCAACAATGATAAAAACTATGTTGGCATCTTGACTAAAATTGGAAGCACTGTTACTGATATTGAGCCTAAGGAACTTCAAGCTCTGTTAATTAGAGAGGAAGGCAGTGCAGCTCCAACAAAATCTAGTATGTTTAAAAAGTAACTGGAGGTTATAAGCTAATGAGAGTTGCAGTTATTTCACCGCATGCCTGTAACAACGGCAATACTACATTGGCAATGCTGATTGGGTTGGAGTTCGCTAGCCAAAATAAGCTGACTTGCTTAACTCATATCAAGCCAACTTCGCCAAGTTTTTACAAGTACTTGAGCTTTAAGAGCTACGAGGATAAAACTTCTACCCCTTCCCAGATTGTTAAAATCTTGAAAGAGGGTGGACTTACTGGTGACGAGGCTCGGGACTACTGCAAACAGATTACCGATGACCTTGAAGCTTTCACTAATCAAACTACCAACTTTAACCAGGATGACATGAATTTCATGTTCCGTTACATAGCCAAGGCATTTCCACATGAGCATGTTATCTTCGATGTAGACGATGATAACCTTGAGCAGTGTGCAGCTGTTATTAAGCTATGCGATGTGATTGTTCTAAACTTAACTCAATCTGTCAAAGAGTTAGATGAGTTCCGTGCGAACAAGGAAAAGTACATGGCAGTTTTTGGTTCGAAGCCCATGGTGGTAGTGGTGAACCAGTTTAACAGTGTATGCGGGTCTTTACAGGATGTAGCTAAGTGGATGGGCATTAAGAAGCCTAATGGATGGGTGGTGTTACATCAAAATCCTTGGATTCGCTGGGCTACTAATAAGGGTAAACTTAACAGTTTATTCAATAACATTTTGAAAAAAGATCCTCGCGTTATGGAATTACAGTCTGACCTCTTTAAGATTTGCAGTACTATTGCGAGAGCAAAAGCTACTGGAGATAAGAAAAGGGGTGGGCATAAGTAATGGATATAAATACTCTGTTGATGGTGGCAACCATCGTAGTATTCTTAGTCATCATTACTGTACTATACATGAGGTCTAAGAGTCAAACTAACAGAGTAGAAGTTGAGACCTTTAACACCATGGACAAAGTGCTTGAAGCGGTTAAAATTGAGATGGTCGAGATTGTTAAAGATGATATTAGCCTTGGCCTATCCAATGAAGAATTTGACCGTTTGTATAAGCGTAAAGCCCGTATTAACGAAGCTCTTAAAAACTGTGTACACGGTGTTGATGCCTCAAAGGCTCTGGTTATTGATTTGATTCGTAACTTCATAGCTGGCAAGGTTCCAGATGAGCAAGTAACAAGCCTGTTAGGGCTTGACCCTGAGGGTGAGCCAAGCAATCAGGTCAAGTTTGAAATCCTTATGTATAAGTTCAAAAAGATTTACGGTAAGGATGCTCTAGTGAAGTGGATTGATAAATATGACTTGGCCCGTGAGCGGCATGCAACTGGAGCAGACCGTTTACAGGATATGGCTTACTACATAACAGTAGAAGATTTAAATAATACTTACCAATCTGAGAATTTTGACCTTAACATAGAGGAACAGATTGATGTTCTGGCAATTTTAATTTATCAGCAGTATAAAGGATTTGGTATTCTTGATACTTTAAGAGAAATGAACATTAACGGATTTAACATAGGTACTTCTGGTAGTATTCTAAATCTAGGTAATCAGGACCAAATTTCTAAGGAGTTCAGGGCTAACAATTCTGTGTGGCTATATGATCGTGGTAAGTATATTCACTTGCGATTCTTAAACTTTGGCACAGAGGAGGAAGCAAGGCGTATTATCCAGCTTATTTGTCGCTGGAATAATCCTGGTCCTCTGACATCGAAGCGTGGTTATCTCGTGAACACCATGTATGATAAAAGCCGCGTGTTGGCAGTTCGCCCACCCGTATCAGAGTATTGGGCAGTCTTTATCCGAAAGTTTACTCTGTCTGACCCGTCGCCAGAAGCTCTGATTATTAAGGAATACACTCATCGTGGTGATCTTCCAATTCAGTTGATTGAATTCCTAATGCGTGGATGTATAACTTGTGCAGTCACAGGCCGTCAGGGTTCTGGTAAAACCACCTTGATGAGTTCTATTATACGGTATATAGACCCTCGTTATACAATCCGCGTATTGGAAATGGCTCCTGAGCTTTATCTTCGTGAGTTGTATCCTTCAAGAAATATTTTAAGCTTGCAAGAAACGAGCACTGTCTCAGCTGCCGAATGTCAGGACGCTTTAAAGAAGTCTGACGCAGCCGTGTCAATCGTTGGTGAGGTTGCAACTGATAGTATTGCTGCTAGAATGATTCAAATGGGTATGACAGCAAGTATCTTTACAATTTTTAGCCATCATGCAAATACACCAAAAGACCTTGTATTAACCCTAAGAAACTCACTTGTAAATGATGGTGGCTTTTCGAATATGGAAACTGCTGAAAAACAGGTCACGGACGTAGTTAAGGTTGATGTGCATCTGGATTACACGCCCGACGGTAAGAGATATATTGATCGTATTTCCGAAATCATCCAGCTTGAGGAGGGAACTCCTTATCCCGAGTATAATCCTGATGATGCAACCAACTCAATGAATGAAATCACTGCTGAGTATTATCGTCGTAAGACTGACCGAGTTGGATTTACAACTCGTGAGATTATGCACTATGACCTGAAAACCCACACTTATGTGGCAACCGGACGGTTTAGTGAGTACCTCGAGGGTAGAATCCGTGCTAACCTTGGTGAAGAGCTCTGCGTAAGCTATGACCAGTTTATGCTGAAGGAGTGGGGACCCCGTGAGGGTTCTGCCGATGCAGCTCTTACTGAAGGCCAGATTAAGGAGAAGCTTGCTGATTACGATAAGCAGATACATGCTATTGAGGACAGTTACCGTTCTATCGAACAGAACAGCGGTGATAATAGCATTTTGCAGACCAAGTCAATTCTTGATGACGATGACGAGCAAGCAGTTAATTCTGCCGACGACCCGATAGCTAAAGCAGCCGCTGAACATGCTGTTTGGAAGGCTGGGTACGAGTCAGCTGAAGAAGCAGACGAGTTTAGTTTGGGTAGTTTCTTCGACGATGACGACTACACCTAAGTAACAATTAGCCTAATTGGGGTTGGAGTTAGACTAACTCCAATTAGGCTAATTAGCTTTAATTAAATAGGGAGGACTAAACTTTGGCTGGCAAAGTACAAGAGAATTTACTTGGACTTAATATAGGAACTTGGCATATAGACTCTTACCTTGGAAGGAGTATGTACTCAGCCCATTGTTTAGTGTGTGGAACTTCTAGAAACATTGATGGGTACTCTCTTAAGACCCGTGGTGGCCCAAAGTGTACTGAGTGTTCTGGGAAGTCTCTAAAAGGTAGAATAGACCTCACTGGAAAGACTTTTGGGCGATGGAAAGTTTTGGAGTATTCTGGAAATAAAAAGTGGAAATGCCAATGCTTAGATTGTGGCACTGTTAGAGATGTAGCAGGTTCAGATTTAAGGAATGGTAAATCTACTGGGTGTGGGTGCACAACGAACAAGAAGAGGATTGTTCTTCAAGAAGGCACTAAAATATTTGACTGGACTGTTATAAAGTATAATAAAGTCTATGGAAAGTATGAGTGCATATGTTCTTGTGGAGCTACAGGGTTACTAACAGCTTACCAACTAACTCATGGATTGTCTAAATCATGTGGGCATAATACGACAGGATTTAAAGACCTTACTGGAAAAATGTTTGGGAACTGGAAGGTTATAGAGAGAGGTCTGACAATCGATAATAAGATATACTGGATATGCGAGTGCCAATGCCAAAATAAGACACGCAGACATGTAGACGGATACTTATTACGGCATGGGATAACAAAATCTTGCGGGTGCTTAACTCAAAAATTAAGAGAGCAGACTAGCCTTGAGAGGTACGGGGTATCTCACCCATCTCAGGCTGGAACACAAAGGACACCTGAGCAATTGAGAGCTATTCAGAGTAGAGATAATATGCTAGAGTTCTTGAAGGCAAACTTTGACCATGTACCATCAGCAATAGAATTGGCTGATAAACTTGGGATAAGCAGATGCACACTCAAGGACCATTTGATTAGATTTGGTTTATTTAATTGCATAACTCATGGTCAAAAGCCAATCAGTGGATATGAGAGACAATTGCAGAGTATGTTCCCGTGTGAACACTGCTCTGATAGAACTCTTTTAGAAGGCAAAGAGGTAGACTTATACTATCCTGAGGTTAGTTTTGCTATAGAGTTTAACGGCAATTATTGGCATAGTGAACTTAAAAAACCTGATGTAGCTTATCATCAAAACAAAACGCTGGAGGCTGCCTCTAAGGGAGTTCAGCTATTTCACATTTTTGAATATGAGTGGACAGATAAAATAAAGAGAGACATAATATCTGACATCATTCGTTCAAAATTATACGGAGATAGAGTTAGAACTATCTACGGAAGAAACTGCTCAACTTGCTTGATAAGTAACTCTGAGGCTAAAGAGTTCTTTAGCACAACTCATATTCAGGGATATGCTAAATCTGATATTGCTATTGGGCTTAGATATAACGGAGAGCTTGTGGGAGCTATGTCGTTTGGAAAACCAAGATTTAATCAGCAATATCAATTTGAGCTTATTAGATTGTCTTTTGCTCTGTCTACTAAAGTAGTTGGCGGAGCAGAAAAGATGTTCAAGCACTTTATAACTGAGAACAGACCAATTAGTATAATTTCTTATTGTAATATAGCTAAATTCTCTGGTAAAGTGTATGAAAGACTCGGATTTGAGAACAAAGGACTAACTAAGCCTAACTATACTTGGGTTGATGTTGAGACAGGGGATAATTTGACAAGGTACCAAACTATGAAACACAAGCTTGTAGAAGCTGGGCTTGGTAGTATAGATGAATCTGAAGACCAGATCATGCACAGGCTTGGGTATTCTAAAATATATGATTGTGGAAACCTAAAGTTTGTATGGAACAATCCTAATATGGAGGTGGGCTAATTGGCAATACCTATTCCACTTATTATAGTAATGGCTGTCATAATAATATTTGGTATAGTCGTTATTATATTTGGTTCGAGGCCCCAGAGGGAACAGAGTGCCTCAACTGAAAAGCTACTTAAAAAGCTATATGCTTTCCTATCCACTAACTTCCTCACTTCTGGTAAGATACTCAAGATAATGGATAGGCTATCTGCTCTTTCAATATATAATCGCGGCGAGATGCAGATGATGGCAGTTAAATACTTCCTGATGTCTACCTCTATAAGTCTTGTACTTGTAATAGCTGCTATATTCCTTTTTAATGATACAGTCTCAGTTCTAATATGTATCACATTTGCTATAGTGATTAACACCATATTGATTGAGAAACAGGTTGAGAAAGTAAACATGAAAGTTTACAAGGCATTAAAACATGCCATCTCATCTATTCGTCAGGAGTACCTAAAGCTTGGTTCTGTTACTGAGGCTGTCGGTGAGGCTGACATTCCACCTCTCTTACGCAAGCCCTTCGATAACATTTACCAAATTCTAACCAGCGCAGACGGAGAGTTGTTGCTACTAAAGTTCTATGAATCAACCCCATTCAGAGCAATTCAAACTCTTGCTGGTATTTGTTATAACATCAATAACTCAGGTGACGAAAAAGATTCCTATGGACAATCAAACTTCGTGCAGGCTTTGACTATGCTATCTTCCGATGTAAACTCTGAAATTGAGAGATTACATTATATGAAGCGGAAGTTTGGGATTATCGAGTATTTAACTCTTGCTCCAATATTTACTATGACAATTATTGAGAGCTACTTCATTGACACTATGCCAGGTACAGCTCTAATTTACAACGGACTTATCGGGTATCTTGGCAGAACTGTGACATTAGTATTGTGTGCTGTATGTTACACCATTGTAGCAAATATAAATAGTGCACAGTCGGTAAAGAGTGATGACCGTTCTCCTTGGGAAAACAGTTTACTTGAGAATAAAAAATTCAGGCAGTTTATCTACAACATAGAGCCAAAAAATGCTAAGCGCAGAAAGTTAGAGCGTAAACTTAATAATGCACTTAGTAAAAAAGGACCTGAGCATTTTTACACTGAGAAAATAGCATTTTCAGCTGTTGGACTTGTTTTTGCTATAATAGCTATGATATCTATTGTAACAATGGCTCAAGACTATTATGCTTCTTCTACTGACCAGTTAAGCTTGGTGGCTGACACATCTATGGAGGGTATACCTAAAGAAGATATACTAGCCATGGATAACGAGTACATTACATCTAGAGAGAACGGGTATGAGTACGGAACTGAGGAGTTGGCAAACTTAATTAGAGGTTATATGCCTGCTCTATCAGACCTTCAAATTCAAGACCAGCAAGCCAGAATGGAGAACAAATACTCAAGTTTACAAGCAGCTTATTTCCATTGGTACTATGTGCTAATCTGTATATTAGTTGCAGTTGCTTGTTGGTGGATACCAGATATTCAGCTAAGATTCAGAACTATGCTAATTAAGACTGAAGCTGAGGATGACTTCCTTCAGTTACAGACTTTGATGGCTATACTAATGAACATGAATATTGATACACTTGACGCAATTTGGCAGATGTGTCAACACAGTAGGGTGCATAAAGACATGTTAATGTATTGCTATCACAGCTACCCGTCAAATCCAGAGCTTGAGTTGGCAAGACTTAAGTCTAAGACACCTATAATTGAGTTCCAGCGATTCCTTGGTAAACTCGAGCTTACTGTTGCTGACCTTTCTCTAGCAGAGGCATACAGCGACTTAAGGATTGAAAGAGACCACATGTTAAGAATAAGAGAACAAACAATGTATTCTACGATTGACAGAAAGCGTAGGATATGTGGCCCCATTTCAATGACTCCATTTATATGCCTTGTAATTTGTGAGTTCTTAATTCCCATAGGATACCTTGGAATAACAGAGTTTACTAAGGCACTAGGCAGTATGGGAGGCTAATTAACAAGAGGGTATCCGTGAGGATACCCTCTTTATTGCACTAGTTGTTAGTTGTGTATACATGAGCATCGGCTTTTAAAACAATAGAATCAAAAATTTTTATTCTTTACTTGCCAATATACTGGGGGTATGAGCGTATGGAAAACGAAGTCCGTGATGTAACCTATCTATCTATAGGGCTTATACTCGTTGCAATATTACTCAGCTTCATATCTTACGGTTTAACTGTAAAATCTGAACTTGCTGGAGTACGCAATAGAGAGCTTAGAAGCCATGAGAATGTAGAGCAATACAGAGAGTACAATGCTTATGACCAGAAAACGCTCTTTGGAGATGAAGTCATTGAGCTAATTAGAGCTAAGTATGACAGTGGAATTTCTATTTTTGTCGACTATAGGGCTAACGTAAGTACAGGAGATGTCGTTGATTCTGATGATACTTGTATATATTGCGGAACAGAGGGCAATCATCGTATCTATAACTTAGATAACTATATTGACCATGCAAATGCTCCATCAGATTACAACTACTTTATTTTAGCCCAAAATGCTATATCGGCTGAGAGGAATGACCTGAGAAACTGGTACCCATCAACATCTAAATATAGAGCTTACTTAGTATACAACAGCGAAGACCCGATGGTTTACTATGAAAGACTCATGGATAACTACGAATTAACTAAGGATTCTATGCCAGATACTGAGAAGGGTAAGCTTGAGGCATTAGATAATGGGGTTCCTGTTAAGCCAACAGGGGCTGAGGTGACTGGAATCGTGCTGATAAGCTACCATACACTTGAATTACCAGACAGAACTTAATTTAAAGATTATTTAACTATTGTGAGGTGAGCGACATGGAAAATGAAGTAAGTGATTCCATTAGAATTGCAGTAGAACTGATAATTACAGCTCTGTTGCTCACTATGATTGCATTATTTGGATTTGTTTCCAATAGAGCTGTTGATGATAAGGCCAGGGCTGATTCGGCTGCTGAATATATGAACGAGATAACTGATCTATACTGGTATGATGACAGAGTGGTCACTGCTTCTGATGCTATGGAGTTGATGATGACTTATCCTGGACAATACAATTATTACTTCGAGTATAGGGGACCAGACGGAACAGCTTTTGATGAGCGGTCTAGAGAGATTGAAAAACAGTCAGATGCTGGAGACGTCAGAGAGTATTGGTCAGAGTCATCTTTGAGAGAGATGATAGATGGCTTTGAGAAATCAAGTTTTACTTCGACTTTAATTCGTAACCCTGATGGACAATCAGTAGGTGGAATATTATTCGTTTATCAGGAGGGATAACTTATGGAACGAGAGGTCAGCTCAGTTGCAAGACTGGGAGTTATGCTAGTTGCTATAGCTGCTCTATTGAGTATTGTTTGGGTTACTATTATGATGGGTAACCAAATTAGCGGTGGAGCTTACGAAGAAGCAGCAAAGCTACAGGCTAACTTAGAACAGACTCAACTTAAGAGCTTAAACAATAAGGATGCGATAGCTATACCTAAGGCAGCTATATATAACCTACTAGCACAGTCATCGGCTAATATAGCTAAGCTTGAGTATACTGATGACTTAGGTGGTGTAACAGTGGTTACCCCTGGGCCTGATAAATGGGAGGCAACTGGAGCATTATCTGGGTCTTACTTAGCCATTGAAGATGTGCTTGAGAATGAGCTGATAGGTAAGGCTTTAATTTATGTGGAGAAATCTTCTGACGAGTCTTACATTGTGCAGGTTACAAGCATAGGAATTTAAGGAGGTCAGTTTATGAGAGACGAACCACTTGACCTCATTCCATTAACTGTCCTTTTAGGAATTGTGGTAGCGATATCAATGGGAATTATGATTCCCATGTATAGAGAGGCACAACAATTAAAATATGATGTTACTTACGATAAAGTTGTTACTTCTGTGGAAGGCCAGATGGATAACAATGAAGTAACAGAGGGATACAGCTATACAGAGATGGTTCTTCTTATAAGTAAACAAACATATTTTATGCCTCAGCCTCGTGTAATTGATATTGGTGGACAGGTGTTAGCTATTCAACCAGAGGTAACAGATGCTATTAAGCCTGGCGAATTTGTTGAATCAGGTTATGAGGGAGCCACAACAAATTTTATACCAGAGAACACTACTTCAGCAGCCTTAGCAAAGTCTTATATAAACACTTGGTGTACAAAGTACAACGCGATGCATTCTGGTGAGAACAGTTACGATTTTGCTTTTGACTTAAGATTTACTACTGGGACTGTTGAAGGCGAATCTGATGATTGTTATACATTGTATGTTCTAGCTAAAACTAATCCAGAGAATGAGACAATCCGATTAAGATGTTTAGCAAATGGACAACTTGAGGAAAAACCAAATCTAGATTATGACATAATGATAAAGGGGTGAGACACTGCCATGGTAGATTATATCAATAAAGTTATAACAATAATACTGGTATTCGTAATGCTTGTTCTTGCCCCTCAGCTAATTTCTTACAAGGCTGATGAACAGATACTCGCTAGAAGGGAAATTTTGAACGATGTAGAAGTATTCATTGATAAAGTTCAGGATACTTCTTCAATCACAGAAGATGACCTTAACTATTTGTACCTTAGCTGCAATAGCCACGGGTTAACAGTTGATGTTCAGGTTAAGCGTTTAATAGCTTCTGCTGTGTACGATGCTGAGAATGATTTAGCTCAGACAAACTACTTCGCCACTGACGACCCTGAGGCTTTAGCTAATATCAACAGCGGTGATGTTGTTCAGGTACACATTGAAGAGGTGACAACATCTTCTGGTAGAAGGGCAACTTATTCAATTCTTGGAATAGACGAAGGGAATTTAGAGTTTACCTTGGCGGGGGTGGTTGGCTAATGAAAGTTTGGTCAATTATCTTTAACGTATTTGGTATACTCGTTCTATTTATGTTTGGGGCTTATTATATAAACATATCAGAAACGGTAGATGCCGAATTTCAACAGCTAAGATACGAATATGCTGTTAGGCAAGCTACTGAAGCGATGTTTTTATCGACGCTTCAGGCAGAGGACATCCAACTTGATTATACTACTATGGACTATATTTCAATAGACAGTTCTGAAGCTATTGAAATATTTGATAGAGTGATGTGCTTCAACTACGACATGTCGCCGTCTGATGAAAACTTCGCCCTAATAAACCAAAACATTGCTGCTTGTGCTATTGCGGGTTATGATGGCTTTTACATTACAGAGATGGTGGAAAGCGATGAAATAGAGGATAATGGTACAACAGTTGATGGATATTCACTAAGATTTAGCCCTAAAATTCCTTATTATCTCGATACCGGAAATCAAACTTATGCAATAGACACTTATAGAAAAACTTACATAGCTATGCAGAACAACAATCATTCAGCTAATCCAACAATATACTATGATGGTTTGACATTGCCAGCTGGTGTAAGTGAGGAAGATGTGACTTTGGCAATTAACACCCAAATAAGAGGTCGTCTTTTGAACGAGATTGCTTCTTCTGATAATGCATTGATGCATGACTTTGAACAATTGAGAATGTACTTTCCAGAGGATACAACATCAACTGGTGTTAATCCATTTGGTGTACCTGGCATCATAGTGATAATGCATGGAGCAGAGTTTGCTGGGACAGAGGGAGCATCAACAATGGCTGTGGCTGGGTATAAGGTAGTCACTAAAACCAATGTGATAGCTTTTACAGATACTAGAACAAATCGTAGCTATTACTGTTATGAGTCTCAGTTGCGAGATGAGGAAAAGACTTCTGATTCTGGGGGAATTGCAGTAGGTGGAACCTTCGGACCATTTAAGATTGAAAATTACTACGATTCAATTCAGGAAGCTTGTATGAATGTCAGTCCAACAAGTGGAAGGCATTATGACCCTTATTATGACATATTGGTTCGTAAGATTACCCGTGATTAGACTAATAGATATTGTGATGTATAATTTTTAACTTGAGGTTTTAATGATGGGACTTGTGAAACCAAACTTCTATGATGGGAGTACAATAGCCAATAGGTTGATGTGTGAGCTATTAAAAACTGACCTAATTGACCTGTTGAATAAGGCTGGATACACTCTGGATATAGTTGGTGTCCAACCTGTCACAGCTGAAAACTTACTTGAAAATAGACCTAACCAACACAGAATTTCAGTATATCGTAAGAAGATAATAGCATCACCTGGTAGATGCAATTTTATACATATAGCTGATAACGGTAATGTGTCGTTGGACTTATCAAGTAAACTGGCTATTGATATGTTGGAAAGCTTCTCAAATGGCAACTTAAACTTTAAGATTAAACTCAGTAACCCACAGGACATGGTTGAGACTGTGCAGGAAACACCATATATCAGAACCAAGGTAATTTCTACAATGGTAGTTGAGCCTGTAGCAAGGGTGTATATGTTGCATAAACTCCTTAGGGATGTTTCAAGACAAGAGGAACAAAGCGTTGAAGAGTATTATGAAACGCTGAAGAAAGAAACTTTAGACCTATTGGAGCTAGAGTAAAAACAGAAGTTTAATAGGAGGCTGACTTATGAGCATTTCAATGCAAGAAGTAATTGACAATCAACTAGTATCTCAGGAGATACTTGATATCATTCCTCATAGCTGTGAGTGTGGGGCTGAGGTAGCCTTTACTGATAGCTTAAGACAGATTTTCTGCACCAATCCCCGTTGCTACTACAAAGTAGCAGCTCGTCTTGAGGCTATGGCTAAGAAGCTTCGTGGACCTAATGGTGAGTGCTGTGAGGGTTGGGGTGAATCAACCTGTGTGACAGTGTGCACCGAGTATAAGCTAATCTCACCTTATCAGGTATTTCAGCTGGATAAGATGGTGGCCAAGGGCTATGGTTCTAGTGTGAGTGCCTTTGAGAAGAAGGTTGCTTCAATTTGTAATCCTGCACTTCGCAAAGTGGAACTTTGGCAGGTGGTAGCCTTGGCCGGCATCCCAAATATAGAGACAATAGCTTATAAGATTTTCCAGGGTTACCCTAATTTGACCGCTGCTTATGCAGATATTGAGACAGGCCAAGTCCCATTTATTGCAAATAAGCTGGGAGTTAAAAACAGTGCAACTCAGGTTTTAGCTGCTAAAGTGTACAAAACACTGATTGAATACAAGGAAGAACTCCTGTACGGAGAGAAGCAGTTTGACATCTACACACCAACAGGTCAGACTCTGTATATAGCAATTACTGGAGGTGTGAGTGGCTTCCGAAATAAGTCAGAGTTTATCCAGTATATCAATAATCGTTATAACGGTAAGGTAAATGCTATGATGATGAATAGTGTAACAACACAGGTTGAAATCCTCGTAGCAGATGGAGACACTGGCTCTAATAAATTTAAGACAGCAACAAGGCTGAACAATAAATACCTCGAAAAGCAGTTAACAAGCGGGGCGATTACCCCAGACGAGGTTGGAAAGTTCAAGTCACCTAATGACCTACATCCTGTTGGGGAATTGATATTCGTTGGAGATAGTCATGAGGTCATAGATAGACTAGACAAGGTGTTCGGTTGACACTAGGGAGATAGGAGATGAGCATAGTGGCAAGTTTTGGTTTAGTTGGAAAGCTATTTAGTAAGGGTGACATCACTGGGTTTTTTATCATAGACGAAACTGGACACCAGATGCTCATTTCAAAAGATAAGACAATTCAGTTAGTGGAGACTGGAAGCGTAGCAAACTGGAGAGTTGTTACTGATGAAGATGGAGAAAGACATCTAATTGGAGATGAGATTACACTGTCAGATCTCCCCACTATGGTGAAGGATAACATAAACCAGCTAACATTGATAACCCGCATAACTAAAGAAGGCAAGACAGTAGGATTTTCTTGTGTAGACACTGATGGAACTAAGCGAAATTATACTGTTGAAAAGCTTTGGGAATTAGCTAAAGCAGGAAAAGTTAAGGGAGTACAGTTCTATAAAAGTAATGATTCTAGGGTATTATTATCTGAGCATCAAGAACTGAGAAATCTTCAAACAGTGAATATGTGACTAGTTAAAAAATTTATTTTACAAACTTTAAGCTTGTCACTTGACAAAAATGACTTTTTCTGTTATAATATGTGTAGTGGTAGGGGAGTTGGGGTCTCCCTTAGCTAGAGCGGGTTGCTGTCAACGCATTAAAAACTACATCTGTTGTTTTCCTCTCTTTGAGGGCATGTACATTTTGGTGTGCATGCCCTCTATTTTTAGTCATCTGTAAAAGATACATA
>ERZ1090869.91-NODE-91-length-47728-cov-17.109496_pt1 | contig 47728 bp, 20 predicted proteins | sample MGYA00478474_ERZ1090869 | MGnify/ENA primary metagenome ERZ1090869 (study PRJEB33644, sample SAMEA5815748) | chicken gut metagenome | biome: Chicken; feature: Gastrointestinal Tract; material: Caecum | place: Ireland | collected 2019-01-01 | study: A study of the... | reverse complement strand
TGTACGGCCCGATTCAATTTCCTTGGGCGCGTGTGGCTTAAAAACCTCTTATATGTTTTTTTTTTACCGGCACCCCCAACGCGCGGGGGGGGGGGGCCCCCCCCACGCTTCTTGTGACGGGCAACGGAAAAAGATATTTACGGTATACAAATTGTTTTCTCACAAATATTTTTAAAAAATTTAAAAAATATATGTAAAATCGTTTGGCTTTTTCCGCTGTTTTAAGTATAATAAATATCGCTGTTCGGGCAACTGAGGTGTAGCGCAGCTTGGTAGCGCGTCTGGTTAGGGACCAGAAGGTCGTGGGTTCAAGTCCCGTCACCTCAACCACAAAAAAGGTAAGCGACATTTAGTTGCTTACCTTTTTTTGTGTACAAAAGTGATACGGGACTTGAGGGGAGGCAAGGCGAAAAAAATTCGCCGCAGGTCGGAGGGATCTACCGACGACAAAACAACGGATACCCGTTGTTTTCCGTGCGCGTCCGCTCAAGGCGCAAGTCCCGTCACCTCAAAGTATACTTTATTACAATGGTCCTTTTGTCTATATAAATTTTGTATGTAACAGAGCAGGGCGATGCATAAAATGCGCCGCCCTGCTCTGTTTTTATTTGGTTAGTGGAGCAGGTGACGGGAGTCGGACCCGCCGAAATCAGCTTGGGAAGCTGACGCCATACCGCTAGGCGACACCTGCACGGTTTTATCTTTAACAATATAACATATATTTTGCAAAAAAGCAAAGCGTTACAAGCGGCTTTTTGTATTATTTTAGATTTTTTGCGCACAAATATTGCTTTGCGTGATGCCTGTGCAAATACCGAGGCAGGGCGGGCCCGCAAAAACCGGGCGCCCGGCCCGGATATAAAAGAGGGGAAAACGCACGATTTTTTATTGGCGGCATTTATATTTTAACAGACGTTAATAAAATATCAATATTTTTAGCGCAAACTGCTCGTTATTTGGCATAAAGTGTCTATTTGGCATGTGTTGTAAGATGTTTTAATAAATAAGGTAACAGTGTTATTGGACATAATGCATATACTCATTCTGATCTGATGTGTATATTTATGCATATTGCACGTGTAAGGTTTCTATAAATTTTTTCTTATATACCATATATATAAATTAAATACTATTAATTTGAAAAGTTGTTGAGATTTATTTGACTTTGCTGTGTAAAAATCTGTATAATGATGAGAGTTAAAAGGAAAAGTTTGGTGTAGAATTATGGCAGGGCCGTGAAAACGCTCATGGTGCCGTTTTGGTTTTTATTCAATCCGGGCAGCAAAACCCCTGTATTTCTGCGCGAGGTATTTATGAATCGGATTTTAAAAAAGTTGTTCATCGTTCTGTTTGCCGTTGTGGCCGTCGCCTGCATAGGCGTTGCCGCCGCCTGCACTGAAGATACCGTTCACGGCGTCAAGGGCGTGACGGTTACTCTTGTCGGCGAGGACGGTGCGTCGCAGCCCGCCGAAGGGCTTCCCGGCGACCCTCTTCCCGTCGTAAATGTTGAAAATAAGGACTTTGAGGGCTATTGGACGGACTCTTCCTATACTTCATTGTATATGGAAAGCGTATTTCCAGAATCGGATATTACCCTGTACTATAAATTGGTAGACCAGTTCTATACGCTCACTGTAGATTATGGCAGCTATGGCTCGTTCGACTATGGTCAGATAAAGCGCGGCGATCAGGTTAAGCTTCCTTCGCTTTCCCCCGAAGGGTCACAGCTTGCAGGCTTTACTAAGGTTAAGGGTGGCGAAGTTGAGTATCAGGCCGGCGCAAGCGTTGCCAATGTAGGCGAAAAAAACGAAAAAGTTACGCTTTATGCGGTGTGGTCGCTTCCCTCCGACAACGATTTTGAAATCGAGAACGGCGTTGTTATAAGATATCTCGGCGACGATACCGAACTTGTTCTGCCCTCTTCGGCAACAAGCGTAAAGGCGGGGGCATTCCGCGATAACCCCGACAGCGCCAATATCACCTCGCTTGTAGTTCCTGAAAATTATACAAGCATAGAGTGCGGCGCATTTGAAGGCCTTGACAGCCTTCAGTCGCTCACGGTACCTTTTATCGGCGGTTCACGCACGCAGAACCGTTTCCTTGCATATGTGTTCGGTGCTGAAGAGTATACCGATAATACGTATTCCATTGCCGTATATACAGACGGCCAGCAGTACTATACCGGCAACCCCGATATATCTGAACTTCTTATTCCCGAAACGCTGACGACGGTGCGCGTCACCGAAAGTGTGTACGATATAGCCGAGGGCGCCTTCTATTATGCGCTTTCGCTTGAAAATCTCGTGCTTGACCATCCTGAGGATCTTGTAAGGATAGGCACGTCGGCATTTGAGGCCTGCTACACGTTCGGATATAATTCGTCTTTAGGCTATCCCGTAAGCCCCGAGTGGCTTTCTTATGTAAAATATATTGGTACCGACGCCTTCCGTTCATATACGGGCGATCATGATGCAGAGGCTGCCGAAGGGTACGAGGTCATTACATACGACGTTCCTTTAAACAGCTTTACATATATCCCTGAGTTGACAAATGTTGAAACGATAGGCGCGGGCGCGTTCTATTACTGCGCTATGCTCGGCGATGTGCAGTTCGGCAAAAATCTGAGGTCTATCGGCGACGAGGCCTTTATGTTTACATCTTCCCTGACATCCGTGCGTTTCCCCGATTCGCTCAAGAATATCGGCGACTACGGTTTCACCGGTTCGGGAATTGCTGTGGCGGAGTTCGGCACGGGCATAAGTTCTATAGGTTCAATGGCGTTTGCCCAGTGCACTTCGCTTGAAGAGGTCATCTTCCGCGGCGGCAGCGTGCCCATGCTTGTAGGCGGACAGTCGTTCAACAACGACGTTGAACAAAGCGTTACCGACGGCTGGAACCTTGTTCTGAACGAAGGTTTTAAAATAAGCGTGCCTTCGACTGCAAGAGACAGTTTCATCACCGCTCCCGATTGGGCCGAATATATTGCTTACGTAAATCCCGGGCAGGCATCAACGGCCGAACACGGTATGGCGTATTGGTCGTACAGCGCGGGCGAGTGGAATGTTTCCTTTGAATTTACAGGCGGAAACACGGTGTTTGTAAACGACCCCGACATGCTGTTCCTCACATCTATAGGGCTTGATTCCGATACGGCAAATTCGTTTGCCAACAGATATTACTTCAGATATGAAGTGCTCACCGCAGATGAGTATAAGAATATAGCCGGTGCAGACGCAAAGCCGCTCTACGGCAACCAGACGGCTGTCCGCATGTGGAACTCGCAGATAGCCTCCGACAGCGGAGAAGTTTACGACTTCTACTTTATAATTTCCGAACTTCCCTACAGAAATACGGCAGATAATTCCCGCGTGCTCGTTCCCGTTCTTGTGTACAACGGGCTTGCCGGTGCAGTGATAGGCGACGCGGAAAGCGAAGGCTCTTTCGTCATCACCTTCAACGCTTTCGGTGTTCCTCAGCTGTGTAAGGTGACAGGGGGTGCGCTTGTACCCGAAGCAGATGTTTCGGGTGCGGCTTACTCTGAATTTTACGTAAGCGAAGACGCGACCACCTTTACCATAATATATTATGATGCAAACTTCAGGCAGCTTGGCAGCAGAAGTTTCTTCCTCGATGACAATACTGCTTCCGGCCTCGAAGTTCCCCTGCGCGAGGTAACGGGCGACAATACCGTGCTGCTTACCAATGCGGCAAACTTTGCCGATGCCCAGGTGTTCCTCAAGGGCGACGGCACAGCGTATGTTGCCTATACGGATGATGGCGTCCGCTACGAATATACGGCCACAGCCACTGCAGGTTCGGTTGCGGCAGGTGCTGACGGCTATACCGTTTCCCTCAGCGCGTTCAAAGATATGCAGGGCGCAGATGTTGCAAACCTTACGGGCAGCGTAACTCTGTACGGCTTCGACGGCACCGATTATGCGCGCGTCGACCTCACCGTCGGCGACTTCAGCTGCATGATAATGAACATAAAAGACATTGCCGACTGGCAGTTTGCTTCTTATAATGAAATTGTCGGCGAAATCAAGCCGCAGATGCCCGTAGCATCCGATCAGAACTGGCGCTATACAAGCCTTTCCGATCCCGAAGTTACTTCTTCTTACGAGGTATATACCTACAACGGTCTTTCATACTACAGGTACCTTGATGCAGACGGCAATGTGACTGATTACGGCACTGCCGTGATCACTGCGGGCGGCATAACGTTCACCCCTGCCGGGGGAACTGCCGTTCAGGGCTCACTTTCAAACGGAGTGCTCACCGTGGGCGGAACGCAGTTTACATATTGCGATAAATCGCACGAACTCACGCTTGGCTTAGACTACGACGATGGTTCCGGATATACCATAAAGACGGACGGCTACGGAAACATGCTCATAGTTATATCAAGCGGCACGTCAACAGCATATGCGCTCGGCACGTACGAAGTCGGCGAAAATATTCAGATAAGCGGCATAGATTGCCTTACCTTAAACTTTACGGGTAAACAGGTCAATGCAAGCGGTACGGCAATATACGACGATGAAATAGAATACTTCATCCCTTACCTTGCAGAAACGCTTACATCTTTGAATATGCAAGGCTGTGCAAAATTCAGCGCCGTCACGGTAGGGCCTTTCGTATTTTCAGAACCTGAAAGCATGGTTGTCAACGATGCATTCGGTTACAAAAAGTACGAAATAGCTTACGACGAATACGGGCTTGCCACCATAACGCAGTTCACCTATGAAATAGGCGCAGACGGCAACCCCGTATACACCGAAGTTGCCTGCGATGTGGCCTCGTTCGAGCCTGTCACTTACGAAAATTCGCAGACGGGCCAAAGCGTTATACTCTATTATATGGCTGTGAGCGCAGAGGGCGAAGTGCTGTTCTCAATTTACCCCTCGGGCGCCGAAGACGGGCACTTTGTCATAGTGTACGATGGCGGCATGATCTTAAGCTACCCTCGCACCGAAGTAACTTTTGACGTATCTTCTTTTGAACAGCTTTCGGGCGAAGGCGAAGTGTTTGGAACCATACCCGCAGATGGTGCAGCTGCATAAACGGAAATAAATGCGATGGAAAAGAAAGAGAGTGTAAAATACGTAGACGACGGCCGCACTATTGCCGATATGTCTGCCGACTGGATGCCGTGGAACAGCGGCTACATGCGGCGCGGCAAATATGCCAGGCCTGAAAAACGCAAACTGAGCAAGGCCGAAAAAAAGGAAGAAAAAAAGACGTACCGCGCGGCGGTTATTGCAATGTACCGCGCGGTGCTGCCGATAGTTTTATGCGTATCGGTGGCGTTTATAGCCGTGTTCTTCCTTATAAAGCTGTGGCTTAGCTGAGAGGTGTATATGCAATCAAAATTGTTTAAACGCAAATGGGTAATAATTCTGTGCCTTATAGCCATGGCCATAGCGTCGTGTGCGCTTGCGGCGTGCACGTACGAGCCTTACGACCCGCTTGAAGACGGCTATACCGCAACAGTAATATACGACGCCAACGGCGGACAGTACAGCGGCAGCAATACATCGGGCTTGCGTACATTCAGGTATAAGCCGGGCGTAACCATAATAGAGCCGGGCACGGGCAACGGCGGTGTAGAGGCGCCTACGCTTGCTTCGAACCACATAACCGGCTGGTATCAGGCAACGCTTGACGAAAATAATCAGCCGCTCAAAAACGCAGATAACGAGTTTGTAGACGAAAATGGCGCCTCAATTTTTGAAGGGCAGGAGTGGGACTTCACCCAGGCTCTTCCTGAAGAAGAGAACACCTTTACATACCTTGTGGCGGACTGGGCGTTGAACTATTCGCTTACAGTTGAAGTCGGTGAAGAAGCCAAGGCCGCAGGCATAGAAAATTATGTCGACCAGAACTACGATGAGTCAGGCCCCGTAACCATACCCGATGTCGGCTTTATACGTTGGCGCAACCACACCGTGCGCTATTTCCACTTGGGCGACCATAAGCCGTTGCTTACCGATGAAGACTGGGCACAGCTTGTGCTTTCAGACGAAAATCCCCATATAACTGTATATGCGGAATGGCTTGACGGCGACTGGGAGGTTATAAACTTTGCTTCGCAGCTTAGCAATATACGCAGAAATGCAAATTACTTCCTCGACAGCGATATAGATATGGAAGGCCAGTCGCTTGACCTTGATGTCTATTCGGGCGAATTTAACGGAAACGGCCACACCATTTCAAACGTTGTTGTAGAAAAATCTATAAACGCGCTTGTTAGCTCGGACGACATAGGCATGTTCACATTCAGCCAGTTCGGCAGTATCCACGATATAACGTTTGAAAATTGCCGTTTTGAAGTAAGTCTTGACCGTCGTGCCAATAATGATAACGGCATATTCAACATAGGCCTGCTTGGCGGCACTGCAGAAGACCTTGAGCTGGGCGAATTCACAGGTATTGCCTTTGTTGGCTGCTCAATTGCAATTACAAGGCAAGGTCAGGGCGCAAACAGTGAAGTCAACGTCGGCGAAGGCAGCTATTACGGAATTTTTGGCGAACTTGAAGCGGGGCAGACGTTTACCCCCGCACAGGGCAGCCAACGCGTAACCGTTACGCTTGACGGTGCTGATTACTCATAAAAACATACTGCGCCGTTAATGCGGCACGTTATTCAATGCAAACGAATAGTGAGGTAAAAAATTGATGAAAAAGAAGTACATTGCAGTAACTCTTGCTGCAACAATGGCATTCGGTATTCTTGCTGCATGTAGCGATAAGAATAACCAGAACTATACGCCTACCGCCGCCGAAGAAAGGGTTCCCCTGGTACTCGGCCTTGAGGGCGCCGACGGTGTATACAACCCTTTCTTTGCCACTGCGGCTTACGACTCTGAAATTGCCGGGCAGACGCAGCTCAGCATGTTCACAACATCGCCCGAAGGCGAAATTGCCTACGGCGACGACCAGGCTTGCGTTGTTAAAGACTACACTACGACCGCGCTGGATAGCAACCAAAGGCCCACCACGTCGAACAATGCGGCCTACACACGGTACGAATTTCTTATCAAAAATGGCATAAAATTTTCCGACGGTGTAGAGCTGACTATAGACGACGTTTTATTTAACCTGTATGTATATCTTGACCCTGCCTATACCGGCAGCGCCACCATATACTCAACGGATATCGTCGGCCTTGAAGATTACAGAACGCAGGGTGCAGGCGGCTCTGAAGAGACTCTTAACGCCACCGCGGCCACACGCGCCAACAACAGGCTTAACAGAATTACCCAGTGGTGTGCCAATATGTGGCTTACCTATGAGGATAATAATTATGATCCTTCGGGTGCACATAAATACACGCCGCTGACCGCTGACGAAGAGGCCGAAACCGAAGAGGACGTTTTATTCTTCATTCAGAATTACGATACCGAGCTTGAAGGCGGTTACGAGTCTGCAATGTCAGGCTTTGAAGAGGCCCGCAAGACCTACATGTTCGACGCCGGCCAGTACTGGCAGTATTATCTGTTTACCTACGGCCTTGTTCAGTACGAAACCCAGCCCGGCAACGGCAGGCCCGAAAAGGTACGCGTAAGGCTCACCGACGCTGCCAATGGCGATTACGAAGCGGTTGATCAGGATGAGTATCCTGAAGAGGATATTGAAAATAATATCTACGAAGTTTATGTGTTTGATTTTGTGGATAATTCGGGCAACAAAGCGTTTGCTGATGATGTTGCATTATTGGGCAATAACTCAGCCGAGATCCGCAAGTGGGCTATTGAAACAGTATATGCCCAGACTATCGGCCCCAGGAGTGCCGACGAAAATTCTTTGCCCGCGTTCAAACAGACAGACTACGACAATCTTGCCGTGACCATTCTCGGCAGCTCTACAACTACCGACCTGTATAACAATATTCTCGCCGATGAAATTTCCAAGCTCATTTCATACGGTGGTGTAAGCACAATAAGCGGTATAACTACCCGCAAGACTACCAGCTTCAATGGTAAAGACCTGGGCGGAGAATACGACGTTCTCAGCATTACAATAAATGAGATCGACCCCAAGGCCATCTGGAACTTCGGCTTTACCGTGGCGCCTAAGCACTATTACGCTCCCGCAGAAGAGGCAAGGCAGTACGCTACCGAAGACCACCCCTATCTTGAAGATATAGGCATTGTGTATAACAGTTCCGACTTCATGGACAAGGTGCTCAAAAACCCCGAACGCAACCGCGTCCCCGTTGGTGCAGGCGCCTATATGGCAAGCAAAGCTGGTGGCCTTAAACTTGATATAGAAAAACTTGAACCGGGCGACGACGCCTATTACCCCGACCCCGGCGAATTTGAAGTCAGCAAGCGTATTTATTACGAACGCAACCCCTACTTTGATACGGTAGACGGACAGGAGGGCGGCCCTATACAGAATGCCCGCATCAAGTACATGCAGTATCAGGTTGTTCAGACAAACCTTATATTGCAGTCGCTGCAGACTGAAACCATCGACGTAGGCAACCCCAACTGCACGTCTGTAAACACAGAAGAAATTAACAGGATCAACCAGGGCGGGGGACATCTCGGCCAGGTAAAAACCATTACAAACGGCTATGGTTACGTTGGCATAAACGCCGGCAAGGATGAAGTTTCAAACATATGGATCCGCCGCGCCATAATCAAGGCCATGGATACTTCCATGATAAACGGCTATACCGATGCAAACGGAAATTATCAGTCGGGTTATTTCGGCGCAGGCAACAGCATGCCCATCTACCGCCCCATGTCCACTGTATCGTGGGCATATCCCGATGGCGCAACCGTATACAGGCCCTCAGCAAATGAAACGGTAGAAGAGGTAGCCCTTGACTATACCTACGACCGCACCGGCGCGCAGATATATGATATGCTCGTCAATCAGGGTGACTTTATAGGCAATGGCACCGAAATCACTGCCGACCCCGACGGCAATGAACTCATGCCCATAATCTTCACTGTTGCAGGCGAATCTACCGATCACCCCGCATGGCAGATGTTTACAAGGGCACAGACCATTCTCGAAGATATCGGCTTTGAAATAACTGTTGAAACCGATAACCAGGCACTTACAGAACTCACCCGCGGCGGTCTAACCGTATGGGCGGCTGCTTGGTCAAGTACCATCGACCCCGATATGTATCAGGTATACCACAAAAACTCAAGGGCTGGCAGCACGGTAAACTGGGGTTATAACGAGTTTACAAGGCAGCCTGATAAGTACGCTGTTGAAAACAGAATAGTTGAAGACCTGTCTGTTATAATCGATGAGGCTCGTGAAACAAACAACCAGGCTCTCCGCGCACAGTACTATGCAGACGCGCTCGACCTTGTTATGGAGCTTGCCGTTGAAATGCCTGCATACCAGAGGTACGACCTCACTGTATACAACAACGCTAAAATAGATCCCAGCACGCTGCTTCAGAATCCCACTGCATACGCAGGGCCCTTTACCTATCTTTGGGAGGTTGGTTACAACAGCAGCTTTACAGTAGATTAATTCAACCTGAAAAGGTAAAATGCGATGGTCAAATATATTTTAAAGCGAATAGGGCTTGCCATAATAGTGCTGTTCGGCGTTTCGGTGCTCATATACTTCCTTGTTCGGCTTATGCCCACAAACTTCGTTGAGCAAAAGTTTGCCGCTCAGTTCAATCAGGGCCTTCTCAGCCGTGAAGATCTTGAGCGCCTTGAAACTATCTACGGTATAGGCGACGATTCCTTCCTTGGAATTTTGCAGGGTTACTTTTTGTGGATATGGGATGTTATACGCGGCGACCTGGGAATATCGTTCGTGTATGAACTGCCTGTGGGTAAAATTATAGTAGAGCACATGGGCATATCCTTCGGCATAGCTTTTACTGCGTTCATACTTGAAATTTTAATAGCTATCCCTCTCGGCGTGAAAGCAGCTACAAAGCAGTATGGCGTGCTTGACTATACTTCCAACGTACTCACCATGATAGGCAACGCGCTTCCCACGTTCTTCTTTGCCGCTCTGTGCATACAGTTCTTTTCTGTAACGCTGGGCATACTTCCCGTTCAGGGTCTTGTGGGCACCCTGCCCATAGACGCCTCCGGTTGGACAAGGTTCTGGGATATGGTGTGGCATCTTATAATGCCCATAGGCATAATGGTGTTCCTTTCTGTAGGCTCGCTTATGCGTTATACCCGTACAAATACGCTTGAAGTGCTCAACGCCGACTATATCCGTACGGCGCGCGCCAAGGGTTTAAGCGAACACAAAGTAATATACAAGCATGCCTTCCGTAACACGCTCATTCCCCTGGTAACGCTGCTTGCGGGCACACTGCCCGGCCTTTTCAGCGGTGCCATGATAACTGAGCAGATGTTCTCTATAGACGGTATCGGCCTTATGGCATACAACGCTTTAAAGTCAGGCGATATCCCGTTTGTTATGGGATACAACATGTTCCTTGCCATTCTTACGGTTTTGGGTATGTTGCTTGCAGACCTCATGTACGCGGTTGTAGATCCGCGCGTTAAAATCAACAAATAGGAGCACAACCGATGGATAATAACGAAAAGCGAGGGCTGCAGGAAGAGCTTACCCCCGGGCCTGAAAACCTTTCTACCGAGCAGCCTACGGGACAGTTTGTCAACTCCGGCGCCGAGGGCATGGCTGAAACGGTGCTCGCCGCAAACGATGCCGCAGAGGCGGCGGCAGAACCTGAACACCTTGAAGACAGGGTGAGAACGCTCTCTCCCGCGGCAGTGGTGGCAAAGCGTTTCTTTCGCTCAAAACTTTCAATGATAGGCCTTGTTACGCTGATAATTCTGTTCTTGTTCTCCTTCCTCGGCCCGGTCATTTACGACCGCTGGGGGCAGTCTGAGGCAGATGAATCAACCGGCAAGGTTGTTGAAACCAATACAGAAATAAGCTATACAGACGCAAACGGCGACACGCAGACCGTTTACGAATATACTATAGGCAACAATGCATTCAATTTTGACGCTCTTCCCGGCGGCGAGCACATTCTCGGCACCGATAAAAACGGCTATGATGTATTTTCACGCCTTATGTACGGCGGCAGGATCTCGCTCACGCTCGGATTTGTGGTAGTAATATTGCAAACTGTCTTCGGCGTAATTCTCGGCGGCCTTGCAGGCTATTTCGGCAAGTGGGTAGACATGCTTATAATGCGAATAGTCGATGTGTTTGCATGTATTCCAACGCTGCCTATAATGCTTATTATAAGTTACATATTGCGAGAGGCCCAGATAGACGCGATGGCGCGACTATATGTAATGATGGCCATGCTTACGCTGATAGGCTGGGCGGGCGTCGCGCGAATGGTGCGAGGGCAGATACTTTCGCTCCGCGAACAGGAGTTCATGATGGCTGCTGAAGCCACGGGGCTGAGCCTGTGGCGCAAGCTGTTCAAACACCTGTTGCCAAACGTTCTGCCCCAGCTGATAGTTTCAATGACGCTCGGCCTCGGCAACGTCATCCTCACCGAGGCAACGCTCGGCTTCCTCGGCCTCGGCGTTCCGCCCGAATACGCAACGTGGGGCAACATGATAAACGTGCTTACGTCAGAGGTTTCCTATTGGGGACAGTACCCCAACCAGTGGGTGCCCGTCGGCATATGCATTGTGCTTGCGGTGCTTGCGTTCAACTTTGTCGGCGACGGCCTGCGCGATGCGTTTGACCCTAAAATGAAGAGGTAAAATGGCGATGCCGGAAGAGAAGAAAACTAAAGTCAACAAAAAGGCGCATTACCTTTCGCACAAAGAATCGCGCGATATTTCAAAGGCCAATAAAAAGGCCATACGCGAGCTTGAAAAAAAGAAAAAGCGCCGCGTAAACGAGTCGGAATTTACAACACAGATGAAGGACGATGGCAACATCGTTGAATTTGACAATCTGCATACATATTTCTTCACCGATTCGGGCGTTTCGCGCGCGGTAAACGGCGTTTCGTTCAACGTTCCCGAAGGTTCTGTAGTAGGCATAGTGGGCGAATCGGGCTGCGGCAAATCTGTAACCAGCCTTTCGCTCATGCGCCTTGTTCAGGCCCCCCAGGGCCAGATAGTGGAGGGCGCCATCCGCTTCAAGTCGCGCGAATATAAGCTCGGCGCAGACGGAAAGCCCATTCCCATATACGAAACTCTGCCCGACGAAAACGGCGGCGTGCGCTATGTAATGGGCACAAAATTCGATAAGCACGGCAATCCTGTGTTCGATAAAGACGGCAATATCGTGCTTGCCCCCGTACAAAAGAGGGACGCCTCTGGCGCGCTCATGTATGAAATGGAGGACAAGGTATACAATATTGCCGATATGCCTATTTCAAAAATGTCGCGCATACGCGGCAGGCAGATAGCAATGATATTCCAGGAGCCGATGACCTCGCTCAACCCGGTGTTTACCGTCGGCAACCAGCTCGATGAGGTAACTCTGCTGCATATTCCCGGTTCCAATAAGGCCGAGGCAAGGCGCAGAAGTCTTGAAATGCTCAACCTTGTGGGCATTGCCATGCCGGAGAGGGTATATAAGTCTTACCCCCACGAAATATCGGGCGGCATGAGGCAGAGGGTCATGATAGCCATGGCGCTTGCCTGCAACCCCAGGCTTATTATCGCCGACGAGCCTACCACCGCGCTTGACGTTACCATTCAGGCGCAGATACTCGACCTTCTGCGCGACGTGCGCAAAAAGATAGGCGGCTCTATAATGCTGATAACCCACGACCTCGGCGTTATCGCCGAAATGGCCGACTATGTGCATGTAATGTACGCAGGCAAGGTAGTGGAGAGCGGCACCGTGCAGGAAATATTCAAAAATCCGCTTCACCCTTATACCATCGGCCTTCAGAAGAGCAAACCGGTGGTAGGAGTGGAAGTAGATAAACTTTACAGCATACCCGGGCAGGTGCCCAACCCCATCAACATGCCCGACTATTGCTATTTTAAAGAGCGCTGCGACCGCTGCACGGCAAAGTGTAATGGCGAATATCCAGGGTTTGTGTGGGTAACGCCCACTCACGGCGTGGCGTGCTATCTTTATGCGGAGGAGGGCAGTAAAGAGCAATGAGCGAAATAATTCAGCCCGCAACCGCGGACGAGATAATTCAGCCTGTGGCTGACAGTTTGCCCGAAGACGATGTTTTGCTTCGCGTAAGTCATCTTAAGAAGTATTTTCCCGTCCGTACGGGCGTGATCGGACAGAAGGTTCAGTATGTACGCGCCGTAGACGATATTTCTTTCAATGTCCATGCAGGCCAGACGGTCGGCATAGTCGGCGAATCGGGCTGCGGAAAGACGACTATGGGCAGAACTATACTTCGCCTTCATTCCGTAACGGCGGGCGACGTCATCTTCAACGGCATGAATCTCGGCAAAATGAAGCCGCATGAACTGCGCAAAATACGCCCTCAGTTCCAGATGATATTCCAGGATCCCTATTCAAGTCTTTCCCCTAGGCTTACCGTGGGCGAGATCATCGGCGAGGCCGTGCGCGAACATAAAATAGTTCCCAAGTCGGAGTATAAGGAATACATATTCCATATAATGGAGAGGTGCGGCCTTCAGCCGCAGTATTTCGAGCGCTACCCCCATGAATTTTCGGGCGGCCAGCGCCAGCGTATATGCATAGCGCGTTCGCTTGCATTAAAGCCCAAACTTATCATCTGCGACGAGCCGGTCTCCGCGCTCGACGTTTCCATTCAGGCACAGATAATCAACCTGCTTAAGGAACTGCAGCAGCGTGACAAGCTTGCGTATATATTTATTTCGCACGATCTTTCGGTCGTGGAGCACATCTCCGACGAGGTTGGCGTTATGTACCTTGGCAGCATGATGGAGTACGGCAAGACAAAAGATATATTTGCCCGTCCGCTTCATCCCTATACCGAGGCGTTGTTCTCTGCAGTGCCCGTGCCTGACCCCGACTACAAGATGAAGCGCATCATCCTGAAGGGTGATATCCCTTCACCTGCAAATCCTCCGTCAGGCTGCAAATTCCATACCCGTTGCGAAAGGTGTATGGACATATGCAAAAAGGAAGTGCCCGCCTTCCGCGAGTACGAACCCGGCCATTTTGTTGCTTGCCACCTCTATGATGACTCTGCGGAGAATGTACAGTAAATTTTCTGAACTTCAACGGCAAAGGATGAAAATAAACCTATGTATCGTATCAAATATAAAATTTTAGCGCTGGCGCTGGCGCTTATCATGTGCGCATCTCTCATCGGCGCGGCGTTCCTCCTGGACGATTCTTCGTCAACGAGCGTGTCGGCAGACGGGCGCAACGGTATAAAACTTTCTGAGGATGACACCTTTGGTACTGCCGATACGTCGTCTGCATTTTCGAGCGACATCGTCGATATTCAGCCCACGGTAACGGGCGAGCATTGGCTTATTATATCGCTCGACGGCAAAAGCCTTGCCGAGCGCAACGGCGATGAAGATCTTGTTGAGTATATGCAGACAAATGACGGCATTACCGCAAGTAAAAAACTGCAGAATACACAAAAGAACTTCCTCAAAGACCTAAGCGACGCCGGCATTCCCTACGAGTTTAAGTATGGCTATACACTGCTCACAAATGCCGTTGCAGTTAAGGTAGACGTGAAGTATGCCGATGAGATCGCCAAAATGAATGGCGTAAGTTCGGTTGATATTTCAGAATATTACTATGCCCCCCAGGACGAAAAAGTTACAAACGATAAAAACGCATGGGAAACAGGTATCTATGAAGTTGACAAGGAACTGCGCGAAGTGCTCGGAGAGGGCGAAGGTATGGTTGCGGCCGTACTGGATACCGGCCTTGATTCCAGCCATCCTGCATTTGCCGCCGACTCTGTCGGCCCTGCCGATCAGCTACTCACCAAAGAGCAGGTTCAGGAAAAGATATTTGAAGGCGATGCCAATCAGGGCCTTGTTTCACTCGACGGCGAAGCCACTGTAGATGATGTATATTACAGTGCCAAGGTTCCTTTTGCATATGACTATGCAAATAAAGATACCGATGTTTATCCCTCAAATTCCGCACACGGTACACATGTTGCCGGCATTATTGCAGGTAAGGATCTCATAGGACAGAGCATTGAAGGTTTTACCGACGAGAAAGGTTATCTTGTAGATATAGACGGCAACAGAATGGAGAACGCCAACGGCGAGTACATGACTTTTACCGGAGTTGCCCCCAAGGCGCAGCTTGCAATCTGTAAAGTATTCTCCGATAAAGCAGATAACGGCGTGCTCGGCGGCGCGGAGGAGATGGACATCCTTGCCGCGCTTGAAGACTGCGTAAAGCTCGGCGTAGACGTTATAAACATGAGCCTCGGTTCGTCGGCAGGTTTCTCTACCGGTGATAACGACAATATGCAGCGCGTATACGATGCCGTACGCGATGCCGGTATTTCTCTCGTGGTTGCTGCAAGTAACGACTATAGTTCGGCTTTCGGCGGCACATACGGTACAAACCTCACTTCAAATCCGGATTCGGCAACGGTAGGTTCGCCCTCTACATATCCCGGTGCAATAAGCGTTGCAAGTATAAACGGACAGCTTTCAAGATATATAAGGGTGGAAGTAGGCGGCGAAGATAAATTCCTCTACTTCTCTGAAGCCAGCGACGGCAACAATAACGAAAAAGACTTCGTCTCCGAGCTGATATCAAAGGTTTCCGGTTCAATAGCTCCTACCAAGGACGAGGACGGAAACGATGTTTATGCAATCCCTTACCGGATAGTGCCCGGCTATGGCATGGATGTCAATTATACTAAAAATGTAAATGTCGAAGGCAAAATAGCCATAGTGCAGCGCGGTGGCAATGTTTCATTTGAAGATAAGGTGCGCATCGCTCAGCAACACGGCGCAATTGGTTGTATTATATACAACAACGTTGCCGGCACGATCCGCATGAGCGTGGGCAATATAAGCAATCCCATTCCCGCTTGTTCCGTTACAATGGATGCCGTTGCCGCCTTCAGTAAAACCCAGCCGAGCGGAACGCTGTATGTGAGCAGCGGTTATCAGGCAGGCCCCTTCATGTCGGACTTCTCCAGCTGGGGCCCTACGCCCGACTTAAAGCTCAAGCCTGAAATTTCTGCGCACGGCGGCGAAATAATTTCGTCAGTGCCCAACGGCTGGGCTGAGTACAGCGGCACATCCATGGCTTCGCCCAACATGGCGGGTGCCATGGCGCTTATGCTCTCTTATATAGAAAGGAACGAGTATCTGAGCAATGAGGTCTCAGCGGAAGACCTCAATCACGACAGGGTTGCAATGGCAAACTTCCTGTACATGAGTACGGCAACCATTGCGTACGACCAGTATAATACGCCTTATTCCCCACGCAAACAGGGCGCAGGTCTTGCCGATATAGCCAAGGCCGCCAAAACGCAGGCGTACTTGTATTCAGATGGTATAGATAAAGCTAAAATAGAGATAGGCGATGACCCTGAAAAGACGGGGGTTTACGAATTAGAGTTCCATGCCAAAAACATGGGCGATGTTCCGCGCACGTATAAGCTTGATACGCTCACCATGACCGAGTCGGTATCTTCGGACGAAATCACCGTGGCAGAAAAAGCCTATATGCTCGACGATATGGCAACTGTCAGGTACGAATTGATCTCGGGCGGCGACAGCGCTTCTATAAACGGCGATACCCTCAGCCTCAAAGCCGGCAGCGACGCCAAGATCAAGGTCACCGTTACGCTCAACGATGATGCCAAGGAGTATATAGATGCCAACTTCAAAAACGGCATGTATGTTGAAGGCTTTATCACCCTGACCGACGAAACAACGGGTGAAAAAGTTGACCTCAACATACCCTGGCTGGGCTTTTACGGCGACTGGTATGCAGCCCCCATGTTGGATATATCGCAGTATGAACTTGACGCGGCTCTTGCCGACAGCAGCATAGACGAGGACGATAAGCCCGAAGCTGCAGTATACCCCACGATTCCCCTCGGTTCGTACTATAACGAGATGTACATAATACCTCTCGGTTCCTATCTTTACGACCAGGATCCCACTGCCCGCCATATATACGCTACGTCGGATAAAGCTTCGATTTCTATATATGACGACAGTACAAGGCATACGGTAAGCCAGCTGTACGGCATATATGCCGGCATGCTCAGGGGCGCCGCAGAGGTCAATGTGTCCATAACCGACGCCGTGACGGGAGAGGTGGTGTTCACAAAGACCCAGAAAAATGTGCGCAAGTCGTTTACTGCAGGTTCTTCAAGCGCGCATGGTTCGCTTGTCCAGCTCGACTGGAACGCCGCCGAACTCGGCCTTGAAAATAACAGGCAGTACCTCGTTCACATGGAGGGTGTGCTCGACGAAATCAGTGAAGACAGACCCTACGACCCTGAAAAATACGACTATGCAAAAACTTTCGACTTCAACTTCTACATAGATACCGAAGCACCCGAAATAGTCGATTATCAGGTGCGCTACGTTCCCTACGAGGATGAAAACGAACAGACGCAGTACAACGTATACCTTGATGTAGACGTATACGACAATCACTATTCGCAGGCGATCGCGCTGTGTTTTGCCGATTATTCGACTATGACGCTTGAAATGCTTCAGTCGAATATGACGCCTATATACAGCAGCCGTAATTCAACTACAAGAGTAACGCTTGATATAACCGATTACTACGACCAGAATCTGGAACTCTACATTCAGGTAGACGACTATGCGCTCAATGCGCGCGCCTACCGTGTAGACGGCCTTAAACCGCTTGAGGACGCCGTAAACTATCCCGATCAGGTTCAGATAGTTTCGGGCGACGATACTTCGGCTACGGGCGTTGACTATTCAAAGGAGATCACGCTCGATGTAAACGAGGTGGTCACTCTTGAAACTTCTGTAACGCCCTCAGACGCAACAAGCGACTTCCTGTTCTGGCATTCGTTCAACGAAAACGTTGTGCGCGTACAGAACGGCACGATAGTGGGCGTCAACCCCGGTACAGCTCTTGTAAAGGTATACGCCGGCAAGGATGAATATGCCTCTTCGTCGGACGGCATACTTGTCACCGTTACCGAAAATGTGCTCACCGCTCCAAGGGTGACAAGTTTGGAACTCGGTCTTATAAAAAATGCCGATAACAACATGGTCAATCCGACAAACACTACTGTTTCAGTCGACCCGAATGAGGCATTCAGCCTGCAGGCTACAGTGGAGCCGTGGTATGCCAACGTTGAACCGGATATCAGGTGGAAGTCGTCTGTCCCGTCGGTAGCTACCGTAGACGAAACTACAGGTTATACAAGAACCCTTGCCGAAGGTACTGCCACAATAACGGGTACGTTATATATAGATGGCAGGCAAACGCTGTATACGGTTTCTACAACGCTTTCCGTTGGCCCGGAATTTGTTGTTCAGGATGGTTATCTGCGCGAATATCACGGCGCAGGCGGCAAGGTTACAATTCCAAGGAATCTGAATGTATATTACATATACGAAGAGGCCTTTGAAGATAACGACAATATAACTGAGCTTGAAATTTCATCGCCCACGACCGAGATCCAGCAGTTTGCATTTGCAAACATGAAGGCTCTTAAAAGGCTGATTCTTCCCGGTACTATAGAATATGTGCACGCATATGCATTCTATGGGTGCGAAAACCTTGAAGAGATAATCATCCACTCAAGAGCCATAACATTTGCAGACAGTTGCTTTGCAGGGTGCACCTCGCTTAAGAGCATAAAGGGTATAAAACTCAATCTTAAAGCCGGCGAAAAGGCTGAGGACTTTGAGATTCTCGACCTTTTGAGTGATGAAACATATAAAGATAAATACGAGATTTTAGATGCACCCAATCTCACTTCGGTAGGCGCCCGGGCGTTCTACGGTTGTACCTCAATTGAAGAGCTCAACCTCACCCAGCTCAGGAATGCCGATGAAATGGCGTTTGCGGGATGTACTTCACTTAAAAAGGTCATTTTAAGCCGCAATACCGATATTTCAGACAAGATGTTCTATGACTGTACGAACCTAAGCACTCTGGAATATACGGATGTGACGAAAGATGACCTTGACAGTATAACCTACAGCACGGCAGAATCGCCATTCTACGGCTGCAATATAACAGAAATAATTTTCCCTGAAAATTCAGGCATTATAGTAGTTGATGATGCAGATACCGCAAGGGCGGTAGTGGAAGGCGGCGCTGTATACGGGTGCGATGCGGATGGCAACAAGATACGTCTTATAAAGGTACTGCAGAGTGCAAGCTCATTTACAGTGCCTGCAACGGTAAGGGAGATAGCCCCCAACGCCTTTTCGGGCAACCTCGGCCTTGAATCGGTTACGTTCGAAGCCGGTTCGCAGCTTGAAACTATAGGCAACTATGCCTTTTCGGGTACGGGAATAACTTCAATAGTCATTCCCGAAAATGTAACAAGCATCGGCACGGGCGCCTTCTCTTACTGCGAGAATCTTACTACCGTAGATCTTTCAGGCTTTAAGGGCACAGCCCTTCCAACCGAGTCATTTGCAAATTCTCGTCGTGTCAGAAATATTACGTGGAATGCAAACCTTGCCTCTATAGGCAATTCGGCGTTTGCAAACACTGCTTTAACTTCGCTTGACCTTACGGGCACCGCGGTGACTACAATAGGCAACAGTGCATTCGCAAGCTGCCCCTATCTTGCAACGGTAAGGCTTGGCGCAATCACGTCGCTCGGCGACTATGCTTTTGCAGCGGGCAACAGTGCTTCGCTGACGGGTGTCACCTTCGGCGAGGGCAGCGACGAGCTTGGCAACTACACCTTCAGCGGGCAGACTGGTCTTGCAACGCTCAACTTGCCTGAGTCGCTCACAAGCATAGAAAGTCTTGGCAACGGTGTATTCTATGGTTGTTTAAGCCTTTCAAACGTGCCATTCACAGCACTTAAAAGTGTTGGCGATTATGCCTTTTATGCCTGCCAAAGCCTTGCAAGCCTTAATGTAAGCAACGTAGAGGGCGTAGGCACCTATGCTTTTGCCGGTTGCGAAAACTTTAAAGTGAGCAGCTTTGACCAGCTTGTAAGCATTGGCGACGGCGCGTTCTATCTTTGTGAAAGCATTACCGAAGTTGTTGCACCCAAGCTTGCAATAATAGGCGCCAGCGCGTTTGTAGGTTCGGGTATCACAGCTATAACCTATGGCACAGCAATTCCCGAAGAGTTCAATGGCAGCAAGCTGGATGGCGTTACAATAGGCAAATATGCCTTTGCGTATACCGGCCTCACCGGCAAAAACGGCGTGCTTACAATAAATGCAAATGTTACAGATATAGGCGACGGCGCGTTCAGCGCCCTGGAAAACATATCTGCGTTTGCCATCGATGAAAACGATACGTTCTTTGTCAGTGATGGTGTGCTCTACGAGCGTAATGCCAACGGAACATATCAGTTAATGGCATTCCCTGCGGCAAAGGGCGGAGAGGTGAAGTTGCTGGATAGCACTGCGCGCGTAGGGGCAAGTGCCTTTGAAAACGCAACAAAGGTTACAAAGGTAACTTTCCCCTATGAATTTAAGGCAGTGGGCGACCGTGCGTTCTTCAATTGCAGCGCTACCGTATACGAATTCGGCTGCCTTACGGCTCCCGTGCTCGAAACGCAGCCGTTGAGCGCAAGCGATTTTGACCCCGACGACGAAATGTACGCCATCCTCGATTACAGCGGCGATGTTTCAAGTGAAAAGTACTATGCAAACTTCAGCAACTACCTTGCACTCAAGTTGTATGCAGGCAAGTATGGCATAACAGGTATAAAAGATTTTGGCCCTGAAGGCGAGGGACTTACAGCTAAATATCCCGGGAATGCCGCAGGCTTTACAGGCCGCATATATTCCGTTTATTTTTCAACGCATGAAACTACGGCTGTTATCGCAGACGATAATGCGCGCGCGGCAGTAGCGGCAATAGAAAATATTCCTACGGCCGAGCAGATAAACGCGCTTACCGCTCAGAACACTGCAGAGTGGACGGCTTATAAACAGCTTATGAGCACCGCGCGCAATGCTTATAACCTTGTAAGCAACAGCCAGCTCACGTTTGTAACCAATTCGCAGAACCTTATCGACGCCGAATCGGCCATGCGTGCAAAGGCGGCAACCTTTGGCGAGAATGTGAAGATAGATAACATCCGCATAACTACTTTCCCCACTAAGATGAATTACATCCGCGGTGAAAAGTTTGACTCTGCAGGCATGCAGCTTACCGTGCAGTGGAGCGACGGCTCACGTGAAGTTATAACAAGCGGTTTTGATATCGAAAATGCTGACAGGACACTGAATATCGATGACAGAAATATAATCGTAAGGTATCAGGGAGTTGAAACATCGTTCACTGTAAATGTAAGCAAACCTGCTGTTCAAAGCATTGAGTTTGTATCTTATCCTGAAGAAGCGCAGTATGCTCCCGGCGATACATACATTGCTGCAGGTCTCAGACTAAAGGTTACATATGTAGACGGTATTACAGAAGAAACAACGCTGGGTTACACAGATTCGTCTGCTCCTCTGCAGTACGGAGATAACGTCATTACTATAACATATAACGGTGTTTCAAACACGTTTACGGTATACCTTGACGCGGACGGAATGATTCACAATCCCGGTTATGTTCCCCCTGAAACAGGTGACCAGCCTTCAGGCGGCCTTCCTACAGGCGCTATAATCGGCATTGTTGCAGGGTGCGTAGTAGTTGTTGCGGCTGCTGCGGTTGTAGCGGTGATATTGATCCGCAAAAAGAAAAATTCATAAAAGCAACACATATTCTGCTGAATATGTAAGTTAAAAACCGCAGGGTTCGGCCAAACGGCTGAGCCCTGCGGTTTTGTTGTGTAGTGCATAATCGGTAGTTTTTTGCCATTTTCTGCGGTTCCGTTAATAGAGCGACATAATCTTCAAAGCGGCTTAATTTACCATATATATGGTGTCGCTTAGTTCCTGAAAGGTGTGTAATTCAATAGTGTTGTCGTTGATTTGCGCGAGGAGCGCCGAAGACACCCTGCCGATTGCCCTATGGGAAACGACAGAAGGACTTTCGCTTGCGGAAAGCGGCAGACATCGCCAATTTGGCGAACAACAGGCTCATTACGGCTAAGCAACAGCGAGTAGAGAAATCAAAGGTATCTGCACTGTTTATATTATATAAGATTTCTGCACGCGGTCGGAATGCCAAAGGTTGTGCTGCTTGATTTTTAGTCAGGTTATTGCCTGTCAACTTAATTAAATACAAAAAAACCACCCGTGCGCGCATAACGCGCACGGGTGGGTAATTTATTTTGTTTTCAGTCTGTCTGCATGTGCTGTTGAGGCGTTTGGCGCATTTCTTCGTATAATTCCATTTAAATGCTTTTTTTCCTTACAGTGCCCTTGCAGGCCGTTCAGACAGAGTGCTTAAGCTGCAAGCGCCTCTGTAACAGTTTCGCCTTCTTCTGCGCCGCTGCCCTGTTCTTCAGATGCGGCTTTAACTTCTTCGCAGCTGTCTGTAACGTATTTGTAGAAATCTGCAAAGTAGCTGTCAAAGTCTGTCTTGGCAGTAGCTTCAAGCGCGGCATAGTCGGTTAAAACTTCATCGTATGCGTCTAAGATGGACTTTGTAATGTCAATCGTAACAACATTGCCGTCTTCGTCTGTATAGCTTACAGTGCCGTCATCTGTCTGCAACCACGAAAGGTATAGCCCGCTGATGTTCAATATTGCGTCGGCCAGATCGCGCTCGGCGCTTGTAACTGTGCCCTCTACAGTTTTATCTGCAAATTCTATACCATCAACAAGGCCCGTCATAAATATGTCGTATGTGTCAAGCTGATATAGCATGAATTTCGCATCAGCTGTCAGTGAAAGATACTCGTTTAAAAGTGCCTTTACATTGTCAGCAGTGAATGTAAATGTCTTTTCTATGATCTGCGGGATCTGCGAATCTTCGCCGCCAAAGCCGAGGCTCTCGTAGAATATTACTGTTGCAGTGAGCAAGTAGCTGGAGTTATTGGCAAGGAAGGCGCGCAGAGGTGCATAGTCCGCGCTTTCTTCGTAAACGGTATAGTCAAAGCTTGCAAGGTCAAGCTTGTTTAACAGTTCACCATGCTTGTCGTAGACATCTATGGCTAAAATGTTGCTTGAGAACAGATCGCTTTCGCCATACTGCATATAGTTATAAGCATTTATAAGGTTCTTGCTGCCGCTGAGTATCTCGGCCTCAAGCCTGCGCACTTCTTCATATACAGAAATGTATGCAAGGCTGTAGTCATAATCATAATTTTCCATGAACAGGAAGGACGAAAGTAAACTCAACTTTTCGTCAAGCTGTGCAAGCAGATTGCTCTCTTCTTTGGTGAGCGTAGCTGCAAGCGACCAGGTTGTTGTTTCTTCGCCCTCTTCGGGTTCATCTTCTACAAACAGTCCGTGTATTTCAAGCAGATAGTTGTATATATCGCCAAGCTCTGCATCAAATACAGATTTGTCTACTCCGACCCAAGCTCCGTTATAAAGGTCAGCGGCTTCAGCCATGTAGGTATTGAAGTAATCGGTGTCTGAGTTGTAGTAACCTTCCAGCGCATACATCATGTTCTCAAATATGTTCCATGCGGTATCGCTTACGTCTGCTTCGCCGTCAGGCTGGAACTTGGTTGCAAAGTAGGAATATATTATGCCGGTAAACTGGGGGTAATAGCCATCTGTAGGAACAAGTATCATTTCAGGGATCCCTGAAGTATGCAGATAGCTTATTGCATTGAGGAAGTAATTCTGCTGTATCATGTCAAGACGCACAAAGTTATCGAACATCTCTTTCACTGCTGCAACAAAATTGGTATCGTCGAAAACAGAGGAGTCGTCGCCAGTGGTGTTATCTGCGAGCAGTTCGGCGTACCTGCTGACTACATCGAGATAATTAATTAAAACTTGCTCTACAGTTCCGTCGTATGCGGCATAGCTCAACAGATAATTGTAACCGCCTTCGCCGTAATACATCTCGCTCAGCTGGTAATTCATGTATTGGTTTTCAATTACCGTAGAATATACCAGCGCATAGAGCATGTCGAAATTAGCTTCGTCTTCTTCATTTACATAGGTATCAAAAAAGTCTTCTTTAGCATTTTCCAGTTCCCGCAGAGCAAGGAAGAAGGGAGTGGCCTCAATAATCTGATTGTTGTATACAGAGCTATACATATTGTAAGCCGTTGAATGTATCACCTGAATGTTATATATGGGCATGGGTGCCATATACGTCATAAGGTTTACCAATATCTGTGTCAGCTCTTCGTTTTGGTCTTCGTAGTCCGCAGCATTCTCATCAAGCTTTGTAAGCTGATTATAATAGTAGCGGTAGAGGATCTCAAAGAAGTCATCGTTTTCCCTCCAGCCGTTTATTGCCACATATATGCTGGGATCGTATGCGTCGGTAGTCTGGTTGGCAATATTGTAAAGCAAAGCGTAGGTCGCTTCTATCTCAGTTTTGTTGTTGTCAAGTGCGTTAATATTGTTCTGCTGTAACCTTTCTGAATGTTCTGTGGGGAACGTAACATTAAGAAGTGTATCATAAGCTTTGATAGCATCGCGTAGCTCGTATGAAACTTCACGCAAGAAACTGCGGTCGCCAAGCATAGAGGCTAAGAAATCTACATTTATAAATCGAATGTCGTCGCCGTTTTCGTCGGTGTCGGTAAGGTATATCCTCGTATCGCCACATGCATCCAAATAGTTGTCGCTCTTAAGCAGATCACTTATTGCTACAAGCAGATCGCTTTCTTTAGCAGGGTCAGTATCGCTGGCAGGCAGTATACTGTTCAGATAGTCGATGGCTGTCTGATACACACTAGGGGCAGAAGCAGGAGCATAGGAGGCAACTGCCGTTACAAGCTCGTCACTATCTGTGGAGTTTACCATATCAAAATAGAACAGTACCGCATCGGCAAGAGCTTCAGTTGAGTGTGCCGTGGTAAACCATGTATTGTAGCCGTACACCGTTGCAACGCGGGCAACTTTGTTGAGGTTGTCGCGGCTTATAAACCTGCGCTGGTCATTGGTTATGTCGTCTACATATAGCTGCATTGCCTCAAAGGCTTCCCTCTGCAGTTCGGCATTGTCTGCTATTTCTTCAGGCAGACCGAACAGGGCAATGTCTTCGCCGCCGAATGAATAGCAGTCCCAATCGGCCTCTTCGGGGAGTTTTTCGGCAACATCAAGGAACTTCGACGCGCTGTCGTAAACGATGGTAACGGTGAACGACTTGCCTATGTCAACGCCCTTATACAGCACCTTTACCGTCTGCGTTACCTTGGTGTTGTCTTCATCAACTTTGGCGCCGGCAGGGTCAAAGCCGCTGAAAGTTATGTCGGCAGTGCTTACGTTGCGGCTGGCAGTATTATTTTCGTTGGTTATAGTAAGCCTTACGCCGCTTGTATTAAGCGAGGTTTCGTAGTTGCCGTATTCAAGGTCGGTGGGCGCCCTGAAGTCGTAAACGGGATCGCATACCTGAATGGTTATGGGGCCCGAATAGTTATCTGTGCCGCTTGCATAAGTGATATTTACATTCACATTGTCGGCAGCTCTGGCGGTATATGTATCGGCAAAGTCGCCGTCTGCAAAGCTTATGCTGTTGCGGTCGGTCACGGCTATCTGGGTGCCGTCGTTGCGGGTGACGATTATGCTGGGATTTGCATCCCAGAAATCTTCGCCCACAAAGTAGACGTATTTTTCCTGTGCTGTCTGAAAGCGGGGAACAACGTTTACTTTAAGCTGCGTCTGTGCGCCGGCATAGGTTATGGTCAGCGTCTGCTCTCCGAGCGTATTCTGGTCGTAGCCCGTGATAGTTACATCGGGGTCGCTTAAAAGTACATAGTTGCCGTCGTCTAACCTCAGCCTGCCCTTTGAACGATCGAGCGGGCTGCCAACAACATATGTAGTTTGGGGAAGACTGTTTGTGTCAATGGTGATAGATTCCACATTCTTGCTGCTGCATGCGCTTATTATAAACAGCGAGCAAGCGAGCAGAAACAGCGAAGCTAATCCCGTCAATAATGCTTTTCTCATAAAATTCACCTGTTATTTTTATCTTTTTGGCGGCGGCAAGACGGCTGTCTGACCGCCGTATTAGGTCATTATTAAGTAAGAATTTTAATTTCAGCTTACTGTGCCGTCCATACCGCATACAGCGTTGTGCCTGCAGGTACTTCAGACATTTTGTCGATTGTATACACAACTTCGCCGTTTGCCTCCGTTGCCCAGCCGGCAAACGTATAGCCCGTCCTCTCCGGCGCTGTAAGCGGCGTAAAGGAGTTTACGTTGGAGACGGTTTCGTTGTCGTATTCAATGGAAACAACATAGCCGTTCTCTATATCCGCACTCCACACTACGGGGAGGTAGGAGGAGTTCCAGCGCGAAGTCCAGCCTTCGCCTGCCTGTGCAAGCGAAGTGTAAAAGCTCAACTTGCTGCATCCGTAGAATGCGTGCGCGCCGATGCTTTGTATTCCTTCGGGCAGCACAAGCGAATTGAGCGACGAGCAGTTGCGGAAGGCCTGGTCGCCGATAGCTTTCAGGCTTTGGGGCAATACAAGACTGCTGAGTGCGGAACAGCCGAAGAATGCATAGTTGCCTATTTCGGTGGCGCCGCCAAGCGAAACGTCTGTAAGCGACGTGCACCTGTAGAAGGCGTAGTTGCCTATATTCGTGACCGAGGCGGGAAGGCTTACCGATTCAAGGGAGGAACAGTAGTAAAAGGCCCTGTCGCCTATACTTTTAAGGCTGCGGCCGAACGTTATGTCGGTCAGCGATGTACACCTGTAAAACGCTCTTTCGCCTATGCTTTCTACCGCGCCGCCAACTATCACGCTCTTCAGCGACTCCATTCCGTAGAATGCGTAGTTGCCTACAGATTTTACGCCTTCGCCTATAACTACAGAATCAATGCCGCCGTTTACAATGTTTTCGCCCGAATCTTCCGTCTGGCTGGTATCTTCGTATGTATAGCCGCAGTCGTAGAAGGCGTAGTCGCCTATCTCGGTCACGGTATCGGGTATCACAAGTTCGTCGGTATCGGTATCGGTGCCCACAAGGCGGCATTTATAGAACGCGCTGCGCCCTATTTTTTGCAGGTTTGAAGGCAGGGCTTCAAGCACAAGGTCATCGCAGTGGTAAAAAGTGTAGTCCTCTATCACCGTAAGCGCGTCAAGCGTGTCGAAATGAGCTAATCTTGAAAGCGCCCTGCAGTTGTAGAACGCGCTGCGCCCTATGTGCCTTACCGTGTCGGGCATTGCCACGCTTGTAAGCGTGGTGTTGTTTGCAAATGCATATTCTGCTATGCCCGCGGTTCCTTCGTTTATGGTAACTACGCCTGCCGCAATTTTGTATTCGGTCAGCCAACTGCCTGCATATACGGCATTGACAGCCTCTGTCCACAGTCCCGAATTGTGGAACGCATACATACCCATGCGCTCCAACGTATCGGGTATGGTTATGGCATCAAGCGCCGAGCAGGCCGAAAAAGCGTATTGCCCGATTTCGAGCAGGCTGCTGTCGCCGAGCGCCGTACTGCCTTCTGCCATATCGCCAAGCGTTACGCTTGCAAGTATTGTGTTGTCGGCAAAGGCATAGTCGCCTATAGAAAGCACTCCGCTGCCTATGACCACGCTGATAAGCGATTTGCACGCCCTGAACGCGCCTTCGCCAATATATTTTACCGAATCGGGTAAAATGATGACATCTATAGGGGTGCCCGAGTACGCATAGTCTGCAATGCCTACAGTGCCTTCTTTAACGGTTTCCACCGTGGGGGCGGTTTCCGACTGAGAGAATTCTATGCCGAGGAACCAGTCGCCGAGGTAGTTCATTCTGTCCTGTTGCCACAGGGGAGTGCCGCGGAACGCGTTGCTTCCTATGCTCTCTATGTTGTCTCCCGCTGTAACGCCGCTCAGCTTTGTGCAGCCGTTGAAGGCGCTTATGCCCAGAGTTTTTAATGTTTCGGGTAAATCTACGCTTTCAAGCGAAGTACATTCAAGGAAGGCGTTGTCGCCTATCGTCTCTACGGAAGAGCCGATGGTAAGTTCGGTGAGTGCGGTGCAATTTCTGAATGCGCCGGGGCCTATCTCGGTCACGCCGTTGCCTATCGTAACTTCTGCAAGCGCCCTGCAGTCGCCAAAGGCGGCTTCGCCCAGAGTTGTAACGTTTGCGGGAATGTTGACGATAGTAAGGGAGGAGCAGCTGTTAAAGGCGTTTGCGCTTATCTGCGTAAGCCCGCTGCTCAGTTCAAGCGTCTTCATGCCGCGGCAGAACTGGAACGTCTGTTCGCCTATTTCCGTCACGCTGTCAGGTATGGTCAGCGCCGCTATTTTGCTGCAGCTTTGAAATGCCTGTCTGCCTATAGTTTCAAGCCCCTCGTTCAGCGTTACCGAGGTGAGCTCTGTACAGCCCGCAAAGGCCTGTTCGCCTACAGACTTGATGTTGCTGCCAAGCGTCACGCTTGTAATGGAGGGGGCGTTGCCAGTGGTGGGCATGAATGCCCTGTCGGCAATGGAGGTGACGGGCAGCGTCCTGTATACGTCGGGTATTACGATGTCGCCCTGCGCCGTGCCTATGCCTGCCACCCTGAATGCCGAGTTGTTGTCGGTAAGCGTGAACACAAGCCCTGTTTCCGTTTCGCGTACGAATGTTACAGACTCTGACCACCTGGATGAATCGTAGTTGGTGTTTGAGCCGGCTTCCGCCCTCACGCTTATGGTGTATTCGCCCGCAACTATCTCGTAAGCCGAGTCAAGTTCAAAGCGGTTATCCGAGCAGAAGTATTCTTCGTCTATGCCGTTGCCGCGTACCCTTACGGTGTAATATGCGGCGTTCTGTATGCCGTTCCAGTTCAGGTCAAGGTTTACCTGGTCAATGTTCAGCCCCGTGGGGGTAGGCAGCCTGTTGCCGCTGCATGCGGCAGAGGAAAGCAAAAGGCAGAACGCAAGTGCTGGCAACGCAATCAGAAAAAGAGTCTTTTTTATCTTCTGTGCCAAATTAGCTTTCAAATTTAGTTGCCTCCTTGCCGGAAGTTGAATTAACCTCTTTCATAGCTTTTTTGTCGCGTATAATTTCGTGCAGCCATTTGAACTTGAACTTGCGCACGGCTATGTCTATAAGTATGCATACTGCGGCTATTATAAGCAGCACAAGCGCGGGGTTGAACGACCCGTCGAGCCGTGCCTCAAACGATGCAAATACCAGGGCGGGATTGTCGGTACTGAGAACATTGCCGTTGCCGCTCTGCGCAAGGTCTGCAAGAAGGGCTATGCCTTCCTCTGGCTCGCGCATGCCGTCGTATTCATCCGAATAGGAGAATGTTCTGCGCAGCTGCAGGTCGGAGATCACCGTTCCCGCGGCGTCAAGTTTTTCAATGGTTATAATGTATATGCCTGTGTATTTTATGGTAAAGTTAAAGCTCATGCTGTTCGCCGCGGCAGTCACGGGCACACCGTTAAGGTATGCCTGCTTTGCGGCGTTGGAGTATTGGCTCATATTGTTGGGGTCGAGCGCTATGCTTACGCGCAGGCTTTCGCCCTCGTTAAGGGTGGTAAATACGTCCAGCCTGTTTGTAAAATTGTTGGTGGTCTGCCTTACGCTCATATCCAGCACGTCAGGTTCGGGCGGGGTGAGGGGGGCAAGGTTTTCTGCCATGTTGCATATCAGCTGTTTGCCCTCTGCAGAGGTTATAAAGTCGCGCGACCAGCTGTCTGCGCGCAGGCTTACGTCGCTCATAAAGCTGCCCACTTTGCCCGCGCCGAAGTTCCATTCTGCGTATATGGGCACGTACTGGTACATCAGCGGGGTAACGGCGTCGTCCTTCGGCCTCGTGCCGTAGTAGCCGTGCAATTCGGGCACAAAAGGCTCTGCGCTGGTGTCTATGCCGTTGAATATGGGGCTGTAGCCGTCTATTTCGGGCACAAAGTCAATGCCCTCTTCTATCTCGTTTACGGTAACGGCCTGAAGATCCTGGCGCATGGCAAGCCCTATTGCAGACGCCATGTCTACAAGTTCGCCGGCAGGCACCTCGTAGTATTCGCCATTTGCATATTCGGCTGCTTCGTCCATTGCCGCGGCGTCTGTCGAATCGGCGCCCACGGTAACTATAGACATGGTAATGCCGTTCTGGTTGTTCCAGTCTATGTATCTGCCGTAGTAGTTGTTGTCGTTGGCTCCGTTCTGATGAAGGTGATCGTCAGGGTTGCCGTCGGTTATAAGTACTATATGCTTTATGGGAACGTCAACAGCAGCAAGCGTTCGTCCGGCGCGGTCTATCGCGCCCGAAAATACCGTGCCGCCCGAACCGGGCTGTTCGCCTGTGCCAAGGTTGGTGATTGCCTCGCGAATATCCTCATGACGGGAAACGGGCAGTATCTGTATAGTTTCCGTTGCCGACGTGTTAAACGTCATAACGCCGCAATAACTGTTTGGGTTTTGCTCATAGAGTGCGTCAAGCGTCTGTTCGGCACCTGCCTGTGCGGCTTCGAACAGGCCCATGCTCATCGAACCCGAGCTGTCAACAACTATCATGACGGCGGTGGGAGGGGTATAATCTACCGCCTGTACGGGCAGCATCTCCTGCAGCATCGTGCCCTCAAGGTCGGCCCTGTTATATGCGTGCGGCGTTGAGTTGCCTGTAAGGTCTTCATCGTTCTGCCCGCCCACGGTAAACATGCTTCCGCCCATGTCGTATACATAGCTGTACAGCGAGTTTACAAAGTTTTCGGGTACAGTGCTGCCTGTAAGGTCTGCGTTGGATATGTTGCACAGTATTACCTGGTTGTATGCGCACAGTTCCTTTGCCGACTTGGGCAGCATGTCGCCCTGCGTATGAACGTTATAGGTGACAACGTTGGTGTAGCCGCCGCGCTCTATCAGCAGGTCGCTGAGGTCGGCAGCTTCGCCGGGGTTGCTTTCAAGTATAAGAATATTGTCGAATACCGTTATGTTCAGGTAGGTCTGGAAAACGTTGTTTTCGGTTACCCTGTCAGACTGCGCGCCGCTCTCGGTGGTGCCCGTAGTCATGCGCACTACCACGTCGTGCATGCCGGGCATAAGGAATGTGTGGTGCAACTCTATTTCCTGCACGCCCGGTTCCAGAGTGACTGAAACGGCAGGCTCGTCGGCGTTGGGGAAGCCGTTGTCGAGTATTTCAAGCGTGGCATTTGCAGGCTCTTCCAACGTGTTTTCCACTGTTACTGTAATGGTCACGGATTGGTTTTCGGTGATCCTTTCCTCCGGTAGTTTCACTTCGGTTATCTGCACTTCGGCGCTGTCTTCGTTGGGAAAGCTAACGGTATCTATTTTGGTGCCGTGAGCCGCAACAAGCTGCGCCGCCTGCATTGCCTCGCGGTCAGTCTCCAGCCCGTCTGAAATGAGTACTATTTTTGAAGTCCTGGGGTGAGTGAACTGCTCAGAGGCAAACTCAAGCGCGCCCGCAATGTCAGAGGCGGTGGTGTCCGGCTCGGGCGAGGCAAGGTACTGTTGGAAAACCTCGTCTACGTCGTACGAAAGTTCTGCCGCGTATACCTGGTCGAACCCGAATTTCACTACACCCACCTTAAAGCCGTCGCTCGTCATCCTTAAGATCGACTCAACGTAGTCGTCTTTTTCTTCGGCCTGTTCCTCGTTGCTGTCAGAGGCGTCTACTACTATGAGCAGTTCGTTTTCCCTGTTGGGGACGGTGAACGTAAAGAACAGTCCGGCAAACAGGGCGGTTATGCATATTATTGCAAGCGTGTGCAATGTTACCGAAATAACGCGGTTACGCGTGCCCCTGAATTTTTTAGGTATCCTGAAGAACGGTATAAACGTTATAAGCAGCAGGGGTATAAGTGCAAAAAGAAACCAGGGGTTATTGAAATTTATAGTAAAATCTGACATGTCTTTTATACCACCTTTACAGACCTTCCCTGGAATGTAACAGCCATTCGGCGGCAAGGAATACAAGCGCCGCCAGCGCAAACCACATAGTCAGGTCTAAGTTGCTCTCTTCAACCGTGGTTTCTGCAATAAGTTCGGGCAGCCCTTCTGCTGTTCTGGTAATGTTGCTTTCTATGGCGGGCACATGCACGTAGAACATCTCCGATTCTGTGTCTGCGTTGCCCATAAACGTCTGCGTAACCGTGTAAGTTCCGGGCGCGGTTGCAACCAGCGTTGCGGGAAGGGTGCCAAAGTCTGTTATCGGCTCGTGTCCGTCGGGCTGGCTGACTTCAAGGTTTTCGCCGCGTGCGTTCAGGGTAATGGTGTCGCCAACCTCAAACGCGTTTGAGCTGAGCGTAGGAGGGAAATAATAGCTGAATAAATTGCTGATAAATATCGGGAAGTCGATGGTAAGGCTGAAATTGGAATAGTTCAGGTCTATGCCCAGCACAACAACTTTTTCTTCAGCAGTATTTTTTGCTATCACAACGGGCACGCCAGCGTATTCAAACAGCGTTGTAAAGCCGCTTGCAGACTGCACCTCGCGGTAGCGCGTCACTTCAATTCTCGTCGCGTTCATGTACTGCGTAAGCGGGCTTGCCTGCCCGGGCGCAAGCGACATCGGTTCGTCTGTTGACTGATAGTTTCCAAGCGTTATTTCGCTGCCGTACGGTGCCTCGTCGGGATTGGAGAGTAAGACTACGCCGTCGGTTGGCATCTCCTCCGGCATTGTGCTTTCGAATATGTACAGGTCATAGCCTGTTACAGCGGCGTCGGCCGGAGCAACCATGTTGTAATCTATATTCCAGATATTCTTATATTGTTCGCGTACGCGCATTATAGCGCCGTTGTAGAAATTTGTTGTTCCGCTTGTAGAGTACTGTATGCGCAGTTCGGGCTTTTCGCCGCCGTATACAAAGAACGTGTTGTCGTTCTGGAAGGTATCGTTTTCTGCAAGCGATATCATAACCGACTTGTAGGAGTATATGGGCTCCCCGCCGGCAAAGTCTTCGTAAGTGAAGGTTATCGTCCTTGACTCGTTAGCAATGAACTGCTCGGGTTTTGTATACGTAAGGCTGCGGTCTGTTCCGTTTACCCCGCTTATCATGCATGTGATGTTCATCGCGCGCGGGGCTATTTTTTCGCCGTAGTAGCCTACTTCAGCTTCAAAGTGATAGGTGTTGGTGTCTTCAAGCACGGGAACGGCGTCCGTCACGGCAACGTTCCAGTCGTCTTCGCCTGCAACGCTCATCACTTTGAAGGTGTCGTTTCCTATGTAATTTGTGCCTGTATACAGCAGCACTTCCGCCTCGGAATTTATTGCAAGGATATCTTCGGCAAGTTCGGCGGCGCCGTCTATGTCGGCAGAGCCGTAGCTGCATGTGTTGGCGACAGTCAGCGAGCTGAGTATGCGTGTGGCTTCGTCGGCATTGTCGTGCGTAACTTGTGTTACCAGAAAGTGTGCGTCGGCGTCGGCCACTATTAGCGAAAATACGCCGTCTTCCTCCGCAAGGGTGGTGGTAGCAAGTTCCTGTATCTGCGAAACGGCCCTTGAAAACCTTGTCTGCTGCCTTGTAGCTACCATCATGCTTGCAGAGGCGTCGAGTATGGCAACCTTTTCGTTCCTGGTCGTTCCCGAAACGGTGGGAACGGCGGGCTGCGCCATCATCATCGCAATGCTCACAAGGAGCAGTATCTGCAGAATGAGAATGAGTATATTCCTCAGCTTGCTTATGGGCAGGCGGTTCTTTCTGTATTTAAGGCTAAGTTTCCAGACAAAGGTAGAGGAAACCAGTTTTTGCTGATAGTTGGGGCGCAGAATATATATGAGGAGCAGCACTGCCAAAGACAGCAGCCCCAACAGCCCCAGGGGCAGTAGTAATGTCATTCCAAAATACCTGTTTTCAATAATTCGCCGAATATTACCTTTTCTATCGGTTTATCGCAGGTCACGCTTATAAAGCCCGCCCCGCGCGAAGCGCAGAAGGAGCTTATGTCCTCTAAGTAATCTTTAAGCGCCTCTTCATATGCCTGCTGCATGCCGCGGGTTATCCTCAGTTTCATATTCCTTTCGTCCAGCGAATCGTCTGCCTCGCTGTCTATAAGGTTTATGCGCCCCGAATAGGCGGGCTCGCGCTCTTCCGGCGCAAGCACCTGTATAAGGAACACCTGCCGCTTTTTGTAGCACAGGTAGTCCACGGCTTTTTTCCAGTCGTTTTCTGTAAAAAAATCCGAAATTATCACGCTCAGTCCGTTGCCCTGAGAAATATCCGTGCCGATTATCGCCTTTTCCATATCGGCGTAGTCGTCGAACTCAAGGTTGTCAAGCGTGCTAACGGCGCGGTAAAATGGCGTTTTGCCTACTATCAGCCCAAATGGGTCTTCGGCAACGCCTCCGCGTATCAGCCTGTAAGAAAGTTTGTCCATGTTGTGTACAGACAAAAAGCCGAGCGCCGCGGCAAAGGCCGTGGCATACGCAGCCTTCTTCTGGTTGACTTTGCCCATAGAGGCGGAGCAGTCAAGGAAGATCTGCGTGTGCATCTGCCTTTCGTCTGTAAACAGCTTAAGGAAGTATTTTTCAAAACGGCTGAACAGGTTCCAGTCTATTCGGCGTATGTCGTCGCCCAGCATATACTCGCGGTAGTCGGCAAATTCCACCGTCTGGCCGTAAGTTTTAACAAGGTGCTTTCCGCCGAAAAAACCTGTAAGGTCGCGCCTGAGGTTTAACGAACATGTTTCCAGACGACTGAAAAAATCATCGTTCAAGTAAGAAACCTTCATTATTTTTTACCAAACAAACGCTTTTTCTTTCCCTCTGCAGGTTTTTCTTCGCTTATAACTTCTGACGAAACCGCTTTGCCTTGCTTTTTATTGTTTTCGTCAATTTTTTCTTCTACCTTAATTTCGCCGCCTATGCCGAACTTTTTGCTGATTTCGGCGATTATCATCTTTATTACGTCGTCGGGCGAAACGCGTTCGGCAATGGCCTCGAAGTTCATCTTCATACGGTGGCGGAGTACGGGGTATGCAAGCTCGTTCAGGTCGCTGTATGCAACATTGAAGCGGCCCTTCATAAGCGCCTTTACCTTTGCCGCAGAAATCAGTGCCTGTCCCGCACGGGGGCTGGCGCCCAGGCGCACATACTTTTTGGCGGCCTCGCTTGCGCACTCGCTGTCGGGGTGGGTGGCAGAACATAATGTCATGGCATAGCGCATCACGTCTTCTGCAACGGGTATCTGGTTGGCGGTGGCCCTCATTGCCAGCAGTTCGTCGCCGGTGCAGGCGGGCGCCGCAACTTCGGCCATGGTCTTCTGCGTCATGTCTACTATTGCAATAAGTTCGTCAAGGCTGGGGTTGGGAACTACAAGTTTGAACATAAAGCGGTCCATCTGAGCCTCGGGGAGGGGATAGGTACCGTCCTGTTCAACGGGGTTCTGCGTTGCAAGCACAAAGAAGGGTTCGGGCATCTTTCTTGAAACGCCCATAACGGTTACGGTATGTTCCTGCATCGCCTCCAGCAGTGCCGACTGGGTTTTGGGCGTTGCGCGGTTGATTTCGTCCGCAAGTATTATGTTGCTGAAGATGGGGCCGGGCTGGAAACTGAACTTTGAATTGCCCGAATCGTCTTTTACTATAATGTTTGTACCTGTAACGTCGGCAGGCATAAGGTCGGGCGTGAACTGTATGCGCGAAAAGGGCAGCTCGAATACCCTGCCCAGCGTGCGCACAAGCCTTGTTTTGCCTACGCCTGGCACGCCTTCAAGCAGCACGTTGCCGCCCGCTATCATTGCAATAACGGTGCCCTCTACAACCTCGTTCTGGCCTATAACGTCGCGCCTGATCTGCGTGAAAATATTTTCGCACTGCTTGGAAAATTGCTGAATGTTCTGCTCTGAAATCATATTCTGTTAAATCCCTTGTATTTATTTTAGCAGCCGGTCTATGCTGCCTGAATCCAATGTTTAAACTGCTCGTTTAAGCAGCGGGGGTATACCCCGCTGCAAACGAATTATTGAACGGCATGAACTGAAGCGACCTAAGCCGCTTCAGTTCAGCTGTTAAAGACTGCCAAAATAACCTTCTATTAAATCAACTATGTCCGAAGGAATATCCTCGCTGCTCAGGTTGCCTTCAAGCAGCTGTTTGTAATAATCAAGCACTTCCTGATAGTTGGTTTCGCCGTCTATGACGTTGTTGGTGTCAGACCAGCCACCGCCGGATCCGCTGCCCTGGCCGCTGCCGCTGCCGGCACCTTCTTCACCGCCCTGGCCGCTGCCGTTGCCCTGGCCCTGGTTGCCGTCGCCATTGCCCTGGCCGCCATTGCCGCTGTCGCCGCTGTTGCCGCCGCCGGTGCTTTCATCGGGGTTGGGTGCGTTTTCGTCAAAATCGCCCTCTTCGCCGCCCGAAGGGGAGTCGCCTTCGCCGCCGCCTTCGCCTTCTTCTATCTCTTCAAAAATAGCGGTGTATTCAACGCTTGCAGTCACGTTTTTATCTTCGCGCACGGGATTTTTGCTGCCGTCGCTCCAGTGGGAGAATGCCCAGCCCTCGTCGGCCACCGCCTGAACGGGAGCGGCATTTTCGCCGGGTGCGAGAATCTGCTCGAAGTTATCGGGTATCTCGCCGCCCTCTTCAACTATGTACGAAACGGTAACATACTGCTGTCTGGGGTCGTCTACAAGGCCGGGCGATTCTATCACGCCCGCGCCCGTAAGGCCGTTTACCACTATCATGGCAGCGCCCGCGCATACGGCAACGGCAAGGCCTACCGAGGCGGCTATGCCGAGCTTATACACAGGGAATGCCGCGCGAACCTGTTCCTTGGTTACATTGTTTATTTTGTTAAGAGCGTCGTTGCGCTGCATCTGAACTATGGGCGAATCGTAAGTGCGCAAGTCCATCATGGTAACGGTGCGCTCTTCAAGGCCCATTCTGTCTATCTGGCGGGCAACGTCATGCTCGTTGGGGCGGAACTTTAAAAAGTAAAGCAAAATTCCGCTTATTGCGGCCGCGCCAAGCCCTATGCCTATGGCTACCCAGATATTGTTGAAGTTGAATATCCAGCATACCAGGGCGGTTAAAAATGCCGCGCCGCCGCCGATTATAAGGCCGTATGCCGCAGAGGATACCACGGCAGAGACTATCAATCTCTTTTTATACGATTTAAAAAATTGCTCGTTGTTATCCATAGATACTCCTTAAATTTCAGCCGTGGCGGGGCGGGCTTTTCCGCCCCGCCGCTGAAATTTTTAGTTTAATGGTTTACAGCACCGTCCGCCTTGCGTACTTTAATTTAACAGTTTTCCGTTATTCTGTTACAGTATCGGTATATACATTGTTTGCGCTACCTGTCTGCCAATCCCAATAACCATTCCAACCATAGAGTGAATCAGGTTCATCGGTTGAGGCTATAGGCCAGATTATGGTCTGCTCAATGTCACCCTGCCCCCAGTAACTGAAGGCCTCATCACCAACATAGCCGCCTTCAGTAGCGGTCGCAGTAGGAACCGTGAACGAGCTTATACCATAGCAACGCGACAGTGCATAGTTACCAATATAACTAATATTTGCACCTTCAGCATACGTCAGAGTTGTGATGTTGTCAAGTCTGTAAAATGCATAGTTGCCAATAGATACTGTTCTAGCGGGCAATTCAACAGTTGTAAGATTATTTGCACCATAGAATACACTGCTAGAGTTATAACCTTCAACCGTAAACGCTTCACCGTCGCCTTCTTCGTAGGTTACTTTAGTAATGGCAGAGCCGTCGAACAAACCGCTTATTGCAGATGTGCCGCCAAGCTGTGTGACTTCTACAGGGATAGTGAAAGTCGTCATTGCCTTGGGAACAAACAGCAGGTTCCACTCCATATCGTAAAGGGCGCCAAATTTTGCATGGTAATTTGTATTGCCTTCTTCAACAGTTATTTCTTTAAGCGTTCCAACATTTCTCAGCAACGAAAGAAGACTGCTTGCGTCTGTCATTTCTGCTGAAATTTCAAATGTTTCTAAATCACCGCCAATGAAGTAAACAGTTGAACCATCGAAAGAAGAGAATACATAGTCCTCATAGCGGAACGAGGTGTTGCCTTCTGCAAGCGTAACTCCAGTTATTGTGCATCCGCTGAAAGTGGAGGTAGTTATGGTTGTAAGCGACGCGGGGAGCGAAACGCTTAGCGTAAGTCCGCTGAATGCGCTGTTACCCAAAGTGGTGTAGCCTTCGGGTATAACTATTGAAGTCAATGCTGTATTTCTGAACGCGTAATCGCCTATTCTGCCGCTTTCACCTGCAGTGAGTGTTACATTTGTAAGTGTAGGATTATCATAAGCAGATTGCGCGAAAGCGTAAGAACCAATAACCGTGTTGGCAGGCAATTCAACGGTAGTAAGGTTTTGCATATAGCCAAATACGGTATATGCGCCATCCATAATGCCATCAGCAATAACAAGAGGCTGAGTGCGTGTTCCTGTCTTTTCGTAGGTGATGGTCTCTATTGCTGTATTTGCTCCGCCCGTTCTGTCGCCGAACATAAAGTCGTAAGGACTCAGTTCGGTAACTTCGTTGGGTATGGTATATACATCCATTGCCTTGGGAACTGCTAAAACAGTCCAGTCAGATGAATACAGAACGTTGTATTTAAGGTTGAAGTCACGGGTAACAGGAGTTTCAGAGTCCTGAATTCGTATTTCCTCAAGTGTGGTGCAGGCATTAATTATAGAAAGCGTAGTGGCAGACAACGTGGTCATTGCTGCGGGAAGTTCTATTTCCTTAATTCCGGCAGGCAAGAACACGATATCCCATGTCTGGCTATTGTAAACAACATTCTCAAGCGAAGTGTATACAGTGTTGCCTTCTTCAACAGATATTGTTGTAATGGTAGAATAGTCTGCAAGTATTTCAGCCAGGTCTTCAACTTCAAGTGTTGCAGGAACAACAAACTCGGTTATACCTGCAGGGAGCATGTACAGTTCGGTGTAGTCTGCATTGAACAGTCCACCGCTTCTTTCATCAACAGCAAAGTGTTCGCTGCCGTCTGCTACCATAAACTGCGTTATGTTGCTGCAGTTTGCAAATGCGGTTGACGAAATAGTTTCAAGCGATGCTGGAAGAGAAATTAATCTCAGGTTTAAGCAAGACTGGAAAACGTATCCGGGCAACTCGGTTATGTTGGCGTCGATATACACGCTTTCAAGATTCTCGCACCTAGTGAAAGCCTGTGTACCAATGCTTGTAACCGTTCTGGGAATAGTTATGGTAGTTAACTTTGTTCCCGTTCCATAAGGGTCAGAATAAGCAAAAGCATATTCGCCAATGGTAGTTACCGAATTGGGTATGATTATGCTTTCAAGGCCTGAACCGGCAAAAGCATAGTTACCTATTGTTGTCAGTTTGCTGCCTTCTTCAAAGTTTACCGTTCTTAGGGCAGTTAGACTTTCAAATAAACCGCGTCCTTGCAGGCCATAACTGTCGCGGATGCGACCGCTTATTTCGGTAAGGCTTGCGGGGAGCGTAATGCTTTCAAGGCCTGTGCAACCTTCGAATGTTGTACCGGGCAGGCTTGTTATTTGTGAATTTGCCGCAAAGTTTACATTTTTAAGCGCATAGTCATAGGCAAATATTCCATCGCCCATTGTAGTAAGGGTAGAAGGAAGGTTTACAGTTTCAAGCGAGCTGTCTGCTTCGTCGGCGTAAGCTTCACTTGTTTGTGCTGCAAATGCATAGTCGCCTATTTCAAGCAGGCCTTCGTTAAGTGTTACCGTTGTAAGGTTTGAGCACCTGTAGAATGCATAGTCTCCAATACTTACAACGCTGGAAGGAAGGGTAACGGAGGTGAGCGCCGTACCATAGAACGAATAGTTGCCTATAGTTCTCAGCTGACTATTTTCACCGCCGAATGTTATAGACGTAAGCGCTGTGTCGTAGAATGCGTTGTTGCCTATAGCATTTGTGCGGGCAGGCAGAGCTATAGAAGTAAGCGAATCGTTATCACCTAAAGCGTATTCACCAATGGCAAGCGCCTCTGTACCGCCTGCAGTAAATACAACAGTGGTGAGGGCGGTACGCCTCAATGCTCCGTTGCCGATGCGGGTAAGCGAAGCGGGAAGGGTGATTTTTGTAATATAACTGTCGTTATAGAAAGCATTGTCACCTATCTCTTTAACGCCTTCGGGAACTACATATTCAGTCTTTTCTGCATTGGGGATATGATAGTAGAGGATAGTTTTATCCGCATTAAATACATACCCGTTTTCAGCGTCGATTGCAAAGTTTTTACCGTTATTTATGGTTATAGATGTAACGTTCTCGCAACCATAAATAATGTTAGAATCGAACGATTCAAGGTTTGCAGGAAGGGTTATGCTTTCAATATCGCTGTATTCGAATACGTTATTGCCGAGTGTGGTCACGCTGTCGGGTATAACTATCGAAGTCAGCGAAGATGAAGCAAACGCCTTGTCACCTATTTCTTTAAGTTTGCTGCCTGTTTCAAAGGTAACCGAAGTAGCTTTGCTGTAGGCGAATGCGTTGGCTGCAATAACTTCTGTTTCTGCAGCAACTACAACTTCAGTCTTTGCGGGAGGGCAGAAGAGCAGTTCGGTGAAGTCGCCGTTGTAAAGCACACCGTCTTTGCTTGCATAGTTTACGCAGCCTTCTTCAACAGTTATGCTTGCAAGTGTAGAATAGCTGTTGCCTGTAAACACGCCGTCTTCAAGCGTAAGCAAAGAGGAGGGCAACGTTATGCTTGTAAGGCTGTTACATTCGTTGAACACGCCGCTCTGAATAACCAGCTGAGCGGGAGCATCGGCAATGCTTTCAAATGTAATGCTTGAAATATCGCTGCCTGCAAAAGCGTTTGCCTCAACCAAAGTTACGCTTGCGGGTATTGTAAGCGATGTTACCGTCGTGTCGTAGAATGCGCCGTTGCCTATAGTTGTAAGCTTGCTGGCGGTAAATTCTTCGGTATTATTGCCGTATGCGCCAAACGTTACAGTTTCTAATCCTGCATAGTAAGACCCGTCAGATGAATAGACATATTCATTAGTGTCATAAAGCGCATAGTTGCCAAGCTCTGTAAGCCTTCCGGGGAAGTGTATTTCGGTAAGGCCGGAAACACCGCCAAGCACCGGTTCAACAGGGTAATCATAATCCAAACGGTCTGTGCCGCCTTCAGGGTTGCCGAATACAAGGGGCTTATCGCCTTCTTCAAATGTGAGCGATTCAAGAGCCGTGCAGTTGTCAAATGCAAAACCTGCGATAGATGTTACCGAAGCGGGCACATTGAACGAAGTGAAATTGTTATCTGCAAATGCATATCTGCCAATAGTTTCAAGATGTGAGCCTTCTTCAAAGTTTATTGTTCCATAGCCGTAGCTGTCGTCACCTTCAAAGGCATGTTCACCGATAGTTACAACCGAAGAGGTTATTGTAAGGGTCATGCTGTAAGGGTCGGTGCCTGTTTTAAATGCATAATCGCCAACTGTTACAGTTCCGCCAAGGTCTATAGTTCTTGTGTAATCGCTATCAGCAAAAGCATATTCACCTATAGTAATACTTCTTTCATCAGGAAGATTTATCGCACTAATACGGTTACCATAGAATGCGTAATCACCTATAACTAGGACACCTGTACCCCCCTGGGCAAAGTTAAGTGTTTCAAGATCAACACCATAGAATGCACTGTTGCTGATAGTTTTAACACTTGCAGGTATGGTAACTTCCTCGATATATTCGTTGTTAATAAATGCACCGTCTGCAATTGTCAGCACATTTATAACATTGCCCTCTTCATCGGTAAAGTCAAACACTTCATCGCTACCAACATAGAGGAGCAGTGTATCGAGTGAGCCTGTAGTACTCTTAAGGTAGATCGCATCGTTTTCAACTGCCATTGTATCGTTATTTTCAGATACAGACAGAGCGTTATATCCAAGCACTATTCCGTTGAAGAAGCCTGTAGATATAACTGCGTTTGCAGGGAGTGCAAGTTCGTCTATCTCGCAGCCGAGGAATATTGCGTTGCCAAGGTACAAGTCTGCAAGGGTAGAATCATCGCCGGAGGCAAAGGTTATACTAAGGTCTTTGGTGTAATCTTCGTCGTATTCTTCATCTTCGTATTCGCTCCAGGCAAATGCCCTGTCGCCGATTTCGGTTACCGTTGAGGGGATGGTTATATCGGTGAGCTCTTCGGTATCCATAAACGCGCCTTCGCCTATCGTAGAAACAATGCTGTTTTCTTCAAAGGTAAGTTCCGCAAGCGAATTGCAGTTATAGAAGGCGTAAGCGCCTATGCCTGTTGAAAGTCCTGCGGCGCCTGCTCTGCCTTCAAATACGACCTCGGTTATGTCGGTTGCGGCAAAAGCAAACCTGTCAATCGTCTGCACGCTTATGGGAATGGTGAGGGTGCCCGATAAGCTTGTATCAAGGAAGGCGCTTTCGCATATCCTTGTGGTAGTAGAGGGTATTGCATAATTTTCGGCATCTTTTGCTGCGGGGAAGTAAACGAGTTCGCTTCCGTTGTTGCGGAAAAGCACGCCGTCTGCCGAGCTGTAAGTTGCGCCGCTGCCCCTTGCCACGTTTACCGCAACAAGCTGGGTATCAAGGTCGCGTTCATTTTCAACCTCTATGGCGTCCTTATCAATAAGGAAGGCGTCGTCAGCGTTGGCGGTGAGGTCGTCAAGCGAGCTGAAGCTGCCCAGCATATTGTCGTTCACGCGGCTTGTGGCTATCTGCGAAAGCCTTGCGGGGAAGGTGATGTTTGTCAGCGAGAAGCAGTTCATGAACGCCCTGTTTCCAACCGAAAGCTGTCCGCTTGCAGAGGGATTTACGAACGTAACGGTGGCAAGGTTGATGCAGTTTGCAAAGGCCTCCTGGCCGATTACCGTCACGCTTTGGGGAATTACAACTCTGCTTATGCCGCTGCCCTTGAATGCGTTTGCGGGTATCTGGTCAACGCCGTCGGGAATGGTGTATGATCCAGTCTTTGCCGCGGGCATGTATACGGGGCGGAGGTAAGTTTTATCTATGCCTCTGTCATACAGCACGCCGTCGTGCGATTCATAGCGGGGATCTACCGCGCCTGCATCGTAAACGTGGATGTTTACAAGGCTGCTGCAGCCCGTGAAGGCAGAGGAAGGAACTATGTTGATGGTGTCGGGGATATATATATCGGTAAGGGAAGTGCAGCCATAGAATGCGTTGGCCGAAACTTCGGTAACGGGCAGGCCGTTGTACTGCGAAGGTATTGTAACGGTCTGCACAAGGTTAATGCGGTCACCCGCCGAAACCTGATAGTTGCCGCCTATAGCCTGGTAGCTGAGCACTTCGTCTACCCAGAATGCATATAAGGTTACGTTGTCTTCGGTAAGGTTCCACGTTCTGGTGGATTTGCCGTAAGCGTCGGTGTACTGAATGCCCGAACCGTAGGGGCCGCTGTACCAGCCGCCGAATGCGCTTGTTCCGTTTGAAGGAGCGGCGGGAACGTCGAGCGAGAAGTTCTGTCCGTAAGTCACCGTGCCGCTTTCAAGTTCGCCAAGGTTGTCGCCGCTGAATATAACGGTGTATTCCTTGGGCTGATAGTAGGCGTAGAGCACCAGTTCGCTGGGGCCGTTGAAAAAGGGGCTGCTGTATACAGCGCCGTTAGTTGCGGGGCCTGCGGGGGTGGTGTACCATGCGCCGAAGTCATGGCCGACCATGCTGCTCGCTGCGGGAGGGGTAAGCTCGTCGCCGACTGCCTTATACAGCGTTTCGCTGTCACCGTTGTTGCTGTTGAACGTAACTGCAAGAGCATAAACCTGAAGTGTGGCGGGGTCTGAAAGCGCACCTGTGGCATTCATAAACCTGACTTCTAATGTGTTAAGTCCGCTTGTAGCAAGCGAATCTATCTTGAGCGAGCTTTCGCCGTTTGTTATGGTTGCAATAAGTTCGCCGTTTATGCTTACCTGGTACCCGGTGGCGCCGGCAACAGGCTTCCAGCTGAGCACGCTGCCGCTGTAGGTAAGGGTAGGTTCAAGCGCATTGTAAATAAAGGTAAATTCGTCGCTCAGCGCCGAAGCATTGCCCTGTGTTACCTGCAGCTGAACGGTGTAGCGGCCTTCGTCAGTCCACGTAAGCCCCGTCAGGGTTTCAAGGTCGAACGAGCCTGAAGTGCCGGTGACAGCCGTTGTGTTGTTGCCGTAAACAATTGCATATGTAACATCCGGCGCAACCGTCCAGGTGAGCGTTGTGCCCACAAGCCTTATGTCCGAAGGCAGGGCGGGGGCAGTCTTTTCATATGTCACCGTTTCTGCCGCGGGTGAGTTGTAACCCTTGGCAACGGGGGTGATGCTTACTGTGTACTCGCCTGCAGGCATTTCCCTGAGCGAGAAGCTTGTATCCATGGTGGTGTAGGTATCTTCGCCTACAGTCACATTATAATACGATGCGCCCGCAACGCTGTCCCATATAACGACATCGTCTTCGGTTATGTCTGCGCCCGTAACGGCGGCGAGGTTGCGTTCAAACACATAAGTCGTCTTTGAAGGGGCGAATCCTTCGGCAACGGCCTCTATGGTGAACTTTATGCCGCCCGGCTGCATTTCGCAGTTAGAGAAGTTGTAGTAGAGCGAAGTGCCGTTGTTGAAGGCAACGTGGTTGTGGTCTTCGTTGCCGCAATCTATGGTTATAAGGTACCTTTCCGCACCTTCCACGCCGCGGTAAACAAGGGTGTCGGGCTCTGTTACCTTAACGCCTGAAACCCTGTTCAGGCCGTTGTTCACAAAGTAGCGCACTGCCGTTTCGCTCACGGCGCTGCCGCCTGCGTTGAGTGCGGTGACGGAGAGCTGATAAACGCCCGTCTGTGTAAATCTGTCTGTTACTGAAATGTTTGTCGAGGAGGTAGGTATGCTGTCGGAAATTCCGTCGGGGGCAATTATCTCTACCGAATAGCTTGTCGCACCTGAAACTGAATTCCAGCTTGCCCTGCTCTGGCTTACGTTTACTGCAGGCGCCGCGCTCAGTGTTGCGCCGTTTTCGTGCCATATTGCAAACAATGTGGTGTCTGCGGTGAATACCGTGCCGCCGCTTGACTGGTCGGGGTCTTCAAAGCTGTACGAAAGGCGGTCGGCCTCGTTTTCCATGCTTATCCACCAGCCGCCGAAGGTGTAGCCGCTGCGCTCTGCGGGCGTAGCCACGTTGTACAGCTTGCCGCCCACGGTGGTATCGGCGGGGATGGCTTCGGCGCCATCGTAGCCGAGGTCGTAATTTATGGTGTATTCGATGCCGTCAACAGAATTCTGTGCCCAGCGGGCATACAGCGTGGTGTTTGCCGTTATGGGCAGCGAACCGAACGAATAAGGCGTCGTGAACGCGGAATCGGCAAACCAACCAAGGAAAGTGCTGCCGTTAAGAGCGGGGTCGGCGGGCTTGCTGGCCATTCTGCCGTTTATAACGGTCTGCGCAGGGATTTTGCTGCCGCTGCCTGTATCAAAGGATACGGTGTAGGCAGTCTTGCGCAGGAAAGTCATCTGGGTACTGTTGTATGTAAGTGAAATGGTCTCGTTGTCGTTGTAGGTTGCAGTTTGTACCCATTCTCCATCCGTAAGGGTGAGCGTACCTTCGCTGAGTGAGTAAGAGCCGATGTGACTTTCTCCGTTTTCGGGCGTAAACGTAAACTTAAGCCCGTCGGTAAGGATCAGCTGATTCTCACGGTTCTGGTCGCCGTTGGTGTCGTAGTAGTAAGTGCCGACTTCCTTGCCCGATTCAGCGGGAGGGTTTTGCTTTTTGTCGGAACATGCTGCAAACACCGAGGTGATCAGCAAAAAGCACGCCACAAGAAGTGACGCAAGAAAAACTAATGACCGTTTTTCGCGTTGTGCTTTTTTCATAATCTGCTCCTTTATCAATTTATTTTCACTTCCGACGTTGCACTTGGCGCAGCGTTGCAAGTAAAGTTCGTTAAGCAAACAGGGTTTGCCTGTCACTGTCCTTTTGTAATTATATACAATAATAATATCATTTTAGCTGCGCGCTGTCAAAAAAAATCGCAAAAGATTTTCATAATTATGCATAAAAATATATATATAGTAGATATAAGAAAAAGTTATAGAATGTATAAATGTTGGTTTTATGCAATAACGGGGATGCTGAATGTATATTTTATGCACTGTGTAACCGACTTTGCTTTAGATGCCTTTCTTAGGCGGGTTCAGGCACGCTTATATGCGGCTTTTGTGTTACCGTCTTTGGTCAGTGGCGGGCGGTACATAATGCGTCGATGTGAATAATAGTGAAAAACATGAAAAATTCGACTGAATTAAAGACAGTATCAGAGACAGGCTTTGTGAAAGGGCTATGTGAATGTGAAAGCGGGCATAGGTGGTTTTACTGCGCCGTTTTGCGGTTTCCCTTCGTTAGCCTCCGCAAAGTGTTGTTTCGCTCGTGCGGGCAGTGCTCTGACTCTTGCCTCGTTCGTTCCACGAACCCCGTATTACCTCTCCGGAAATACAAAACAGGAGAAAGCGAAAAGCTTTCTCCTGTTTTGTGGTCGAGGCGACGGGATTCGAACCCACGACCTCTTGGTCCCGAACCAAGCGCGCTACCAACTGCGCTACGCCTCGGTTAAGTTATTTTGAACACTTGTGCTATTATAGTATTTTTTGGGCCGGCAGTCAATTAAATTATATTCAAAGCCGACAAAATATTTTTAATGTTCTTCTGAGTACGTGCGTTATAGGCAGTCTCTGAAGAAAGTAAAAATACGATTTTGGGCATTTTTTGATATAAAAATGGCAAAAATAGCTTAGTTTGACAGGTTATTCACAACGTTTAATAAAATATGTTAATATAGTTGCCATAAATAATTTCATGTGCTATAATAGAGATACTTTAATATTTTATTGTTCATCAAGGAGGAAAATGTATGAACAAAAGCGAATTAGTGGCAAAGCTCGCCGAGGATACGGGACTTAAAAAGAGTGATGCCGAATCGTTTCTCGATGCATTTATTGCCAATGTAAAGGAAGTTATTGCAAACGGCGACAAACTTCAGCTTGTAGGCTTCGGCACGTTTGAAGCAAAAGAGCGTGAAGAGAGAACGGGTATCAACCCTGCCACAGGCGAAAAAATTACCATAGCTGCATGCAAAGTACCTTCCTTCAAACCTGGCAAGGGCTTCAAGGACGAGCTCAATAAATAATGCAATCAAGGCCTGCCGAAAGCGGCGGGCTTTTTGTTTGCAAAAAATAAATAAGGGCTGTGCGGTGTCGCGGCCCTTTTTCTTTATAAAGTAAAATATTTTATGTGGCGGGGCTTGTTTTACAAGCCTGCAGCCCTTACAACGGCGTCTACAGTTTCGTCAAGGCTCAGTTCGTCGCAATTTATTGTAATGTCGGCATATTTTTCATAGAGCGGCGCACGCTCGGCCATAAGTTCGGCTATAGTTTCGCCGTTTTTGCGCATCACGACCCCGCGGGCAAAAATATCTTCGCCTCGCAGTCGTCTTTCCAGCTCCTGTGTTCCAACCTGCAGGTAAACAATTTTACCGGAAGAGCGCAGGTTCTGCATTGCCCTGTCGCCATAGATCACGCTGCCGCCTGTGGCGACAACACACCTTTCGGCTACAAGTTCGGCGTTGACGCACTCCTCGATTTTTATAAATCCTTCTGTGCCGTAAAGGGAGAGGATGTCGCATAAAAGCATACCCTCGCGCTTCTGAATAAGAAGGTCTGTATCAATAAAACCGTAGCCGATCTTTTTAGCTATAAGCACTCCGGCGGTGCTCTTTCCTGAAGCCGGCATGCCGATAAGAATTATATTTTCCATAAATTAATTATAGTAAGCGCAGGTG
>ERZ1090869.90-NODE-90-length-48056-cov-5.995458_pt1 | contig 48056 bp, 41 predicted proteins | sample MGYA00478474_ERZ1090869 | MGnify/ENA primary metagenome ERZ1090869 (study PRJEB33644, sample SAMEA5815748) | chicken gut metagenome | biome: Chicken; feature: Gastrointestinal Tract; material: Caecum | place: Ireland | collected 2019-01-01 | study: A study of the... | reverse complement strand
CAGGAGGGGCGCGGCCTGGGGGGCGGCAGCGTGGGTGCGGCGCTTGTGTCCGGCCACGACGGCGTGGACGGCGTGCTCGACAGCGTGCTTCAGCAGCTGGTGCGCAATGAGGAAAAGGCTCCCGCCCCCTCTCCGGAGGAAAGCGCGGGACAGACGCGGAGCCTGCGCACCGTGATGGCGTTTATCGAAGAGCACTACACCGAACAGAACTTTTCCATTAAATATATGGCCTCCGCGCTGGGGACTTCTCCTTCGAACCTCAGCCACCTGTTCAAAAAGCAAACCGGCCAGACGCTGAGCCGCTTCATCGACGAGCTGCGCATTTCCAAAGCGGAAGAGCTGCTCGCCGCCGGGGAAAAGGTGAACGTGGTGGCCCAGAAGCTGGGCTACAGCACGGCCCCCGTCTTCACGGAGACATACAAGCGCCTGCGCGGCGTGACGCCGAGCGCCTACCGCAGCCAGAACGCCAAACAGGCAAAGGGCGGCGCGGAAAAGGCTGCGGAAACCCCGCAGGAATCCTGACCCCCTGACAAGGCCTTTTTCTGTTTTCACCAAAAGAACAAGTTGTTTTGCCCCCATTCTGCCGGAACAATCTTCTCCGTGTTCCGGAAAAAAGGAGCCGCTTCGCGCGGCTCCTTTTTTATGTCATGTCAAAACAAAATCAGAAACGGCAAGCTTCTTTCTGAATATTGCACAGAAACCATGTGTGCAGAGGGGAGTTTCGCGCACAGATCGCATAATTGGCCCTCTTTATCTTTTTCTTTCTCATTCGAATTTGTGAATTTAGCCTTAAATATTTCGAATATGTGAATGAAATTCAAGAATCCGATCTTTTATTCAAAATCTGCCCGTTGTGTGAATACTGCACAAATTCTATAATAAGGCCATCGGTTGCGGACGTCGAGTTTTCCACCCACCGGCGATCGTATCCTGACAAAGCGCAGGCGTGCTTCCGTAAAAAGCGCCTGTGCGGAAAAGCTTTCCAAGCTTCCTGTTCCTTCTATTCTTACTAATAGCAAGGGGCGTGCGGCGGGGGAAAAAGCGTTCCACATTTTATTGTTACGGAAAGGGGAAATCAGAAACATGAAAAAGAAGTCTGTTCTGGCGGCTCTGCTTGCCTGCGCGATGCTCGCATCGCTGGCAACGGGCTGCAACAACGACAGCGGCACGGCCTCCACGGGAGGCGACACTGCTTCCACCGCCGGTGACGCGGGCGACGCAGGGGATGAAGGCGGCGACACTTCCGGCGAGAAGGTTCACCTGACCGCTCTTATCAGCAAGCACTCCCTGACGAAGGATGTCAACGAGATGAAGTGGCTGCAGGAACTGGAAGATGCCTGCAACGTTGACGTCGAGTGGCAGCAGATCTCCGCCGACTGGGATCAGAAGAAGCCCGCCATGTTCGCTTCCGGCGAAATCCCGGATATTCTGGTCTGCGCGACGGCTGACTCCGACTATGTGCAGTACAACGGCCTGTTCGAGGATCTGAAGCCTCTGATTGAACAGTATGCCCCGAACCTGCAGCAGTTCTTCAAGGATAAGCCCGAGGCTGAAGCCCTTGCCACCACGATGGAAGGCCAGATCTACGGCACCCCGAAGTATCAGAGCGTATGGCCGAACACGAACACCACCATGTACATCAACCAGGAATGGCTCGACGCCGTTGACATGGAAGTCCCGACCACGTGGGATGAACTCGAGCAGGTTCTGATCGCGTTCAAGGAGAAGGACCCGAACGGCAACGGCCAGGCCGATGAAATCCCGATGGACTTCAACGGCGGCTTCAACTCCGCTTACGGCCTCAACCAGCTTCTCGGCTGCACCGGCCTGCAGCCCACCGGCTGCTCCAACCCGCAGGGATATTTTGCCGAGGACGGCGAAGTGAAGAGCATTTTCGTTGACGAGCGCTTCAAGAGAGTCTGCCAGTATGTGCAGCGCCTGTGGAGCGAGGGCCTCATCAATCCTGAGGCTATCACGCAGGACTACTCCAAGTTCCAGTCCCTCGCCCGCGGCGTTGACGGCGTTGCAACCGTCGGCTTTACGTGGGGCTGGGAGGCCGGCGACCGCTTCGGCATGGATGTGAAGGATCAGTACATCTCCATCCCGCAGCTGAAGGAAAATGAGGACACCGAGAAGGTTTGCTTCCATTACGACTTCTATGACCTCAACTACGGCGGCAACCGCTACTCCATGAGCGCCAAGTGCGAGAACAAGGAAGCTGCCATGAAGTTCATCGACGGTTTCTATGATGAAGTCGTTTCCATGCAGGTTCTGTTCGGCGGCATCTCCGACGGCTGCATCGCCGACAACGGCGACGGCACCTACGCTGTTCTGCCTCCGCAGGATCCGTCCATCGACCCCGGCACGTGGAAGTGGACCAGCTCCTTCGCCGACAACGGCGGCATGTACATCCGCGACGACCTGCCGCTCACCCTGGGCACCGACATGCAGGCTGTAACGGAAGAGAAGGCTGTTTATGATCCGCTGTTCGAGGACCTCGATCCGCGAGACATTTATCCGCAGCTCTTCATGAAGTATTCCGCGGAAGACACCAACACGCTGGCCATGAACCAGGCTAACATCAACAACATCACCGACCAGACGTGGGCCGCCTGGATTTCTGATTCCAGCCACGACATCGACGCTGAGTGGGATGCTTATGTCGAGAATGTTCTGGCTGCCGGCCTGACGCAGAACCTCGAAATCCGCCAGGTTGCATTTGACACCTATCTCGAAAACCAGGGCTACTAAGAACCATTGAGAAAGGGGATGACGGCGGATTTGCCGCCATTCCCTTTCTTCTTTTTTGTTTAGAAAGGAGTATGACCATGAAACAGGCGAAAACAGCCGCCGTGGCCATGCCGAAAAAGAAGATCAGGCCCCTGCGGGCGTTTGCGCGCGATTGGCAGCTCTGGGTGATGATTCTCCCGGCGATCGTTTACATTGCCATCTTCTGCTACGGCCCGATGTATGGTCTGCAGCTTGCCTTCCGCGACTATGACTTCAGCAAAGGCATTACCGGCGGCGACTGGGCAGGCTTCAAGTACTTCATCCAGTACTTTGAAAGCCCCATGTTCTGGCCCACCATCCGCAATACGTTTACCATCGCATTTTTCTCGCTGATCTGCGGGTTCCCGATTCCGATCATCCTGGCTCTGGCGATCAACTCCATCAAGAACCAGGCCTGGAAGCGCACCGTGCAGACGGTTGTGTATCTGCCGTACTTCATTTCCACCGTTGTGCTCGTCGCCATGCTGCAGATCCTGCTTTCTCCCTCCACCGGTTTGTTTGCCCGCTTGATTGTTGCCACCGGCATCATTCCGGCGGACGCCAACCTGCTGGGCGACCCGTGGGCCTTTGTGCCGGTGTACGTCGTCTCCGGCATTTGGCAGAGCGCCGGCTGGAACAGCATCATCTTCATTGCGGCGCTCGCCGGCGTGGACGGCCAGCTGTACGATGCCTGCAAGGTAGACGGCGCCAACCGCTGGCAGCAGATGTGGCATGTGGAGCTGCCCGCCATCCTGCCCACGATCATCATCCTGCTCATCATGAACATGGGCGGTATTTTGAACGTCGGCTTTGAAAAGACCTTCCTCATGCAAAACGCCCTGAACAAGGGTGTGTCCGAGGTTATCACCACTTACGTGTATAACGTCGGCCTGAAATCCACACAGTTCAGCTTCGGCTCGGCAGTCGGCCTGTTCAACACCATCGTGAACTTCACGTTCCTGGTGCTGGCAAACCAGATCTCCAAGCGCGCGGCGAACATCAGCCTGATGTAAAGGAGGGGAGAACATGAGCGCAAAAGCTGCGAAAGCCAAGGTTTCCAAGGCGAACCGGATTCACGACCGATCCGCTTCGAACATCTCGTTCGAGATCGTCGTTGGCATTATCACCATTTTCTCCTTCCTTGTCGTGCTGTATCCGCTGTACTTCATTATCATCGCTTCGTTCAGTGATTCCACGCTTGTCAACCGCGGCGAAGTGATTTTCTTCCCGAAGGGGATCAGTTTCTATGGGTATGGCCAGATCTTCCAGCGTTCCGACATTTGGAACGGCTACCTGAACACCATCATTTACTCCTTCTGCGGCACGGCCCTGAACCTGGCCGTCACGCTGCCCGCCGCCTACACGCTGTCCCGCCGGAACTTCCCGGCCCGCGGCATCATCATGAAGCTCTTCGTATTCACGATGTACTTCAACGGCGGCCTGATCCCGACCTACATGCTGATCAAAGAAGTGGGCCTGCTGAACAACCCGCTCATCATGATCATCATCGGCGCGGTCAATGTTTACAACCTGATCATCACCCGCACATTCTTCGAGAACTCCATCCCGGAGGATCTCTATGAGGCCGCCACGCTCGACGGCTGCAGCCATTTCCGCTATTTCTTCACGATTGTGATTCCGCTTTCCAAGGCGGTCACGGCGGTTATCATGCTGTATTACCTCGTCGGCCACTGGAACGACTTCTTCAACGCGCTGCTCTATCTGAACAGCGACGCCTATCAGCCTCTGCAGATCATCCTGCGCAACCTGCTGCTGCTCAACCAGGCCATGGCCGGTACTTCCGGCGGCGGCGGCGCCAGCGCTTACGCCCAGCAGTATGCCGACCAGATCAAGTTCGGCGTCATCATCGTTTCCACGGTGCCGGTGCTGTGCGTGTATCCCTTCATCCAGAAGTACTTTGAGAAGGGCGTCATGATCGGCGCAGTCAAGGGCTAATCTGATTTTTCCCTGACAAAAGTATTTTATCCTGAAATCCGCCCCGGAGCTCCCCCAGCTCCGGGGCGGATTTTTGCGCTTCTCTCCCCCGTTTTCCTTGCCCGCCGCGGTGCAATGTGATATGCTGAAAAAAAGCCGCCTCGGGCGGAGAAGGGGAGGCGCTGCATGCGCATTTTAAATTTTGGTTCGATGAATCTCGATTTTGTCTATGAGGTGGAGGACATTGTGCGCCCGGGTGAAACGGTGCGCGCGCTCTCGCGCCGGACGTACTGCGGAGGGAAAGGGCTGAACCAGTCCGTGGCGCTGGCGCGGGCGGGGGCGGACGTGTGCCACGCCGGCCTCATCGGCACGGACGGCGCGCCGCTGCTCGCGCTGCTGCAGGAGAACAGCGTGGACGTTTCCCGCGTGGAGCAGACGGAGGGGCTTTCCTCCCACACGGTGATCCAGGTGGACAAACGGGGGCAGAACTGCATTCTGTTTTATGCGGACGAGCTCCTGCGCGTGACGGACGCGCTCCAGGAGCGCGCGCTCGAGGGCTTTGGCCCCGGCGACTGGCTGCTCGTGCAGAACGAGCTGGAGCGCATGGGGCCGCTGCTGCGGGCGGCAAAGGCGCGCGGCATGAAAACGGCGCTCAACCCCTCCCCGGCAAACGATGCGCTGCGGGAGCTGCCGCTCGGGAGCGTCGACTGCTTCCTGCTCAACGAGGTGGAGGGCGGCTGGCTCACGGGCGAAACGGAGCCGGAAGCCATCCTGCAGCGCCTGCGCGCCCAATACCCGGAGGCTGTCACGGTGCTCACGCTCGGCGAAGCCGGCAGCGTGTGCGCAGCCGGGACGGAAACCTTCCGGCAAAAGGCTTACCCGGCCGATGCGGTGGATACCACGGCCGCAGGCGACACGTTCACCGGCTATTTCCTGGCGGGCCTGTTGCGCGGCGAGCCGCTGCCGCGCTGCCTGGACCGCGCCTCCCGCGCGGCGGCCATTGCCGTGAGCCGGCCGGGCGCGGCCCCCTCCATCCCCTTTGCGCGGGAACTGGAGGAGTGAAACGCGCAAGTTTTGCACGCACTCTTGCATTTTCGACAAAGGCGCGGTATAATAAGGACGCAAAAACAGGGGAGCTCGTGAGCGGGCTGAGAGGAAGTCTTTCAACTTCGACCCTTGACCTGATGCGGATAATGCCGCCGTAGGAAGCCAGAAACGGATCTTTCCGGGGGAGCGCCGCACGGGCGTTCCCCCTGTTTTTTTGCGAAAAAGATCCTTTTGAAAGGGGGAGAAAACGGCGCGCGCCCGGGAAGGGCCGCGGCGGGCCGAGGGGGAGCGCCCTGGGCCCGGCAAACAGAAGCGATGGGAAGCCGTGTTCCGGCGTGAGAGGAGGCCAGCAAGCCTCGACCGCTAACCCTTGCGGGCAGGATCCTGCCCAGCTACATCACGCGGGGGAAGCGACGCTCTGTCTGCCGTTTCTTTGCCCCAGAAAAAGGAGAAATTCATCATGAAAAAAGTCCACATTCAGAAGCTTTGCCTTGCCGCCCTGCTGTGCGCCGTCGCCGTGGTGGGCAGCCTGTTCTCGTTCCCGGTGTTCGGCAGCAAATGCGCGCCGGTGCAACACATGGTCAACATCCTGTGCGCCGTGCTGCTCGGCCCGTGGTACGGCGTGGCGGTGGCCTTCTGCGCCAGCCTGCTGCGCTGCCTGCTGGGCCTCGGCACGCTCATGGCTTTCCCGGGCAGCATGTTCGGCGCGCTGCTTTGCGGCGTTGTGTACTGGAAGGTGCAGAAGCTGCTGCCCACGCTCATCGGCGAGGTGTTCGGCACGTCCGTGCTGGGCGGCCTGTGCGCTTACCCGGTGGCGATCCTGCTCATGAACCAGTCTGCCGCCGAAACGGCCTTCTATGCCTACATCGTGCCCTTCCTCGTCTCCACGGCGGGCGGCGCAGTGATTGCCGGCGTGCTGCTGTTTGCGCTGCAGAAGGCCAGCGTCCTGCACAAGATGCAGCTCCAGCTCAGCCGCTGACGCGACCCACGGCAAACCCAACCACAGCCTGAAAGGGGGCTTTTTATGTTCGGCGAACTGCTCGCGCGTGTGCGCGAATCCGCGCCGCTCGTGCATTGCATTACGAATATTGTCACCGTGAACGACTGCGCCAACGTCCTGCTTGCGTGCGGCGCATCGCCGATCATGGCGGAGGCCCCGGAGGAAGCCGCGGCCATCACCGCCCGCAGCGACGGGCTTGTGCTCAACCTGGGCACGCTGCGCGCCGAAAAGATCCCCGCCATGCTCGCCTCCGGCCGGGAGGCCAACGGGCGGGGCATCCCCGTGGTGCTCGACCCCGTGGGCGTGGGCGCTTCGCCGTGGCGGATGGAGGCGGCGCTGCGGCTGCTGCGCGAAATCCGCTTCACCGTGATCCGCGGCAACGCGGCGGAGATCCGCGCGCTGGCCGGGGCGTTCACCCCGGCTGCCGGGGACGCGCCGCAGGAAAAGGGCGTGGACGCGGGCGATGCGCCGCGCGGCGTCAGCCCTGCCGCGGCGCGCACGCTTGCGGCCCGCACGGGCGCGGCCGTAGCTTTGACGGGGGAAACGGATCTCGTCGCGGACGGAGACACACTCTACCGCCTGCACAACGGGCACCCGCTCATGCGGCGCGTGACGGGCGCGGGCTGTCAGCTCTCCGCGCTCACGGGCGCGTTTGTGGCTGCCAACCGGACAAGCCCCGCCGCCGCGGCCGCTGCGGCCGTGTGCGCCCTGGGCCTGTGCGGCGAGCACGCGGCCGCCCGCATGGGTCCGCAGGACGGGAACGCCAGCTACCGCAATTATCTGATCGACGCCGTCTTCCGCCTGACGCCGGAGGACCTGGAAAAGGGAGCCCGCTATGAAATGTGCTGAATCGACGCTGCGCCTGTACGCCGTCACCGACCGCGCCTGGACGGGAAACCGGACGCTGGCCGAGCAGGTGGAAGATGCGCTGCGCGGCGGCGCGACGTGTGTGCAGCTGCGTGAAAAACAGATGGAACGCGCCGCCTTCCTCGCGGAGGCGCGCGAGATCTGCGCCCTGTGCCGCCGGTACGGCGTGCCGTTCCTCGTGAACGACAATCTGGACGTTGCCCTCGCCTGCGGGGCGGACGGCGTTCACCTGGGCCAGGACGATATGACAATCTCCGAGGCGCGCCGCCGCGCGGGGGAAGCGTTCCTCATCGGCGCGACGGCTCACACGGTGGAGGAAGCCGTGGAAGCGGAGCGCGAGGGCGCGGACTACCTGGGCTGCGGCGCCGTGTTTGGCTCCGCCACCAAGACGGACGCCTCCGCCATGACGTTTGAGACGCTGCAAAGCATCTGCCGCACTGTCTCGATCCCGGTGGTGGCGATCGGCGGCGTGACGCTGCAGAACCTCCCGCTGCTCACGGGCAGCGGCACGGCGGGCGTGGCCGTTGTGTCCGCGCTCTTTGCCGCGCCGGATATCTGCGAGGCGGCAAAGGCACTGCGCGCCGCCTCAGAAGAGATGGCGCGCGGCTCAGCCCCGCCCGGCTGAACCCGCGTGAGGCGGGCGGCCCATTCGCAGTCCCGGAAGTGTCCGTGGGCTCGCGTGTGGCGGGCGGGCGGATCTTTGCCCGGCGAGCAGCCGGGGGCTGCGACCCCGCGGCTTGCGTCCAGGCTCAGCCTGGGGCTCGCGTGAGGCAGGCGGGCGGATCTTTGCCCGGCGAGCAGCCGGAGGCTGCGCCCCGCGTCGTACGTCCAGACTTAGTCTGGCGTCCAGGCTCAGCCTGGCTGGGCTCGCGTAAGGCGGGTGAGCGGATCTCCGCACGGAGAGCAGCCGGAGGCTGCGCCCCGCGGCTTGCGTCCAGGCTCAGCCTGGCGGGCGGACGGATCTTTGCCCGGCGAGCAGCCGGGGGCTGCGACTCCGCGACTCGCGCCCAGACTCAGTCTGGCTGGGCTCGCGTGAGGCGGGCGGCCCATTCGCAGTCCCGGAAGTGCCCATGGGCTCGCGTGTGGCGGGCAGGCGGATCTTTGCACAGCGAGCAGCCGGAGGCTGCGATTCCGCGGCTTGCGTCCAGGCTCAGCCTGGCGGGCGGGCGGATCTTTGCACGGCGAGCAGCCGGGGGCTGCGACCCCGCGACTTACGTCCAGACTTAGTCTGGGGGCGGTGGATTGGGGGCACCACTTTCCATTGCCATAAAAAAGTTAATGCTGCCAGAAAGGAGCTCATTGCAGATGAGAACAGCATTATCCATCGCCGGAAGCGATTCCAGCGGAGGCGCCGGGATTCAGGCAGACCTGAAAACCATGACGATGCTCGGTGTGTTCGGCATGACGGCCATCACGGCTCTGACGGCCCAGAACACCACGGGCGTGCGCGGCATTCTGGAGGTTTCTCCGGAATTCCTTGCGCAGCAGATCGACGCCGTGTTCGAGGACATTCGCCCGGACGCGGTCAAGATCGGCATGGTTTCCTCCCCGGCGCTTGTGAGAACGATAGCACAGAAGCTGCGGGAGTACGGGGCCGTCAACATTGTGACGGACCCGGTGATGGTCGCCACAAGCGGCTCCGCTCTCGCAAAGGACGGGGCCGCTGCCGTTATGCGGGAGGAGCTCTTCCCGCTCTCCACGGTCATCACCCCGAACATTCCGGAGGCGGAGGCCATTTCCGGCCTTTCCATCCGCAGCCGGGAAGACATGGAACGCGCAGCTCTGCGCATTTCCGAAACGTGCGGCTGCGCCGTCCTGTGCAAGGGCGGCCACAGCGTGGAGGACGCGAGCGACGTTCTGTGCCGGAACGGGACCCTCACCTGGTTTGAGGGCACGCGCATCGATAACCCGAACACGCACGGCACGGGCTGCACGCTTTCGAGCGCCATCGCCTCGTTCCTGGCAAAGGGAGAACCCCTGCCGGAAGCGATCCGCCGCGCGAAGGAATACCTCACCGGTGCGCTTGCCGCCATGCTCGACCTGGGGCATGGCTCCGGCCCGATGAACCACATGTACGCCCTGCGTGAAAACGGATGACCGAAAGGAGAACAGCAATCATGGAACGTCAGTATGCCACCCAGATGGACGCCGCCCGCCGCGGCATTGTCACCCCTGAACTGAAAATCGTTGCCGAAAAGGAACACCGCACCGTGGAGGAGCTGATGCCCCTCGTGGCAAGCGGCAAGGTTGTGATTCCGGCCAACAAACTGCACACGTGCCTTTCCCCGGAGGGAATCGGCTCCATGCTGCGCACGAAGATCAACGTGAACCTGGGCGTTTCGCGCGACTGCAAGGATTACGACGTGGAGATGCAGAAGGTGCTCTCCGCCGTGAACATGGGCGCGGAGGCCATCATGGATCTCTCCAGCCACGGCAACACACAGCCCTTCCGCCGCAAGCTGACGAGCGAGTGCCCCGCCATGATCGGCACCGTGCCGGTTTACGACAGCGTAATCCACTACCAGCGCGACCTTGACACGCTCTCCGCGAAGGACTTCATCGACGTCATCCGCCTGCACGCGCAGGACGGCGTCGACTTCGTGACGCTGCACTGCGGCATCACGCGCAAGACGATCGATCAAATTCGCAAGCACAAGCGCAAGATGAATATCGTCTCCCGCGGCGGCTCGCTCGTGTTCGCCTGGATGTGCATGACGGGCGAGGAAAACCCCTTCTATGAATATTACGACGAGATCCTGGACATCTGCCGCGAATACGACGTGACGATCTCGCTGGGCGACGCGTGCCGCCCCGGCTGCCTCGCAGACGCGACCGACGTGTGCCAGATCGAGGAGCTCGTGCGCCTGGGCGAGCTCACGAAGCGCGCCTGGGAAAAGGACGTGCAGGTCATGGTGGAAGGTCCCGGCCACGTGCCGATGGACCAGATTGCCGCCAACATGAAGGTGCAGCAGTCGATCTGCATGGGCGCGCCGTTCTATGTGCTCGGGCCTCTCGTGACGGATATCGCCCCCGGTTATGACCACATCACGGCTGCCATCGGCGGAGCCATCGCCGCCATGAACGGCGCGGCCTTCCTCTGCTATGTGACACCGGCCGAACACCTGGCGCTGCCGAACCTGGATGATGTGAAGCAGGGCATCATCGCCAGCCGCATCGCCGCCCACGCCGCCGACATTGCCAAGGGCGTGCCGCATGCGCGCGACATCGACGACAAGATGGGCGACGCCCGCCGCGCCCTGGACTGGGAAGCCCAGTGGGACTGCGCGCTTGACCCGGAGACGGCCCGCGCCATCCGCGCCGACCGTTCGCCGGAGCATGACGACACGTGCTCCATGTGCGGCAAGTTCTGCGCCGTGCGCAGCATGAACAAGGCGCTCAACGGCGAACATATCGACATCCTGTAACCATCCCCCAAAAAGTAAAAAGCACTCGCTTTTCTCCGAGCGGAGAAAAGCGGGTGCTTTTTTCATCTTATGCATCACCAAAAGTGCAAGCCGCACAAAGCGCGCAAACAATTTGCAGTCCCGGAAACGCCCATAGGCCCGCGTGAGGCGGGCGAATGGATCTTTGTCCGGCGAGCAGCCGGAGGCTGCGATTCCGCGTCTTGCGTCCAGACTTAGTCTGGCGGGCAGGCTTAGTCTGACGGACAAGATCAGTCTGGATAGGTGATGGACTTATAGATCGTCTCAAGCGGAAGCTGCCGCTCCCTGGCCAGACGGGCGGCGTCCTCATATTCCGGCTTCACGTGCTTCACGCCGAAGCCCTCCGCCGTCTTGACGCGCACCGGCCCCCACGGCGTTTCGGCCGTCTCCGCGCCGGGCGCAAGGCAATACTTCGCGCAGCGGCGGGCACGCAGGCCGTTCGTGCTCGTGTGGAGGAACAGGAGACGCGCAAACTCCGCTTCGCGCTCCGGCACACACAGCACCGTGAGCACGTGGCCGGGGCGTCCCTTCTTCATCGTGCCGGGCTGCGTGTAGACATCGAGCGCGCCGCACTCCAGCAGCTGCTCCGCCGCAAAGGCAAGCGCTTCCGCCGTCATGTCGTCAATGTTGCAGACAAGCTCGCAGATCTCCCCGTTTGCCTCGCCGCTCCGGGGCTGATCCGCGCTCTCGCCCCACAGCGCGCGCACGCAGTTCGCCTGTTCAAACTGCTTTGTGCCCACGCCGATCCCCGCCGCGTGCAGCGCCATCGGCGGCATCGGGCCGAAGGATTCCGCCAGTTCGCGCAGCAGCGCCGCGCCGGTGGGCGTGCAGAGCTCGCCCTGCACCGCGCCGCCGTAAACCGGAACCCCCTGCAGCAGCGCCGCTGTGGCGGGAGCGGGAACCGGCATCACGCCGTGCGCACACCGCACCGTGCCGCTGCCCACATGCACCGGCGAGGCCGCAATGCAGTCCGGGTGCAGGAGATACACCGCATAGCACACGCCCGCCACATCGGCCACCGCGTCCAGCGCGCCCACCTCGTGGAAGTGCACTTCCTCCATCGGCACGCCGTGCGCCTTCGCCTCCGCCGCCGCAATCGCGTCATACACGCGGCGGGCACGCGCACGCACCTCCTCCGGCAGGGGCAAGCTGTCGATCAAAGCGGCAATCTGCCCCGGCGCGGCGTGGTGATGATGCGCATGGCCATGTGCATGGTCATGCACATGCTCGTGCTCGTGAACAAGCCCGTGCGGCTGCTCCGATTCCAAACCGTGCGTGTGAATGTGCACCGGCACAGACCGATCCCCGAAGGGATTTTCCGGGCTGTGCACGTGTTCGTGGATATGTTCACGTTCGTGCGCATGCTCATGAACGTGTCCCTGATCGTGCTCCTGAGTATGCTCGCGGCCTTCCTCCTCACCGTGCACGAGGACACGCATGTGCGTGCCGCAGATGCCGGCCGTCACGCCGCGCTCGGCACGGACCTCCACACCGGGGATCAGATGATTCATCGTTTCCAGGAACGACGCCTTGTCGTCCAAAAGCTCATACAGCGCGCCCATGAGCATATCGCCGGCCGCGCCCATCGCACATTCAAGATACAGAGTGTTCATCGTCCGTTTTCTCCCATCCTTCCATCTGGTTGATGCGGCTGGCCAGGAAACCTGCGCCGAAGCCGTTGTCAATGTTCACCACACTGCAGCCGGAGGCACAGGAGTTGAGCATCGAGAGCAGGGCCGCCAGCCCGCCGAAACTCGCGCCATAGCCGACGCTTGTCGGCACGGCAATCACGGGGCAGTCCACCAGGCCGCCGATCACGGAGGCAAGCGCCCCCTCCATGCCCGCCACGGCGACCACCACGCGCGCACGCATGAGCGTGTCAAGATGGGAGAGCAGCCGGTGCAGCCCGGCCACGCCCACATCGTACAGCCGCTCGACGCGGTTGCCCAGCACTTCCGCCGTGAGAGCCGCTTCCTCCGCCACGGGCAGGTCGCTCGTGCCGCCCGTGGCCACCACGATGCGTCCCACGCTCCGATGTTCACCCGGGAAGGCAATCCCGACGCGCGGCAGATTGTGGTAATCCAGCGGCACGCGCGCGCCCACATACTCCGCCGCCTCCTGTGAAAAGCGCGTGATCAGCACATTGCGGCAGCCGCGCTTGCCCATCGCCTCCGCAATGCCTGCGATCTGTTCCGGCGTCTTGCCCGCGCCGTAAATGACCTCGGAGGTCCCCTGCCGCACACTGCGGTGGAAATCCACCTTGGCATATCCCAAATCCTCGAACGGTTCCTCCTTCAGGTGGAGCAGCGCGTCCTCGGGTTTCACGGAACCCGCCGCCACGCGGCGCAGAAGTTCCAGAATTTCCTGCTTGTTTTCCAAAATCCGCTCTCCCCTTTCACCGGCAGGGCCACAATTTCCGGCCTGCGTTTTTCTGCTTTTTGCGCGCGGCACTTCACCGGGACGGCGTGCGCGGCTCCAAATCAAGCAGCACGGCCCCGTTTTCCGGCTTGAGCGCATTCACAAGCTGTTCCCGGCACGCCAGCGCGAGCGGAAGCTGATCCACCGTCACCTGCACGCGCGCGGCGCCGTCCATCAGGCGCACGCGGAAATCCGAAAACCCCAGGGCGGCCAGCGCTTTCTCCGCATGCTCCGCCCGGGCCAACAGGCCGGGCGTGATGGCCGTGCCCGTGGGAATGCGCGTGGCCAGGCAGGCATAGGCGGGCTTCTCCCACGTGAAGAGCCCGGCCTCCCGCGAAAGGCGGCGCACATCCTCCTTCGTGAGGCCGCACTCGCGCAGCGGCGAGCGCACCGAAAGCTCACGCAGGGCGCGCATGCCGGGGCGATCGCCCGCGTCGTCGGAGGCGTTTGTGCCGTCTATCACAAGCGAAAAGCCGTCCGCCTGCGCGGCGGCCAGTATCGCGCCGAAGATGGCCCGCTTGCAGTAATAGCAGCGCTGCGGGCCGTTGGCGGCCGCCTCCGGCACGGTGAGCACGTCGAGATCGAGCACTTTCAGGCGCGCGCCGAGCTGATCGGCCAGCCGCCGGGCGTCCCGCAGCTCAAACGCGGGCTGAAACGGTGTTTTCACATAGTATGCGCACGCGTCCTTCGCCCAGCGCGCAGCCGCCCACAGCAGCAGTGCTGAGTCTGTGCCGCCCGAAAAGGCGAGCGCAGCGCGCGGATTTTCCTCAAAAAATGACGCCAGCGTCATGCGGCATTCCCCCTTCCCCGGGTCCTGCGCCAAAATGCGCCCCCGCGGTGCAAGAGCCGCCGCCCCTGTTTTGGGGCGGCGGCCTTCCTGCTTCCGTTCCAAATGATACCACGTGCGCGGCGGGCACGTCAAGCGATCGCGCGCAATTGTGCACGCCGGAAAGCGGCGCGCCTGCGTCTTTACTTTTCCCGCGCCGTGTGGTATCGTGAAAGCAGGACCGGCGGGAAAGGAGGGAGACGCGGTGGCACAGCAGAATGGGCAGATCCCGTACCGGCTGGCGGACGCGGCGAAGCGCTGCCTGCGCGACGGCTGCTCCGTGGACAGCCTCACGGTGAGCCGCATCGTGCGCGAGGCGGGCGTAGCACGGCAGACATTTTACCGCCACTTTGCGGACAAATACGATCTCATCAACTGGTATTTCGACAAACTGCTGCTCGAATCGTTTGAGCACATGGGCAGCGGCCGCACCGTGCGGGAAGGCTACGAGCGCAAATTCGCCTTTATCCTGCAGGAACGCGTCTTTTTCCGCGCAGCGTTTACGACACGCCGCACGGCGTCGCCTGCGCCATGATGCTGCCGATCGTGATGGCATACAACGCCGAGTGCACCGGTGAAAAGTACCGCGAGATCGCCCGCGCCATGGGCGTGGAAGGCGTGGACAGCATGAGCCAGGATGAATACCGCAAGGCCGCCGTGGACGCCGTGGCGAAGCTCTCCGCCGACGTGGGCATCCCCGCGAAGCTGCCGGCCCTGAAGGAGGAGGACCTGCCTTTCCTGGCGGAATCCGCCTATGCAGACGCCTGCCGCCCGGGCAACCCGAAGGACACGAATGTGGAGGATCTCAAGGAGCTCTTCCGCAAGCTGATGTAACAAAACGGAAATTCAAACCCTGCACAACGCGCCGGGGCATTGCGCCCCGGCGCTTTCTCTTTTTCAGGCAAATCATCCCGCCCGGCGCCGCCTGCAAGGCTCTGCCTTCACGGCCCATAGATCGCGAAGGTCCGCTGCGCCTTGCGGCAGAAGGAATCACACGTGCGGTCGCTGGCGCCGCACTCGGCATACAGCACGCCGGGGCAGCGGTCGCAGTAGCGCTCATAGCGGCAGGAAGCGCACGCCTCCGGCTGGCGCAGCGTTTCCAGCCGCGCGAGCAGCGATTGCCACGACTCCAAAAAGCCGCCCGGCTCCGCGCGCACCATCACGGCAGGCTCCGTCAGAAAGGCGCAAAGCTGCATCTGCCCGCTCCAGGTGATCCAGAAGGCGCGCCGGTAATTGCGGCAGGCCAGCAGGAAATCTGTGAGCGGCTTCTTCGGGTAGCGCGTGTTCTCCGCGCGCAGACGCTCGATCTCCTCCTGCGGCGGCAATTCCAATGAAACCTCGTGCGCCTTCGCGTCGGCGCTCGCGCCGCGCACCGGCGGCACGAGGCTGGAGGTGTAGGTGAAGGGAAAGTGATTCCCGCGGGCAAAGCGGATCATGGCCCCCAGCTCCGCCTCGTTCTCCTTCGTGATGGTGGCCACCAGATAGGTGGGGATGTGTGCGCGCCGCAGCAGCGTGAGCGACTGCAGCACGCGCGTGAAACCGCCCTTCACGCCGCACACGGCCTCATACGTCTCGTCGCACATGCCGTACAGCGTGATGCGCAGCGCATACGGCGGGAAGCGGCGCAGCCACTGCACCGTCTCCTCGTCGAGCAGGAACCCGTTTGTGAAAATCTGTGTGAGAAGGCCCATGCCGCACACGGCTTCATAGATTTGGCGGAAATCGGGCCGCACAAACGGCTCCCCGCCCGTGAGCGTGAGCTCCACCATGCCGGCGTCGCGCGCCTGCTGCGCCAGTGCGATCCACTCCTCCGCCGTGCGTTCGCGGCCCGCAGCCGGGATCTCCTCGGGCTTGAGGTGGACATAGCACATCCCGCAGTTGAAGTTGCAGCGCGGCGTCAGCTCGAACACGCCCTTGAAGGGGAGCTTCTCCTCGAAGGCGCGGCGGCGCAGGTCCTCCATGAAATCGTTCAGCATCAGGCCGGGATCGGCACAGTCTGCCATTGCGGTCTCCCCTTTCCAAAAACATCCGGATTCTGTGAAACAAAAAAGGGAGGGCCCGTCACGCGGCGTGGTCCTCCCCGTCTTTCTTGCCGTCGTCTTTCTTGCCCCGGGCGGAAAGCGCGTCTTCCAGCTTTTTCTTGAGAATGGCGTGCTCCTCCGCCAGCACCTGCACCTTGAACTCCAGCTGCGAGTGTTTGACCGAAAGGAAAAACAGCTTGATGAGCAGCGCAAAGATGATGAGCAGGAACACCACATTTTCCGGCGAATACACGCCGAGCGCACCGGCCAGCGCGTTCGCAATGCCGGGAAACAGGCTGAGCACGATCAAAAGGACGGAAAACAGCATCCAGAAGATGGTGTCGCGCCCCTCCACATGCGACTTGCGCAGCTTTCTTGCCATATAGAAAAAGTTCAGCACGGAAACGGCAATGAGTATCAGCCGGAAAAAGAGCGTCATAAACGGTTCTCCTCACTGAAAGCGATTGACAAGCAGAATGGAAAGGCAGGTCTGAAACATATACCGGATGGAGGAGAGAGCGTTCAAATAGCTCTTCCCCGCCTTGCGCTCGCGCATGACGGCGGGCGTTTCCGCCACCGTAACGCCGTCGTTCAGCAGGCACGCCAGCGTGTGCGGCTCCGGGCTGGAATTCATGTTCCGGGCCAGCCGCCGGATCACCGGCGCCGTGTAAAGGCGCATACCGGAGGTCGAGTCGTGGATCCGCACACCCGTTGTGAGCCACACGCAAAATCCGATCATCCGGCTGCCGATCTCGCGCATGGACCAGCCCTTTTGGCCTTCCAGATAGCGCGAAGCCACCACCACGCCCGCGTGCCGTTCCCGGGCAGCGCGCAGCATGGCCGGGATGGCATCGGCGGGGTGCTGGCCGTCCGCGTCAAACTGCAGGGCATAGGAATACCCGTTCTGCGCGGCATAGCGCAGGCCGGCCTGAAACGCCCCGGAAAGGCCCAGGTTGAACGGGAGATCCAGCACAGGGCAGCCCGCCTCCCGGCAGACGCGCAGCGTACCGTCCGCGCTGCCGTCGTTCACCACAAGCACATCCGCCTGCGGGCACTTCCGGCGCAGCTCGCACAGCACGCCGCCGATGCTTGCTTCCTCATTGTAGGCGGGAATGACAACCAAAAGCCGCCCGTTATCCTCTTTTTCCATGGTGCAAACGTTCTTCCCTCTGTCAAATAAACCTTTTTACGCGATGCAGCCGGCGACGTTGTCTTTTTCCGTAAATGGAACCGTCATCCCGTCATGCACAACAGAAGTATCCTGCACGGTGCCGTCAGCTTTGCAGCGCAGATGATCGCCGCCCCTCGTGATGACGCCCTCAGCATAGTAAAGATACAGGATCTCATACTCGTCATCCGGTTCCGTGCCGGAAGCGGCAATGTTCTCACTGAGCCGGACGCCCAGCACTTTCCATTCGGGATTGGACCATTTTTTCATTGCAAAACCCTCCTCAGTTTACATTGCAGGGACATGCCGGTCATACCCGGCAGCCCTTGACGTCGTTCTTCTCCGTGGAATTGATATAGCGGAGCCCCGCGCCGTTCGTGCGGTATGAAACAGCCGTATCCTGCACGACGCCGTGCGCGTCACAGAGATACAGGCCGAGCTGGTTGAAATTTCCGCCGTTCCCCGTCTCGATCCACAGTTCCGTTTCTTCCTTCAGCCCGCTCTGCTGTTCTCCGCTCGCCGCGATGGATTCCCCGAGCGCAATGCCCAGCACCCGCAGCTCAGGTTTCTGCCACATGACACAGCCCCTCCTTTGCCCGGCGAAAAAGGTCGCTTGGGATACCGCCGTTTTCTGCTTTTATTGTACCATATTCATACGGAAAAGTATAGGGATTTGCTCCGCTTTTCCCTCACTTTCCTGTGACGAAAGTTTTCAGCTCCTCCGGGCCGAGAAGCTCCACGCCGCTGTCGCCGACGCGGTACACCCTGTCGCAGGCGGAGAGCACGCCGGGACGGTGGGTTGTGACGATGCAGGTGCGGCGGCTTTCCGCACGCATGATGCTGTGCAGCAGGCGGCGCTCCGTTTCCAGATCGAGGGCGGAGGTGGCTTCGTCGAGCAGGAGAACGGGCGCGTCGCACAAAAGCGCCCGCGCGATGGAAAGGCGCTGCAGCTGGCCTTCCGAAAGGCCGCCGCCGCGCTCCTTGAGCGGCGTTTCCAGCCCGAGCGGCAGCGCGCGCACAAAACCGGCGGCGCAGGCCTTCTCCAGCGCGTCCCACAGCTCGCTCTCCGTTGCATTTTCACGAATGAGCCGCAGGTTTTCCGCAATTGTGCCGGAAAGCATGGTGTTGCCCTGCGGCACATAGGCAAACAGCCGGCGCAGGCGCGCGGACATCTCGCGCGTTTCGCCGCCCGCCTCGAGCGTCACGCGGCCCGCCTGCGGGCGCACCAGGCCGAGCAGCAGGCGGAGCACCGTCGTTTTGCCCTCGCCGGACGGGCCCACGAGCGCCACGATCTCGCCCGGGTGCGCGAAGAGAGACGCGCCCGCCAGCACATCACGGCCGCTGCGGTAGGTGAAGCGCACGTTCTCCATGCGCACCGCCGCGCCGCTCCGCTCCGCCGTGCGGCAGAAGCCTTCCGCGCCGGGGGGATCGTCCGCCTGCTCCGGCTCGGCCTTCGTGATTTCCATGATGCGCCCGGCAGCCGTGGCTGCGGCCAGCGAGCTGGGCACAATGTTGATGAGCGAGGAGAAAGCTGCGGAAAGGCTGCCCGCCATCTGCAGGAAGAGCGTCATGGTGCCGTAGGTGATGGCGCCGCTCCACAGGCGGTACACACCCCAGCCGAAGCACACGGCGGAAACGGCCATGCCCACCACCGACATCAGGCTGGAGACGCCGATTGAGAACTTGTTGTAGGTGAGGCGCACGTCCTTTTCCTTCTCCTGATACGTGCGGAACCGCTCCAGAAAGCTGCCCACCAGCCCGAAGGATTTGATGTATTGCAGGTTCTGGAAGGCTTCCTCGTTGAAGGCCATCACGTCGGAACTGACCTCGCGCATCTTCACATTGTAGTCGCGCATCCGCTTCATCAGGTATTTGGAGAGAACGAGCGTGACGGGCGCGCTCAGCAGCGCGAGCACGGCAAGCGTCGCGTCGTAATACAAAATGAGGAACAGCGCGGAGAAAAACTGCACCAGGCCGGTGATGAGGTTGGGGATCCAGCCGAGCACACTCTGGGACACGGTGTTCACGTCCCCGGTGAGGCGGTTGAGCAGATCCCCGGAATGGAATTCGGCGATCTCCTCCCACCCGGCACGGAGCACGGTGGCAAACACCTCGCCGCGGATCTCCTGGTTCACGCCGATCTGGATCTTGGCGGAGACACGGCTTGTGAGGGCGTTCGCGCCGATGCGGAACAGGTTCATGCTCACATAGCCCACGGCCGCCGGCACGATGAGGCCGCTGTCGTAGCCCGTGACGGCGTCGATGATGTATTTCGAGACGACGCTCGAGCCGAGCCCCATGCCCGTGCCGAACACGCCGAGGAAGATATACCAGATCACCGCGCCCTTGTAGCGCATGCTGCAGCGGTAGATCCACTTCATCTCCGTGAGCACCTCGCGCAGCATGCCCTCGCGCAGGCGCCGCACGACATGGCGCAGAAACGCTTTCATGCGCGCGCCTCCCCCCACACGGCGCGCCGCAGCAGCGTCACGGCCTGTTCCTCCGGGCGGCAGGAAAGCCGGAACGACGCGGCCTTCGAAAAGCACACGCCGAGCGTCTCCATGAGCAGGGCGGTGCCGGCCGCATCCCAGGCCGGGTAAAACACATGCGGCGCGAGCGCGGGGAACGTTTCCTCCGGCCGGAGCGGATGCAGGCTGTTTTCCGGCGCCTGGCTGAGCAGCACGAGCGCGCGCAGCGGCACGCCGCGGTTCACGGCGTAGGGCGACGAACCGCGCCACGGCGAGCCCCACGCCAGCACACGGCCGCCCGGCACAGATTCGAGCAGCACCTTATCCCCATTCAGGATATGCGCGCCGGCGTGCTTCTGCCAAAGGCGCGCCTGCGTCGTCTTGCCCACGCCGGAGGGCCCCAGGAAGGCCCCACCCTCCCCCGCGTACTCCACGAGCGAGGCGTGCAGCAGCGCCCCGCCCCGCCTTGCGAAACAGGAATAAAAGCCGGTGAGAAACAGCTCCATCACACCGGGAACCCGGCCCTCCGCGTTTTCAATCGTGAGTTCCCGCCAATCTGCCGAGGCCGCCATGCGCACCTGCGGGAATTCCTGGCTGCAGAACAGCGCGGCGCACGGGCTGCACAGAAAGCTCACGCCGTAGCACGGCTCAAACAGCTTTGCCCCCGCGAAGAGCCGCACCCGGATGTCCGCTTCCTGCGGCTCCTCCGCGCATGCAAAGTCCTCAAACAGCGGCAGAGCCTCCTGCCAATCCTGATCCACGCGCACCGTCACCGATGCAATCCGATAATACCGTGTCATTCGATGTTCCTTCCCGATTTCCTCGTTTTCTTTTCTTTTGGCTTATGCTATAATCTGTATCAGAGCAGTCCGGCGGGAGGAGAAGACCTCTTTCCCGCCGGAGCGCCGGACGTTTTTCGGAAGATACTTTCATCATACCTATTTTTCATCCATTTTGCAATCACCGCGGCGCAGAAAACGGCGCCGCAGCGGAAAAGGAGCGGAGTGATTTGAAGCCCAAAATTGCCCTTTTGATTGGAGACCGCACAAAGGGCGGCGGCACGGAGCGCATGTGCGCCTTTTTGGCAAACGCCCTGGCCCGCTCCGGCCGCTTTGCCGTTTCCGTGGTGAGCCTGCAGGAGTCGCAGCCGCGGCCCGCCTTCGGCCTGGAAAAGAAGGTGCGCACCTTCTGCCTTTCACACGGAGACGGTTCCCGCAGGGCGTTTCTCCCGGCAGCGCTGCTCCGGCTGCTGCGCCTGTGCCGCCGGGAACGCTTTTCCGTCCTCATCGACGTGGACGTCGTGCTGGATGTGCTCTCGCTGCCCTGCGCGCGCCTTTCGGGGGCAAAGCTCGTTTCCTGGGAACATTTTTACTTCGGCGAACGGCTGGGCACCCCCCTGCGCCCGCTGATCCACCGCCTGACCTGCCGTTTTTCGGACCACATTGTGGTGCTCACGGAGGCGGACCGCGCCCTCTATCTGAAAGAGGGAAAACCGCGCTGCCCGGTGACAATGATCCGCAATCCGGCCGACTTTCTCCCCCTGCCGGATCCGATGCCGCCGCGGGAAAAGGTGGTGCTGGCATGCGGCGGCCTTGTGCCGAGAAAGCGCATGGAACACGTGATCGAGATCGCCGCGCTGCTGCACGATCGCTTCCCTGACTGGCGCTTCCGCATTCTGGGCGAGGGGCCGGAACGGCCGCGGCTGGAAGCGCTCGTGCGCGAGCGCGGCCTCTCCGGCACGGTGGAGCTGCCCGGCTTTGCCGGCGACATGGCCGCCGCCTATGCGGGCGCCTCCCTTTTCCTGCTCACCTCCTCGAGCGAGGGCATAGCCATGGTGCTGCTGGAATCAAAGTATTTCCGGCTTCCCCTGGTCAGCTACGACATTCTCTGCGGCCCGAACGAAGTCATCCTGGACGGTGTGAACGGCTTTCTCGTCTCCCCCGGCAACACGGAGGAGGCCGCGGAAAAGCTGGCCCTGCTCATGGGGGACGACGATCTGCGGCGCCGCTTCTCCGCCCACGCGTGGGATAACCTGGAGCCGTTCCGGAGTGCGGCCATCGCCCGGCAGTGGGAGGATCTGCTGAGCGGCCTGACGGCAGGGAAGGAGGGCCAGGCGTGAGACGCTCCGCCAGCCAACTGCAGGCCGGCATTTTCCTCTCCTATCTGAACATTGCGGCGCAGGCGCTTGTCTCGCTGATCTACACGCCGTTCATGCTGCGCATTCTGGGGCAGGGGGAATACGGCCTCTATGAGCTTTCCTATGCGTTCATCAGCTACCTGAACCTGCTGAGCTTCGGCTTCAACAGCGCCTACCTGCGCTTTTATGCGCGGCTGCGCGCCGTGGAGGGCGAACAGGCGGCCGCCTCGCTCAACGGCATGTTCCTCACCGTGTTCGCGTGCCTGGCGGGATTGTGTGCCGTGCTGGGCGCCATCCTCACGGCAAACGCCGGCTCCCTGCTCGGCGCACAGCTCACCGGGGCAGAGCTTGGGCGCGTGCGCCGGCTCATGGCCCTCATGGTGCTCAACCTGTGCTTCACGTTCCTTTCCAGCGTGCTGGAATGCTTTCTCACCGCACATGAACGCTATGCTTTCCAGCGCAGCCTTGTGGTGCTCTACACACTGCTGCAGCCCTGCCTTTCCCTTCCCCTTCTGCTGCTGGGCCTGCAATCGGTGAGCCTCGCGGCGGCGGCGGCCCTCCTTTCCGCGCTGCGGCTTGTGGCGGAGGCCGTGTACTGCGCGCGGCGGCTGCATCTGCCGGTTTCCTTTCACGGAATGCGCTTTTCCCTCCTGCGGGAGATTGCCGGGTTTTCCTTCTTTATCTTTTTGAACATGCTCGTGGACCAGCTCGGCTGGGCAATGGACAAATTTATCCTGGGCCTGAAGTGCGGGCCGGAGGAAGTGGCCGTCTATGCCGTGGCCTGCAATGTTTCCACGCTGTATCTCATGCTCTCCACGTCTCTGTCCTCCGTGTTCGCGCCGCGCGTGAACATTATGGCAGCCCTGGAACAAAACAGCCGCCTCTTTGATCTGTTTACGCGCGTGGGGAGGCTGCAATGCCTCGTGCTGGGCCTGTTCCTGAGTGCGTTTCTCCTGTTTGGCCGGCCGTTTCTCACACTGTGGGCAGGGCCGGAATACGGCGGCTCCTACCCCACGGCCCTGCTGCTCATGGGGGCGAGCACCGTGCCGCTCATTCAGGACATCGGCGCGGAGATCCTGCGTGCGGAGAACCGCCACCGCTTCCGCGCCGTGATGCTTCTGATCTGTGCCGCCGGCAACGCATGCCTCACCGTGCCGCTCTCCGCCCGGTTCGGTGCGCAGGGCGCAGCCTTTGCCACACTGATTGCCGCACTCGTGGGCAACGTGGGCATTCTGAACTGGTATTACCGGGCGCGGCTCGGCTTCCCCATGCGGCGCTACTGGAAGAGCCTGGCGGGCCTGCTCGCGCCCGTGCTGGCATCGCTGGTGCTGGGCGCATCGCTGGCCGCCCTCTTCCCGGTGGACGGACTCGTGCAGCTGCTGGCGGCCGGGGCAATTTATGCCGTGATCTATGCGGCTCTGGTCTATGCGATCGGCATGAATGAGGACGAAAAGCGACTTGTGCACACCCTTGTGCGCCCCTTCCTCAAACGATAGAGCAGAAAAAAACCCGCCGGCCGGCGGGGCTTTTTTACCGGCCAAACAGCCTCCTGGCCGCGCGGGGGACGGCCAGAATGGCGCCGCGCAGCGGGCGCAGGATTCCCCCCCACGCCCACGTGTAAAACCGCAGCAGCGGCCCGGAGCAGGGCAGGATACGCGCGCCGCGGCGCACCGCAGACACGACGCCCCGCGCCTGCTCCGGCGAGATAAGTTCCGTCCACGTCTGGGCGTCCCCGTTCATGATGAGGGAACCGGCCGCCGTGCGGCCGATGACGCGGTGAAGCACCCATTCCCCCGTTGTGCGGCGGAAGAGCACGATGTCTCCGCGGCGCGGCGGGCGCTTCTGCGGGTCCTCGAGCAGCACCACATCTCGCGCGTGGCGCAGCAGCGGACGCATGCTCCACCCGGTGACGGTGAGCGGAAAGAGCGCGCCGCGCGCGAACGACGCCTGCAGAAGCGATTCTAGTTCCGCGCGCGAGACGGCGGGGCTCATTCCTCAAGCAGCCCCTGTGCGCGGAGCTGTGCCGTGAACGATTCCACCGCCGGAGCAATGGCTTCGCGCGCCTCCCCGTATTCCTCACAGAGCGCGGAGACAAGCTCCTCCTCCGTGCGGCCGCCCTGCTCAAGCAGCCGCCAGATCGACGCGCCCGTCTCGTTGAGCGAGATCAGCCCGCGCACCTGGGCGAGCCGCTCGCCCACCGGCACGGCCATCCATGCGCCTGCCACCTGCCGCAGCAGGAATCCGTCTTTCACTTTCATGAGAAAAGCCCTCCTTTTTCTTTCGTGAGCACGCCGAGCGACACGGCGCCGTCCGCATGCGTCCCCTCGTTTGCAAACAGAATGGGTTCGCCGTTCTGCCCGCCCACAGCGCGCAGAAAGACCTCATAGCGCCCAATCCCCTCCGGCGCCTCCGCCGAAATCCGCACCGTCTCGCCCGGCTTCCAACCGCGCACATCCGTCTCCGCTTCCGTCACAATCGGTTCCCCGCCCTCCTCAGGCCGGAACACGATCTCTGCGCGGCCGGGCGTGTAGCGCGGGGCGAAGCCCACGTTCTCCACCTCCACGGTGAGCGCGGCTGTTTTCCTCAGCCAGCCTTCCGTTTTCACCTGCGCGCCGCGCACCACAAAGCGGTAGCCGAGATGGCGATCGACGTAGGAAAGGCCGTCCATCCCGCGGTAGGCTTCCTCCTCGCCCTCATACACGGCCTGTTCCCACTTGCGCAGCACATTCAGATCGTGCTCCGCGTTGAGATAGGAGACGTGCATGCATCGCAGCGCCTCCACGGCCTGCGGAAAATCGTTGAGAGGGTTGTCGAGCACGACCTCGCCGCCGTTCGGCACATAGAGATTCAGCGCCTGCTGGAACGCCAGCTCCTCCTCCCGCGGCCAGCGGTCGGAGAGGGAGGAGGAAGCGGCGCGCGGCGTTTCGCCGTAGGTGCCGCAGTCCAGCCAGTTGCCGAGGATGCCGTCGTTGAACAGGGAGAGGCGCGAGGCGAGCGTCTGCCGCGCGAATGATTCCTCCGCGGTGAGCGGCTCCCGCCGGCCTGCGGCGAGCCGCCAGTAGGAGGGCGTGCGCACGGCCAGAAAGGCGCCGGGCGGCACGGTGCGCTCCATCTGCGCGAGCAGCGTGCGCACGTTCTCCTCCGAAAGATAGCGCGAGCCGTGCATCTCCGCCCAGCTTCCCACAAACACGCCCTGCACGATGTAAACGGCGGACCCGTGCGCCGCGAGCAGGGGGCGCATCTGCTCCATGTGATCCAGCACCACCTGCAGGGAGGCCGGATCGCGCTCCATCCCCTTGCCGTCCCAGTCATAGAGAAAGCGCAGGATGAGCCGCGTCCCCTGCGCCTCATAGGCTGCCAGGATCGCGTCGATCTGCGCAAGGCCCGCCTCGCTCACCGGCCCGTTCAGAAAGCCGCCCAGGTTGATCTGCACGAGCTCCAGCCTGCCCTGCGGCTGCACCTCCGCCTCCTGCGAGCCGTCGATCCAATACCCGCGCATGTGATAGAAGCCGCAGTCCGCGTTGCCGAGCGCGGCGGAGGATTCCCGCTGCGCCGCCGCCTGCCAGTCCACGCGCTCCGCCGTTTTTCCAAGGAACACCAGAATCCCCCCACACACGATCAGCGCCGCCAAAAGGATCAGCGCCCCTTTCGCCGCGCGCCTCATGAACGCGCTCCTCTCTGCCGCTGCGCCGAAGCAAGCAATTCAAGCAGCTCCTGCTTGCAGGCGATCGTTTCCTCCCGGGCCTGCTCGCGTTCCAACTGCGCCCGGCGTTTGCCCTCCGCGCGGATGGCGGCGGCCTCCCGCGCGGCCTGCGCGAGCACCGCCTTCGATTCGCGGCCGGCCAGTTCCAGCTCGCGGCCGGCCTGCTCCTGCCGGCGGCAGGCGGCTTCTTCCCGCTCCCGGCGCTGCTGCGCGCGCGCCTGCTCAAGCTCCCGCCGCAGGCGCGCGATCTCCTCCCCGCCCTCGCGCCAGAGGCGGTCGGCGTCCGTGCGGCGGCAGCCGAACAGGCGCAGGGGCAGGTCCTCCGGTGTCCGCCCGGTCTGCCCCGGCTCGCCGGGCGGCGGCAGCACGGCGGCGGCGTGTGCGGCGGAGCCGGAAAGGCGCCACCGCAGCAGGCGCACCTTCGCCGCGAAGCGCAGCCAGTTTGGCACGCTGTGCACCGCCCGGTAGCACGCGGCGATCTTCTCGAAAAGCGCCAGCTTTGCCTGCGGGTTCTTGTCATAGAGCTCCTTGTGCTTGCTGTAGAGCTGAAGATAGCCCACCACGTCGATCACGCGGTGCGAGCGGCGCAGCGTGCCGCGATCCACATACCGGCACACGAGATCGCGATCCACGCTCAGGATGCGGTACCGCTTGAGCACGCGCAGCCAGAGATCGTGGTCGTCGCGGCGGATGCGCCGGTCAAAGCCGTCGAGTTCCTCGAACACGGAGCGGCGGAACAGCACCTGCGACACGGAACCGGAGGCCGGCGCGTCGAACACGGCCGCGCCCCCTGCCGCATCGGCCGTTTCCTCCGGCGGGCGGCGATACGATTCCGAAAGCGCGTCCTCCTCCTGCCGCCAGGCGCTGCAGAACGTCATGCCCACCTCGGGGTGCTCCTCCAGACAGGCGATCTGCATTTCGGCGCACACGGGGTTCCAGGCAAAGCGGGCGAGCAGGAAGGCAAGGTATTCGCCGCGCGCCGCCCGGGCGCCGCAATTCTTGGCGTCCGCCAGCGCGCCGCCCGGGCAGGGGCACGCGAGCAGCCGCACGCGGGGAAACAGGGCCATGTCCTCCCGCAGGCCGAGGCTGTAGGGATCGCCCTCCTCGTTCGCGTCCACGAGAATCAATTCAAAATGGCGGTAGCTCTGCTCCTGCACGCTGCGCACCGCGCGCCGCAGCGTGAGGGAGGGGTCCCGGTAAGAGACAAGCACCACGCTCAGCAGTTTTTCCGTTCCTTCCGCCACGGCAAGCCCTCCTTTCCTTACGTTCAGCCTTTTAGAAACGCCCGCAGCCGATCGGAGCCCTCGTCCGGCGGGAGGGGCTTTTCCGCCGCCCGCCTGCCGAACGCGGCGCGCCGCTGCGCGTCGTCTATGAGAGAAGCGATGGCGGCGGCCAGCTCCGGCGCCGAGCCGGACACGATGAGGCCGCTCGCGCCGTCCTCCACCTGCTCCTCCACGCCGGTGCAGGGCAGCGTCACCACCGGGCAGCCGAGGAACTGCGCCTCCTCGACCACGAGGCTCTTTCCCTCATAGCGGGAGGCGCACACATAGAGATCCGCCGCCCGGAACCAGGGGTAGGGATTCTGCCGCGCGCCGGGCAGCAGGAACATATCTTGCAGCCCGCTGCGGCGGATCTGGCGCGTGAGCCGGGCGCGCTCCGGCCCTTCCCCCAGCACAACCCAGCAGAATCGCCTGCCCTGCTCCCTGAGCAGCCGGGCGGCCTCCACCGCGATGTCACAGCCCTTCATGGGGTGCAGCCGCCCCACGGTGAGGATGCGGAAGCCGCTCCACAACGCGGGAAAAGCTTCTTCCTCCCGCGCCAGGCGCAGGATGCGCGCGCGGCCGAGCGTATTATAGCACAGCTCCGTTTTCCCCGCGTACTCGGGGTACGCGTGCAGGAAGCTTTCGCGCACCTCGCGCGAGACGCAGTACACGCGGCCGAACGAGCCATAGGCGCCCTCGTCGAGCGCGCGGCGGTAACCGGCCTTTCCGTACTCCACATGGACAAAAGCCGCCTTACGCGACGCGCGCACCTTCTCCGCCGTGTACCACGTGGCCGGGCCTTCCAGATAGGCCACGGCGCAGTCAAAGGCACGGCCGGGAGGCAGGGCGCCGTCCGCCAGGAGACGGCGCATCGCCTTCTCCAGCGCCGTGCCGCGCGGCAGAGGGTGTGCGCCCCTGCGCAGCGATGCGTAAAAGCCCAGGGCACGGCGCAATGCGCCGCTGCGGCAGGCGGCGCGCAGAAGCTGCGCGCCGAGCAAAAACCGCCCGTGCCACGAGAGCGGCGAAACACCGCTCACCTTCCGGTTCAGCACCGTGACGCGGCGCGGCAGCTCCTGGAACAGCTCCCCGTGGGGGAACAGCGCGAAGAGAAAGAGATCAAACTCCCCTTCGGGAAAGGTTTCGAGCAGGTTGAGCAGCGCGCGCTCCGCCCCGGCACGACCCATGGTGGTCATGACAAACAGGACTGATGGACGATCACGCTTCATGCGCATCCTCCTCCTGCGAAAGCCAGGTGTAAACCGCGGCGGACGGCATCGGCTCCCGCTTTTCCTGCAGCAGGCTGCCGCGGCAGAAGATGTGCTCGTCGAGGTGGCGCTCCACCCAGCGCACACGGAAATAGGCGAAGGAAAAGCCCAACACGCTGCCGGCAAAAACGCCGAGCGCATACCAATAGGCAGGCAGCTGCAGGCAGAGGATGCTGCCCGCGAGCACGGCGGCGCAGAACAGGCCGCCGGTGAGCACACAGCCGGTGAGATCGTTGAAATACTGCAGGTACAGCATGACGCTGTACATGAGGAACAGCGCGAAATATCCCGCCGCCATGCAGGGATAGATCGTCATGACAAGGCCGGACATGCCGACGCGCGGCAGCAGGATGAGGCACAGCAGGAAAAGCACGACGGACACGATGAACTGCAGCTGCACCATGCGCACAACCTGCTCCGAGAGCAGGCGGAACATGCGGCTCTTTGCCTGGCGGATGTCGCGCAGGCGGCCGCCGAGCACGGCTTCCGTGTAGGCCTGGTAGCGCGCGTGGAACTTCATCTCCACATTGGCGATGAAAATCACGCTCGCGGAAATGTTCGTGAACATGGCGATGCAGCTCGCCATGTCATACGGCTGGTTGCAGACGAAGGTGTCCACCAGGCGCAGGTTCATGTCCTCCTTCGTCCAGAACACAAAGTTGTGCACGAAGAGGCCCAGGACGTAAAAAAAGTTGGAGAGTATGAGCTTCCAATAGGTGCCGAAATAGCCGAACACCTCGCGGTAGCAGCGGCTGTTGTCGTGAAAATACGTTTTCAGAAAGCCGAGCTCCAGCACGGCGATGAGGAAGAAGCCGAGCGCGAGCGCGGCCAGCATGCTGTAGGTGATGCTCCACCGGAACACGAAGCGGAAGAGCAGCGAGAGCAGGAAGGTAAGCAGCATGCCGAGGAAAAAGAAGAGCGAAAGCTGGCGGTACAGCTTCAAAATCGAGAGATAGAGCATGAAATCAAAGGCAAGCCCCAGAAAGGCGTAGGCAAGGAAGCCCGTGATCACATAATAGGCATCCACCCCGCCCACGAAGTACTCCCACAGGCAGAACGGGATGCCCAGCAGGCAGGCAAAGGATTCGTGGAGCGCCAGCCCCACATAGACACAGGGCAGAATATCGTCATACCGCTCCTCGAAGATCCGGTCGCCCACATATTTCGAGAGCACGGAGTTGAACGGCGAGGCGGTGATCAGAGAAAAGATGAACACATACAGCACCGTGCACGCGAACAGCTCGCGCTCGAAATAACCCACGGTGGAAAAGCCGAGCACAACGTACATGAGCAGCAGCGCGCCGATGACGAGCAGCATGGGCGCAATGGTGGCGAGCGTGCTGTAGACGGAGCCGTAGATCACGCGGCCGAGCGACTGCGACTCCTTGCCAAAAATACGGTTGAGCCTAATTCCGATTCCCGCCATGGCTTTTCCCTCCTTCCTGTTCCGGATGCGGCCGGTAGGAATCCTCCGGCCAGGGGACATGCTTTGCCTGCGCCAGCTCCTGATAGATGGCGCGGTAGGTGCTGCGCATCTGCTCCACGCGGTAGCGGCTGCACACGCGGCGGTAGCCGGCCTCCCCCATGCGGGCGCGCGCATCGCCGTCCGCCGCGATGGCCACCATGGCGTCGGCGATCTTCTCGATGTTCATCGGCGGGGTGAGGATGCCGGCCGGGCCGAAATCGTCCCCTTCGCCGTAGATCAGGCCGCGGCAGTTGCCCACGTTCGTGGCGATGCACGGCTTCTTCGCGGAAAAACCCTCGAGGATCACGAGCGGCTGGCCCTCGCTGATGCTCGTGAGGATCAGCGCGTCCATGCGGCCGATGTACTCCTCCATGCGGATGCGGCCGGTGAACACGATGTCCTGCACGTGCAGCGATTCCACGAGCTCAAAGCACTCCTGCGCGTATTCCCTGTCCTCCTCCCAGGGGCCCATGATCCAGAGCTTCAGACGCGCGTCGCGCTGCTTGGCGTAATAGAACGCGTTGATCAGCGTCTTGACGTCCTTGATCGGCGTCACGCGGATGGCCGCGCCGATGTGGATCATCGGATCGTCCGGCTCCTTGCCGGGCACATGGGCAAAGCGCGTGATGTCCACGCCGTTCGGCGTGACGCGTGTCTTCTCCCTCGGGCAGCCGAGATCGAGCTGCAGGCTGCGCGCGTCCTCGAACAGGGAGGTCACGAGGTCCGCCCGCTGGTAGGCGCACAGCGACATCTTGCGGAACTGCTCGATCCAGAAATCTTTATAGACGCCCGTGACCCACTTGGCCTTGATGATCTCCTCCTCCCGCTCACGCGTGTAGATGCCGTGCTCCGAAATGAGCAGCGCGCCGCCGTATTTCCAGCTTGCCAGGCTGCCCACGATGCCGGAATACCCGGTGGCCACGCAGTGATAGAGATCGGCTTTCACGGGGTCGTGCTGCAGCGCGAAGCCCAGCGGCAGATAGATGGAGCGCAGCGTCCACAGGAAATCGGAAAACACGATGCTGCCATAGCGCAGCTCATACACCTCCTCGGCGATCTTCAGGAAATCGGGGCCCATAAGGAAGCGGTTGAGCGAGAGCTGCTTTTCCTGAAACAGGCGGAAGATCGTCTCCCAGTCCACGGAATCGCCGATGACAAGGCTGCGCATGGCCTCGAACTCCGTGCGGGAAAGCCGGTGCCGGAAGCTGGCGCGCGTCCGCCCGCCCTGCCACTCGCAGTCGTTCAGATAAATTTCCCGCACCTCCGTGACATTCGGCGGCAGCTTGTAGGCAAACTTTCCGCTCTGTTCCCTGCCCGCGATGATGGCCGTGACGGCAAATTCCAGGTTCGGAAACTGGCCGATGAGGCTGTGCACCCAGCTGGACACACCGCCCACCACATAGGGGTAGCACCCTTCGGCAATGAGGCAGACCTTCACGGCCGGTTCACTCCTTTCCCGCGTACTCGGACCGATCCCGCTGCCGCAGCGTCACGGCGGCCGTGCCCTCTGTGACGGTGAGCAGCGTCCAGTCCTGCTCAAGCTCCTCAAACGTGCCGCCCGTCATGGAAACAACCTCCTCGCCGTGCGTGCGGAGCATGAAATACATCGTCTCCCCGCCGCCCGCCGTGAGGGTGAGCGTATCCCCGGCCCGCGCGCCGTCATAGGAAACGGCCAGATATTCGCGCACGCGGCGGCCCGCCTGCGAGGCCGTGAGAGCGTCGAAATACGCATAGCGCGAGCGGTACGGCCGGTAAAGCCGCGCCCACTCGAGGCTCATGTTGTTCCACAGGTCATCCTCCGATTCCGGGAACACGATGCGGGAGAGATCCACGCCCGAGGCGCAGTAGGCGTAGCCTGTCTGCATGCAGCGCAGCAGGAAATCGTCCTCCTCCTCGTGCACGGTGCCGTCCAGATAGACGGAAAAGCGGACGGCGCCGTTTTCCAGATAGGAGAACAGCCGCCCGTCCTCGCCGAAGCCGTCCGCCAGCACGGTGCGCACATCCTCCAGCACGCCGCCGAGCAGCCCCTCGTACTCGCTGCCCGCCAGACTGCCGGCATAAAACACGCCGATCCCATACTCCGGCAGCACGCTGTGCAGGTAATCGAGATCCTGCGAAAGCTTCTCCTCCAGCGGCACATCCGACACCTGCATCCCGGAAAGGCCGATCTCGCCCTGCAGCTTCAGGATCTGCTGGTAGTAAAACTCGGCGAGATCCTCATCCCGGTTCAGGGGGCGGGTGTAATCGAGGCGGGGCGCGCACAGCGCCGGCAGGCTCTCTCCGGTGTCATAGAAAATGCCGGCCAGACCGGGCCAGATGGTATCGCGGAAGAGGTTCACGCTGCCCTGGCCGTAAAGCTCGGTCATCTGCTCCTCGTTTTCCTCCGCCAGCAGCGGGTAATTTTCCGCGGCGGAGACGCGCGCGTTCACAACCGGGTAGACGGAGAGGTTCGTGAGATCGGCCGCCAGGCCGGTGAGCAGGCCGGTGCCGGTCTCCGCTTCCAGAAACTCGCCGTTCACCACGGCCGTGAGGCCGCCGCCGTTGCCGGCGCGCCACAGGATGGGCGGCAGCTCCTCGTTTTCGAGCGATTCAAACCATTCTTCCTCCAGCACGCCCACGGCGTACACCTTGCACGCCGCGCCGAGCCGCACATAGGGCACCGTGAGCGGAAGTTCATCGAACGTTTCCCCGCCGCCGAGCAGCAGGCCCTCATAGAGCGCGAAGCCGTCCAGATCGAGCGATTCGCGCACGACTTCGCGCACGCCCAGGCTTTCGCGCAGCGTGCGCGAGGACGAGAGCGCTTCCGCCGGCGGGAGCGTGGACACAATCACGCTGCGCCCCTGTTCCCCCAGCTCTGCCAGGGCCTCCTGCTCCGCCTCCTGCGCCAGCGCGGCGCCGTCCGCCACGAGCAGGGCGGGGCCGTCCGGGTCGGCGGCGGCTTTCGCAAGGCTTTCATACTGCGTGAGCGCGCGCTTCTGCGCTTCACACCATGACTCAACCGTGCGCAGCAGCGCTTCGCCGCCGCCCGCGAAGCCGGCGTCCCCGCGGATCTCCGCGTTTCCGGCCCCCGCCTTGCCGGAGGCGAGCGCTTCCGTCTCCTGCTCAAACGATTCCTGTGCCGCCGTTTCCTCCTGCACCGTCAGCGCTTCCCCCAGCGCGGGGTTTTCCCCGCTGCGCAGCACCACGTCCTGCGAAATGCCGGTGAACTGAAACAGGAACAGCACGACGAGCATCACGCCCAGGATGACGGCATAATTCGATTTGCTGACCATCAGGACCGCCCCCCGCTGTTGAAACCGTAATCAATGGCGAAATTATAAAGCGCGTATTCGTTCTGCTCCATCACATAGCAGATGAAGCTCTCATCCTCGTAAAACACGTGCATCTCGTTCGGGCACTGTTCCTGAAATGCCTGCGCCCAATAATACATGCGGGAGTTGACGATGATGCGGTTCGGCCCGGTGTACTGCGAAATGCCGGATTTCCGCGGCAGCGGCAGGGAGGCCCACTCCTCGCCCGCCGTGGGATCGGTGCCCTCCGGCCAGGTGGTGCCGTATTCCAGGCTTTCCTTTTCGATGAAGAAAAAGACGTATTGCGTGGGAATCCGCATCTCGCTGCCGCCGTCATAGTCCTCCATGGATTCGAGAAAATCGATGACCTCGTAATGCCAGCCCGTGCCGTCGATCATCGTGCGCTCCTCGTTGCACGAGACGATCGTCCACTTCTGCTCCGGGTAGCGCTCCATGATGTCGTAGACGCAGATGGCCGCCCCGTTCGTCTGCACGCAGCCCACGTTGTCAACGGCGCCGCGCACATGGCCCGTGGTCACGCACAGGAACAGGAAGGAGGCCGTGAGCAGCAGCGACACGCCGCGCCACAGCCGTTCCACGCGCACCACGGAAGCGCACACGGCGAGCGCGCCGTCCACCGAAAGGCCGAGCAGAAGCGGCAGCAGATACGTCTGGAAGCCGGACATGCGCGGTGTGTCGATGAGCACGGGCAGGCCCAGGTCTTCGGCAGCGGCGAGCAGCGTCAGCGCTGCCTGCAGCACGAACACGGCGATCGCGGCGCGGGCGGCCTCCCACTGGCGCAGCAGCAGAAGCAGCGGGATCTGCGCGAGCAGCAGCGCAAAGAGCAGCAGCGCCGCGCGGGTGACGGCTTCGCTCTCAAACAGATACTCGGTGAAGTAGGCGCGCGCCGTCTCACAGACGCGCTGCAGCACGCCGGTTATCCGCTGCACCACGTTGTCCAGCCGCTCCTGCAGCGTGGGGGAGGACTGCGCCGCAGCGCCCGGCGGAGCGTCCGCGTCCCCGCCGGATGTGCCGCCGGCTTCTCCGCTTTCGGAAGCGGCGGGCGCGCCGTCCTCCGGGGCGGCGGAATCTTCGCCTGCAGGAGCGGAGGAAACCGTTTCCTGCTCCCCGGCCGTTTCGTCCTCCCCGTCCCCCTCCATCACGGAAACGGCCCAGTAGAGCGAGCCCTGCAGCGGCGTGCCCTGGGCAAAGGAGACGGCCATGGGGAAAATCGCCACCGAAAACGAGAGGAGAGCGGCCGCCGCGGCGCGGCCCAGACACTTGGGGCGAAACACAATGGTGCACCAGCCCGCCGCGCCGCCCAGCAGAACCACGGCGGCAATGATCGTGGCATAAAAATGCACGGCGAACGTGAGCGCGAACGACATGCCCAGCACAATGAGCCACAGCGTGGATTTCCGGCGCGGCGTGCGCTCCTCCACGCGCGTGTAGAGCAGCTTTTCCTTTTTCAGCTTCCGGTACTCGCGCTCCTCCGCCGCAAACCGGCGCAGAAACAGCACGAGCGAGGCCAGGCACGGCAGCACAAACATCATGCCGAACTCCTGCGGCAGCGCGGAAAAATAGCGCAGAAGCCGATCCGACTTCGTGAAGGAGGCCAGCGTGAGCGCCAGATACGCGAGATACGGCGTATAGCGGAAGCGGCACAGCACCTTGAGCGTGACGGGGATCATGGAAAAGGTGAGGAAATCCGCCGCCACGGGGATCAGCCGCATCAGAATCACGTTGGGCACGCCCGAAACCGCGTGCAGGAAATAGATGATGCAGTGCATGCCCATGGGATAGATGCCGCCGGAAAAGAGCACGCCGTCGCTCAGGTTTTGGAGCCACTCCTGATGGACGACGATGTCGGAAGCGGTGTAGCCGTAAATGCGGAGGGCATTCGAGCCGAACAGCCAGAGCGTGCAGCAGGCACTGCCCGCGCAGAGCAGCACTTCCCAGAAATGCGTGCGCAGATACCGCCAAAACGCGGAGAGCGGGCGGCGCAGCACGCCCCGCACGGCGCGGAACAGGGAGATCACGCAGAACCGCACGCTGATCTGGCGGCGCAGCACGCGCAGGCCCGAGACGGCAAACCGGCGGGCGCCCGCGCGGATCGGCTCCCGGTAAGAGACATACGCCCGCCAAATCACCGGAAGAAGGAGGGCCAGCAGGAGGGCGGGCCCCCACGTGAGGTGCACCAGCGCCAACAACTCCGTGGCGAAGATAATGTAAAAATGGCCGCTCACCGCGCAGATGAGAAAGCACTGCGAGAAGGGCTTCCCCCGCAGGACAGGGCGCAGCACAAAGGCGGGAGGAAGGAACACAGCCGCAAAATAGAGGAGGAACACGCGGATCAGCCACAGCAGCGTTTCCACGGCAAACGACATGTTTTTCCCTCCTTTCCCCTGTGTGCCTGCCGTTCAGCGGGCCGTTTTCTCTTTCCCGGCAGGTTCCGCCGGTTCGCGTCGGAAGAAGCGAATCCACTCCATCGTCTCACGGTCGGCCGTCACGTTCGCCGCCTTGAGCCGTTCCAGGCAGGCAAAGAACGCTTCGCGGTCGCCGTGGCGGAAGTAGAGGCGCATGGCCTCCTTGTAGGGCTCGAGCTTCAGCGGCCAGTATTCCAGGCCGCGCCCGGCCCACTGCTCCGCGGCCCGGAAATCTCCCTGTTCGTCCATGAGCCGCGTGATGCGCGCATACTCCCAGTCCTCCAGCGCGGCGGGCGAGACGCGGAACACGGTTTCCGCCGTGTTGGCGGCCATGTAGGCGTAGGTGGATTTTTCCGCGCCGGTGAGGATGTTGTATTGCAGCGCCGTGAGCAGGTGCTCGAGCAGAAGCTTCCCCACCTCCACGTTGCCGGGGTCTCGCTTGAGCGCCTCGGCCGCATTCTGCGCCGTGCCGCGGAAATCGGAGAGCACATCCGTCACCACGGAGGTGGCGTAGTGCGACGTTTCGGAATCGGCGTTTTCCATCGCCAGCGCAATGGAGCTCAGCGAACGGCGCACATCCTTTTTCAGCACGTTGAGCAGCATGCGCCGCCTGCGGCCGGTGTCCGCCACCGTCATGGCCTCGCGCATAGGCACGATGTTGATCTCCGTCTCCAAATCCGCCGGGAGCGGGGACTCGTGCTTTTCCCGGCTGAAGGAGACGTCGCTCATATCCACGCCATGGCGGCTGAGCAGCTGATACACGAGATGGCCGGCCCCCAGCGTGCAGGCGGCCGCCACGGGGCAGATGAGCATCACAAAGGAGAGCAGCACATATTTGCCGCGGTTGCCGCGCTCCTGTCCTCCGCGCCGCGCCGTGACGAGGCCGTAGATTAGATAGCACACGGCGAACACAGCGTTCACGATGACAGCCGCGAGGAAGATCGGCGCTGTCAGTCTGTCGTTTCCAATTCGCATGTGATCCCCTGCTTTCTCAGCCGTTCCATCACGATGGCGGCGTCCTCCGGGCCGGCGTTCGTCACGAGGACGCGCAGATGGCCGTCGCGCCCCATGCCGATGAAATCCGTGTCGCGGATGCTGCGGGTAAGCGTGTGCTCCGCCGCGAGCAGATCCTCCTGCACCCAGCCGCCGTCCGGCGCACGGCGCGGCACAGGCTCCACCACGCGCAGAAGCGAATAGATAAAATACTCCTTCTCCTTTGCCTGGCGGCCGGCCTCAAGCTGTTCCTCAAGCGTTTCCTCGTTCAGAATGGAAACGCCGGGCAGGCATCGCTCCGCCTGCAGCGCATTCTGGTACTGCGCTTCGCGCGTGACGGCGCTCTGGATCAATGAACCGACCACCTTAAGCAGATCCATCTCGTGCAGCGAGACGCGCTCAAACGGCAGGTTCCAGATAAACAGGATGTACTGCAGCTCCTCCTCCGCATACAGGCCGCAGCCCATGATGGGCAGATCCTCCCTCAGGCTGCGGTTCACAAAGACCTCCCGCCGGCTCAGCGCCGCGGCAATCGGCTCGGCGGCGGAATACTTGAGCGATTTGCCGAGCGACCTGGCCCGATCCGTGGTGGAGACGAGCAATCGCGCGTAATCGGCGTTGGACACCTTATAGATCGCGACGTCCTTTGTGCCGACCACCTCCGCGACCGCGTCCGCCGCGCGCACGAGGACGTCTTCCTTCTGGAAGCGGCCGAGCTGATCGACAAGGTAGGTGAGCGTGCCGAGACTGTCGTCGTAATTGAGGATGTGGTCCTCCAGAATGTTCTTCACGCGCAGGTTGCTGCTGTTCACGGCGTGCACGTCGTCGAGCTGGTTTGTGAGGAAGGAGATCTCCTCGTCCTTGTCCTCGGCCACCATGTTGAGCGAATCGCGCAGGTGGCCCACGCCCATGCCCACAATGAAGAGCTGGGCAATCCAGATGTAAGTGTTGTAGTCCACGAGGATCTCAATGCCCTGGCGGTAATAGTTCTGGCGGAACAGGAAGCCCGCCACGCTCAGCAATGCGGCCACTATGCCCTGCCGCTTGCCGTAAAACACGGCGAAGAGCACGACGTAGAGCAGAAAGACGTCGAGATAACGCACGAAGTCGCTGTCCGCCGTGCGGTTGTTGATCATGAAGACGGCGATGAAGACCAGGAAATTTTCCGCGAACGGCACGAGCTTCCAGAAGGTGGTGCGGCAGCGCTCCCACAGGCGGCCGAAGAAGCCCGCCCTGCCGCGCCCGCGCGGGGCGAACCGCTTCGGGTGGCGCTGCATGTGCCGCAGGATGAGCGGCGCCTGCGTGCGGTAGGAATAGCGCGCACGGATGCCGAACTCCCGCTCGAGCAGCTTGCCGGAGAGCACCGTCTTCTGCGTGAGGCCCACGGTGTTGTCCTTGATGAGCACCTTTTCGCCGGCGGCCTCGCGGATCACGCGGGCGGCGTCGATCTCGCTCTCCTCCTCCTGCGAGGTGATGTGGTAGATCGCGTCGCGGTGGGTGGGGGCCGCCGCCACCTGGAACACGGAAAAGGCCGCATCCGCCGCATAGACGGCCGAAAAGATCTGCTTGGCGGAGGCGGGGATCACGTTGTCCTGGAAGGCGGAAAGGCAGAGCCTGGCGTGCGTTTCACACACGTCGTCGCGGTCCTTCGGCACCCAGTAAAGATGGTCAAGCCGCAGAATGACGGTGTCAAGGCCCGACGATTCGCCGTAGCGCCGCACAAGCGATTCGCCCTGCTCCAGCAGCACGCCGCGGCTCGAGACGGGGCTGGGAGGCATATCCTCCCGGATCGGCGTGAGGCAGCTTTCCCCGAACACCTCGTGCGTGGAAAGATACACAAAGCGCGGCACCTTCAGAAGCTGCGCCAGCATGAGCAGGTTCGTGAGACCGGAGAGGAAGAGCATGGAGCCGCGGCGCGCGTTTTCCTGCCGGAACGCGCTGTCGAACGCGCCGGCAAACAGAAGCAGATCCGGGGAGGCGCTGTCCATGATGTCGCGCACGCTCTCGCTGTCATACCGGAAATAATATTGTTCAAACACGTTGCGCCGCCGCCTGGAAGGGCGGCCCTCGCCCGTGAGCAGATACACCTCCCAGCCTTCCTTGTGGAAGATGTCAATCAGCTGGCCGAGGAAGACGCCGTACTGTCCCGCGATTAACACTTTCATGATTCGGGTCCTCTCTCTGGCCGCGCTTTTTCAAAAAGCGCGAGATCGGTTAAAAGCTTTCTTCGGCTGCCGGCGGAACGGAACACCTCTGCGGCGTGCACGCCCCGCTCCTTCCTGTTGCCGCGCAGGAACATCCACGCCGCCCCGCACCACAGCAGAGGGCGCAGAGGCACGATGCGGTTCGCGCCGGGGTAGCGGCGCGACGCCTGCAGCTGCAGGGCGCTCAAATACGCGTGCAGCCGCCCCCCGCCGGCGGGCAGGAGCATCCGGCCCTTTTCGCCCTTGCCGAAGTCCCCGCCGGCCAGGATATCGGCCCAAAGCCGTTCTATCCCCTCCGGGCGGGGCGTCCGCAGGAGCCCCAGCCAGGGGACTTCCTCCTCCCGCAGGCCGAGATGCGCCGCGCACAGCCGGGTGACGGCGGCCGTGAAGCGGTCCAGCCCCGTCTCCCGCACGAACGAGAGAAAGGGCGCGCCCAGCGCACAGCCATGCCGCCGCAGAAAGACCGTCCAGTCGCACAGCAGGCGCAGCCCGAACCCGGCAAACAGGAAATGCTGCGTCATATGCAGCACGAGCGAAAAGGCGAACGCCTGCACCGGCAGCACCGGCAAATCCACGCCGAAGAGGCGGCAGGCGTCTGCGCCGGGCAAGAGCGAGAAGATCTCCCGCACACGGCGCTCCGCCGCGCTGTCCGGCAAATCGGCCGAAGGCTTGCGGTGCAGCTCCAGCGTGCGCATGCCGCCGCGCATGGCATAACGGCACTCCATATGGTAATAGGTATAAAAGGGTTTGTTCTTTGCCCCGCGGCGCGCCGTCAGGACGGAGGGATGCTCCAGCACAAACCCGTTTTCGTGCAGTACGCGGCAGGCCGAAAGCCAGTTTTCCTCCCCCGGGACATAGAGATCCACATCCGACATCAGGCGGCGCTCCGGGTGCGGATAGAGCGCGCAGAGCGAGACACCCTTGAGCACATAGAACGGCAGCCCTGCTTTCCGCAGCAGGGCCGCGGCATAGCTGGTGAGGGAAAACAGGGTGTAGAAGCGGAGCTCCGTCTCCTTCGCATACGCCGCAAGGCCGGACTGCACCGTTTCCGGCGGGTGGAGGCCGCGCGCCGCCAGCTCGCCCAGCACGAGCGCCTCCACCTGGTGAAGGCGCGCAAGATCCCAAAGGGATTCCCACTGCGCCTGCGTGAGGCTGCTCAGCCGATCATCCCGAGGCGCTCCCCCGCCGCAGGCGGCGGCCAGCAGCCTTTCCAGCATGTCCCCCATTGCCGTTTCCCTCCTTTCCTGCATTTTGACCGGGGACAAAGCGTATCCATTTTATTCAAAATAGTTATAGGATATTATACTATAATTTTAGTATCAATTCAATATCCCGTCCCCTTCGCCGTGGCCTGTTGCGTCCTGTTTTTGAGAATCTCACCAAAATTTGATTTTCAAAGCAATGCGCCCGCACACGCAGCTGGTTTCTGCGGAAAATTTCCTGTTTTTTTTCGTTTTCACTTGCGTTTTTATGCAGAGCGCAGTATAATGGCGGCGGATAGTAAAACGTTAAACCGCGCGGTTTTCGGCCGCGCGGAGGGGAAGGAGACTGATCCGATTGAAAAAGACCGTAACCATTCATCCGCAGCAGACCATCGGCACGCCGGATCCGCGCATGTGGGGCATCTTCTATGAGGAGATCAACCACGCGGGCGACGGCGGCATCTATGCCGAGCTGCTGCGCAACCGCAGCTTCGCCGACGCGCGCCTGCCGGAAAACACAACGTATGCCGGCGGCAAGGTGCACACGAGACTGGGCCACATCGAGGACTTCGACGTGTCCGACCCGCTGCCCGGCTGGAAGCTGCTGCCCACGCCCGGCATGGCCGCCTCCATGCAGCTCACGCGCGAAAACCCGCGCAACCCGGCGTGCGCCGAGCAGCTCGAGCTCGACGTGCTGCGCCCGGCCGGCGGCGTGCGTGTCGTGAACGAGGGCTATTGCGGCATCCCGGTGAAGGAGCAGGACTACTACGGCTACGTCATCGCGCGCGGCGAGGGCATCACGCACGTGACGGTGGGCCTCACGTACAGCGGCGGCGTGGTGATCTGCGAGACGCAGCTCACCCTCACGGAGGAATTCCAGAAGCTGCCGTTCCGCTTTGCCAGCCCGGTGCGCACGCCGGACGCGCGCTTCTTCCTGCAGGCGGATGAAGCGGGCTCGCTCTATGTGGACTTTGCCACGCTCTTCCCGCAGGACACGGATCTCGGCCGTCCCTACGGCTTCCGCCGCGATCTGATGGACATGCTGCGCGGCCTGCGCCCCGGCTTCCTGCGCTTCCCCGGCGGCTGCGTGGTGGAGGGCATCAACCTGGAGAACGCCATCCACTGGAAGCAGACGCGCGGCCCGATGGAGGACCGTCCCGGCCACTGGGATCTGTGGGGCTACCGCGCCACGGACGGCCTGGGCATGCTGGAATTCTGCCGCCTCGGCGAGGATCTGGGCGCCGACCTCATGTATGTGGTGAACTGCGGCATGTCCTGCCAGGCGCGCAAGAGCGTGCCGGGCACGGACGAGGAGATCCAGTGGTGGCTGCAGAACGCGCTCGACGGCATTGAGTACATCTGCGGCGACGCTTCCACCGAATACGGCGCGCTGCGCGCCGCCGACGGCCACCCCGAGCCGTTCCGCCTGAAATACGTGGAGATCGGCAACGAGAACTGGGGGCCGGAATACCACAAGCGCTACCGCATCTTCTACGATGCGATCAAGGCGAAATACCCGGACCTCATCCTCATCGCCAACGAGCGCGTGCCGGACGCCCCGCTCGACATGGTGGACGACCACCACTACACAAGTCCGCAGACGTTCCCCAACCGCTGGGGCGTGTATGAGGGCGAGGGCACGCCGGTCTATATCGGCGAATACGCCTGCAACGGCGAGAGCGGCCACGGCAACCTCATCGGCGCCGTCTCGGAGGCCGTGTTCATGATCCGCATCGAGAACCGCTGCGACCGCGTGCGCATCGCTTCTTATGCGCCGCTGTTCTGCAACGAGGATTACCGCAAGTGGAGCGTGAACCTCATCAACTTCAACGGCACCGGCACCTACGGCATCCCGTCCTATGAGGTGCAGCGCCTGTTCGCGGAATATGCCCCGGAGACGGTTGTGGCCGCGGACTGCGAGGTGAACCCCGGCGCGAACGCGAACCTCTATGTGACGGCCGGCAAAAAGGACGGCGCCCTCGTGGTGAAAGCCGCCAACTACGGCGACGAGCCCATCGAAGCGCTGTTCACGGCCGAGGGCGGCTCGTTCATCCCCTCCGGCGCGGTGCTGATCGCTTCCGGCTCGCCCACCGATACGAACGACCTTGTCACCCCGGACCGTGTGAAGGCCGTACCCGCGCCTGTGAAGCAGCAGGCAGGCGGCGCATCGTTCACCCTGCCGCCGTATTCGTTTGCGGTGCTCACGGGACGTGTGGAGCCGTAAAAGGAAACCCGCAGCAGTTACAGGACGACAGAACAGGAGGCCGCCGCGCAGCGCAAAGGCTGTGCGGCGGCCTCTTTTTATGTTTGGCGCTTTGTCCCGGCTTTACAGGATCTTCCCCTCCGCGAGAGGCGGCAGGCCCATGAGGCGGGCCAGGGCCACGCCGTAGTTCGTCATGGGCACGCCCTGCGCGCGGGCTTCCTCCACGCGGGCGATGACGTACTTGCGGTTGAACATGCACGCCCCGCAGTGGATCACAAGGTCGTAGTGCGTGAGATCGGCCGGGAAATCAACGCCGCGCGCAAAGTCAACGGCGAGGCCCTGCCCCACGCGCTGGCGGAGCAGGCACGGGATCTTCTCGCGGCCGATATCCTCCTTGAGCGGCGCGTGCGTGCACGCCTCCGCGATCAGCACGCGGGAGCGCTCGGTGAGGCTGTCGATGGCGGCGGCGCTCCTCGTGAAATACGCCAGATCGCCCTTGTATCCCGCCATGAGAACGGAGAACGAGGTGAGCGGGCTCTCCTTCGGCTTGCGCTCATAGACGGGGCGGAAGAGCTGGCTGTCCGTGATGATGAGATCCGGCGCGGCGGAGAGGGAGCGCAGCGCATCCTCAAAATTATCGCCGGTGCAGCAGGAGACGAGGCACTTCTTGTCGAGCAGCTCGCGCAGCACCTGCACCTGCGGCAGGATGAGACGGCCCTTCGGGGCCTGGATGTCCTGCGGCATCACGAGCAGCACGAGGTCTCCTGCCTTGCACAGATCGCCGGTGATGCTCTCCTGCTCGAAGCCCTCCGGCACGGCGCGCAGGATGGCGGTGCGCAGCGCCGCCACGCCCTTGCCCGTCTTGGCGCTCACGAGCACCGGATCCACGCCCGCCTCCTCGCGCACGCGGGCGGCCAGCAGCGCGGCCTCGGCAATGTCCGCCTTGTTCACCACGGGCACCACCGGCGTGCCGCTCCGGCGGAAGCGGGCGAGCCACTCGAGCTCCTCCGCGAAGCCGCCGAGCGAGAAGATGAGCAGCGCGAGGTCCGTCTTTTTCGCGGCCTCCTCCGTTTTCTCCACGCGCAGCCGGCCGAGCGTGCCCACGTCGTCGAAACCGGCTGTGTCAATGAACACGCAGGGCCCGATGCCGTGTACCTCCATCGATTTGAAGACCGGGTCCGCCGTCGTGCCCGCGACGTCGGAGACAAGCGCCGTCTCCTGGCCTGTGATGGCATTGATCAGCGAAGATTTTCCGCTGTTCCGTTTTCCGAAAATCCCGATGTGCAGCCGGTTGGCCCGCGGCGTTTCTGCCAAAGACATTGGTCATATCCCCTTTCCGGTGTCCCATTGTTTCCCCGTGCCGTGCGGCGCGGGATCGTGCGGCGGATGGCCTGCGCGGCGCCCGCGGAAGCCGCTCAGCCGTCCTCGCCCGAAAGCCAGTACGGCGATCCGGGCCTTGCATATTCCTCTGTGAAGGGATGGGGCACACCGTCTCCCCTATAGCCGACGAGCGTGCCCAGATTCACATTGTGGAAGCTGTGGAAGATGTTCGCCCCCACGCTCGGGCTGCGGCGCTCGAGCGCGCGGATGAGCTCCTTCATCTCCTGCCGCTTGGAATCGAGCTGGCCGGTGGCCGTGCCCTCCGTGAGGCGGCAGGCGCAGCGCAGGAACGAAAGGCCGTTGCAGCGCGCCCAGCCGATCACGGCCTGCTCGCGCACGCGGTACAGCGGGCGGATGAGCTCCATGCCGGCAAAATGGGCGCTGTGCACCTTCGGCATCATGGTTTTCATCTCGCCGCCGTAGAGCATGCTCATGAGCACCGTTTCGATCACGTCGTCGAAGTGGTGGCCGAGCGCGATCTTGTTGCAGCCCAGCTCCTGCGCGGAGCGGTAAAGGCAGCCGCGGCGCATGCGGGCACACAGGTAGCACGGCGATTTGCCCGCCGAGGCGGCGGCCTCGAAGAGCCGGTTTTCCACCACGGTGATCGGCAGGCCCAGCAGCGCGGCGTTCCGCTCGATCTGCGCGCGGTTCTCCGGGCTGTAGCCCGGATCCATCACGAGATAGACGAGCTCGAAGGGCCGATCCGTGAACCGCTGCAGCAGCTGCATGCACTTCGCCAGCAGCATGGAATCCTTCCCGCCGGAAATGCACACCGCCACGCGATCGCCTTCCCGGAGCATGTCGTATTCCTTCAGCCCGCGCACAAACGGCGCCCAGATCTCCTTGCGGAACTTTTTCTGGATGCTCAGCTCCGCCTTCCTCCGCCGTTCCTCCAAAGCCTGTTCCCCTGCCTTCCCCCCCGCGGCCGCGGGGCCTTTTCCCTTATTCTATCAATTTTCCGCCTGTTTGTCCACCCGGCCGCATCGGGCAAAAAAGAAGCGGCGGGCGGGAAACCAGGCCCCCGGCGGGGTGGAGGATTTCGGGTGGGGGTTGGACCTTTGATACCAGGGGGTGGGGGCGCGCCGGGAAACGGAGGCCGTCTCCTGCGGCAGGCTGAGCACGCACACATCGCCCGCGGCGTGCGGCACGGGATACCCGAAGAGGACCGCGCCGTCCTCAAAGGCAATGGCCACGCCCGGCAGCCCGGCGCGGAGCCGGTCCTGCGTGAGATAGGCAAGCGCCTGTTCCACCGTGTCCCCCTCCTCCGCGCACGTGCGCAGCGCGGCGGCAAGGCCGTCCAGATCGGAGAAGAGATCGGCGCACGTCACTTCCTCGCCGGAAGCGATGTCGTAATTGAGGGAAACCCAATCCCGTGTGGGATCGCCGCCGCTCTCGCTCACATCCGCCGTGTAGGTGGCGCTCACAAACAGCCGTGAGGCAAAACCGCACCGGCTGCTGCCGGAAAGCGTGAGCGGCTTCGGCTCGGGAAGCGAGGAAGCGGGCGCACCGCTTTCCCCCGCTCCAGAGGCGGCCGCCGCGCTCTGCACCGCACTTTGCTCCTTCTCGCGTTCCGTCAGCAGAAGCTCCGCCAGCTGCAGGCCACGCTCGCGCAGAAGCTCATTCACACCGGCGTAAGCGTCGCCCTCCAGCTGCGGATAGGTGAGGGAAAAATCACAGCCGTCCTGCTGCAGGGTGTAAGGCTCCAGCCGGAAGGAGACACCGTCCTCCTGCTGCACGCCGCCCTCCGGAAACGGCGATCCGCCGGGCGATTCCCCGGCCGGCGCGCTCTGCTGCGCGGCGGAAACGGCGGAGGCGGCGGAAGCCGCACCCCCGGTCACGCTGGGGGCAAGCTCGCCCTCACAGGCCGCAAAAAGCAAAGCCACCGCCAGGCAGGCGGCAGACAGCAGCGCTTTTTCCCGTTTCCCCCTCATCATGGCGATCCCTCAACCTGTTCGGCCGCCCGCAGCCGCGCGGACGGTATGCATAGAATTCCTCTATTCTTAGTCTATTCTGTCAAATCGTGAATTGCAAGTGGTAATAGAGCACAAAAATCAGCCGCCTGTTTTTTCGCCCGCGCCGTTCCGCGCGCGCGGCGCGGCGAGCGATTCCTCGCGGCCCGGCAGCGAAAGCCACACGGCGGCCGGAGCGCAGGTGAAGAACGCATAGAGATAGCGCAGCTCGCAGAAGGTGGGCGCGGCGATCATCGTGGTGGCCCAGAGCGCCAGCAGCGGCACGAGGAAGAGCAGCCGCCGCCCCTGTCCGCGCGCGAGCAGCAGCGCGGCGCAGAAGAACACAAGCCACACCATGGCCGCCATGTTGAAGAAGGGCGCTGTGAGATCGTCCTCCTGCAGATCCTCCGCCTTCTCCTGGATGGTCTCCTGCAGGCTGAGGCCGAGGTATCGCTCCGCGAGGTTGGCGGGCTCCACGCCATATGTCGTGCCGTAGCCGTTGATGCCCGGCGCGACATACCAGTTCATCGTGCCGGGGCGCCAGTAACCCGCCGTCTCCATGAGAAAGGCGATGCAGTAATCCTTGAAATGCGGGAAGAGCATGGTGAGCCATGTGGAGAAGAAGCCGCCCTTGTTCGCCTCGAGGAATGCGTCGTCAAAGTCCTCGTGGAACTTGATCCGGTCCGCGGAAAAATCCCAGTAGACCTCCCCCATCGTCTCAAGCGGGAGCAGATGATCCAGATACTCGGCCTGCTCCTCCGTCAGCTCGCCGCCGCGGCTCACGACGCGGCCCATCTGCTGCAGCGGGATGGCGAGCGACTCCGCAAAGGGGCTCTGCGCGATGCCGAGCGCACTGTAAAGCGGCCCCTGCACGCCCCAGATCACGACGAGCAGCGCGAGAAAGCACGGCACGAGCCGCTTCCAGTGGGCGCGCAGCTGCACGCCCGCCACAAGCAGCACGCACGCGAGCAGGTAGATCCCGTTGTTGCGCAGAAACGACACGGCCAGCCCCAGCACGGCCAGGTGCACCATGCCCTGCCAGCGCAGCAGGTTGCGGCCGCCGGCGCGCGCCGTGTCAAAGAGGAAGAGCATGAACAGCAGCACGACCGCGCCGAAGGGCACGTCCTTCCACACGGTGACGGCATACATGCCGTGCAGCGGGTTCACGCCGAACCAGAGCACGAGCAGCCACACCACGGGCCGCGGCAGGCCGCGGCGGCGCATCCAGGAAAGGCTGTAGCCGAAGGCGGAGGCCATGCACAAAAGCTGGAACAGCGTGAAGAACGCGATGCCGGCGTTCACGTCGCCGAAGAGATCCCCCAGCGCGAGGAACACGGCCATCACGAGCTGATAGACGACGGGCTGCTGGTTCGAGATGGGCGCGATGCCGGCGGCGCGCACGTAGCACGCGAAGGAATCGCCCGTCATCAGGCCGGGGAAGAACACAAAATAGTAAAAGAGATAGCACACCGTGAGGATGGCCGTCCACGAGGCCCAGCTCATCACGCGGGAGAGAACGCTCTCCTCCGCGGGCGCGCGCGCCGCCGCGATCGGGTGGGCGCAAAGCCAGGCGGACACCGCCGCGGCCATCGCCGCGCAGAACACGGCAAAGCAGAGCCAGTAGACGAGATCGGGCGCGGAAAAGCCGAGGAACGCAACGTTCTCCACGTCGATGCGGCGGCCCGCCACCACGGCGGCGGAAAAGAGCGCGCCGAACACGCCGCACACCGCCCACACGCGCACCCGGCGGCAGCGCAGCGCGGCGCGAAGCCCCAGCACGGCCGCCGCGCAGGAGAGCGCGAACACCGCGGGCTGGAAAGGCACGGAGAAAAACCGGAACAGGAGCAGCACACAGCCGCAGCCGAACAGCAGGCAGGCTGCCGTCTCCAGCTGCGCGGCATGATCAGCGATCCACCGGGCCGGCTTCGTCCCGCGCAGACGGATCGGTTTCTTCACGGCGCGTTCCCTCCTCAAACAGTGTGAGCTTCAGTTCGAACAGCTGGCGGTGCTTCTTCACGAGCACGTCGAGGATCACGCCGGCCACGAACGAGAGCAGCGCGCACAGCGCGAGCGTGACGGAGACGATGAGCGTGGGGAAGCGCGGCACCAGCCCGCTTTTCAGATATTCAACCCCCACCGGCAGGAACAGCAACAGCGCGAGCAGGAGAAACACGAGCGCGCACGCGCCGAAGAAGGCGAAGGGGCGGTAGTCCTTATAGAGGCGGAAGATGGTGCAGAGCACCTTCGCGCCGTCGGAATACGTGTTGAGCTTCGAGACGCTGCCCTGCGGGCGGTCGCGGTATTCCACGGGCAGCTCGCGGATGAGGAAGTTCTTGTCCACGGCGTGGATGGTCATCTCCGTCTCGATCTCAAACCCGTGCGAGAGGACGGGGAACGTCTTGACGAAGCTCCGGCTGAACGCGCGGTAGCCCGTCATGATGTCGCGCACCTGCGCGCCGAACAGCCGGTTGATCAGGCCGCGCACCACGCGGTTGCCCGTGTTGTGGAAGGGACGCTTGTTTTCCGTGAAATAGGTGGAGGAGAGGCGGTCGCCGTTCACCATGTCCTGTCTCTTATACACATCTGACGCTGCCGACGATCGCATAAGTGTAGAT